>Ga0193706_1001304_pt1 | contig 11374 bp, 11 predicted proteins | sample U3c1metaG_FD_160130 | JGI IMG/M metagenome (GOLD analysis project Ga0193706, IMG submission 160130) | Soil microbial communities from a riparian zone of the East river system, Colorado, United States - U3c1 | ecosystem: Environmental > Terrestrial > Soil > Riparian zone | place: USA: East River... | reverse complement strand
CCCCGGTCAGCGCCGCCGCGGCCGCGGCGACCACATCGTCCGGCCACCCGAAATCGGGAAAGCCCTGCCCAAGATTGACCGCCCCCAGCTCCCGCGCAAGCGCCGACATCCGCTCGAACACGGTGGTCGGCATGTCCTGGTAAAGCGGGTTCATCCCGGCGCTAATCGGACGAGCGAGGCCCCCGCGCAAGGGGTCGCCTCCCCTCCCCCTTGTGGGGGAGGGATACGAAGGCTTGGCGGCTTGCCGCCTGGTCGAAGTTGGGTGAGGGGTCGCGAGCGCAGCGAGCGCGCGCCGCGGCGCGCCTCCTAAAGCCTCTCGATCAACCCCATCGCCGCCAACGGCGCCCGCACCTTCGCGCCCGAGATGAAGAAGACGAACGTATCGCGCGGCGCCGGCGGAAGCGGCTCGGCGGAATAAGGAAAGCCGGCCGGGCTCTCGCCCCGCGCCCACGCCTTGGCCACCTCCGCCCAGCGATCCAGCCCGGCGGCCGGATACCCCTTCTCCTCTTCCTCGACGCAGCGTTGCAGCCGCGCATAGGAAAAATCGCCGCTGAGATCCGCGATCATCGGATAGTCGTCCGAATCCGCGAACACGATCGCCACCCCCGCCTCGCGCGCCATCGCGACGAACTCGGCGCAGCGGAAGCTCTCGTGCCGCGGCTCCACCGCATGCCGAAGCGTCACCCCGTCCTGGCGCGCCGGAAGCAGCTTCAGGAACGCCCCGAAATCCACCGGATCGAACTGCTTGGTGCCCATGAACTGCCACAGAATCGGGCCCAATTTATCGCCGAGCGCGGTCAGACCCTGGGCGCAGAACCGGGCGATCGCCTCGCCGCCTTCGCCGAGCACCCTGCGGTTCGTGCAGAATCGCGACGCCTTGACCGCGAACCTGAATCCGTCCGGCACCATCGCCGCCCAGCGCTCGAACAGTTCGGGCTTCTGCAATTTGTAATAGGTCGCGTTGATCTCGGTTGCGGTCAGATGCTCGCCGGCAAAGCCGAGCTGCTTCGCCTTGGCCAGACCGGGCGGATAGAAGGTGCCGCGCCAGGGATCGTAATCCCAGCCGCCCACTCCAACGTGGATCTGTCCCTCGGCCATGGTCCGCCGTTCGCCTCCCGATCAATCCCAGCAGACGTGAAGCTCGTGCGCGAACGCGCCGATCTTGGTGAGATGGCCGGACGGTCCCGAGGCGCGCCTCAGCGCGGGCCGCGCCAGCAGGGGCTTCAGCATCAGATGCAGGGTCCCGCGGTTGATGTGGATCCCGAAGCAGGTGTGAAGCCCGTAGCCGAAATGCATATATTGCTCCCACGGCCGGCGCGGATCGATGCGCGACGGCTCGGGCACGCAAGTCGGGTCCAGCATCGCCGATTCGATCGCCGCGAACACTTTCGCGCCCTTCTTCACCTTGCGCTCGCGGCTCGTTCCGCCGGCTATGTCGGCGTCGCTGAGCGCGACCCGCTGAAGCGCGGGACCGAGCGGATCGAAGCGCATCGCCTCGAATAAATAGCCGGCGAGCAGATCGTCGTCCCCGCTGCGCGCCGCCGCCTGGGCGCCGGCGAGCGCGTCGGGCCGGCGAAGCAATTGCTCGAGCGCCTGGGGAACGACCATCGGCGGCTGCGGCGGCCCGCCGACGATGAAGCCCATCAGCGAGGTTCGGATCTGGTCGTCGGTGAAGCCGCTCTCGCCCTTGGCCTGCATCGCGAGGCAGCGCCCGAGCACGTCGTCGTCCGGTCCGTCCCCGAAATCGCCCGCCGCCTTTCGCCGCTCGATCTCGCTTTGGATATGAGCCCGCAATGCCGGCGCGATCACGTCGACCTCGGCCCGGAGCTCGGGATCGTTGCCGGGATCGGCGAACTGGAACTCGAACAGCCGGGTCGCCCAGACCTGGATGTCGCCGTCCGCCGGCGGCGGCACGCCGAAATAGTCGCCGAGGAAATCGAACGTGACCTGCCGAACGAGCTGGTCGACCACCTCGATCCGCCCTCCGGCCGCCGCGACGATCTCGCCGGCCATGCGCTCGACCGCGGGCGCCAGCCGCGCCCCGATATCCTCGCGCCGCACGACCTTGCGCATCGCCCCGGTGTCGGCACGGTAGGTGGGCGTGTCGCCCATCCCGAGGAAGAAGGGCTGGCCGCCCATGATCACGTCGAGCTTGGGCTTGTAGGGAACCCCGAACGCCTCGTCGTTCAGGAACACCTCGCGCACGTCGTGGCAGCGAGTCGCCACGACCAAGTGGCCGAGCTTCGGGTTCGGCCAGGCCGCGCGAGCCACCCGGAACACGAACGGCAGCGAGGCCATGACCTTGCCCATCAACCACGGCTTGAAGCCGTGCGCCGGCCGCAACACCTCCCGCGACCTCAGTATCGATTCGGCAGATTCAGTCATGCGCTCCCCTTCGCACGGACTCCACGGCGCGAGGCTGAGCCTCGCAGTGTGGACTATATGAGCAGGCAGGCGAGGTGGATAGGGTGGCGGTGCGAAGGCCGTCGGCGGGCCGGATGGCGGCCTGCGAAAGTGACCGCGACACCGGGGAATGAGCTCTTGCAGCGAGTTGGCGCCAATGTACTCACGCGGGCGCACTATAGCGAGATGAACCTTTTCCTGGACCCTCCCTTAGCCCTCGCTCTGAACCCGGGGCCAGACCGAAAATGGGCCGCTCGGGCCATGGCGCTTACCCGCGCGGAACGTGAAGCTGGCCGTTTCTGCAGCCGGGGACGACGGTGAAGGTACGCGCTCTGATCGGACCGATGTCGAGCGCCGCGGGGCGAGAGGGGATAGCGCGCCTGCTCGCAACCGCGCCGCGCGGCTATCGAAGCGCAATCGCCGCCGATCAGTGCGACGCCTGGGAAGGTGTGCTCGAGCGTCTCGCGGATGAGCCTTTCGACGTGCTGATCGCGGAGTTCGGCGCTGATAGTCCGGCGATCGACCGCCTGTTCCATCTCCAGCCCAAGCTCTCCGTCATCGAGGTGGACCTGATAGGCGGCACCACCAACGTCCATGTCTTCGACGTCGGCAGCGAAACGCTCGTGCGCCTCGCCGAATGGCTGTCCCGCGAGGCCGGACTGGCCGGCGCCAATGACACGATCGCGCACATCACGCACGCGCGTCCGCAGCTTTCGATCGCGGCAAACGAGTCGAACGGCGGGCCCGAGGCAATGCCGATGCCAGCGCCGGAAGCCGAGCCGGAACCGCAACCGGAACCGGCAACTGAAATCCCCGATGCGGCTGCACTCCCGTCGCCTCCGCCTCCGCCTCCGCCTCCAGCACCTCCTCCGGCTCCCGCTCCGCCTCCCCTTCCAGCTCCTCCTCCGCCTCCGCCTCCGCCTGGGCCGGCGGCGCGCGTAGTGCCGATGCGCCGGGAACCTTATGCCGATGGCGACGAGCAGCTGGGCGACCTTGCGGCCTGGCTGTCGCTGAGGCTCAATCTCGCCCTCGCCTGCGCCGAGAGCGCCTCGGCGGGCCAGGACGTCTCCCACTGGTCGATGAGCGCGGCCCGGGCGCGAGCCTTGCTGGACCAACGGGCCGCCGCGCTGCCGCTCGCGGAGCTGGCCGCCGAATTCCAGGAAGTCGACCTGCGCCTGACCGCCCGCGGGGCTGCCGCAACGGAATTGCCGCTGGCGCGCCTCACGGCCGCGTTCCAACTCGACGAGCTCGATCGTCAGATGCTCTACTTCGCTCTCGCTCCCGAGCTGGACGGCCGCTTCGCGCAAGTGTTCGGATTCCTGGCCGACGACCTGGCCCAGCGGCGGCCCAATGCCTCCATCCTCGCGGAGCTCGTTGAAGCGGGCGGCGCCTGGCGTGTTTGGCAGCATCTTTCCGGCGATCGACCATTTGCCCGCTTCGGATTGATCGCGCCGCTTCGGGCAGATTTGCCCGGCGCGCCGGACACCCAGGTTCCGCTTTCGCTGCCGCTGGATATCGCCTCCTTCCTGCTGGACCGCGGAACCGCCGGCTGGGGGGAGTGGAAGCTTCTCGATCCGGCCGATGCCGGAAACGTGAGCTTCGACCTTCAGGCTGCGCCGGTCGTGGCCGCCGCGCGCGCCGCGGGCAGGGATTCGGGCCCGAGGCCCGTCGTGCGGCTCACCGCGCCGGAGGGGGAAGAACTGTGGCTGGCGGAGCAGCTGGCGGCCGTTGGAATCCCCGCCTTGATCGGCACCCTGGCCCCGCCGGCGGGCGCGGCCGCCGCCGATCTCAAGGACAAGCTTCGAGTGTTCGCTCGGCAGGCCCGTCTCGCCGATGCCGTCCTGATCGTGGCCGGGCTCGATTCAGCTCCCGAGGCGCTTCGACCGGAGCTTTGCGCGTGGCTCGCTGCAACCTTCGCAACGGAGCTCAAGCTGATCATCGTTCAGGGCAGGCATATCGACCCGATCTGGCTTCGGCAGGCGCCGGGAGGCGTGCTCGAGATCGGCCGCGATCTCACCTCGCGCGAAGAGCGCGCCACGATCTGGACTCGCGCCGCCGCCGCCCGCGGGATCGCTCTGTCGGCCGAGTCGGCGCGCGAGCTGGCCGCCACTTTCGCCTTCACCCGAGCCCAGGCGGAGGCGGCTCTCGCGCTCGCGCTCGGCAGTGGCGGAAGCGACACCGGCGAGACGGCCGAGGAGATACTGCGCGATTCGGCGCGGCTCGTTTCGAAAGCCTCTGCTCCGCCATCGGTCCGAAGGATCGAGACCGGTCTCGGCTGGCGCGACATCATCCTGCCGCCGCCGATCGAGGCGGAGCTTCGGAGCATTCCCTCGCACGTCCGGCACGGTGAGACGGTGTGGGAACAATGGGGCTTCGGCGAACGAATCCCCTACGGCCAGGGGATCGCCGCCCTCTTCGCCGGGCCGAGCGGCACCGGCAAGACGATGGCCGCCCAGATCATCGCCCGCGAGCTAGGGTCGGCCCTGTTCCAGGTCGATCTCGCCAAGACCGTGTCGAAATATATCGGCGAGACCGAAAAGGCCCTCGACGCCATATTCGAGGCGGCGGAGGCGGCCAGCGCCGTGCTTCTGTTCGACGAGGCGGACGCTTTGTTCGGAAAGCGATCCGAAGTGAGGGACGCGCACGATCGCTACGCCAATCTGGAGGTCTCCTACCTGCTTCAGCGGATCGAGGCCTATCGCGGCCTCGCTATCCTGACGACGAACCTGAAGGAAAATCTCGATGGAGCCTTCCTTCGCCGGCTGCGCTTCATCGTCGATTTCCCAATGCCCGACTCGGAGAACCGGCTGGCGATCTGGACCAAGATGTTCCCGGAGGACGCGCCGGTCGCGGAGGAGGTGGACGTGTCGGTGCTCGCGCGCCAGCTCCCGCTTTCCGGCGGCAGCATCGAGCAGAGCGTCGTCAACGCCGCCTTCAAGGCGGCCGAAAATGGCGGAATTATCCGAATGAGCCACCTCATCGCCGCGACCCGCGCCGAGCTCGCGAAGATCGGCATGGAAAGCGCAGGTCGAAGCTTGACCCGCCTTCTGCCCGAAGCCGAGGCGGCGGGGCTCGAGCCGTGAGCGCCACCGCCCTCTTCGATACGACCATGGCTCTCGCCCGGAGAATCCGCGATGCGACCGGGCTGGAGGTGCATATCGGATCGCCGTTGCGTCGCGAGATGGGTACGGCCCGGGTGGCGCTGACCCTCGTTCACGTTCAGCCGAACGCCGCGCTCCGTAACACCCCGGTCTACCGCGCGCCGCCGTCCTCCGGGCCGGTTACCGTGCCGGCGCCGTCCGTCGCCGCGATCCCGTTCGACCTTCACTTCCTGATCACCTGCTATCGTCCGCCCACCCCCGGTGGAGTCGCGCCGCCCGAGCCCGGTGAGCTGACCAGCCTCGGCCAGATCATCCGGGTCCTTCACGCCGACGCAATCTTCACCGGGTCGGCGCTTCCGGGACAGGACGTTCGGATTTCGCCCGAAAGCTACAGCCCCGAAGACATGAACCGGGTCTGGGGCCTTTTCCCCGAAGAACCGTTCCGAACCTCGATAGTCTATCTTGCGACGCCGGTCTTCGTGGAAGTCGGCGACTCCGCGCTCTATCCGCCGGTCCAGTCCCGCGAGATGAACGGCGGCCTCGCCCAAAGCGGGACGGCATGAGCGGAGCCTCGACCATCCTGTTCGACTCGCCGCCGCGGATCGACCGGGTAACGCTCGCGGTCGGAGCCGTCGACGCGGTCACCGGCAGGCTGATCCGCGACGGCGTCGGCGCCCGAATAACCGGGCTGATGGACCAGCCGATCGTCAACGCCTCCGGCATGCTCGTCTTCATCAACCTGGCCGATCAGCCCCAATATGATGTCGAGGTGGACGGCCGCCGCGCCGGCTTCCCCTTCGTCGAGCGATTCACGTTCACGCCACCCGCGGCGGGCAACAATGATCCGGCCGGGCGGCGTCGAGACTTGCTGCTAACGCCGGGACCCGATTACCCCTTCGCGCCTGGTACGACGCTCGTTCGCGGAGTCGTGGTGCGCGGCTCAGCGCCCGTCGCGGAAGCCTCGATCTCGGCGGCTCCGACCGTCGGCGGCGCCGGTTTCACAACTCGAAGCATCGCCAACGGAGCGTTCGCGCTGGCGTTGCAGCTGCCCCCCTTTGGAACTCATGAGAAGGAAGCGCCCGTCCCGGTGAAGATTGCGCTGGGCGAAGGCGTCGACTCGCGCAGCCTCGTTCGTGAGCTCGCCAATGGCCGAAGCCACAGCTTCCTCGAGCCGATCGACCTCACCGGTAGCAACGAACCCGGCTTTTTCGCCCCCTGAAGAAGGAGCAAGTTATGCCGCAAGACGATCGAAAAGGGCAACCGCCGTCGACGCGTGGCAAGTCGCCCGTTCCGAGCGCGCCCGACATCCCGGACGCGCGCGACGCCAACGCCCCGCCGCCGCCCGAGGCGCCCGAGACCGCCCCCTCGGCGCCCGAGACGGAGCCGACGCCGGAGCCGGACGACGCCATGGCAGGAGACGGCACGGTCGACGCCGGCGAGGAGTTGGAACAGCAGCCCGAGAAAAACGAGAGCCAGCGGCTGCGCGGGGAGATCGACGCGGCGCGGACGGCGCTGGAGGCCATGGAGGCGGAGCTCGCCCGGGCCGAGGCGAAGGAGGAGGAAGACAAAGCGGCCGCGAAGATGGTCTCGGACTATTCCGCCGAGGTTCCGGCGCTGAAGGCGTCGGAGCGGGAGCTGCACCGATACCGGACCGCCGAGACGTCCTTCCTCAACGAGATCCTGCCCGCCGCCGCCCGCACCGCGATCGCCGAGGTCCACAAGAAGCCGGAGCAGGACATTGCCGCCCTCCTCGCCAGGATCGAGGAGAAGGAGCGCGATGCCGCCGAAGCTCGGATGGCGCTCGGCGAGGCCCGCCAGGACGCCGCCGAGGCAAAGGACAAGGCCGAGGCCCTGAAGCGTCCCGCCGCGGCCGTCCGGGACCGGATCAAGCGCGCCGACGCCGTTCGCGTGGAAGCGACGAAGGCGAAGGACGCCGGCCGCTACGCGCTCGCTTACTCGCTGGTCATGCCCGGCGGCAAGCTGGAGCGCGCGATCGCGGCCGAGCCCGCGATCATCCCGCCCGAAGAGCTGGGAGGCGCTATCAAGGCCGCGGCCGCGGCCCAGAAAGAAGCCGACGACCGGGTCGCCGCACTGACCAAGGAGGTCGAGACGCTCGAGGCCGCCCTGCAGAAGGACCGGACGGGTCTTGCCGAGCTTCAGCGCGGCCTCGACGCGAAGGTCCTGGCCGAGCTTTCCAAACTCAATCCGCAAACAGCTGCAGCCGCTTAGGAGGGAAAGAACATGCCCGAATATCTTGCACCCGGCGTCTACGTCGAGGAGATCGAACGCGGCCCGAAGCCGATCGAAGGCGTTGCGACCAGTACCGTCGCCTTCCTCGGCGAAACCGAACGCGGGCCGACCAAGCCACGCTTCATCAGCAGCTACGGTGAATTCCTCCGACTGTTCGGCGAAGTCTACAACCCCGCCAAATATCTGCCCTACGCGGTCAAGTCGTTCTTCGACAATGGCGGCCGGCGAGCCTACATCGCCCGCATCGTCGGCGCAGGCGGTGCGGCCTCGACGCTGACCCTGGGCGACTATGGTGTTACCGCGGTCGGCCCCGGCAGCGCCTCGGACCGCATCTACGTGCGGCTCGAGGAGGGGACCACGAAGGCGACGGCGCCGGGCCAGACCAGCCCGAGCAGCGTCGGCTTCCGTCTGCGGCTCTTCTATTGGAGCAGCCTGCCGACAGGCACCCCGGCGTTCGACCCGATCATCAACGACAAGCAGATCCCGCGCCCGTCGATCAGCGAGGATTTCGACGACCTCAGCCTCGATCCTAACTCTCCGAACTATTGGGAGAAAAGGGTCGGCAACGGCAATTCGTCGCTGGTCACGCTGAAAGTGGCGCCGACGGCGACATTGCCGACGGCGCTCGTCGGTGGGCCGCTCGCCGGCGGAGTCGACGGCGCCACTCCCACCACCGTCGAATATGAAGGGAACGCTCCGCAAGCCGATCAGCGAACCGGTCTCGCCGCGCTCGCGATGGATCCTTACCGCGATGTCGCGATCGTCTGCGCGCCCGGGGCGCCAGACCCCATCGTCCAGAAGGTCATCACCCACTGCGAGCTCAATCGCTACCGCTTCGCGGTGGTCGACTCGGCGGCGGGAACGGCTGTCGCGACCTCGCTCGATCCCCGCTCGACGATCGATGACACCAAATATGCAGCCTTCTACCATCCCTGGATCGTGGTCAGCGATCCACGCTCCGGCAACCGGGTGAAGATCCCGCCGAGCGGCGCGGTGTGCGGCATCTACGCGCTCACCGACAATACGCGCGGCGTGTGGAAAGCGCCGGCCAACGAGACGGTCGCCGATGCGATCGACCTCGAGTTCGACGTCACTCACGGCGAGCAGGAAAATCTCAACCCCAAAGGCGTCAACCTCATCCGCCGCTTCCCCGGCCGGGGCATACGCGTCTGGGGCGCCCGGACTCTCTCCAGCGACCCGCTGTGGAAATACGTCAACGTCCGGCGGCTGTTCATCTTCCTCGAGGCGTCGATCTACTACTCGACGCAGTGGGTCGTGTTCGAGCCCAACGATCCGAAGCTGTGGGCGCGCGTCAAGCAGACCGCCACCCTCTTCCTGCGCAGCCAGTGGCGCGAAGGCGCCCTGTTCGGGGAGAAGGAGGAAGAGGCCTTCACCGTCGCCGTCGGCCGCGAGACGATGACCGAGGACGACATCCTCAACGGCCGCCTCATCGTCGAGATCGGCATCGCGCCGGTGCGCCCCGCCGAGTTCGTCGTCTTCCGGATCTACCAGAAGACCTCGGAATCCAAGGAATAGCGCAAGCAACAAGGAGATTCAGCCATGCCCGCCAATGATCCGCTGCGCAATTTCCGCTACCGGCTCGAGATAGACGGCATCGTCCAGGCCGGCTTCTCGGAAGTCGCGATCGGCGACGCGAGCAACGACCCCATCGAATATCGCGAGGGGAACGAGCTCACCACCGTCCGGAAGCTCAAGGGCCTCAACAAATACGGCAACATCACGCTCAAATGGGGCCTCACCGACTCCATCGAGCTGGCCAACTGGCACCGAATGGTCGTGGACGACGCCACTCAGCTCTCTGCGGCCCGGAAGACGGTCGTCATCCGAATCCAGGACGATTCGGGAGCGGACAAGGCGGCCTACGAGATCACCCGCGCCTGGCCGACCAAATACAATCCGACCGACCTCAACGGCAAAGGCAACGAGGTGGCTATCGAGTCCCTCGAGCTGGCCAATGAGGGCATCCGCCGAATCCAGTGAAAAGGAGCCTGAACCATGGCGTTCCAGACTGAAGTCGAGTTCACTTTACCCAAGGGCTATCTCGACGGGGACGGCGTCCTTCACCGCGAGGGCGTGATGCGGCTCGCAACCGCAGCCGACGAGATATTGCCGCTGAAGGACCCGCGGGTTCAGCAGAACCCGGCCTATCTCACGATCATCGTGCTGGCGCGGGTCGTCACCCGCCTCGGCTCGCTGCCCGACGTCAACACCAAAGTGATCGAAGGCCTGTTCGCCTCTGATCTCTCTTTCCTTCAGGCGCTCTACGAGAGCCTGAACGGAGGGGACGGCGAGCAGGCGTCGCCCGCTTTGTTCGAGCGCGCGTCGCGGGAGTTCGGCGTCATGGGGGAAGCATGAAGGCCTATCCCCTCCCTCAGCTCTATGAGGAGATGGCCTTTATCGCCTTCCATTTCCATTGGCCCAGCGAGGAGCTGATGGCGCTCGAACATGGCGAGCGCCGGCGCTGGTGCCGAGAGATATCGAGCATCAACCGGAGGCTCGACGGCCGGCCCGACAATCCGTTCGATCTGGGGTGACCGGGGATGCCGCGCCCCGATCCATACCGTGCCTTCCGCTTCCTCGTCGAATTCGACGGACTCGAGATGGGCGGCTTCCAGTCGGTCGGCGGGATCGAAAGCGACACCAAGGTCGAGCCTTTCCACGAAGGCGGAGTCAACGGGCACGAGATCCAGCACATCGGTCTCACCACCTATCCGCGCCTGAAGCTCAAGCGCGGGCTCGTCGATCGCCAGCTGTGGACGTGGCATCAGGATGTCGTCGGCGGCACGGTCAAGCGCAAGACTCTCTCCATTGTACTGATCGACGCCGAGGGAAAGGAAGCGTGGCGCTGGATCGCCGTCGGCGCCTATCCGGCGAAGTGGACGGGCGCCGACCTCGATGCGACCCAGAACGCGCTTGCGACCGAGTCCATCGAGTTCGTCCATCACGGGCTGTCCGCGCAATGAGGGCGCCGATCGCCCGGCGCCGGGTCACCGGAGCGCGACGTCTCCCCCGCCGGCGCGGCCCGCGAGCAGCTCGGCCACCCCTTCGCCGCCCACTGGCCTTGCTTTACCGCCAGTCGCGAGAGCCTCGGACGGCGGCACATGCCGCGGTCCGCGGCGCCGACGGCCGCCCGGTCACCCTCGCGCCGAGACTCCAGATCGCTCTCCACCTGTCGCTCATGTTCACCGATCAGCACCGCGCTTTCCCGGGCTACGTCGCGCATTACCACGCCGCGCCCGGAGTGCCGGCCGCGGCGCCGCCGCCGACGGACGGGAAAGCCTCTTCGGCCGGGCGGCTTGCCTTCCCCGCGCGTTCGACGCGGGCGAAGACAACCCGCCTCCCGCCTGCCGGCGCGCGCGCCGGTTCTCCTTTGTCCTTCGGCCACGCGAGCGCGCGCGGAAGCGCGGCGCATTCCGGCCGGCGTCACAGCCTCCCCTACGCCGAACCCGGTTTCCGCGGGACCGCGCTCCCGAGCGGCAACCGTGAAGGGCATGGGTCGGACGCCCCCGCGCTCAACGCCGACGTGGCGCCGCCATGGCCACTGCGGCGGCCGCCGGGCGCAGCCGGGACGACGGACAACGCCAGGTACTTGCCGGGTG
>Ga0193706_1001303_pt1 | contig 11379 bp, 11 predicted proteins | sample U3c1metaG_FD_160130 | JGI IMG/M metagenome (GOLD analysis project Ga0193706, IMG submission 160130) | Soil microbial communities from a riparian zone of the East river system, Colorado, United States - U3c1 | ecosystem: Environmental > Terrestrial > Soil > Riparian zone | place: USA: East River... | reverse complement strand
CGATCAGCCTTTTTTCAAATTCGAATTTTTCGGCAATGGTCTTGATATAAACCTCTTCAATATTCTTTGCATTTAACCGGGAGAGCTGGTGCAGTTCTGTATTCTCAAAAAATACCACCATCAGCAAATGGTGCTTTGCTATGGCACGCAAATAATGGAGCTGGCGGTTCAACCCGGAAAGGGATTCAAAATTCGTGTACAAAACGATCAGGCTGCGGTGCTTGATGCGGTTGCGGATCTGCATGTACAGCATTTCATAATCACTTTCCAAAAAAGCGGTTTCCTGGTTGTACAGTAATTGTAAAATATTCTCACGCTGTATGGGCTTTCGGTCGGCTGCTATCAACGAACCCATTTTGTTGGCAAATGTCATCAGCCCTACCCTGTCCTGTTTTTGTAAACATACATTTGTTAATACGAGGGTACTGTTAATGGCATAGTCCAGCAAGGTCAAACCGGCAAAAGGCATTTTCATCAAACGTCCCTTATCAATGATGCAATACACCTGCTGGCTTTTTTCATCGGTATAATTATTAACCATCAGCGAACCCTTCCTGGCAGTAGCTTTCCAGTTAACGCTGCGGATATCATCTCCCCGAACGTATTCCTTTATCTGTTCAAACTCCATACTGTGACCGATCTTGCGCATGCGCTTATTGCCGTGTTCGGTTTGAATGGAGGTCCTCGAGAGCAACTCATATTTACGCATCTGCAGGTAAGAAGGATAAACAGGAATGATCTCTTCCGCCTCTATATTATATCTTCGTTTCAGCAGACATTATAAATAATATTCCTTTGCTCCCTTGCCTTGAAACGATACTCCAGCTTCCAGTCCCTTTTCTGGAACTGAACAGGCAACTCATCAATGATCTCTATGTCAACAGTAAATAACTTATTATTCTTTACCTGCAGTTCTATCTTATTTTCATCACCATTACTCAACCGGTCTGCAGTTAACCTTTTTGCTGTTGGTGCTTTGCTGATAGCAAATAAGAAGAGGTAATCAATAATAACAAGCACAATAAAAAACCCGAGCAGTATCCTGGCCACTAAAAAAACGGATGGATAAATAAAAGACGCTACAAATAAAACAATTAAAAGTCCGATCACGAGATAAAACCTTGTGCTGAGGTACAAACTGCCGATATATTTATTTATGATTCCCATTTCAAAATGCTCAATTCATTTGTTTCGAAAATGCTCAGAAAATTCATACTCTTAAGTCCCCCTCCGGGGGGATTTAGGGGGCCTATCTTGGCACTTCGATCGCTTTTAAAATAGATTCTATCAGGTCATCAGCAGTAATGCCTTCCATTTCTTTTTCGGGTGTGAGGATTATCCTGTGCCGCAGCACGTGTGGTGCCATTTCTATAATGTCTTCGGGTGTAACAAAATCCCTTCCCCTTATCGCTGCGTTTGCTTTTGCCGCACGAAGTATCGCCAGTGATGCCCGGGGAGATGCACCGAGGTAAAGCGCAGGGTTATTACGGGTCTCATGCACGATCCTTGCGATGAACTCAACCAGTTTTTGCTCGATAATGATCGTCTGTACCTGACTGCGGAAATGCTGTATATCAACAGGCGATAATATCTTCCTGACACCGGAGATCATCTGCAACTGTGTCTTGCCCTGCTGTGTATTTAAGATCGCCACCTCTTCCTGCAATGAAGGATAACCAACTTCTATTTTAAAAAGAAAACGATCAAGCTGCGCTTCGGGCAAGCGATAGGTTCCTTCCTGCTCAATAGGATTTTGTGTGGCCAACACAATAAAAGGAATACCCATCTGGTGCGTGTGGCCATCAATGGTCACCTGCCTTTCTTCCATCACTTCAAACAATGCAGCCTGGGTTTTTGCCGGGGCACGGTTGATCTCGTCGATCAATACAATATTGCTGAATATGGGACCTGATTTAAAACGAAAATCTCCTTCTCTCGGGTTAAATACCGAAGTTCCCACCACATCACTCGGCATAAGATCGGGTGTGAACTGCAGGCGTGAAAAATCCACGTCTATGATCTTTGCCACCAGTTTTGCAGTAAGTGTTTTGGCTACACCCGGCACACCTTCAATTAAAATATGCCCGTCGCACAATAAGCCAATGAGCAACAGGTCAACCATTTTATGCTGACCTACGATCACCTGCGCAATTTCATTCTTCACCTCGTGAACAGCTTTGTTCAAACCCGACAGGTCGATACGTTGTTGAAATAGATTTTCTTCCATTGCTAAGATTTTTATCCTGGTTTTGCCGCCAATCCGCCAGCTGGCGGAGCTTTAGCCTTTTCGGTTTAGAGATGTTTAATTAATTATGCGTTAAGTTTTTCAGACTGCGGTTGGTGTGGACACCAACCGCGGCCGTCGCCGTGGCCGGTGTCCCACCGGCCACTATCTTACCACCAAATAAAATTTCAATGGCATCATGTTAATTATTAGTCAGGTTTTTTTATAAAAGTTTTGTATCTGTTCATTTAAAGAAAGTAATTCATAATCATTAAGCGCTGCATTGCTGTGTACAGCAACTATGGCACGGTACAGTGATTCCACCTTATCCCGCTGTACACCGCTTTTGCCGCTTAATGCGGCTATAAAATCTTCATTTACAAGATTGGTATTTAAAAAGTATTTATTGCGAATGTACTCATTAAAATAAGTAATCATCTTGTCAGCAATATTTTTATTGTCCTTTTTCTGGAGGTACAAACGGCCGATGGTCTCTGTAAAAGTAACCGTGGTATTCTCGTTGGCTTTACGCTGTTGAATAATACGCTGCAGCCTTTTGCTTCCAAACAGGATATACAGCGAAAGCAATATGATAGCCAGCCAAAAAGCAAAAGCCAGTGGCGGGTGCTTCATGATCTCGCTGAGCGTGGAGAAATCTTTGTCTTCTGTTTTAACTTTCCTTCGGCCACGGAGTTTATTGTAATAATCATCCCAGTAAAGGTGTTCAGGAAAGTCATTGGTATAAGCCAGCATTTTTTGCAGATATTGGTAGTTATCATCCTTTAATAAAAAGTAATTACTGAATGCCCGGGGGTCGCAGTGTAAGAACAGCCTTCCCTTTCCATGAAAATAAACAATTGCATTGGGTTTACCGGATTCATTAAAACCAATGATCCTTGTACGGGAAGTATTCATGTTAAAGAAATAGTTGCGGTAGGGCTGGTAATAATATGCATAGCCCGGGGCAGCAGCTGTAACGGGGGTTGTAAAAGTGCGGCGCATAGAATCGAATATGTCTTCAAAGGGCATTCCGAAAAATATCTCGTTGCAGTCTATTTTCTTAAGCAACAGTTCATCTATATAGGCGGCGGAAATGAAAAGATCATTGCCTGCTTCCACGTAATTCATCATGGCATCAACTTCCAGCTCATTTACAAATAAGGCACGGGCAAGACAGATATAGAGTGCACCTGTATCGCTGATGTTATCCCATGTTTTTGTAAAGGGCTGCTTTTTATCCCTGGCAATATTATCACGATACATGGCGGCTATCTCCCGGTAAGCAATAAAGCCGCCAAAAGGTTTCTTATCATTTTTAGAATACGTTTCCTTTAATGATGGAAGCTTAACTGTGCTGCTGTTACCACAGGAAATCAACACGCAGGTTAATGCGGGTAATAAAAAAAAATATGTCAGCCTTTTATTCAAATGACCTTATAATTTTTGATTAAAGCCGGAAAAGTATCCTTCTATCTTCCCGTAGACGTTTTGCTCAATAGCAAATTCACCATACCACACATATTCATAGTTGAGCGTTAACGATGCAAATTCATTTTGAAGAGCGGGCTTCTTTATCTCACGCACATACTGGTAATTGGTCTTGTCAGGCGATAGTTCGATAAGGTCCCTGTCGGCAAGCTTTCGCAATGTTTTCAGGTACTGGTAACGAACTGCCTGCCTGTAATTCTTATTTCTTATGGCCTGGTTTATCAGGGCATCAAAATCACTGTCATTGGTTATTACTTCTTCCTCCACTTGCGGTGTTACCTGTTTGAGTGATTTGGATTCTCTTTTAAAAACCCCTTCCGCCAAAAACAACTTGTAAATGATGAACAGCACAAAGAAGATGGCCAATGCCCATAAGATCACCTGTACAAAGCCGGATGATAAGAACCTGTCCAATAAGCCCGGGCCCTCGTATCTTTTTATTTTTTTCTTTTCCTTTGCCTGCTTTTCCTTTAACAAACTGTCCATATGCTTTACGTAAGCAAATGCTTTCATGTCTTTCCAATACTGAACAGAATCAACAGGAACAACAAGGCTATTGGGATAAAGGGTAGTATCTAAAACTTCCCGGATATTTTCATCAGCCTGTTCTGCTTCATCCACCGGGGCCTGCACAACATCTATAGTTGTTAAAGTATCCCTGCTTTCGCCTGTTTGTAAAAGTGAAGAATCCCGGTACACATATTTTTTTTCCTGTGCCTGTGCGGGGCAAAGGATCGTCAGCCACAAAACTGATATGTAAAATAATTTAAGCATTGCCTTTTTTCAACCTGTTGATGATACCATCAGGTTGAATATAATAACCTTTCTTATGCAAGCGGATAGGATGAATAACGAAGTACCAGATGATGAAGCCAAGTGATGTTACCAGTATTACAACACTTACCCACACGGGCATGCCTGCATTACTTGATTTGTCGAATGTCTGGCTCATCAAATGCGTGATATAACTTTCAAAGAATGCTGCAACAACAAGAATGGGAAAGATCACCAGTACAACTTTCAATGCGTCTTTGATCCCTTTCCTGAAAGAGGTCATCCTTGGTAAGGTTCCGGGAAAAATAAGGCCATTGGCAATGATAAAACCGGCCGTGGCAGCTATAACAAAAATAGAAATCTCGAGGCTGCCGTGTATCCATATCACCAATATTGATTTCCAGCCAAGGCCATGAGAAAAGAACAGGTATTGAAAACTTCCCAACATCATACCGGTGTCCCAAAGACCGGCCACCTGTAAAATAAAAGGCCAGCGGAACAAGGTGGGCAGGCCCAGGAAAAAACCTCCCAGTACGAACATCATAGCCACAAATACATTATTGATGGCTATTCTTACAAACATGGTGAAGGGGTTATCATCCTTATATACCCCAAAAGGATCTCCCTTTTCGATATTCTCTTCTGTCATATCCACATAACCATCTCCTAAAACTCCGCGGAGGAAAGCTTCGTCATTTTTTGCGCCCCACCAGCCAATGCAAACGAAAATGGAGAAAACAACAAAAGCAAAAAGCAATATCTTATGGTACCGCTTGAACAAAAGCGGGAGCTCATATCTCCAAAAAGTAAATATCCTGGAATACTTTTCTTTTTTATTGCTGTAAATACTTTGGTAGATGCCGGCAGCTATCCCGTTTATCCAGCGTGTTGCCTTACTCTTGGGATAAAAGGTCTTTGCATAGGAGAGGTCATCTATAAGTGTAACGAAACGTTCCGCTGTTTTATCGGGATTATTGGTAGGTACCTGCTGATATTCCTTCCACTTTTCAGCATTCCTTTTAATGAACATCGCCTCTCTCATACATTACACAGCTTTAAGGCTGTTATTTTCCTCAATTTGCATTTTTTTTGACTAATAAAAAAATCACTTTTTCTTAAAAGCTGCTTTTCTGTCCGTACTTTGCAATTGCTATGTCTATCATCCAGATCGCCACGCCATTCAATATCGACATCGAATTTGAAATTGCAGAATTTCACAAGCGTCTGCTTGCATACCTTATAGACTTTCTGTTGCTTATAATATATATGTATGCTTCTATACGCTTGTTGTTTGGCGAAATAAGAATTGGAGAAAGCAGCATTGGCTTTGCTATGCTGATCGTGCTTATCCCTTCTTTATTATATACTTTATTGACAGAACTGTGGATGAACGGGCAAACCATCGGTAAAAAGATCCTTAAGATAAAAGTAGTTAGCCTCGATGGTGGTGAACCAACACTTGGCCAATATTTGCTCAGGTGGTTCCTGCGGTTTTATGAGTGGGGATTTATCATTGTCTCTATATTTTATTTCAATTTTATCGCTGGCTTCCTGGTCCTGTTAATGGGTGGTGTGGCAACAGTGGTCATCATTGCCATCACGGCAAAAAACCAGCGGCTCGGCGACCTGGCAGCAGGAACGGTGGTAGTAAATACCAGGTCGGCATTAACCGTTGCCGATACGGTCTTTATGGAGATCAATAAAACTGATTATAAAGTGATGTTCCCGCAGGTGATGCGCCTGAGTGACCGCGACATCAACACCATCAAGGGCGTTTTAACGCAGGCGCACAAAAATAATAACTATGAAATGTGCCAAAGGGTTGCCATGAAAGTAAAAGACGTGCTCAGCATCAATTCTGATATGCACGTGGACCAGTTCCTGGAAAAACTTTTGGAAGATTATAATTACCTGGCAACAAAAGAATGATATTATCCAAAGCTTCCCCGCATCATATTCCAGGCAACAAGCATACTCATCAGTCCACCGATAACGAGCCCGATAATGGAACATGTCCTCCCCGCATTGGATGAATCAAAACTTGCTTTAGCATATAACTCCGGGGCTGACTGGTATAATTCCCTGTCCTTATTGGCAAGTACGATACCAATGATACCGCAAACAACACCAACAAAAACCTAAACAGAAACCGCCCACTATAGAAATAATACCCAAAACAAGCGAAGTAGTTGCGTTTGGTAAATTAGCCGGGTGATTTATACGGCGAATTAAAATCCCGGTGATCATTCATGCAATGAATATAAAAATTAAAAACCTTTGCCCGGTAATGACATTAAGACCCCAACCACCCCCAGGACCGTAAACAATAAACTGATTATCGTTACTATACCTGAGATGCGGTAATACATCCTTAGATTCCGCAATGCATTATTGAGTTCTACCTGGTCATTTACCTGCAGAGCAAGTTGCAATTTTGTGGCAAACCTGAAATGGTACATGGAAATAAGGGCCCATACCAATGCCACGATCGTATAAAATATACTTATGAAAGTAGCACCCATCCTTGCAGACCCGGAATCTCCGAATGAGCTGCGCATGTTCGCCAGCATTGTGGCATAGTAAAGTGCAAAGACGAGTATCGCAAGACTGAAAATAAATCCTGCAATGGCCATGAATTTTGCCCACTTCGCCGTTTCGCTTAAATGACCATGGGCAGTGGCATCTACCTGCAGGTCGTTATTCAGTAAGCTTTCATTGCTTTCCATAAAACTTATTCTTATTGGGCATTTCTTATGGCTTCAAAAAACAAAGCGCCGAAGAAAACAAAATAGATGATCATAAGCAATACGATGAGACCGGATATGATGAGGCCGATTATAGAACAGATCCTTCCTGCGTTAGAAGTGCTGAAGCTTGATGCTGAATATAATTCGGGGGCGGATTGGTATAATTTCCTGTCTTTATTAGCCAGTACCAGACCTATGATGCCGCACACGAGGCCAACGATACCATAACAAAAAGCACCCACTATGGCTATGATCCCCAATACGAGTGATGCTGTTGCGTTGGGCAGGTTTGCAGGCTGGTTATAGTTTGGGGTAATAAGGTTATTTTGTTCCATGATGTAGCTGTTAGTTTTGGTTTAATAATTTAAAGATATAGGAAGTGCCGATAATAACAAAAATCATGATACAACCAGCGTTAATAATACTGCGTGCATTGCGAAAGTGGTATTTGCTGTTGAGTGCCAGGAAACCGAAATACAGCAGCATGGGTATAAGTGCCGGGTAGTAAATAAAACTGTTCGCAATATCACCTTTCAGTAATGCTATGCCGCTCCGCTGGAAACCACAGCCGGGGCAATCCACATGAAAATGGCTTTTAAAAAAACAGGGCAGCACGTGTTGCTCGAGCCAGAACGTGATACTTAAAAGATACATTCTTTGAAATATTGGTTTGCAGTTTTAGTAACTGGTTAATCCGTTAATTAGTTAATCCGTTAATCCGTATGGCGTTCGGGAAATAGTTCATGGGTCATAGCTCATGGGTCATAGCTGATGGTTCATAGTAGAGCCATTGCTATAAACGGCTCTGCTATGAACTATTAACCATTAACTATTAACTTTTTTAACCGATTAACGTCTTTCCGTTCTTAATAAGCTCTTGCAAACAAAACACGTTGCACACTTGGCCCGCCCGTCAATATGCATTTGCCATCTTCCTGTTTATTGTTTAGAGGAATGCAGCGGATGGTAGCTTTTGTCTGGTCCTTTATCTTTTCTTCCGTTTCGGCAGTTCCATCCCAGTGTGCAGAAATGAAGCCTCCCTTATCATCGAGCAACTTTACAAATTCATCCCAGCTATTCGCTTCTTTTATATTCCCGTTACGGAATGCAAGCGCTTTGCTATAAATATTTTGCTGAATTTCGTCCAGCAACTTTACAATATTCTCTGCCAGACCATCCATGCTCATGCTGTTCTTCTCTTTGGTATCACGTCTTGCAACCTCAACCACTTTATTCTCCATATCACGCAATCCCATGGCAATGCGAACGGGTACGCCTTTCAGTTCATATTCTGCAAATTTCCAGCCAGGGCGGCTGTTATCGTTATTATCATATTTTACACGTACACCCAATGCCTTGAGCTGGCTTACCATTTCATTTGCCTTTGCATCAATGGGTGCCTTGCTGTCTTCGCCTTTATAAATTGGAACGATCACCACCTGCATCGGTGCGATCTTTGGCGGGATGATCAGTCCCTGGTCATCACTGTGCACCATGATCAGTGCACCGATCAGTCTTGTGGTAACGCCCCATGACGTTGCCCATACATAATCAAGTGTATTGTTCTTATCGCTGAACTTTACATCGAATGCTTTGGCAAAATTTTGCCCGAGGAAATGTGAAGTGCCTGCCTGCAATGCTTTCCCATCCTGCATCATCGCTTCTATGCAATAAGTTTCAACAGCACCAGCAAAACGTTCATTGGCTGTCTTAATACCTTTGATCACCGGCACCGCCATATACTCTTCCACAAAATCCGCATACACACCCAACATGCGTTCTGCTTCTTCAATGGCTTCTTCTTTTGTTGCGTGAGCGGTATGCCCTTCCTGCCATAAAAATTCTGTAGTTCGTAAAAATAATCTGGTACGCATTTCCCAACGAACAACATTTGCCCACTGGTTGATAAGCAAAGGAAGATCACGGTATGATTGTATCCAGTCCCTGTACGTACTCCATATGATCGTTTCCGAAGTAGGGCGAATGATCAGTTCTTCTTCCAGCTTTGCATCGGGATCTACCACGATGCCGTTACCATTGGGATCGTTCATTAAACGATAGTGGGTAACCACGGCACACTCTTTTGCAAAGCCTTCCACGTGTGCGGCTTCTTTGCTCAAAAAACTTTTGGGTATAAGTAAAGGGAAATAAGCATTCACGTGCCCGGTGTCTTTGAACATTTTATCCAGTTGGTCCCGCATGTTCTCCCATAAAGCAAAGCCGTAGGGTTTGATGACCATGCAGCCACGTACCGCTGAATAATCGGCGAGCCCACCCTTAATTACAAGATCATTGTACCATTGCGAATAATCTTCTGCCCTTGATGTTAGTTCTTTAGCCATTTTTTGTTTTGGTCTGACGCCCTCGTCTGACCATTTTTTGTTTTGGTCTGACGTCCCCGTCTGACCAAATATTAATAATCATCAATGGTCAGACGAGGGCGTCAGACCAGGTTTTCTTTTAGCACTGCTTTAACAACGAACGATTTAACTTTAGTGTCTGATGGTAAAGGTCGTGCAGTTCCACAAATTACTTCTAAACTGCACAAAAATAGTAACTTCAATTTTAAACCGCTTATAACAAATCGCTATGCAAACGAAAATTCTACTACTTGCTTTATCTGCAGCGGCTTTCAGCAGTTGCAGCACCGCGTATAAAAGCGCACAAACCCCGGATGATGTGTATTATTCCCCGGTAAGGGTGGTTGAAGAGGAAAAAAAGAATGAACGTGAAGTGGTGCAGAGACAACCGGAGGCCGATTACCAGATCAGTATGGGCATACGTGACCGCCGCTGGAGAGATTTCAGGAATGACTATGATTTTTATGACAGCCCTTATAATTATGCCTGCAATAGTTATTCTTATGGCTATTATTATAACCCTTTTTACTATCCACGGGCGATCTACACCGGCAAGCCTACCTATTCAAAGCCGCTCAATACTACGCCAAGGATGGTTAACCTGAATACCTATAATGGGTATAACAAAAATGTTGCTGCCGGAAAAACATTCAATACCCCTTCGGGCCGGCCCGCAAACCAGTACAACAACAGCAACAACAGCAATAGCAGGGTGGGCAACCTGATCAGGGAAGTGATCACGCCTTCCAGTTCTTCATCAAATAATACGAGGACTTATACGCCATCTTCAAGCAGCAGTAGCAGCAGTGGAAGTTCATCATCAGGCAGCAGTCCGGGAAGCGTTTCAAGACCGGCCAGGGGTAATTAAGGCTGTGTATTTATTCTTTTTAAAAGAATAGAAATGCACAATGCAAACGACACTCCATGTACACTAATAAAATTTCCAGCGAACAGTTTGGACATTAAATTCTTTACGCCATGAAAAGATATTTACTCTTATCTACATTATTCATAAGCACGGTCATTACAGCACAGGTTCCCGAAGATGCCATACGCTTCTCCTATTACCCGCAGAACGGAACAGCACGTAACCTCGCCATTGGTGGCGCCATGGGTTCCCTCGGTGGCGACCTTAATGCAACTTTTGTAAACCCCGCCGGTCTTGGCTTTTATAAGACAGGAGAATTTGTTTTTACGCCGGGTTATCATTTAAATAATAATAAGATCGATTTCCGGCAAACTGCTTCTCAAAGTAAAAAGAACAATTTTGCTTTTGGCACCACTGGTATCGTCATAGGATATGGAAGCCGCGAAAGGAAGAACACAAGCAATGCACTCAGTTTTGCTGTAACACAAACCGCAAATTTCAACAACCATATTCAATACAAGGGATTGAATAATTACAGTTCCTTCAGCGAACAGTTTGCTGAAGAATTTGCGAAAGCAAGAAACGAGGACGGTGATCCTTATACTATTAATGAAGTTTTAGACAGCAACTCCCCCCTTCCCTATGGTTCTGCCCCGGCGTTATATACTTATCTTATTGATACGGTTACCGTCAACGGTATCCTGCAGGTTAAAGGTGCACCGGAATATATTCTTGATGCAGGACAAGCTTTGCAGCAGGAGATGATAAAAACAACAAAGGGTGGCATTACAGAAATTGCTATTGCCTACGCACACAATAAAGGCGACAAATGGTATTTTGGTGCAACGCTTGCCGTACCAATCATCAATTACAGCAGCCATACTATCTTCAGGGAATCAGATACTTCTTCAAACACGG
>Ga0193706_1001302_pt1 | contig 11380 bp, 11 predicted proteins | sample U3c1metaG_FD_160130 | JGI IMG/M metagenome (GOLD analysis project Ga0193706, IMG submission 160130) | Soil microbial communities from a riparian zone of the East river system, Colorado, United States - U3c1 | ecosystem: Environmental > Terrestrial > Soil > Riparian zone | place: USA: East River... | reverse complement strand
CCGGGTCGCTGAGCGGCCGCGATCGGCATCGAGGCGCCGGCGATGAAGCCGGCCACGCAGGCGGTCCCGTGCAACGCCAGGACCAGCGAGTTGCGCCAGAGGATCGGCAGCAGGTCGCCGGGGTCCGACTGGGAGGACAGCCCGGGCAGGTGGATCGGGGTCAGGTCCGGGGTCAGCAGCCCGGCGACGAACCAGGTCGCCGCCAGCAGCGCCAGCGCGATCGCCGCGGCCAGCGCCAGCCAACCGTGCAGGACCGCCCAGGGGCGTTCGTTCCAGGCTTCGAGGGTCTCCCGCGTGTCTTGCATCCCATGCGAGAACACGTGCTGGTTGGCCGCACTCATCGCCTCAGTCATCGGCAACGGCGGGCGGATCGTTGAGAGTGGAGCTGAGGGGGCTCGAACCCCTGACCTTCGCGCTGCCAGCGCGACGCTCTTCCAGCTGAGCTACAGCCCCAGATCGGCTTGCAAGTTTATCGCGAGTGCCGCCCGGCTAGGCGGCGCGCTGCTCGCCTGGATCCTCGTCGACGTCGAGGATCAGGTTGTCCGGGCCGGTGTGGCGGACCTTGAAGTCGAGCGAGGAGAGCTCCTCGAGCTCCCGCAGCAGCTCGACCGGCTGGTCCAGCCGTACGGAAAGGGTCGCGCGGCCCTCGGAGAAGCGCTCGACCGAGATGTCGGAGGCGCCGAGCTGGCCGACCGCGTCCTCGAAGCCGACCAGCTGGGCAAAGTCGCCCAGCGGGCCGATCTCGAGCTTGACCAGCCCCTCGAAGATGCCGTCGAAGTCCTCGATGCGGCCGTTGCCGTTCGCGCTCGGGCTGGGCGCGCTCGCGGCGGGCTGGGGCGCCTGGGCGTCGGCCAGCTCCTGCACGCGCCGGCTCACCTCGACCGCCTCGCGCAGCGCTTTCATCCGAATCCGCGTGGCCTGGCCTCGGGCCTGGCTCTGGATCTCCTCGAGGCGGCCCGAGACGGCCTCGAGGGAGGCGATGCTGCGGTCGTGGCGTTCGTTGGCGTCGCGCAAGCGCTCGGCAAGGCCGCGGATCTCGCGTTCGCGCTCGATCACCATTCCGGACAGAGAAGCCAGCTCCCGCTCCATCTCGGCGATCGACTCGGCCTGGCGCTCGCATTCCGCGGCCCTGGGCGCAAGCGCGCGAATCTGCCCGTCCCGCGTGGATATCGCCGCCTCCACGTCGGAGCGGCGGTAGCCGAGGAGCACCCGCTTGAAGCTACCCATGCGCGGCACCGTACGGAGGCGCTCGGACGGTACTTCAGGCGCTGGCAGCCGAGGGTTCCTCGGGTGCGTCGAGGTCCAGCTCCAGACGCGGCGCCTCGCGCCAGAGATCCTCGAGCTGGTAGCGATCCCGCGCCTCCTTGGTGAAGACATGCAGGACGCAGTCGAGGTAGTCGAGGATCACCCAGCCGGCCTCGCCGGCACCGTCGACCCCACCGGGCAGCACCGCCATCTCCTGTTTCACCTGCAGCCTCACCTCGTCGACGATCGCCTTCGCCTGGCGCTCGTTGCGGGCGGTGCAGATCGCCAGGAAGTCGGTGTATGAAACGAGCTCCCGCATGTCGAGGACGACGACGTCCTCGGCCATTTTGGAGTCCGCGAATTCGGCCAGGCGGCGTGCCAGCGGCTCCGATTGCGGCGCGCTCACGAGTAGATCCCCTTTTCCTCGACGAACCGCGCCACCGGCTCCGGGACGAGGTAGCGCAGCGGCCTGCCGGCGGCGGCCCGCTCGCGCACCGCCGAGGAGGAAACGCCGAACTGCGGCATCTCCAGCATCGTCGCCCGGCCGCCAGCGCCGAGGCTGCGCAGCACCGCCGAGACGTCGGCCTCGGAGATCCCAGCCCGGCGGGCGACCGCGATCTGGGCCAGCTCGACCACGCGCTCCGGGTTGCGCCAGCTCTCGAGGCCGACAGCCGCGTCGGCGCCCATTACGAACACCAGCTCCGTGTCGGCTCTTTCTTCGGCAAGCAGCTCCAAGGTCTCATACGTGTAGGACGGGCCGTCGCGGTCGACCTCGAGCGAGGAGACCGAGAAGCGCGGGTCGTCGGCGGCGGCCAGCCTGGTCATCGTCATCCGCAGCTCGCGGCCCGGGTCGTCGGCGATCCGCTTGTGCGGCGCGTCGCCGGTCGGAACCAGGATCACCTCGCTCAGCCCGAGCTGCCAGAGCGCCTCCTGCGCCAGCGCCAGGTGACCGAGGTGCGGGGGGTTGAAGGCCGACCCCAGCACGCCGATACCTGCGCCCGTCGAGCTACTCACGCACTTGGCCGTCGCCGCGCGCCACGTACTTGAAGGTCGTCAGCTCGCGCATCCCGATCGGCCCGCGGGCGTGCAGCTTCTGGGTCGAGTTGCCGATCTCGGCTCCCATCCCGTACTCGAAGCCGTCGGTGAAACGGGTCGAGGCGTTGACGTAGACGGCTGCCGAGTCGACGCCGGCGACGAACTCGTCGGCGGCCTCCTCGGAGGTGGTGACGATCGCCTCCGAGTGGCCGGTGCCGTGGCTGTTGACGTGCTCGACCGCGTCGGCGACCGAGTCGACCACGGCGACCGCGATCTTCAGGCCCAGGTACTCGGTGTCCCAGTCGGCAGCCGTGGCGGCGCCGATCTCGACCCCGCCGGCGCAGGCGCGGGCACGCTCGTCGCCGACCAGCTCGACCCCGGCCTCGCGTAGGTCGGAGAGGACCGCGGGCGCGAAGCGCGCGGCGATCGCGGCGTCGATCAGCAGGGTCTCGGCGGCGTTGCAGACGCCAGGGCGCTGCACCTTGGCGTTGACGGCGATCCGCCGCGCCATCTCCAGGTCGGCCTCGGCGTGCACGTAGACGTGGCACTTGCCGGCCGCCGCGTACATCACGGGGACCGTCGCGACGTCCTTGATCGCCGCCTTCAGCCCCTCGCCCCCGCGCGGGATCAGCAGGTCCACCAACCCCTCCTGGGTCGCCAGGTGGGCCAGCTCCTCGTGGCCACCGCCGGCCAGCAACAGCACCGCGTCCTCGGGCAGCTCCGCCTCGGCAAGCGCCTCCCGGACGAACGCCGCCAGCGCCCCGTTCGACCGTTCCGCGTAGTGGGATCCCCTCAGCACGATCGCGTTGCCGCTCTTGATCGTCAACGCCGCGCAGTCGATCGTCACGTTCGGTCGCGCCTCGTAGACGACGGCGACGACCCCCAGCGGCACCCGGACCTTGCGCAGGTCCAGGCCGCTGGCCAAAGTTTTACGTTCCAGCTCCTCACCGACCGGATCCTCCAGATCGGCGACGGCCCGTACTCCTTCGGCCATCGCCACGACCCGCTCCGCGGTCAGCGCCAAGCGATCCCTCAGCGCCGCGGTCAGCCCGGCGGCGCGCTCGTCGGCAAGGTCCGCCGCGTTCGCCTCGAGGATCTCCGCTGTCCGCTCCTCCAGCAGCCGCGCGGTCGCCTCCAGCGCCGCGTTCTTGGCCCCGGTCGAGGCGCTCGCCAGAGTCCGCGCCGCCTTCTTGGCGGCGGCGCAGGTCTCAGCGACGGTGGTCGTGGTCACGGCCATCGGACAAGGGTAGCTGGGACCTAGAGGAGCACGAAGCGGTCGCGGTGGATGGCCTCGTCCTCCGCGTGCGGGAGCAACTCGCGAACCCGGTCGGTCTGCAAGCCCTTCACCTGCGCCAGCTCCCGGGAGGAGTAGTTGGAGATGCCTTTGCCGATCGGCACTCCGTCGACCGCCACGTCGACCGCGTCGCCGGCGTCGAAATCGCCCTCCGCGGCGACGATGCCGACCGGCAGCAGGCTGGAGCCGCGCTCGCGCAGGACCCGGGAGGCGCCGTCGTCGACGACGATCGTCCCCCGTGCCGGCTTCGCGTACTTGAGCCAGAGCTTGAAGCTGGAGGCTTTGCCCGCCTGGGCGGCGAAGCGGGTCCCGACCGCTTTGCCCGCCGCGGCTTCGGCCAGCGTCTCGGCCACGGTGCCGTTGCAGATCACCGCCGGGATGCCGGCCTCGCTGGCCATCTCCGCCGCCGCGACCTTGCTGCGCATGCCGCCGGAGCCGAAGACGGAGGTGCGGTCGCCGATCGAGAATCCCTCCAGCTCGGCGAAATCGGTCACCTCGGAGATCATCTCCGCATCCGGGTCAAGCGCCGGGTCGGCGCTCATCACGCCGTCGATGTTGGTCAGCAGGACCAGCAGCCGGGCGTCGAGCAGCAGCGCCACCTGGGCGGCGAGGAAGTCGTTGTCGCCGAAGCTGATCTCGTCGGTGGCGGTGGTGTCGTTCTCGTTGATCACCGGCACCACCCCCCAGGCGACCAGTCGCCTCAGGGTCTGACGGGCGTTGAGATAGTTGGTGCGGGCGGCGATGTCGGCGGCGGTCAGCAGCACCTGGGCCGCGCGGGTGCCATGGCTTGCCAACCGAGTCTCATAGGCGCGGAAGAGGTCGCCCTGGCCGACCGCCGACGCCCCCTGCAGCTCGTCCATCGCCCGCGGCCGCACCGCCAGCTCCATCAGCCGCATCCCCCGCGCGATCGCCCCGGAGGTGACCATCACCACCCGCTCGCCCCCCCGCTCGAGCGCGCTGACCTGCTCGCAGACCGCATCGAGAACATCCGTGCGCAGCTCACCGTCGTCAGCGGCGACGATCGACGATCCGAGCTTGACGACCAGAGTCATGGTGAGCAAAGTAGCCGAGATGGCATCGGCAATCGGCTGGGGTGCTCTCGCGGCAAGCTCGCTCGTCATCGGCGCGGCACTGAGCCTGCTGCGTCACTGGTCCTCGCGGCAGGTGGGCCTCGTCCTCGCCTTCGGCGCCGGAGCGCTGATCAGCGCCGTCAGCTTCGAGCTGGCGCAGGAGGGCCTCGACGTCGGCGGGGCGGGATACACCGGCCTCGAGCTGGGAATCGGGGCCCTCACCTACTTCCTGCTCGACGGCCTGATCGCCAGCCGCCTCTCGACCGGCCGCGGCCGCCGCGGCCGCGGCCAGGGCTCCGGCGGCGGCACCGCGCTCGCGCTCGGCGCCCTCCTCGACGGCATCCCCGAGCAGGTGGTGCTCGGGGTCGCCCTCGCCGCGGGCGAGGGTGTCGGCGTCGCGCTGCTGCTGGCGATCTTCGTCTCCAACCTGCCCGAGGCGATGGGGTCGGCGGACGACATGCGCAAAGCGGGGAGGCCGCGGGAGACGATCCTGCGCCTGTGGCTGGTCGTCGCAGCGATCTGCACGGCGGCGACGGTCGCCGGCTACGCCGCCGCCGATGCCGTGGCCGGCGGACCGCAGGCAGCGATCGACGGCTTCGCAGCGGGTGCCCTGCTGGTGATGCTGATCGACTCGATGATCCCCGACGCCCGCGCCGACGCCGGCCGCGCCGCCGGCCTCATAACCGTCCTCGGCTTCGCCCTAGCCGCCGGCCTCTCCTCTATTACCTAGCTCTATTACCTAGAGACCCAGAGAGGCAGACGCGCATCGCTCCGGTGGCGATTGGGTGCCCCTCGTACGAGCGGCGTCCGATTTTCGCCATGCCCGTCGGCGAGAGAGACAACGCCCCCGGCGAAAATCCCAGCGAAGGTAGAGGGGCACCCAATCGCCGCCCCCCAGCGATGACCCCTAGATGTGCAACTCAAACTCCTGCTCGCCAACCCGCACCTCGTCCCCCGCCTCGAAGCCAGCCTTGGCCAGCGCCGAGATGACGCCGATCTCGGCAAGGCGCTGCTCGAGGTAGGCGAGCGCCTCTTCGTTTTTGGTGTCGTGGCGCTCGAAGAGCAGCTCGACGCCGCGGCCGGCGACCCTGAAGGCGCCGTCCTCCTCCTTTTCGACCCAGTAGCCGCCCTCGCCCGCGGGCCGATAGATCCGGTGCTCGGCCTCGAACTCCCCAGCCGGGTCGCCAGCCGAGGCCGCACCCGCCGGCTGCAGGGCGGGCAGCTCCGCGAGCACCCGCTGGCGCAGCTCGTCGAGCCCCTCGCCCGTCGCCGAGGACACCGCCAGCACCCCCAGCACGCGGTCGCCGAGCCGCTGCGCCCAGGCCACCGCCGCCGCTTCGGCCTGCTCGCTTTCGAGCAGGTCGCGCTTGGTCAGCACCAGCAGCTCGGGCAGCTGCTCGAGCCCGGCGCCGTGGGCCGCCAGCTCCGCCCGGACCGTCTCGTAGTTGGACTCCGGCTCGCCTTCCAGGGGCGCCAGGTCGACCAGGTGGACCAGCATCGAGCAGCGCTCGACGTGAGCCAGGAACTCGTGCCCCAGGCCCGCTCCGTCGGCTGCCCCTTCGATCAGACCGGGGATATCGGCGACGACCGCCTGCCGGTCGGCGTCTTCGAGCGTCCCCAGCACCGGCGAGAGCGTCGTGAACGGGTAGTCGGCCACCTTCGGCGCCGCCCGCGTCAGCCGTCCCAACAGCGAGGACTTGCCCGCGTTCGGCAGCCCCACCAGCCCCACGTCCGCAAGCAGTTTCAGCTGCAGCTCGATCCAGTCCGCCTCCCCCTTCGTCCCCTTCTCCGCAAACCGCGGCGCCTGCCGCGTCGAAGTCGCGAACCGCTTGTTCCCGTGCCCCCCGCGCCCTCCATGCGCGACCACCGCCCGCTGCCCCGACTCCACGAGGTCCACGGCGCTGCCATCGACAGTCGTCGCCTGGGTCCCCGCCGGCACCGGAATAACCCGCTCCTCGCCCCGCGCCCCCTGCTTGTTCGACCCTTCCCCATGGCTCCCCCGCTGGCCCCGGAAGTGCTTGCTCCCTTTCAGTGCCCCCAGGTCCCGCTTCGAGAGATCGCAAACGAGTACGACGTCCCCCCCGTGCCCACCGTCCCCACCATCAGGTCCACCCCGAGGCACATGAGCCTCCCGCCGAAACGAGACGCAACCATTACCGCCCGCCCCGCCTTCAACCCAGATTTTCGCCTTGTCGTACACGACCTAAAGCCTAGAAGGAGGGGTCGGGTGGCCCCTCGTACGAGCGGCGTCCTGATTTTCGCAGCGGAGCGCTTGGCGAGAGACGCGACGCGCCAGGCGAAAATCCCAGCGAAGGTAGAGGGGCCACCCGACCCCTCCCCCACACTTCAAAGATCTAATCGTCAGCCAGAACGCGAATCGTCCGCCCCTTGCGGGCGGTGCAGAAATCCACTTTGCCGGCCCGCGTCGCGAAGATCGTGTGATCCCGCCCCAGCCCGGTGCCCTCACCAGGCCAGAACTTGGTGCCGCGCTGGCGCACGATGATCTCGCCACCGCTGACCTCCTGGCCGGCGAAGACCTTGACCCCAAGCATGTTGGGATTCGATTCGCGCCCGTTGCGACTGGACCCGAGCCCCTTCTTATGAGCCATCGGTCTCCTCCTTCTTCGCAGCAGGTTTTTTGGCGGCGGGTTTTTTCTCCGCCGGAGATTTTTTCTCCGCCGGTTTCTTCGCCGCCGATTTGAGCAGTTTGACCTCGGTCACTTCGAGTTTGGTCAGCTCGGAGCGGTGACCGGCCTTGCGGCGATAACCCTTCTTGGCCTTGTATTTGAAGACCTTGATCTTCGGCCCGCGCAGGTGCTCGGCGACCTTCGCCTCGACTTTGACCTTCTCCAGCTCCTTCGGAGCCGCGAGGACGTCGGTATCGCGGAACATCACCGCGCGCAGGGGGACTTTGTCGCCCTCTTTGGCATCGAGACGATCGACCAGCAGGTACGTGCCCTGCTCGACCTTGTACTGCTTACCGCCGGTTTCGACTACTGCGTACATGCTCAGTTCACTCGTCCTTGCTTCCTTGTTTGGCGCGCGAACGTCCCCGGCCGCCTCTGCGGCCACGACTGCGTTTACGCGAAGCAGCGGCGGAGTCTAGCTCGGAGTCGCCTTGCTCGGCGGCGCCGGACCCGTTCGGCGAGTCGGAGCCCAGCAGCGAGGCGATCGCCGCCGAGCGCTCGACCTCCTCGATCCGGACCAGTCGGCGCTGGCCGACGAAGCGGCCGCCGCCGGTCACGCTGACGATGTAGGAGTCGATCCGGGCGACCGCGTCGTCGGCGTTGTACATGTGCGGCTCGTCGATCTTGACCAGCACCTCCTCGCCGACCTTGAACGGCAGCGCCCGCTCCTCGATCTCCGCCCGCGTCCCCTGCTCGACCATGTCAAAGGTGTCGATCGCCAGCGCGTCGCCGCCCTCGAAGTGGAACTGCTTGCCGGTCTCGGACTCCAACTCTGGCAGGCCGCTGTCGGAGCCGGTCAACTCCGCCGCCACTTTCGGGTTGACCCGCATCAGGAACGCCTCGGAGTCGCCGTGCTCGGCGGCGATGTCGCGCATCTTGCGCAGGCCCTCCAGGGCCACCGTCTCGGCCGAGAGGACGACGCCCTCGCCGTGGCAGGTGGGGCACGGCGAGGTGAGGATCTCGCGAACGCCGTCGGTGACGTTCTGGCGGGTCATCTCGACCAGCCCCAGCGGCGAGACCTCGACCACGTAGCTCTTCGACTTGTCGGCGTCGAGCGCTTTGCGCATCGTCTTCAGGACTTTGTCGCGGTTGCTGGCCCGGGCCATGTCGATGAAGTCGATGACGATGATGCCGCCGATGTCGCGCAGCCGCAGCTGCCGCACGGCCTCCTCGGCGGCCTCGGTGTTGACTTTCGTGATCGTCTCCTCGAGGCCGCCTTTGCCGCGGCCCGTGAAGCTGCCGCTGTTGACGTCGATCACGGTCAGCGCCTCGGTGTAGTCGATGATCAGGTAGCCGCCGGAGGGGAGGTCGACGCGGCGGTTCAGCGTCGACTCGATCTCCTCGTCGATCTTCCATTTCTCCAGCAGCGGCTTCTGGCCGGTGTAGAGCTCGACGCCGGCGACCAGCTCCGGGGCGGTGCGCTGGAAGAAGTTCGTGACCCGCTCGAACTGCTTCTCGGAATCGATGATCGCCTTCTCGAACTCGCTGAGGAAGACGTCGCGCAGGACCCGCACCGAGAGGTCGGCCTCCTGGAAGACGAGCGCCGGCGCCTTGGTGGTCTCGGTCCGGCGCTCCAGCACCTCGTTGAGGCGCTGCAGGTAGCCGATCTCCCGAACGAAGTCGGATTTTTTCGCCCCGTGAGCAGCGGTGCGGACGATCAGCCCGCCCGGGCCTTTGTAGGTGCGGTCGACCATCTTGCGCAGGCGGTCGCGCTCGGAGTCGGTGAGGCGGCGGCTGACGCCGACGCCGCTGCCCTGGGGGGCGAAGACGAGGTAGCGGCCGGCGATCGAGACGTTCATCGAGAGCCGCGCGCCCTTGGTCTTGAGCGGGTCCTTGACCACCTGGACGAGGATCTCCTGCCCGGGTTTGATCAGCTCGTTGATCCGGCGGCCAGAACCGCGGCCGCGCTTGGGTGCCTGCTCGCCGCCGGGGAGGACGATCTCGTCGACGTGCAGGAAGCCGTTGCGCTCGAGGCCGATGTCGACGAAGGCGGCCTCCATGCCGGGAAGGACGTTGTCGACCTTCCCCTTGTAGATGTTGCCGACGATGGATCGCCGGCCGCGGCGCTCGATGTAGAGCTCCGCGACGTCGCGTTTGCCGCCTTTCGTCTTCGACTCGAGGACGGCCACACGGGTCTCTCCGCGCTCGGCGGAGACCAAAATCGTTTTTTTCATTGCTTCAGCTCAGTTCGGATAGGTACGCATTGCCGGGGCCCCCTTCGAGGGCATCACCAGGCGAACCTTCCCTTCTGAGCGAGACGCGCTTGGATGTGGATGCTCTGAAGCACTCCGACTGCCAAGAACGTAGCGAGCACGGAGGACCCTCCGTAGCTCAGCAGCGGCAGGGGGATGCCCGTGATCGGCATGATGCCGAGGTTCATCCCCACGTTGACGAAGACCTGGAACAGCAGCGAGACGGCGATGCCGCCCGCGACCAGGGTTCCGTAGGAGTTCTTCGAGAGCGTCACTATCTTCAGCGCCCGCCAGAAGAGCAGGGCGTAAAGGGATAGGACGAACGCGGCGCCCATGAACCCGTAGCGCTCACCGATCACCGCGAAGATGAAGTCGGTGTGCCGCTCGGGAACGAAGTCGAGCCGCGTTTGGGTGGCACGGTCGCCACGGCCGGTCTCCTGACCGGAGCCGATGGCGACCACTGATTGGTTCTGCTGGTAACCCGCGCCGCTCGCATGCTCGCCGGGATTCAGGAAGGACGTGAGTCTTTCCTCCTGATATCCCTTGAGAATCGGGGCACCAACGGTGGGGGCCGCGACGAGAACGAGCGCGATCAAGACGGCGAGGGTCGAGCCGATGACGGCGAAGTGGGTCCAGGGAACACCACCGAAGTACATCACGGCGAGGGTTGCGACCGCGAACACGAGGGACGTGCCGAGGTCTGGTTGGAGGAAAACGAGCGCAGCCGGAGCCAGGCCGAGGCAGAGGCAGCGCACCGTGCGCTGCCTCGCCGACCCCCGCCTGGCGCCGTCGATCACGAACCCGGCGAGCGCAAGCACGAGCAAGAGCTTGCCGAGCTCCGACGGCTGGAAACTGAAGAAGGGGAATTCGAAGGCGCGCCGCGATCCACGGGCGGCGAAGCCGAAGACGAAGACGAGCGAGACGCTGGCGCAGAGGAAGGTGTAGATCCCGACCCGCAGCTCGCGAAAGCGCGAGTAGTCCACCCGGGCCGCCAGCACCATCCCGATCAGTCCGAGCACGCAGTAGATCGCCTGCCGGTCGACGAAGTAGCGGGGGCTGCCGGGGACGTCGTTGGCGGTCGCCTGGCCGAGGGTGAAGACGCTGAAGCCGGCCAGGGCGAGGGTGGCGAACGTCAGTGGCCAGTCCATATGGGCAAGGCCGAGGCGCTCGGCGAGGCCGATGCGGATCGCGAACGGCTCCGGGCGGGCTTGTCTGGTGCGAGTGGCGTACATCAGCCGGGGCTGCCCCCGTTGGCGGCGCCGGTTTCGGTCGCCTGCTTGTGGAAGTAGGCCTCGAGGATCTGGAGCGCGGCCGGCGCGGCCGCTTCGGCGCCGAACCCTCCTTCCTCGACGGTCACGATCGTGACGATACGCGGGTCGGGGTAGGGCGCCACCACCGCGTACCAGGACTGGTCGCCGTGGCCCGGTCGTTCCGCCGTCCCGGTCTTGCCCGCGACGTCGACCGGGAAGCCGCCGAAGACGCCGTAGGAGGTGCCGCCCGGGGCCTGCGCGGCCTGGTGCAGGCCCTCGAGGATCGCCGCTCTGTAGTCAGGGTCGATCTCGACCCTGCGGCGCGCCTTCGGGTCGAATTCCTTCAGCACCCGGCCGGCGGCGTCCTCGATTTCCATCCCCACGTGCGGAGTGACGATGGTGCCGTCATTGGCCAGCGCCGCGTAGGCGATCGCCAGCTGCAGCGGGTTGGTCTGCAAATCCCCCTGGCCGATCGCCAGCTGGATGTTGTCGCCGGCCGACCACGGCCGTTCGGTTTCGCCTTCGGCGAAGAGCTGGTTGCGCCACGTCCTGCTCGGCACCAGGCCTTCGGTCTCGCCGGGGAGGTCGAGGCCGGACTCCTTGCCGA
>Ga0193706_1001301_pt1 | contig 11380 bp, 6 predicted proteins | sample U3c1metaG_FD_160130 | JGI IMG/M metagenome (GOLD analysis project Ga0193706, IMG submission 160130) | Soil microbial communities from a riparian zone of the East river system, Colorado, United States - U3c1 | ecosystem: Environmental > Terrestrial > Soil > Riparian zone | place: USA: East River... | reverse complement strand
CATCATCGCCATCTTTATTTCCTGCCTTGGTTTGTTTGGCCTGGCTACGTTCAGCGCTGAGCAACGCACCAAAGAGATCGGTATCCGCAAAGTAATGGGTGCAAGTGTTGCAAATGTTGTAGGGCTGTTATCAAAAGATTTTTTAAAGCTGGTATTGGTGGCAATCGTCATCGCATCACCCCTGGCCTGGTATGCCATGAATAAGTGGCTGCAGGATTTTGCATACCGCATCAGCCTGGCCTGGTGGATTTTTTTGCTCGCGGGATTCGTCGCGGTATTGATCGCATTTGTTACCATCAGCTTCCAGGCCATCAGGTCGGCCAGCGCAAACCCGGTAAAGTCATTAAGAACAGAATAAATGTATAACCATGATAAAGAATTATTTTAAAACTGCTTTCAGGAATTTATGGAGAAATAAGAATTTCACCAGCATTAATGTTGCCGGGCTTGCTGTGGGTATTGCTGTCTGCCTTGTTATTTTCCTCATTATACAGTTCGAATTAAGCTTCGATAACTTTCATGCGAAGAAGGACCGCATTTACCGGATAATAACCGAACAGCAAAATGCAGACGGGCCAAGACCTACAGCAGGTGTACCTTACCCGCTTCCACGGGCTATTCATAATGACTTCCCATCCATGGTTTGCACAGCAATTTATTCAAACAGGGATGACCAGATCATAGTACCGGATGAAACCAATGAAAGGTCCTTTAAAAAATTCAAGGAAAACCGGGGCGTTTTTTTTGCTGAGCCATCTTTCTTTAAAATATTTGATTTCCCGATGCTGGCAGGGGAGTATACGTCTTTGAAGGCGCCCAATACCGCTTTGCTGACAAAAGCAACAGCAGAAAAGTATTTTGGTGACTGGAAGCTGGCTATTGGTAAAACGATAAGACGTAACAATAAACAGTTGCTGAAGATCACTGGGATACTTGCTGACGTGCCTGACAATACAGATCTGCAGATCAGGATCCTGGCTTCATATGCAACCTTAACCGAATTCAGTAAAGAAACCGATTGGCAGAGTGTGGCCAGTAACCACGGTTGCTATATTTTATTGCCAGAGGGAATGACCGCTGCTTCAATGAATAATCAACTGCTGTCATTTACAAAAAAATACAAGAAAGAAGAAGCTGACAGGGGCAGGCAATTTGTTCAGCCTTTATCAGATGTACATTACAATGACGACATCGGCAATTATATTGGCAGGAAGGTTTCAAAAGCATTGATCAATACCTTATGGCTCATAGCAGCATTCATTTTACTGATAGCCTGTGTTAATTTTATAAACCTGGCTACGGCACAGGCTTTCAACAGGGCAAAAGAAGTAGCAGTAAGAAAAGTGATGGGTAGCAGCAGGCAGCAACTGAGGTTCCAGTTCTATTGCGAAACAACATTGCTCACATTAACTACGATCGTGTTATCGGTTATTCTGGTCATGGTGAGCCTTCCGTACATTAGTTCAATTCTTCAGTTACCGTTGTCTTTAAGCTTCACGAAAAACCCCGGCATCCTCCTGTTCCTTTTATTAACAGCTGTTATCGTTATCCTGCTGGCAGGTTTTTATCCTGCGCTCGTGTTATCACGCTTTAACCCTGTTAGGGCATTGAAAAGTAAAGTAGCGGCAGGAAAGGCAAAAGGCATTTCTTTAAGAAGGGCACTTGTTGTTTTCCAGTTTGTGGTTGCGCAGGCATTGATCATCGGTACCATCATCATTGTTAATCAAATGAATTATTTCAGGAATTATTCAATGGGTTTTGATAAAGATGCGATAGTAAATATTGCTTTCCCCGAGGACAGTGCCGGCAGGGCCAAACTGGATTACCTGAAAAATAAATTGTTATCCATCGATGGGATAAAAACTGCAAGTTTCAGCTTTGCGAGTCCTGCTGATAATGGCAACTGGTCATCTAATTTTCGTTTTGATCACGCAGAAAATGAGACGGATTGGAATGCAAACCTCAAATGGGCTGATGCAGACTATTTAAAAACTTACGGCATATCACTGGTGGCAGGAAGAAATCTTAATCCTTCCGATACAGTAAAAGAATTCCTGGTAAATGAGACCCTGGTAAAACGCCTGGGGATCACTGATCCGCGGCAGGTGATCAACAAGGAAATTGACCTGTGGGGACAAATGAAATTTTCCATTGTAGGAGTTATCAAAGATTTTAATGCCATGTCATTACGGGAAGGTTTGGTACCTGTGCTGATCAGTACCGGCAAGGATTTTTATGGTACAGCAGGTGTTAAGCTCTCTACAAAAGATATAAGCGGAACTTTAAAAAAAGTGGAAGCATTGTGGAATGAAACTTATCCTGATTTTGTATATGAACAGGAATTCCTGGATGCAAAGATCGGGAATTTTTATGCCCAGGAAGGAAAGCTTTCAGATCTCTTTAAAATATTTGCAGGATTGGCGATATTCCTCAGCTGCCTGGGGCTTTACGGGCTTGCTTCTTTTATGGCTGTTCAAAAAACAAAAGAAGTCGGTATCCGGAAAGTATTGGGTGCTTCTTTAAATAATATCATATTCCTTTTTTCAAAAGAATTCTTACTGCTGATAGGTATTGCATTCCTGATCGCAGCACCCCTGGCTTATTATTTCATGCACGACTGGCTGCAGGATTTTATTTACCGGGTAAATATTTCCTGGTGGGTAATCGCAGCCGCAGGGCTGATAGCCATTGCTGTTGCCATGATCACCATCAGTTTTAAAGCCATTAAAGCCGCTATTGCAAACCCGGTTAAAAGTTTAAGATCAGAATAAAAGAAGCCTTTGGCTATTAGAACCGAATAAGAAAAAACAACAACCATGAATATGATCATTGTCATTCTCGTAACAGTTGCCGCCATTGGCTGTGGCGGATCTAAAGAAGAAGAGCTGATCAACACGTTACGGCTCAGCAGTACGGAAAAGATGACCTGAAAAAAATAAAATGGATCGAAGGAAAATGGCAGGGCCTTTATAAAGGGCAGCCATTTTACGAGATCTATCGCTTTGTGAACGACAGTACGCTCGAATCAATAGGCTATGAATGGGACGGTAAGGACAGCAGCAAAACAACAATATCCTACGTTCACTTTAAAGATGGAGCTTATTATCTTGGCGATAAGCAGAATTATAAAGTTATCTCCATCACGGAAACTGAAATAAAAATGCTGCCGAATGTTGGAGTGAACAATGATGTTTTATGGAAATACAGGGACAGTACCGGCTGGGATGCGATACTGAAGGGAGCGAAGGAAACAAATATTTACAACATGCAGCATTTCGATCCATTCACCAAGATAAAACCGGAATAAATAGTCCTGTTCATTATGAAATTGATCATCTATGTTTAAGAATTATTTTAAAATAGGCATGAGGAGTTTATGGAAGAACCGCGGCTTCTCATTTATAAATATTTTTGGCCTGGCCATCGGCATAGCCTGTAGCCTGCTGATCTTTTTGTTTGTAAAGGACGAATTGAGCTATGACCGATTTCATAAGGATGGCGACCAGGTGTACAGGATAGTAAAGGATTTTGTGAATGATGACGGCAGTAAGATACCCGATGCCACAACTCCTGCTGCACTGGCTCCGGCTATGCAAAAAGAGATCCCTGAAGTGGCTGCTGTTACAAGGATACGGCCTAATTGGGGGAGAAGTTACCTGGTAAAATACGGCGATAAAAAATTAGCAGAAGAAAAACTATTTGGCGTTGACAGCAGTTTTTTTGATGTGTTCAGTTTTCCCTTCGTGTTGGGGAATGCCAAAACAATTTTTAACGACGTTAATTCCATTGCCATATCAGAAACCGCTGCGAAAAGATTTTTTGGCAGTACGGACCCCATTGGAAAAACAATTAATGTAGATGCGCACGGCGACATGATCGTAAGGGGTGTTTTTAAAGATGTTCCGCCCAATGCACATTTCTATTTCCAGTTCCTGGTCTCGTTCAATAAACAACCTGGAGATGCTTCACTGAACAGCAACTGGGATGGATACAATGATTACACCTATGTAAAGACCAGGCCCGGTACAAATGAAGCCGGCCTTGTTAAAAAGATACAGCAGTTAAATGACCGTAATGTTGAAAAGAGCTACAGTATTTTTTATATGCAGCCGCTCGAAGATATTCACCTCACCTCCAACCTTAAGTGGGAGCTGGAACCAAATGGCGACAGGCGTTATGTAAATATCTTTATCCTGATAGGGATATTTATTATACTCATCGCAAGCATTAATTACATGAACCTGGCAACAGCCAAAGCGTCTGTAAGGGCAAAAGAAATTGGTGTGCGGAAAGTAGCCGGCGCTTTGAGAACATCATTGATAAATCAATTTCTTGTTGAATCGGTGATCACCTGCATCATTGCCGCTGTACTTGCGGTAGGAATAGCCCAGCTACTGTCGCCGCTTATAAATGAATTGATAAGTAAGCAATTGAACGTATTCGCTGACCCGTTATTGATCCTTTATGTTATGGCAGCCGCTGTTTTGCTGGGCCTCGCTGCCGGTTTTTTCCCCGCGCTATATCTTTCTTCTTTCCGGCCCATTGCCATACTTAAAGGATTTAAATTAAATGAACAGGGAGCGTTGAGTTTAAGAAAGTCGCTCGTGGTCGTACAGTTTACCATATCTATAGTTTTAATTATTGCTGTGCTGGTCATTTCACAGCAAATGAATTATCTCATGTCCGCCAAGCCGGGTATAAACACGGAGCAGGTTGTAACATTGAATAATATTGGATTTTTAACTGCACCAGACAGGAGGGCATTTAAAAATGAGCTCACCAAAATCCCAGGTGTGAAGAATGTTGCATTCTCGAATGGGGGGTTACCCGGAAGATTCTCCACTACAAGAGTAAATCTTAAAGGTGCCACAGAACAGCAGCAGGTCAATTTTATAACTACCAGCTATAACTACCTGGATGTTCTGAATATTGAAATAAAAGAAGGACGGGGTTTTTCCGAGAAATTCCCTGCTGATTCACTCAATAACGGCATACCGAATGGCCCGCTGCAGCAAACGATCGGTAGTGTTGTGTTAAACGAAACTGCTGTAAGGGACCTGGGCATCGCATCGCCTGTAACAGGCAAACAGATCGAATGGAGCAGGGATAAGGATACCGTGTATTACCTCAATGTTATCGGTGTAACAAAAGATTTTCATTTTACATCAATGCGTAATGAGATCAAACCCTTTGCCTTTGTGGTTAATCCAAATGTACGTGGCGCCTTCACCATAAAGCTAAGCGGAAATAATATTGCCGGTACCTTGTCGCAGATGGAAAAAAAATGGAATTTATTCACCAGTGAAAGGTCTTTTGAATATGCTTTCCTGGATGATGCCTTCGCCAAATTGTATGAAGCAGAAAGCCGTTTTCAAAAGCTGTTTGTAACCCTTGTCATCCTGGGAATTTTTATTGCCTGCCTGGGATTGCTTGGCCTTGCAACTTTTGCCGCACAGCAAAGAGTAAAAGAGATCGGTATCCGTAAAGTACTCGGGGCATCTGTTACAACGGTTGTTGGGTTACTCACCAAAGATTTTTTAAAGCTGGTATTTATTTCTTTTATTGTTGCCAGCCCAATTGCGTGGTTCGCGGTAAATAAATGGTTGCAGGATTTTGCATACCGGGTGGATATCCAGTGGTGGATATTTCCTTTGGCCGGTGTTATTGCGATCATTATTGCGATCGTTACTATCAGCTACCAGGCAATAAAAGCGGCAATTGCCAATCCGGTAAAATCATTGCGAACAGAATAAAATTTTAAGCCATGCTAAAAAAAATGGACTTGTGATCTTTCAATTTACCATTTCAACTGTATTGATCATCGGTACCCCCGTTGTCTTTAAGCAACTCAATTTTTTCCTTAATGCAAATATGGGATTGGATAAGGAGAATGTTGTGGTGATCGCAAACTCAAACAGGTTGGGAACGGGTGAAGAAAGTTTCCGTCAATCGATCAGCCAGTTGCCGGGTGTTTCGCAGGTGAGTATTACCAATAGTATTCCTACCGGGAATCTTTTTGGTATATGGCAAATCCTGTGAAGAACTTAAGAACAGAATAGACAACCCTTTAGTTATTAGCCATTAGCTATTAGCTAAACTTTTGAAGAATAATTGACACAAACATGCTGCTGGCTAATGGCTAACAGCTCATAGCTAAAAGCTATTAATATGATCAAAAGTTATTTTAAAATAGCCTGGCGTAATCTCTGGAAGAACAAATTGTTCTCTTTTATTAATATCATGGGGTTGGGGTTGGCTATTCCTTTTGCCCTGCTTTCTTTAATGCAGGTAGTGAATGTGTACGAGTTTGATAATTTTCATCCACACACCGAAAGAACCTACAGGATAACAACTGATGTAACAGATGATAATGGCAGCAAAATAAAATACGCTGCAACGCCTTTTGAATTAGCGACAAAACTCAGGACAGATTACCCTTTTGTTGAACAATCAACAAATGTGATCCACAATATGGGATGGGAACTGACGAACAGGATCAAAACAATAAGGATGAATGTCATCTTCACGGAGCCTTCTTTCTTTAAAATATTTGGTTTTTATCTTGAAAGGGGCACACTGCCTGTAGCGCCTAATTCCATAGTGCTTACACACGAAAAGGCGGAATTATTTTTTGGTGATGCAGACCCGGTTGGTAAAACACTTTTGCACCATGATTATGGTGAGCTCAGGGTTACCGGGGTTTTAAAACCTTTTAAGCCAAAGACCCATCTCAAAACCGATGTGATGATATCGATGGCTACCTATGAGCAGCGACATAAAAATATCTCCAGGACAGACCTGGCCGGTTATACCTATGTACTGTTAAGAGAAAATACAGCAATTAAAAACCTGGATGCTGCTATAAACAATATTGCACTAAAAAGTAACAGGGAAAATACAACTGCAAAGCAAACCATTCAATTTCATAGCCAGGCCTTATCAAAAATATCGCCGGCATTTGTGGAGTTGGAGGAAAATATGGGTGTGGAGTCTGCGCTTGAATTATCAGTGAGTTTAGCCCTGGCATTGGCTATCATCTTATTGGCCGGGTTCAATTATGTTAACCTCACCCTGGCAAGGTCATTAAGCCGTGCAAAAGAAGTGGGCATAAGGAAAGTGACCGGTGCATTGCGTTACCAGATATTCGGCCAATTTATTTGTGAAGCTGTTTTGATCGCTTTACTTTCTCTTATAACAGGTTTTTTTGTTTTGAAATTAATGGAACAGTTCATCTATGTAGGATGGATCGTATGGGAAGTGGACAGCGATCTTATTTTATGGGGCGTATTTATTTTATTCGCCATTTTTATTGGTGTGCTGGCAGGCCTTATTCCTGCAAAAATATTATCCGGGTTTCAGCCTGTAAAGGTGCTGAAGGGAACGATCAGCCCTGCATCTTTTGGAAAAATAGGGTTTAGAAAAAGCCTGGTGGTGATACAATTCGTGGTCACTGCCTGTTTTATTTTCCTGATCATTAATATGTACAGCCAGTTTCAATATATGGCTACCGATAATGAAAATTTTAACCGCAGGGATATCTATAATGTATCAACCCGTGCCAACTACCGGTTGATGATGAATGATATTTCAAAGAACAAAGATGTGGAACGCATCGGGCTGGTGTCTACGCCATTTGGCGGTACCAGTGCGGGTTGTACCATAAAAACGGATAAGCTTGGGAACTACAGTTCTGCCAGTTATTATGCGGCCAGCGCTGATTTTATTACTAATATGAACCTGCAGTTTGTTGCAGGCAATAACCTTCCGCAAAGTATCAGCGATTCGGCTTCCAACTTTGTGGTGGTCAATGAGCAGGCACTTTTCGCACTTGGGATGAGTAAGCCTAATGAGGCAATTGGCAAACAAATCATCCTGAACGATTCCAGCGAAGTAGTTATCAGCGGTGTTGTAAAAGACTTTTGTTATTATATCTACCAGTTCAGGGCATCACCGCTGGTTATGCAATATAACCCGGCGCAGTTCCACGTATTAAGTATCAAAACAAAAAATGCAGTTGAAGGACAAATCCTTAAGGCAGCTATCCAACCGATATGGAAGAAATATAACCCTTACGAGGAACTTGCTTTTTCCGATTATGAAAAGGAGATGTATGAACGCTATTACCCGGGTGCTGATATGAAATTTATGGGCATGGTCTGCTTTGTGATCTTTATTATCGCCATCATGGGCCTGGTGGGTATGGTTATTTACAATACAGAAAAACGTATAAAGGAAATTGGTATAAGGAAAGTAATGGGTGCATCAGTTGGGGCAATTGTAAAAGAACTTTCAGGTGGATTTGCGAAGCTGATCCTGGTTGCGGCTGTTATTTGCACGCCACTTGGCTATTTATTATCCCACTTTTTCATAAAGATGTTTGCATTTAATAATGGTGTGAATATAGGGTTGATGGTGTTATTGTTCGGGTTCATATTTTTAGTTGCCTTATTTACAATTGGTATAATAGCGGTGAGGGCGGCGGAGGCAAATCCTGTAAAATCATTGCGAACAGAGTAAACCCGGTTAAATGTTAGGAACAGAATAAAAGAAACAAGTATGATCAAACATTATGTAAAGACAGCATGGCGTAATCTTTTGAAACAGGGTTCCATCAGTTTCATCAATATTGGTGGTTTATCCATTGGAATGACTGCAGCAATACTTATTTTTTTGTGGGTGAAAAATGAGTTCACTTTTGATAATTATCACAAGGATGCAAACCAGGTGTACCGGGTTAAAAATTATCTTGCCATTAATAAGAATGATACCTGGGTATGGGAAAACAGTCCTTACCTGTTAGGGGAGAATGCTAAACAACAGATCCCGGAAGTTTTTAAAATGTGCCGCATAAGGCCGATGGGATGGGGTGCACAGCATTTTAATATAAAGGGGCAGTTTTATCCGGAGGAAGCCTGTGCTTATATAGATTCGGAATGGTTCAATGTTTTTGATTATAAATTTGTTCATGGTAAACCCTCTGATTTTAACCAGCATCCCTTCAGCCTTATACTTACCGAATCAAAATCAAAAAAATTTTGGCAATGAAAATCCTGTAGGGAGGGTGATCCGAATGGATACAGTAGATTACCAGGTTCGTGGGGTAATAAAGGATAACCCGGTAAATTCCAGTTTCCAATTCGACGTTTTAATTCCAATGGCGGCAAGAACTTCCAATCCCAAAAACAAAAAGGATGATGAAGCATGGGGGAACTTCAATTATCTCACTTTTTTAAAACTTGTGCCATCTGCTGATCCTGTAAAAGTTGCTGCAAAACTTAAAGCTATTATTGCCAAACAAAGAGACAAAGACAACCTGCAGGTAGGGTTAATTGGTTTGCAGGACCTTCGGTTTGAAAATGATCTGCAGCAGTCTGTTATGCAACACAGTGATAAACAGGTAACTTATATTTTTGCTGCGCTTGGTATTTTGTTATTACTTATCGCCTGCATAAATTATGTAAATCTCACAACGGCACGGGCCATGTTAAGGGCCAAAGAAGTAAGCATAAAAAAAATTGTGGGTGCGGGAAAAAGACAATTATTTATACAGTTTATAACAGAATCCGTAATGATCAGTTTCATGGCATTACTGCTTACCCTTTTGATCACGCAACTGGCCCTTCCTTTGTTCAACCAATTTACCGAAAAGGAATTTACCTTGTCATTTACTTCGCCGGGGCTTTGGTTGGTCATAGGGGGGACTTTGCTTGTCACTATCCTGCTTACGGGTATTTACCCTGCTGTTTTGCTTTCTTCTTTTAAACCACTTTCCGTTTTCAGGGGAGTAAATATATTGAAGGTTAAAAATGCATCGCTCCGTAAAGGGCTGGTGATTGTCCAGTTCAGTATTTCCATTGTTTTGATCGTGGGAACGATCGTCATGTACCGGCAATTACAATTCATTAACCAGCAAAACGCGGCTTATAACCGGTCCCAGTTAATGTCTTTTTATATTCCTTATAAAGTATTGGGTAAATATAAGAACGATATGCGTACACAATTAACAGGGTCTATTAAAAAGGAATTAGTATCAGAGACCTCCATAGAGGATGTATCCGTACTGAACCAGGGATCTGTTATAAATATGGATGGCTTCTCATCAGGCAGCAGCAATGACTGGGATGGCCGGGCTGAAGATTTTACACCTGCTATTGCTTTTTTTTATGCCGATACAAGTTTTAAAAAAATAATCAACCTGGAAATGAAAGAAGGCCGCTGGTATGAAACAGGTAACGTTTCAGACCAACACAATTCAATTTTGAATGAAACGGCAGTAAGGGAATTCAATATTCACAAACCGGTCATTGGCCAGCGGTTTGTAAGCCAGGGAGATACCGGGGTCATCATTGGGGTAGTAAAAGATTTTTTTTACAAAAGCCTGCATGAAAAGATCGGCCCTGTAGTTATCAGGATCGAAAATGAGTATAATAGCAACTTTCTTGTAAAAACAGCGCCAGGCAAAATAATAGCTGCAACGGAATCTGCTGAAAAGGTATGGAAGAAGTTTTTTCCTTCTGAGCCTTTTTCGTATAAATTTTTAAACGAGGAATTTGATAAGCTGTATCATGCCGATCGTAAAGTATCTGTGCTGATATGGATATTTTCGGGCATCGCAATTTTTATATCGTGCCTTGGCTTATTTGGCCTCGCTGCACTCACTGCAGAAAGAAGAAATAAAGAAATAGGCATCCGGAAAATACTTGGAGCCGGTGTTCCAAATATTGTTTCGCTTTTATCCAGGGAGTTTGTTTACATGGTGCTTCTTTCCATGGTCATCGCGTTCCCGGTGGCATGGATAGCCATGAATAAATGGCTGCAAAACTTCGCTTACAAGAGCAATATAGCGTGGTGGATATTCCTGGCTGCTGCTGTAATAGCTTTAGCAATAGCATTGCTTACAATAAGTTACCAGGCAATTAAAGCTGCTATAGCTAATCCGGTAAAATCATTAAGAACAGAATAAAAAATAAAAACAGATCATGCTGGAATTAAAAGGAATTTACAAATGGGTCAACAGCGGCAACAACCGCACCTTTATTTTGAAAGACATCAATCTTTCTGTGAAGGAAGGCGAGTTCATTTCGATAATGGGACCATCAGGCTCAGGAAAATCAACACTGCTGAACATCATCGGCATGCTGGATGAATTCAATGAAGGAGAATATAATTTTTTCCAGGAGCCGGTACATAAGCTCAAAGAGAAGCAACGCTCCGCCCTGTACAAACAATATATCGGCTTCGTCTTCCAGGCCTATCACCTCATTGATGAACTGACCGTGTATGAGAATATTGAAACACCCCTGATCTACCAGGATATAAAAGCATCAGAGCGAAAGGCAATGGTGGCCGATATCCTGGACCGCTTCAATATTGTTGGCAA
>Ga0193706_1001300_pt1 | contig 11398 bp, 8 predicted proteins | sample U3c1metaG_FD_160130 | JGI IMG/M metagenome (GOLD analysis project Ga0193706, IMG submission 160130) | Soil microbial communities from a riparian zone of the East river system, Colorado, United States - U3c1 | ecosystem: Environmental > Terrestrial > Soil > Riparian zone | place: USA: East River... | reverse complement strand
CGCCCCAGGCCCGCTCGATGCGGGCGTCGGCCAGCTGCGGGTGGACGTGCACCATGCGCTCCCGGAGCATGTCCCGGGCCTGCGGGACGGTGGTGCTGCGCAGGCTGCGACGCCCACCGAACACCATGCGGCCGTCGGCGTCGAGCCGCCAGTACGAGAGCAGGTTGCGGGTGTCGTAGGCCATCCGCCCGGTGGGCAGCACGGCCGCCTGCTGCTCGGGCGTGAGCGGCTCGGTGGCGACGATGTACGAGCCCATGGGCAGGATCCGGCTCCGCAGGTCGGGGGCGGCACCGTCGGCGTGGCCGTTGACGGCGAGGAGCACGTCGCCGGCCCGGATCGACCCCGTCGCCGTGTCGACCCCGTCGGGCCGAACGGCGGTGACGCGGCGGTGCGGGTGGAGCGTCGCCCCCGCCGCTCGGGCCCGGGCGACGAGGCCGGCGTGGAGTCGAGCCGGGTGGAGGCCACCGCTGCGCTCGACCACGAGGCCGGCGGGGTAGGCGGTCGAGCCGATCTCGGCCGCCAGGTCGTCGCCGACGACGTAGCGGGCGGTGTGGCCGACGGCGTTGAGCTCGTCGGCGGCCCGCTCCAGGGCGGCGGCGCTGGCCGCGCCGGACGCCAGCTCGAGCCGGCCGCTCCTCGTGTAGTCGCAGGCGATGCCGTCGGGCCCGGTCGTCAGCTGCTCGACGAACCCGAAGGCCTCGTCGACGGCGGAGAACATCCGGCGGCCCAGGTCGCCGTACGCCTCCTCGAGCCCGCGGGGTCCGGCCTTGAGCTCGGGGAGCACCATGCCGCCGTTGCGGGTGCTGGCCCCGATCCCGAGCGGACCCCGGTCGAGCACGGCCACCGACCGACCCCGACGGGCCAGCTCGGCCGCCGCCGCCAGCCCGCAGTACCCGGCGCCGACCACCACGACGTCGACCTCGGCCGGCGGCGCCCCGTCGCCGTCGTCGGTCGCCAGCGGCGCGGCATCGTGCCAGAGGACGCTCTCCCGATACGAGGGGGCCAGCGGTGCACTCATCGGGCCGGACGCTACGCCCCCTCCGACCGCCCCCGTTCTGAGCCAGGAATCGGCCACCCACGGCCCCCTCCTGCCTCAGAACCGAGCCACACCGTTCTGAGGCGCCAGGAGGCCACCCACGTTCTCGCCCTGCCTCAGAACCGAGCCCGACCGTTCCGAGGCGCCTACCGTCGCCGGCCATGGCCGCATCGACCGTCGGGTTCACCTACGCCAGCCTCATGGGGCTCGGCCCGCAGTACGCCGTCGAGACCGCGGGGCGGGCGGCCGAGCTGGGCTATCGGTCGTTCTGGACGGCGGAGACCACCGGGCCCGAGGCCTTCTCGCTCCTCGCCGCCGCCGGCGCCGCTGCTCCCGGGCTCGACCTCGGCACCGGCGTCCTGGCCCTCCAGCTGCGCACGCCCCCGCTGGCCGCCATGTCGGCCGCCACCCTGTCGGCCCTCGATCCCGAGCGGGAGGTGCTGCTGGGCGTGGGCATCTCCTCCCCCGTCGTCACATCCCGCTGGCACGGTGCCCCGTACGGCGACCGGCCGCTGGGCCAGGTGCGGGAGTACGTCGCCCTGGTGCAGGAGTGCCTGACGGGCGAGAAGGTCACCTTCGCCGGCGACCACTACGCGGTGAAGGGCTTCCGGCTCGGCGTGCGGTTCGAGGACGGGGCCCGCAAGCCCAAGGTCGTGCTCGGTGCCCTCGGACCCAAGATGCTGGCGCTGGCCGGAGAGGTGGCCGACGGGGTGCTGCTCAACTACCTGCCGGCGTCGCACGTGGCCTGGTCGGTCGAGCAGGTGCGAGCCGGCGAGGCGGCCGCCGGGCGCGAGCCGGGGTCGTGCACCGTCTACGCCTACGTCCACGCCGGCGTGGCGGACCGCGACGGGGCGCTCGCCAACGGCCGCAAGGACCTCTTCTCCTACGCCGTGGTCGACTCCTACGCCGAGAGCTTCACCACGGCCGGGTTCGGCGACGCCGTGACCGAGGTGCGCGAGCGCCATGCCGCCGGCGACCGCGAGGGCGCCCTCGCCGCCGTGAGCGAGGAGATGGTCGACGCCATCGACGTCGTCGGCGACGCCGACCTGGTGCGCGACACGGTGCGGGCCTACGCCGATGCCGGGGTCGACCAGCCCGTGCTCATGCCGCTGCCGTGGGGCCCCGACCGCAAGCAGGTCGTCGACGACACCATGCGGGCGTTCGTCGAGGCCTAGTGCCGCATCGGTCGCGCTAGTCGCAGGTGGTCGCGGCCGGCTCGCCGGCGAAGCGGGCCGCGAGCCAGGTGGCGATGTCGTCCTCGGCGAGGCCGGTCACGGTGTCGTGGTCGCCCTCGGGGACCTCGAGGAGGTCGACCACCTGGCCGATGCCGCACTCGCGCTCGATCAGGGCATCGGTGCGCGCCGGGACGACGAGGATGTCCTGGCCACCCTGGACCACCAGCAGCGGCGCCTCCGACACGACCTGGCCGGGGTCGTTCTCCTCGAGCCAGGCCTCGCCGACCGGCGACGTCCGGGGATCGGTCGTGAAGTAGTCGGGCGAGCCGGCGATGCCCACCAGCGCGCCGCCGATGATGTCGGCCACGCAGCCCGTCTCGATCACCTGGGCGGCGGCGGCCGCCTCGGGGCCGAGGTAGTCCTCGATCGCCACCGAGGGATCCTCGGCGGCCACGCCGACCAGCACCATCGTGGTGATGATCTTGATCTGGATCTCGTCGCCGTAGGTCGACCCCAGCTCGGATCCGGGGGCGATGGCGACGGTCCCCAGCAGCTCGGCGTCGGGGAGCCGTTCGGCCGCCATCTCGCCGGTGACGAGGGCAGCGTGCCCGCCCTGGGACACGCCCGTCACCACCCACTGGTCGCCGGCGTGGACGTCGGGGAGCGAGCGCGCCGCGGCGACGCCGTCGATCACGGCGTGGCCCTCGGCCGCCGCCGACAGGTAGGGGTGGATCTCGCCCTCGGGCCCGAGGCCGATGTAGTCGGTCGCCACCCGCACGCCCTCGACGCCGAAGGCCGGGGGCGGCGCCGGCGCCCGGCTGGGGGCGCACGGGGCGGCCAGACCCGACGTCCCGTGGGCCCAGGCGACCACCGGCCAACCGCCCTCGGGCGCCTCGTCCGTGGGGACGTAGATCAGCCCGGTGACGGCGCGGACGTCGTCCTCGGCGTCGGTCGAGAGGTACATGACCCGCAGGCCGGTCTCGCCCTCCGGCGCCTCGACGGGCATCGTCCGGAGCACGTCGCCCGGCGCGCCGGACGGGAGCGGGTCGGGGACGCGGTAGAAGTCCTCGACCGACCCGTCGAACTCCTCGACGTCCGGCCCCTCGGTCTCCGTCTCGCCGGAGACGGTCGACTCCGTGGCCTCGGTGGTGTCGGGCGCAGCGTCGTCGTCGGCGTCATCGCCGGTGCACCCGGCCAGGACGAGGGCGACGACGAGCACCGGGATCCTCCAGGTCACGCCCCGACCGTACTCCGTTCGCCCGACGTCATCAAACGATCGTTAACTCTCCTAGGCACCAGGCCCGGACGAGGGGCGCTCCGACGTCGGCGTCGTGGAGCCCGTACCCCACCTGGCCCACGAGCGGCAGGACGCCGCTGACGACGGCCCGGACCGCGCCCTCGGGCAGGTCCGGGCGTAGGGCGCCCACGACGGCGGACCAGGTCGCCAGCACCTCGTCCCGCCGGCGGGCGAGACGGCGGGCGTCGAGGGCGTCGAGGGCGGCGGCCTCCCGGCTCGTCACCACGACCAGGTCGCCGTCGTCCGCCGCGACGCGCAGGGAGGCGGCAGCCAGCCGATCGAGCGCGTCGGAGGCGGAGGCCGCCCTGGCCACGGCGTGGTGGGCGGCCGCCTCGAGGCGGGCCTCGGCCCGCTCGCTGGCGTCGAGGAGGATGGCCGCCTTCGAGGCGTGGTGGGAGTAGATCGTCGGGCCGCTCACGCCGACGGCCCGGCCGATCTCGTCCATCCCGACGCCGTGGTACCCGCGCTGGCGGAAGAGACGCAGGGCCTCGGCCCGGATCCGGTCCCGCCGGCTGGGTGGCAGGGTCCAGCCCGACGGATCAGGGGCCGGAGCAGCCGGGATGGGGGGTGCGCCCAGCACCGCGACCATCGAGCCGATGAGCAGACGCTCGAGTGCGGGGCGGGCGACCGACTGCGGCTGCGACGCCACCTCGCTCATCGCCGTCAGGGCGGCGAGCTGGCGGGGCGCCACCGCGTCCTCGGCGAGGGCGGGGTTGGCGGCCCGGATCACGGCGCGCCACGGCCGGTACAGGCGCCGCTCGGCGCGCGCCAGCGCCTCGCGCTCCTCGCCGACGAGGCGGTGGCGCTCCCGGACGTAGGTCGCCAGCGGGGCCGGGCCGTCGAGGGCGACGGCGACCGCCTCGGCCACGACCGCCTCCACGCCATCGGCAGAGGCGGCCTCGGACACGGCGAAGGCGGCGACGGTGTCCATCACCACTGCGGCCAGCAGGGCATCCTTGCCGCGGTAGTGGCGGTAGAGGGCAGGACCGGTCAGCCCGACGCTCGCCCCGATCTGGTCGACCGAGGTGCCCGAGAAGCCCTGGGCGGCGAAGAGCTCGGCCGCGGCGGCGAGGATCTCCGCCTTGCGGTCCACGACCATCCGCCCATGGTAGCGAGGCGATACCTAACGCTCGTTCACACTTCCGGCTGTCACACCCCAGGCGTAGGGTCCGGACATGCGCCTGGACGGGACGACCTGCATCATCACCGGAGCACGCGGGGGCATCGGGTACGCCCTCGCCGACCACTTCCTGGCCGACGGCGCCGCCGGTGTGGCCGTGGTCGACCTCGACCCCGCCGATGCGTCGGCCGCGGCCGAACGGCTGGCCGCGGTCCACGGCGACCGCGTCATCGGGCTGGGCGCGGATGTGAGCTCGGCCGAGCAGGTCCAGGCCGTGGTCGACGCCACGACGGAGCGGTTCGGGCCGGTGGGGCTCTTCGCCGCCAACGCCGGCATCGGCACCGGCGAGGGCCTGATGGCCGACGACGCCGCGTGGGACCGGATCTGGCAGGTCAACGTCATGGCCCACGTGGTCGCCGCCCGCATCGTGGTGCCGGACATGGTGGCGCGGGGCGGCGGGATCTTCCTCTCCACCGCCTCGGCCGCCGGCCTCCTGGCCCAGATCGGCGACGCCGGGTACTCGGTCACCAAGCACGCGGCCGAGGCCTTCGCCGAGTGGCTGGCCATCACCTACGGCGACCAGGGGCTGGTGGTCCACTGCCTGTGCCCGCAGGGCGTCAACACCGACATGATCCGGGGCGGGCGGGGCAGCTCGGCCGTCGAGACGGTGGCCATGCAGGGCGTGATCGAGCCGGCCGACGTGGCGGCGGCCGTCGCCGTGGCCATGGACGAGGGCCGGTTCCTCGTGCTCCCCCACCCCGAGGTCGCCGGGTACTACGAACGCCGGGCCACCGACCCCGACCGCTGGCTGGCCGGCATGCGCCGCCTGCAGGCCAAGGTGGTCGGGTCGCTCGGGGGAGGCTGAGCCGGTGGACCAGCCGACCCTGCTGGAGGTCGGCCTGCACGAAGGGGACGTGGTGCGCTTCCGGCCGCGGCCGTCGGCCCGGTGGCAGGACGCGACCGTCGTGCGGCGCGAGCGGGACGGCTCGATCGGCGTCCGCGACGGCAAGGGCGCGGCCCGGGCCCTGCCCGTCGACCGGCTCGAGGTCCGGACATCCGGCCCCCGGGGCGCCCGCACGTGGGAGCCCCTGGCCGAGCGGGCCGCCCGCGACGTCCAGCTCGACCTCTTCCTCGACGGCGCCCCGCCCCCACCACCCCCCAAGCCCAAGCGCCGCCCCCGCCGATGACGTCCACCCCCTCGTTCCGTGTGCGGGTTTGCCCGTTTGCGGCATCGATCCGCACACAGAACAGGGTCTCAGGGTGAGCGAGGGCGACGATCATCTCCTCGACCCGGGGACGCTGGCGGCCTACGACATCGGGGCCGCGACCTACGCCGCCCGGGGGACCTTGCCGGCGGCCGAGCGGGCCGCCGCCCTGGTGACGGCGCGCCGGACCGACGGCCCGCTGCTCGACCTCGGGTGCGGCACCGGGAGCGACCTGGGTGCGCTGGGCGACGCCGTCGTCGGCCTCGACCCGGCGAGCGCCATGCTCCAGGTCGCCCGGACCGCCCACCCCGCCGTCCCACTGGTGCGGGCCACCGGCGGCGCCCTCCCGCTCCGGCCCCGGTCGCTCGGCGGGGCGTGGGCGAGCAAGTCGCTCCAGCACGTGTCGGCGGTGCACCTGCCGCTGGTGCTGGCCGATCTGCACCGAGCCCTGGCGGTCGGCGCGCCGCTCAGCCTGCGGGTGTTCGCCGGCGAGGGCGTGCAGGTCAGCGATGAGACGACCGACCTCCCCGGCCGGCGCTTCACGATGTGGGACCCCGACACCCTGGCCGAGCTGGTCCTGGGGGCGGGGTTCGTCGACGCGACGACCACCACGACGCCGATGGCGGACCCGCAGTGGCCCTACCTCGACGTCACCGCCACCCGGGGGCGGACCCTCGCCGACACGGTCGGACCGGGGATGCGCCTGCTCGTCAGCGGGCTCAACCCCAGCGTCCACGCCGCCGACGCCGGGATCGGGTACGCCGGGCCGGGCAACCGGTTCTGGCCCGCCCTGGCCGAGGCCGGCCTGCTGCCGCCCGGCGCCGATCGTGATCCCTGGCGGCTCCTCGCCGACGGTGGCATCGGCATGACCGACGTGGTCAAGCGGGCCACGACCAAGGCGTCCGAGCTGGCGACGGCCGAGTACCGGGCCGGGGTCGAGCGCCTCGACCGGCTGTGCGCCCTGCTGGCGCCCGAGGCCGTGGTGCTCGTCGGGCTGGCCGGCTGGCGGGCGGGCGCCGACCGGGCCGCCACGCCCGGGTGGCAGGAGCGCCGTCTCGGCCCCAGCCCCGTCTACGTCATGCCCTCGACCAGCGGGCTCAACGCCGGCACCAGCCGGGCCGACCTCGTCGCCCACCTCCGCGCCGCCGCCCTCGGACCGCCGAGCACCCCCGAGCCTTGAGCACCTCCTGCGGCTGAGCGGCAGGAAGTGCTCAAGGTCCGATCGTGCGACCATGGCCGGGTGATCCGTCGGCTCCTGCTCGTGCTCGACTCGTCGGGCGACGGCGCGACGAGCCTGCTCGACCTGGCCCGCTGGGCGGCGGCCGAGCACGACGTCGAGGTCACCGCCGTGGTCCTCGAGCCCGCCGACGACGTGCCCCTCGACGGGATCGCCGTGGTCCGGCGGCCCACCCCGACGCTCGGCGCCATCCGGGCCACCGCCGAGGTGACCGGCCGCCCCGGCCTGGCCGTCCGGGCCCACCGGGCCTGGCGCCGGCGGGTGCTGGCCGACGCCACCGAGTTCGACGTGATCGTGGCCGGCTCGGCGGCCGCCCTCGTCGCCCTGGACGAGATGCCCGACCCGGCCCCGCCGGTCGTGGCCCACCTGCCGCTCCTCGACGAGGCCTGGTCCCGGACCCGGCGCCCGACCGACCTGGCCGGCCGCCTGGCCGACGCCGCCCTCACGGTCGTGCCGGCCGAGCCCGTCGCCCACTGGGCCGTCCGGCCTCGTGACCAGGGCGGACTCGGCCTCGACCCCGCCCGGGTGCGCCACCACCACGGCCCGCTCGACCCGCCCCCCCGCCCCCCCCGCCCCGGACCCGACGCCGCCGCCCTGGTGGTCGGGTGCGGGCCGGTCGGCTGGCGCGCCGGTGCCGACCTCTTCGTGACCCTGGCCGCCGAGGTGGGTCCCGAGGTCGACGGCCGGGCGGTCCACTGGACCTGGATCGGCGACGACGACCAGGACGGCACCGGCGCCGACGTCCGCCGCGACATCGGCCTCCGCGACCTGCGGGACCGGGTCCGCATCACGCCCGACGGGCCCGAGCGGGCCGACCGCCTGGCCGCCGCCGACCTCCTCGTCGTCACCGGCAGGGTCGACCCCTATCCCCTCGCCGCCGTCCAGGCCGCCCTCGCCGGCACCCCGGTGGTCGGGTTCACGCCCGGCACCGCCCTGCTCGACGAGGCCGGCCACCCCGAGCACCGCATCGCCGACCTCGACGGCCGCGCCCTGGCCACCGAGGTCCGGACCCTGCTGGCCCGCCCCGACCGGGGCCGCCTCCTCGCCGGCGACCTGGCCCGCGCCGCCGCCAGCGCCACCACCCCCCTGGCCGCCGCCGCGCTGTGGGCCGACATCGAGTCCGCCGTCGCCCTCGAGTCCGCCAGCACCCCCACCCCCGAAGTGGCGATCACATCCGGCGGGAGACCGCCGGATCTGATCGCCAGTTCGGACGAGGACGAGGCCGAAGACGAAGGCGGCGCGGCGTGATGCGGCGGCGGGCGGTGCTGGCGCTGACGCCGGACCTGTCGCGCTCGGACGTGAACCGGACCCTGCTCTCGCTGCTCGACGAGCTGGGCCGGGCCGGCGCCGTCGACCCCACCCGCACGCGGGTCGTCGCCGGCGAGGGCGGCGGGCTCGCCCCCGACATGGTGGGGGCGGCCGACCTGGCCGCCGTCCGGGTCGTCGGCGGGGGCGCCGACCGGGTCGGGGCCGTCGCCGCCCGGGTCCACCCGCGGGCCCGGCCCGCCGGCGAGCGGGTCGGCCTGTCGTGGGGGCTGGCCCGCCATCCCTCCCGTGGCGGCATGGGCCCGCCCGACGTGGTGTGGGCCCACGGCGCCGCCGCCCTGACCCTCGCCGAGGCGCTCCCCCGCCCGGCCCGACGGGCCCCGCTCGTCGTCCGCCTGCCCGAGGGCCCCCTCGGCCTGGCCCGCGCCGGCGGTCCCGACGTGGCCGAGCGGCTGGACCGGGCGCGGCTCCTCGTTGTCGGCACCACCGTCCTGCGCACCCACCTGGTGTCCGATCTCGGTCTGGCGCCGAACCGCATCGCCGTCCACCCGCCGTGGATCCTGGCCGCACCCACGGACGACGATCCGCCGCCCGCTGTGCCCCCGGACGCCCTGGTGGTCGCCGGTGGCGGCCCGATCGGCTGGCCGGCGGGCACCGACCTCTTCGTCGCCCTCGCCGCCGAGCTCCCGGCCGAGGTCGACGGCCGCCCCGTCCACTGCGTCTGGGTCGGCCGGACCGACGACGCCGAGGCGGCCGAGCGGATCGCCACCGACATCGCCCTCCGCGACCTGGCCGACCGGGTCCACGTCGTGCAGACCGACGGCTGGGGCGCCGGCTGGCCGGCCCCGGCCCTGGGAGTCACCGCTGCCGCTCCTCGCCCTCGACGCCGCCCGCCGGTCGGTCCCCGTCATCGGCCACCGCACCTCGGGGCTGGTCGACGTGCTCCCCGAGGCCGTCCACGACGAGGCGCTCGTCGACCTCTTCGCCAACGGCGACCTGGCGGCCCGAGCCACCGCCCTCCTCCGCGAGCCCCAGGCCCGGTTCAGCCTCGGCGCCGAGCAGGGCGCCCACGTCACCCGCAACCACGACGCCCGCTCGCGGGTCGCCGACCTGTGGGCCGACGTGGCCTCCCACCTGGCCCGAGGCTGAGCGCGGCCGAGACCCCTCTGACGTGGGAACCTGGACAGGTGACCAGCGATCTCGTCCTCGTCGACCACCCCGCGCCGCACGTCGGGCGGGTGACGCTCAACCGGCCCGAGCGGCTCAACGCCATGTCGATCGATCTCGTGCTCGAGCTCGACGACGCCCTCGCTCGGCTGGCCGACGAGAACGGCACGTGGGTCGTCGTCCTCACCGGTGCCGGCCGGGGCTTCTGCTCCGGGCTCGACCTGGAGGACCACGGCGTGGTGCCCGGCATCGACGGCCTCACCGTGGGCCGGATCGCCCAGCGGGCCATGCGGGTCTACAGCCGCCTCGTGCCCCGTCTGCGGCGGATGCCGCAGCCGGTGATCGCGGCGGTGAACGGGGCCGCCTTCGGGGGCGGCATGTGCCTGGCCCTCGGCGCCGACCTCCGCATCGCCGCCGAGTCGGCCGTCTTCAACGCCACCGGCATCGTCAACGGCCTCACGTCGACCGAGATGGGCGCGTCGTGGCTCCTCCCCCGCCTCGTCGGGTCGGCCTGGTCCAACGACGTGCTGCTGACCGGGCGCCGGGTCGATGCCACCGAGGCGCTGCGGGCCGGCCTGGTCAGCCGGGTGCTGGCCGACGCCGAGATGGCCGAGGCCGCCGTCGCCCTCGCCGCCGACATGTGCGCCCACTCGCCCTACGGGCTGGCCATGACCAAGGACGTCCTGTGGGCCAACCTCGAGATCTCCAGCCTGGAGGCGGCCATCGAGCTGGAGGACCGCAACCAGCTGATGCTCGGCTTCACCGAGAACCTGCCCGAGGCCATGCGCGCCTTCAAGCAGGGCCGCGCCCCCGCCTACACCGACGAGCCCCGCCGCGACCTCTTCTCGGGCTGAGGGCCGGGCCGAACCAGGTTGAGACCGATGTGGGACCGGTCCGCCGGGCGCGCCGCCGATCGGGTCGGCCACCATCCGACGATGGTGCGACGACGGATCCTGAGGGCGGCGCTGGTCGGGGTGGTGGCGACCACCGCCCTGCTGGTGGGGTCGGCCGGGCCGTCGGCCGCGGCCTGCACGCCGCCGATACACGACGACCTGGTGGGCAACTTCCCGCTCATCAACCCGTCGGGTGCGATCAACGGCGACATCTCGTGCACCACCCCGGAGGCGGGCGAGCCCCACCACGCCGGCTACAGCCCGACCTCGTCGCTCTGGTACCGCTGGCGGAACCAGAGCAACCACGCCACCCAGCTCCAGCTCTGGACCGTGGGGAGCACGGCCGACACCCGCCTGGCCGCCTACCTCAGCACCACCCCGCCGAGCTACTCGTCGATCGTGCTGCTGGCGTCGAACGACGATGTCGGGCCCAGCAGCCGGTGGAGCCAGATCGTCGTGAACGTCCCCGCCAACACGACGGCCTACATCGCCGTCGACCGGGGCGGGCTGCCGATCGTCGGCCAGGCCTCGATCACCCTGCGCTGGCGCTTCTCCTACGCCCCGTTCGAGGCGCCCGTCGCCTTCATCAACGCCTTCTTCGAGGACTTCCACGGGCGGCCGGCGACCACGCAGGAGAAGAACAACTACGACTACCGGCTGACGCGGGAGCCCGCCGAGGACGTCGCTCGGGCGATCCTCGACTTCGCCGGCGGCGCCAGCGCCAACGACCCCGTCGCCCGTCTCTATCGGGCCTACTTCGCCCGCCGCACCGACGGCGCAGGCCTGCGCTACTGGGCCGACCAGCTCCGCGTCGGGAAGTCGATCAACGCCGTCTCGGACTTCTTCTCCAAGTCGCACGAGTTCAAGACCAAGTACGGGCCGCTCGGCAACACCGCCTTCGTCAACCTCGTGTACACGAACGTCCTGGGCCGGCCCGCCTCCACCGCCGACCGCTCGTACTGGGTCGGCCAGCTCGGCCTCGGCTACTCCCGGTCGAAGCTG
>Ga0193706_1001299_pt1 | contig 11400 bp, 8 predicted proteins | sample U3c1metaG_FD_160130 | JGI IMG/M metagenome (GOLD analysis project Ga0193706, IMG submission 160130) | Soil microbial communities from a riparian zone of the East river system, Colorado, United States - U3c1 | ecosystem: Environmental > Terrestrial > Soil > Riparian zone | place: USA: East River... | reverse complement strand
GCCCGTGCTCTACACCTACCGCCATGCCGACGAGAGTCTGCGCGCCAAGATCCGCGACGTGTACACGCGTCCGGGCCTCGAGCAGCGCGCCCTGCGCTTGCGCGAGGAGTGCGACTTGAAGGCGGGTCTGGACTATTCCTACGCGCGCGCCGAGGCGCTGATCGATTCCGCGCGCGCGCGCTTGTCGCGACTTCCCGAAGGGCCTTCGCGCGCCTCGTTGGAGTCCTTGACCGGTTTCGTGCTCGCTCGACGCTCCTAGAGGGGATTTCCTTGACCGAGAAAGAATCCAAGCCGCCGTTCAAGTGGGGCTTCGCCAGCGCGGGCGGCGTGATCCTGTTGATGCTCGTCGTCGGGCAGGTCGCGGGCAATCTGCTCTCGCGCTGGCCGCCGACGCGCGGTCTGTTGCGATCGATGGGCGCCTTCTCGGGCCAGGGCCGCTTCGAGGGCGGCGTCATGGACGCGATGCGCATGAAGGACTGGCTCTTCGCCGCCTTCATCCTGGCCGCGATCGCGGTCGCGTGGATCAACCGCCGCGCGATCCTGCGTTTCTTCCGCACCATGCAGACCGGTGTGATGCTGATCGTGCTGACCACGATCGCGATCCTAGTCGGCGTGCTCGTACCGCAGATCGAGGGCTTCGAGGATCCCGAGCAGCATGTCAGCGCGACCAATCGCGCCGAGGAGCTCAACAAGTTCGAGTGGGCCGAGGGCTACTTCTTCTACCACCTGACGCATCTGTACGGCATGGGCATGCCGAAGGCCGAATTGCCACCCGGAGCCGCGGATGGCCTGGTGCGCTTCGGCCGCGTCTACGGCGAAGAGGAAGAGAAGAACCGCAAGGTCCAGATGATGGCCGCCGTCTCCGGCATGGCCAAGACGCAGGAGATCGAGGACTTCATCAAGAGCCATCGCTCTGGATTGGCCACGGCCTTCAAGGTCTGCACCGCGCTCGATCTCAACCGCACGTACAAGTCGTCCTGGTTCGCGACCTTGATCTGGATGCTAGGGATCGGCGTGTTGATCAACACGTTCCGATATCCGCTGCGCGTCCTGTTCACGTTCGAGAAGGCAGGATTCTTCGTGACCCACGTGGGCATGCTGACCCTGCTCAGCGGCGGCATGGTCTCGAACCTGTTCACCGACCGCGGGATCCTCGAGCTGCGACTCGGCGAGCCGCCGGAGGACACGTATTACCGCCATTATCGCTTCGACAAGCGCGCGCGCATGCCCTTCGCGGTCAAGCTCGATCGCTTCGCCCGCAAGGAGTGGAAGGCGATCGACGTGCAGTTCTTCGACGCGAATCTCAAGTCGAAACCACCGCGCTATACGGTTTGGAACGGCCGGACGATCCCGCTGGACTGGCAGCCTGATGCGGAGGGGGAATACCATCCGCAGATCGAGCTGCGCGTGCGCGATGTCCACGACCACGCGCGAGTCAACGAGCCGCTGGTCCACGAGGGCAAGGCCGACGACGGGGGACCGACCCTTTCGATCGCGCAGTTCGACGCGCCCTTGCCGCGGCGCAACGCGGGGCATGGAGAGCATCCGACTACCGCCGAGACCCCGGCCGGACGCCACACGCTGTTCGCGCCCTCCGGCCAGCTGTGGATCGATCCGGACGCCAAGTTCCGCCTGGGCGTTGCCCATGGAATCGACCCGAAGGGCGCTTTCCCGGCCGAGGGCGACGACGCATTCGGGACCTTGTGGATCGACGTGCTGACCGAGGTACCCGCGCCGGCCCAGCCTTTCCGAATCCACATCGGCGATGAGCTGAAGCTCGGGGGCGGCTTCGAGTTGGTCGTGCGCAACGCCACGCGCAACTTCGTACCGGGGCGCGACACGGACAAGGTCTCGGGAGACAAACGACCGCTCGCTGAGCAGCCCGATGGTTTCCGAGCGGTGTGGATCGAGTTGATTCCGCCGGGCGGCAAGGAGCACGAACTCCGGCTGGTCAGCCAGGATCTCGACCCGGTCGAGTACGGTCTCCAAGAGAAATACAAGTACGGCAAGGAACTCGTCGTGCGCCTTCAGTGGGATCCGTGGAGCGAGGAAGGCCCCCCGCGCTACATCTTCAGCTGGGACGCCGCGGGCAACGCCAAGCTCACGCCGCAAGCAGGGCCCGAAGTTCCGGTGACGATCGGTCAGACACTGGACCTTCCCGGGAACGCAGGGCTGGTCCTGCAAAATCTGTTCGAGCGCGCGCGCTTCGAGAAGTCGATCGACTTCCTGCCTTCCAAGGTCGAAGCCGACGGATTCGATCCGGCCTTCTACGAGAGCGACGCGCGCGGAATCGTGCTCGACGTGGTGCACTTCCCGCACACGGACAAGGAGCAGCTCGAGACGGTGCGCATGGCGACCTCCGAGGACGGCCAGGCGGATTTCTGGCAATCGGGCGACGATCGTTTCGCGATCCGCTTCGTCGAGAACGTCGAGGGCTTCCCCTTCGACTGGCGCTCCGTGCTCTCGATCGTCGAGAAGGACGCCAATGGCAATCCCTACGTGGTCGACTGCGGCACGCTCAAGGAGCGCGAGATCCGCGTCAACGACTACTTCAAGTACAAGGGTTATCGCTTTTTCCAGACCAACGCCAACCCCAAGGATCCGACCTATTCGGGCATCGGGGTGGTCTACGACCCGGGGATCGAGATCGTCCTGCTCGGGATGTATACGATCATCGCGGGAACCATCCTGGCTTTCACGGTCCGGCCGATCGTCCGCGCGCAAAGACGCGCCAAGGTGAGCTCATGAATCCGATGCTCTGGAACTCGTTCGACTGGCTGGCGGTCGCCGATGGACTGTGCCTGGCGGGCGCCTTGATGTGCCTGATCTCGGTGGTCGCCCACTGGCGCGCGAGCGTCAAGAGCCTGGAGAGCCACGCCTGGTCGAAGCTCTCGACGGCTTTCCTGGCGCTGACCTGCGTCGCGATGGCCTTCTCGGTCGGGATGCGCTGGGTCGAGGTCAACCACTTCCCGAGCCAGAACATGAACGAGGTCCTGGTGATGTTCACCACCGCCCTCGTGCTGTCGATGCTCGTGCTGCACTTCGCGCTGGGGCTGCACCGCCGCGGCGCGGGCTGGGCGATCCTCGACGACGCCGTGATGTTGTTCGTGTTCGCGGGGACCTTCTTCGCTCACGAGTACATCCGCACGCTGAACACGGCGCAGCGCGACCTGCCGCCGGCCTTGCAGTCGTACTGGTTCCCGCCGCACCTGTCCTGCCTGATCTTCAGCTACGCCACGCTCGGCATCGCGGGCTTGATCACGATCGTCTACTTCGCGACGCGCTTCTGGAGCGGCGTGTTCGTCGGCGGCTGGTCGACGCGCTCGCAGCTCGTGATCCTGGGCGCGATGGTGCTCATTCCCTTCGCGCAGATCGTGACGGTGCCCGTGCTGCTCCTGGTCGGCCTGGTGTTCCTGGGATTGCGCTCGCTGGGCAAGCTGCCGACGCGCGAGCGCCTCGCCGGTCTCGAGAAATCGCTGGACGACGTCTCCTTCCGCGCTTTCGCCGTGGGAATTCCCTTCCTGACCGGCGGCTTGTGGATGGGGGCCTTCTGGGCGCAAGAAGCCTGGGCGAACTACTGGGGCTGGGACTCGAAGGAGAACTCGGCCTTGATCACCTGGCTGATCTACGTGGTCTACGTGCACCTGCGCATGCTCGGCGGATACCGCGGCGAGAAGGCGATGGCGGTGCTCGCCGGCGGCGCGCTCAGCGTCTTCATCACGTTCCAGGTCTTCGGCTACCTGCCCGACAGCCAGAAATCGATGCACAAGTACACCGACGACGGCGTCGTGCCGCGCGAAGGCATGACCGGCGGCGCCGAGGACGATTCGGCCAGCGCGCCCGCGAGCCCGGCTGCGTCCCAAGAATCGGCGCGATGACCGGCGCGGCGGCGCGGATCATCGACGGCAAGGCGACGGCCGCGCTCGTGCGCGCCTCGGTGCGCGACGGAGTGCAGCTCCTGCGCGCCCGCGGCGCGATCCCGGGCCTCGCCGTCGTGCTCGTCGGCGAGGACCCGGCCAGCCAGGTCTATGTGCGCAACAAGGACAAGGCCGCGAACGAAGCCGGCTTCGAGGTGACCACGCTGCGCCTGCCGGCTTCGACGACCCAGCTGGAGCTGGAGCGCGTGGTCGCCGGGCTCAACGCCAACGACGGCGTGCACGGCATCCTCGTGCAGCTGCCCCTGCCCAAGGGCCTGGATTCGGCCGCGATCGTGCGCGCCATCGATCCGCGCAAGGACGTCGACGGCTTGCACCCGCAAAACGTCGCGGCCCTGGCGATGGGCGGGCCGGGCCTCGCGCCCTGCACTCCCGCAGGCTGCATCGAGCTCCTCGATCGCCACGGCATTGCCCTCGAAGGCCGGCGCGTGGTGGTGCTCGGCCGCTCGATGCTGGTCGGCAAGCCGGTCGCGCTGATGTGCCTCGCTCGCCACGCCACGGTGACGATCGCCCACTCGAGGACGCGCGACCTGCCGGCCGTCGTCGGCGAAGCCGAGATCCTGATCGCGGCCGTCGGCGTGCCGCGCCTGGTTCGCGGTGCGTGGATCCGACCCGGAGCGGTGGTCCTCGATGTCGGCATGAACCGGCTGGAAGACGGCAAGCTGGTGGGCGATGTTGCCTTCGACGAAGCCCTGCAGCGCGCCGGCGCGATCAGTCCGGTGCCGGGCGGGGTCGGACCGATGACCATCGCCATGCTTTTGAAGAACACAGCCCAGGCATGCGCCGCGACGGCCAAGGTTCCGCTCGAGACCTCGCCGCCGCGTGGAGCATGAGAACGGCTCCGTACGAACCGCAGGGTGGCGGAGATTCGCAGGGGCTGGGCATCGGTGACTCCTACGCTCCGTCGTCGATGAGCGTGACCAAGAAGCTGATCTGGGCCAACGGCATCGCTTTTTTCGCGAGCCTGCTGCTCGTGAAGTTCTGGCCGGCCGTCGGCGATCCCTTGTGGAGCTGGCTGGTCCTCGACCCGAGCACCTGGTACCGCGGAATTCCGGCGGTGTGGCAGCTGTGGACCTTCGGGTTCCTGCACGACACCCACTCGCCGATGCACATCCTGTTCAACATGCTCGCGCTGTACTTCTTCGGCACGATGCTCGAAGGGCATGTCGGATCGCGGCGCTTCGCCTGGCAATATTTCACGGCCCTCGCAGTGGGGGGATTGGTGCACCTCGCGGTCGGTCCCCTGCTCGGCGCCGCGCCGGTGGTCGGCGCCTCGGGCGCGGTGCTCTACACCGTGATCGCCTGCGCCGTGGTGATGCCCAACGCGCGCGTGATTTTTTTCTTCGTCCCGATGCAGCTCAAGGTCATGGCCTTCATCCTGGTCGGCCTGGACATCTTCGGGGTCCTGTCGACGATGGGCAAGGACAGGAGCTTCTCGGGTACGGCATCCGACGTACACCTGGCCGGGGCCGCGCTCGGCTTCATCGCGGCTCGCGCCGGCTGGATCTGGTTCGATCCCAAGGCCTGGTGGCAGGCGCGCGGCGAGCAACGTGTCGCAGAGACCCAGGCCAGCGACGAGCAGCGCCTGGACCAGCTGCTCGAGCGCATCCACCGCGAGGGAATCCACTCGCTGAGCCAGCGCGACAAGGACTTCCTGAGCCGCATGTCCAAACGTGACTGAGCTGTACTGGCCTGTCCAAGTGGTTCCTTCGGGGAAGCGGGGCTAGACTGGCTCTCTGGCCTCGATCAGGTCGCTTTTTTCGCTCGCGCGCGACCCGCACCCTCGGGCCAGGTCACCATCCATGAAATACCTCTCCGCCATGGTCGTCGGGGGAGCCTGCCTGGCCCTGACTCTCCAGGTGCCGCTCACCGCCCGCCCGCAAGCGCAGGAAGGGATCTGGGCCTCCCAGGCGCCCCAGGATCGCGACGCGGAGTTCAAGCTGAAGTTCCGCCAAGCCCTGGAGATCAACGCCAAGGACGAGATCGTGAAGCTCGTCCGCTCGTACAACGACCCGGCGATGAGGCATGTGATCGGTCTGTGCTCTTCGCTGTCCACCGGCAGCAACGAGACGATCGAGAGGGAGCTCAAGGCGCTCAAGGAGGCCTGGAAGACCTGCTACAAGTCGAGCTTCGTCGACAGGATGTACGAGTACTTCTCGCTGCTCGACCCGCGCGTCGCGAAGGATCTCGACAAGCTGCAGCGCGAGTACGACGCGGCCTTCAAGAAGTACGAGGGAAACCTGTCGGCCAAGGACGCCGGTGTCTGCGACCTGCTCGCCGGAGAGTTCGAGAGGATCGCGAAGGCCTACGATGAGGCCGGCTACCAGCTCTTCGCCGCGCGCTCCTACAACATGGCGGGCATCAACGTCGACACGGTGATGCGCGGCGCGCAGGCGGATTTGAATCGCGCCGCCGACGACTACGGCGCTTCCTACAAGGCCTGCGAGACCTGGGAGATCAACGACAGCTGGGCAATCGGAGTCAAGGCCCGCTTCGAAGGCCTGACGCGCGAGGGCAAGGGCTCGGCCGCGGGCACGACGCCTGGCAACGCGGCTCCGCCGCCGACGGCCGAGCCGGTCAAGGTCTCCGCGCCGGTGACGGCCGCGATGCACTTCGAAGCGGTCCCGAGCTTCGACACCTACGTGCGCCCGAGCTACTTTCTCGACGACGTCGCGATCCTCTGGCCGGCCGTGTCCATGCGCGAGAAGGGCACCGCGGGCACTTTCGCGGCCCTCGAAAGCAAGAAGCTGAAGCTGATGCGCACCGGCTCGGCAGCCCTGACGCTGGACATCGACGGCGACGGCAAGGGAGATCAGGTGGTTCCCGCCAGCGGAAACCACGCGCTGGTGCAATGCTCGATTGGCGAAGGAGCCGACAAGCGCGACTGGGCCTTCGTCACCGAGGTCGGCACCGACAAGGAGGTCTACCAGGGCATCCAGGTGAACTTCGGGCCCAACGACCAGCAGTTCCAGCTCTACGTGATGTCCGCGGCCTCGATGGTCGGCACGCTGAACAACGTGCCCGTGCGCGTCTTCGACGACAACATGGACGGGATCTACGGATCGCCGCCGAAGCAGTGGGGGTACGCAGGCCTTCCCGAAGGCAGCGTGCAGAGCGACATCGACTCGATCCTGGTCGGGACGGAGAAGCAGGCCCGGCCCTGGACCCAGTTCGGCGAGATCGGCGGAACCTGGTTCGAGTTCGAGCCTCAGAAGGGCGGCCTCGAGTTCAAGGCCACACCCGCGACGATCGAGAGCGGCAAGCTCAAGCTCGAGTACAAAGGCGAGGCGCCCGAGTACGTGATCCTGCAGGGCGAAGGCCCCTTCGAGAAGACGCTCGTCGATCTGCAGCAGAACGGCGGCGCGGAGGTCAGCGTCCCGGCGGGCAAGTACCACCTGTACTTCGGTCTTCTGCGCAAGGGCAAGAAGCAGCAGATCACCAAGGCCTTGATCCTTCCCGGCAAGCGCACGCCGTCCTGGATCGTCAAGCCCGGCGCGACGACCGTGGTCCCGCTCGGCGGGCCCTTCTCCTTCGACTTCGAGACCGAGATCAAGGAGGGCAAGCTGACGGTCAAGGGACCCTCCGTCACCGTGATCGGAGCGGCGAGCGAGCGCTACGAGCGCTTGTGGAATTGCGTGCCCAGACCTGAGTTCGCCTGGCGCAAGGTCGGCTCGAAGAAGGCTTCCAAACCGGAGCGCATGGGCATCGTCGAGGACCTCAACGCCGAGGACGAGACGGGCAAGCGGCTGCACGAGTACACCGACACCTACCACCCGATCAACACCTCGGTCGAGATCAAGCTGAAGGAAGGCGAGAGCGCCGAGATACAGCTGGTCGAGAAGAAGAACAAGCTTTTCGGCTCGATCGAATCCGACTGGCACAAGTAGGTCGGGCAGCGCGCCGGCCCGCGCCGGCGCCCGCGGACTTCCTCGCGCTGCTATGGCCCGTCCTGGAGCGGCCGAGCACAGGTCGCCGCCGGCTTCGGGCCCGAGCTGAAGTTCGAGTACGAACTTCGGGGCCAGGTCACTAGACTGCGCGCGCCGCGGACAGCTCGCGCAGCTGTCGTCGCGAGCAAGTCCTCCCTCGTCCCACGAGAAAGTCCCGCCGCCGTGCTCGATCTCAAGTTCATCCGCCAGCAACCCGACCTGGTGCGAGCCGGCGCCAGGAAGAAGCGCATCGCCTGCGACATCGATCTGATCCTCCGCCTGGACGAGGAGGCTCGCGCCCGGGGAGTCGAGATCGACCAGCTGCGCAACGAGCAGAACACGCTGGGAGCTCAGGTCGCGAAGGCCCCTGTGCCCGAGAAGAAGGCCCTGCTCGAGCGCCTGGCCGCGATCAAGGCCAAGCACACCGCGCTCGAGGCGGCGCAGAAGGAGCAGGAAGCTGAATTGAAGAAGCTGCTCCTGCGCGTGCCCAACGTCCCGGCCGAGGAAGTTCCCGATGGCAAGGACGACAGCGAGAACGTGGTCCTGAAGCACTGGGGCGAGCCGCGCAAGTTCGACTTCGCGCCGCGCGACCACGTCTCCCTCGCCGAAGCCCAGGGCTGGCTCGACATCGAGCGCGCCGCGCGCTTGTCGGGCTCGCGCAATTACGTGCTCAAGGGCGACCTGTCGCTGCTCGAAGGCGCGGCGATGCGCTTCGCCCTCGATCTGATGGTCGAGCGCGGCTTCACGCCGCTGTCGGTTCCGACCCTGGTGCGCAGCGAGATCATGGTCGGCACGGGCTACTTTCCCGGCGGCGAGGACCAGGCCTATCGCTGCGACGAGCGCGACGACCTGTGCCTGGTCGGCACGGCCGAGGTGCCGGTCACGGCCCTGCACATGGACGAGATCTTCAAGCTCGAGGAGCTCCCGCGCCGCTACGTCGCGCAATCCTCGTGCTACCGCCGCGAAGCCGGTGCCGCGGGCAAGGACACGCGCGGCCTGTACCGCGTGCACCAGTTCCAGAAGGTCGAGCAGGTGGTGATCGACATCGCCGATCCCGCGCGCTCGATCGAGCACCACCAGGCGATCCTGAAGAATTCCGAGGACCTGCTGGCGGCCCTCGAGCTGCCGTACCGCGTGGTCAACGTCTGCGGCGGCGATCTCGGCGCGCCGCAGATCCAGAAGTTCGACATCGAGACCTGGATGCCCTCGCGCAACGGCTACGGCGAGACCCATTCGGCTTCGCGCTTCCACGAGTACCAGGCGCGGCGCCTGAACCTGCGCTACCGCGACGGCGAGGGCAAGGTGCGCTTCTGCCACACCTTGAACAACACGGTCGCCGCGAGCGCGCGGATCCTGATCGCGCTGCTCGAGAACCACCAGAACGCGGACGGGACGCTGCGCCTGCCGCCGATCCTGCAGCCTTACATGGGCGGGCGGAAGACGCTCGGCAAAGCGCTGTAGCTCTACAAGCTACTGGTTCGCGCCGCCGCTCTGTCCGCCGCTCGTGCCTCCGCCCCCGATCGGCTTGGCGCCGCCTGGGCCTCCGCCGCCGATGGGCTTGGCACTGCCGCCCTTCGGGCCGCCGCCGCCCAGGCTCGACGGGCCACCAGTCTTCGGCGCGCCCGACGCAGGGTCGTTCGCCCCCGCGCCGTTCGCCGGCGCGAGCTTGGGAATCTCGGGGATCGGCGGAGCCTTCAAGGTCTCGCGCAGGCTCTGCGGGATGCGGATGACTTTGCGGTAGGTGATCGTGCGCTTGTCGGCCGAGCGGAAGACGATCTGCTCGCGCTGGATCCGGGGAGCGAGCTCGAGGGTCAACTCGATCTGCAGCCGCGCCGGCAGGCCCATCTTCTCCAGATCGCTGGGATTGACGTTCCACTCCTCGATCGGATCCGCGTCGGGGCCGTCCTCGGTGAAGACCTGGATGTCGAAGTGCCGCACGCGGTCGTGCAGGAAGATGAACTGACCGCCCTCGAAGGGCTTGTCGTCTACGCCGAAAGTCTCGCGGCGGTAGATCTCCAGCAGATCCTTGTCCTGCGGATTCGGCCGCAGGCGGTAGCCGACCTCGCCGTAATCGTTGGTCGCCGCGCGGCGGTCGACGTCCCAGGCGGCCAGGCTGTCCGTCGAGGCGATGAAATCGATCGAATCCGCGTCGAGGCCGGAGACCACGCGGCTCTTGACGCGCAAGAGCGACTCGATCGGCATGTCGTAGATGATCATCGCGCGGATGTCGCGCTCGATCAGGTCCATGATCGCCGGTCCGGCTAGCTGGGTTTCCTCGAGGTTGTGGATGGTGTCGCGCGAGACCCGCGCGGAATCGAGCACCGAGGTGATCGCGAGCATGATCCCGGAGATGATCAGCACGACCACCATGACCTCGACCAGGGTGAAACCCGCCAGGCGCGCGCGCTCGACTGCGCGCAGGCTGAAGGCATAGGTCGCTCCGCTGGATCGGCGCAGGAGTCTCACGGGTTCTTGGCTCCCGCTTCCGGCGGGACATCCGCCTTGCCGTCGGTCGACTTGCCCGCGTTCAGCGCGCCTTCCTCGGGATGGACGCGACGCCACTCCATCCATTTCTCGAGCACCAGCTCGTTCTTGAAATCGGCGAGCTTCGGGAAGATGACTTTGATCTGCACCTTCTCGTAGGGCATCTCCTCGTCCTCGGCGTCGCCGTCTTCCTTCGCTTTCTTGTCGGCCGCGCGCTGGCGCCAGTTGTCGAAGCTGACGTTGCCGAAGGTGTCGCGCTCGCGGAAAGTCTCGTCGCCCATCACGACCTCGAAGTTCAGCTCGGGATGGCCTTCGTCGGCGTAGGTGCCGTCGATGCGCAGGTCCGAGACGTCCTCCCAGTACAGGCCCGACTCGATGCGGCCGAGGGTGTACATCGCCATCTCGCGCGCCAGCTTTTCGTTGCGCGTCTGGGCGGCGGTCAGCTTCGCGCCTTGGAGCACCTGCAGCGAGGCGACCAGGGTCATCCCGACGATCACGATCGTCACGGCGACCTCGACCAGGGTGAAGCCGCTCGCGCGACGAGTCGTTGTTCGGCGCAGGCGCTTCATTGGAAATCCGACTCCTGCGGCAACTCGCGCACGAATTCGCCGTCGTGCAGGCGGAAATCGCCGGTGAGGGCCATGACCTCGATCGTGTGCACGTCGCCCGAGGGGAGCTGCTCCAGGTTCACGAGGTGATCGGTGGAGGTGCCCAGCGGATCGAAGTAACACGAGACCACGCCGTCGGTGACGTCCTGGCCGTCGATGCGGATGCGCTTGAAGTGCACGCTGGCCGGCAGCTCGTGCCAGGCGAAGGCCAGCCGCTCTTCATCGCGCGCAGCGAGACCGCCGCGGCCATTGGCGCGGAACGGCGAGATGACCCGATAGCCGACCGGACGATTCTCGTCCGCGGTGAAGGAGTACTGGATCTCGAAGCGCGCCTTGCGCGAGATCGCGTCCGAGCGCACCGAGGACAGCTGGCTCGACAGGTCGCGCACGGCCTTGTTCAGCTCGGCGCGGGGCAGAACCGACTGCCAGGAGACCGCGACCATCGTC
>Ga0193706_1001298_pt1 | contig 11401 bp, 11 predicted proteins | sample U3c1metaG_FD_160130 | JGI IMG/M metagenome (GOLD analysis project Ga0193706, IMG submission 160130) | Soil microbial communities from a riparian zone of the East river system, Colorado, United States - U3c1 | ecosystem: Environmental > Terrestrial > Soil > Riparian zone | place: USA: East River... | reverse complement strand
AATTCACCCAGCAGTTCGAGTTCACCTTCTACGTCGTTCAGCACCCGAGCCACGGCTCCCTCCGTGCGATTGGGGTCCAAAACGTGATCGATGTCTGCATCACTGACAGCAAGGATCTGTCGGATCGACTCGCGTGTGCTTGCGATTGAAGTACAGTCAAGGCAGGTCATCGGGGTTAAGCTAGCGTTTGGAGGTTTCCGCTGCACGCATAGGCGGCGAGATTGCCCCGAAAGCCGCTGCGAAACCGGCGCGCTCCTGTGCCAAATCAGAATCATTTCGCGCGCGTCCTTCTTCGAGGGCACGTTGCCACGCTTGTCGCGGAGCTGATGCGGCCAACGAGCCGGTCACGAAAGCTGTCGCGGAGATCGAAACAAAGAGACGGGAGTTGAGGCGCGAATCGCGCGGCGCGCCTGAAGGCGACGGCGGCGCTTATTTCATCGTGCGCACCGGCTTCCGTAGCGATTCTCATACGCTGGGAACGTCTTCTATGCCACCCTGGCCGGTTCTCCACCGTCCCGGTGCGATGGAAGTTGCTTCAGACATCCGCACCGTTGAATGAACGGGATCATACGCAGAAACAACCTTCCCAACTGCAAGCAAGTCCTCGAGGGTGAATCGTTCACTAATGAATGCTCCTAGCGCATCGCGTGTTGCGGAAAGCGAGCGCAGTTGATGCTGAACTAGGGCTGCAAACCGCTGCATCGAGTGAGGGTCTCTAAGGACCAAGCGGTCCTCGCATACCTCATCTCGCTGGATGAATCCATGCAGAGCCCAACTGGGCCAATTAACTGGGGAAGAATTGCTGAGTGGATAATGCTCGGCATACCACTTGTAATGCGCCTCGAGATCGAAATCATCGACTCCGGCTTTTGGATAGGTGTACTTGACCGCAGTCACCATGTTCTCTTCGAATTCTGGTTCGATGCCATGGGATGCCATTATGAGAAATGATGACTTTCCGGCCTCCAACTCGGCGACTGCGTTGGCAAGCGCGGGGTCGATGACCGAGAGAACGTCTCTTATGCCGTAGCTTGAGTCAAGAAACAGCTCGCTCCGCCCTTCTAGCGCGAGGGATACGTTACGAAGCCATTCTGCTGACACGCTAGGGTCGTCCTCCCTAATCATCACTTCAATCTCGCTCAATATTTCCATAGATAGGACTTCCAGATCTCGAAGGGCGTGATACATCCCCAGGAAGACGCGCGCGGCTTTGCGCTTGTCGTCCATTGCAAGCTCAAGCTTCTTTCCGACAAGCTTGTCCAAAGTAAAGTCCAGCAGTTTGCTGACCAAGCCAAACCATCCCACCATGTCTATCCCCTCGGTTGTTTCCCGGCGACGCGTAAGCAGCGAGGAGGCAGAGCCTAACAAGATCGCGTCCGACCGCAGGTGGATTCACACGGCGGTGACGGGTCGTCCGCTGGAACCAGGCGAACGGGTGCCAGCTGTCTCAAAGTCCGGTTCTCTGCACCGAACCAGCCCAGGCTGAGGCGCCGCACTGGCAAACGCTGAACTTCCGAACGGCGTCCCGCGATCGTCATTCACTGGCGAGGGACAGTCGCATGACCTCGATTAGTGCTGATCTTGTCGAAAATGGGAGGGCGTAACGACCCAGCGGCCATCGCCCTCCCGAAGAAAACCCGTCCCAGGCGGAGCGTTCGGCGTCTGAGGCTATCTCACTGGAGCGTTGCCACTTCGCCCGAACTTGGCCTCCTTCCGGCCAAGTCTCCACAGAAGGTTGATTGAGTCCAGGTACCTCACAACTCGTTCTTTCTCGTCGGCAATAATACTGCCAGGTTCGCTACCAAGGATCCCGAAGCTTGTAAGTTCCCACAAATCTGGCGGTGGCGCTTCAAAGCCTTGTTCAAGCCGCTCGCGGTAATCGTGCAGGGTGCCGAGTTTTTCCATTTCGCTTGCCGCCTTGGGATCAAGCACAACGGAAAGGAGGCCTTTGCGCTCACCGACAAAGAGCACGCGGGGCAACAGCCCGCCCAGATACAAATCCTCGATGACTTTGACAATCCGCTCATCGTGGTCCTCATCCCAGATCACCGCGAAATCGTGGAAGGTGGCGACTTCGCCGTCACCGAGAGCACCTGCTCGCCAAACTGGTGCGCGGAGGACCGAGTAATGGCAGCCTCCTCCGATCTCGCCTACCGGTTCCGGCTGGTCGTAGAGCGTTTTCAAAAAATCCGAGTAACGTTTCACGTCGATCTCCTTTCGAGAGTTTGTGATACGCCAGCTTTCGGCAAGCGCATCGGGCCGCGAGCGATGCTAGGAAAGGAGAGCTGCGGCTGCAAGAGGACACACCGCCCGGAGGCACGCACTGGTTCGCTCTCGTGCACAGACCTCGTTTGCATGGAGCGGGCGCTTGTGGCGAGTTGCCGGGCACGGTGTTCGACCGGTTCCCATGGAAGGCGAAGATCATTGACCTCTGCTGCGCCGCGCACTGGACGTCGGCGACAGGGCCCGGCTGCAGGGCCGGAGGTAGTGAGCTGACCTCAACTGCCTGCAGATGCCGGCGAGGTCCCCTGCGCTGCTCACACGCGGCAGGCTGAACCCTCGGCCACCCCGAATTCCCTTGCCTCGGCCCGCGCCGGCCCCTGCTAGTTCGGGCGCCAGTTCGGCCGCGTCGGGCCAGCACGGGCCACTGCGGACTGAGGCGGGCGGAACCGGTCGGTGGAGGACGCGTGCTGTCGGAGCCGGTCGGATATGGCCGCGTGAGACGCTGGGCATGCGAGCTGCTTCGGCACGGCAGCGCAGGATCCTGCCGGCGATGCGAAAAGGTCTCGCGTTGGCACTGTGCTCGCGAATCCACCGCGCGCCGGGAATTCGGAGACCAGGCACAACAGCGGTGCGCCCATTGGACGGCATTCAGCGTTCGGCGCCCCGCGTGCTCGAGCTGACGTCAGAGCGACTTGACACACTGCCCTGTGTCAGCAGCGCACCCTTGATTTCGCCCGCCTTGATGGGAAGAGTGAACGCTCTGCGCTCGTCGTCAACCTATGGAGGCAACTATGTCCGAGCAGTGGCTTGTTCAGGCTCAAACGAATGACGATGCATGGTGGACGGTTGGAAGCCTCGACTGGGCTTCGCCTCTCCACACGAGAGAAGAAGCTGTCGCGGCTGCCCGTCATTGGAGCTGGAAGTACTCGTGTGTAACCAGGATTCACCACTATCCGAGCGGAGCGGTCGAATCCGTCGTGGAGTAGGCGGAAGGGGATCTGCCCCGTGTCGCCGATTCCTGGGAGATTGCCTTGAGCTTCTGCGCCCGCCGAGCCCTGTTGTCCCCACGCGCGTTCGTGCGCGCCCGACACGGAGGATTCGATGGCAACGGCAACGAAGATGGGATTCGCGGCGATGATCGCCTGCGACCCGTGCGACCCAACGACGACGGCAACGGCCCGCGAGCTGGTCACCCAGATCAGGGCGAACGTGGACGCGTGGTACACGCAGAAGAACACGCCCGCCACGTACGCGGCGTTCACGGCCCGCAACGGCGCGATCTGGAAACGGGTCGTCGCGGCGGGCAGCGCGGTCCACGAGGAAGTCCTGCGCCTGCTGCGCGCCGAACCGAGGGAAGTGGAATGAGACCAGTCTTCAAGGTCACGCTGGGCATCACCGACGCCGGCAGCCCCGTGCTCAACTTCACGCCGCCGGCCCACGCGCTCACTGGGCCGCAGGACTACCGCCAGCTGAACGCGGTGATCTACGAGGTCGCGGCCGCGTTGGAACGCCGCTGCGCAGCCCTCAACGCGCCCTGGGTCATCTCGCCCGAGGGGTACGCGTCCAGGCTCGTCGTGGAGCTGCTGCACGAGCGCGAGCGGGTGGCCGCTGAGGCGATGATCGTGCAGGTGCTCGCGGAGAAGGGGCTCGCATGAACGACATCCCGTTCCACCTGACGGTTCAAGGCACGCGCTTTTTCGAGGGCACGCTGCCCGCACTCGTCGCCGAACTGGCCCGGCTCAACGAGCTGCTGGCGAAGGTCGTCGCGGAGATCGAGGCGACGAAGAAGGAGTAGCGAGCTTGTCCCGTCACTAACTTGCGCCGCGTTCCGCCGTCCCCCTGCGGTATCCTCGATGCCCATCTGGACAGCGCCGTCAGCGGAAACCGATGCACTCATTCTTCCAAGCGCACTCCACGCCGAGCCCCGACGATTCCTACGACCAGAGTCGCGACAGACCCGAGGTGCGGTTCGCACGTGATGCCGTAGAACGGCTCTGGGAAGCGAACCATGAGTTCCTTGATCCCGCGCTGCCGCTTCACGCGCGCGCATGCTTCGACCAAAGAGTGTGGGAGCTGGTCCTCGCCGACTTCCTTCGGAGGCGTGGAGTGTCACTGCAAACTTGGGAGGAGCGAGGGCGATCCCGGGATGCTGAGGGGCCAGACTTGGTCGCGACCGATGGGACCTACTTCGAGGCGACCATCGCCACGGGTGGGAGTGGCCCAGACGGGGTACCCGAGTTCGAGCTGGCAGAACACGTTGCCCCACAGGAGAAGATCCTCTTGCGGCTTACGAACGCGTTCTGCACAAAGCTGAGCCAGCGGAATCGATGGATCAGCGATGGGCACATCGATCCTTCCCGACCATTCGTAATTGCAATAAACTCACCGGATGTGCCGAGGGCGTCATCAAGGGTCGAAATTTCGCCGGTCGCCCGCGCCTTGTTCGGATTGGGGGAAGAGGCGTTTCAGTTTGACTTGGCAACCGACAGGCACGTAGGCACCTCGATCGGCGTGAAGGACAGCATCCTCAAGCAAAGTGGGAGACCCGTCTCAACGCGATGGTTATTGGACCCCGAGAGCAGTGGTGTCAGCGCCGTTCTCTACAACGTCTCGAACGCATGGAACCTGTGGAATGCATCGTTCTTGACCCTGACGGTGGTGCACAATCCCCTAGCAACGAGCCCACTCAAAACGTCGCTTTGTCAGGAGCACAACGATCAGGAATACTGGATGGAACCGGGCCGACTCCGGCGCAAGTTCGGACCTGGGTAGCGGCCGGCGCCCCGACCTCGCGCATCCGAGTTCTCGGTACCGGGTCAGTTTGAAATTCGTCTCAGCGCCCCATGTCGCGCCTGTCCGCTGTAACCCACAAGCTCGTATGCAGAGGCACCCGATCGTTTGCCAGTGCTAGGACAAGCAATCGATCACCTGGCATGAGGACGCGAGCGAGCTTGTTCCACAGTCGGTTTTCGTCGAGATCCGACTTCACGATCCAGCTTGTCTCCAACACGGAAGCCGCGCCGAGCGAGTGGAGCAGGCCGCTGAGTCGTCCGTAGCTTGGGCGACCTACGAAGATCCGCTCGAACAGCGAGCGCGACTGGCCGAGTTCAACGGTGACGAAGTAGGACGCCATGCCGCCAATCTACTGGGCACGCGCTCCTCCGGCACAATCTTCGTCACCACCCCTCCTCCCCTTTCTCGACCTGCCGAGCTCCTCCGGCCGCGCGGCCAAGATCGTCCCGGACAGAAGCTCGGACCCGGCGTCGTACTCGATGATCAGGTCACGTCGCCGGGCTCGAGGCTGCCGCTTCCGTGCAGGTCGTGACCGGCCTCGTGGCTCCCGGGCCCCGCGATCGAGAGTTGCCGAACTCGGGCGTCCCAGTGACGGTGCCAGAAGGTACGCTCCTTGGCTCGTCCTGCCCGCTTCCCCCACCCGCGTGCCCCCTCTCGCCCCCACTCCCGAACAGCGCGCCCGTCAGCAGATCGACGCGCAGCTCGTCGCGTGCGGATGGGTGGTTCAGGATTACAAGCAGTTCAATCCCGCTGCCGGGCCCGGCATCGCACTGTGCGAAGTGCCGATGAAGTCCGGTGCGTGCGACTACCTCCTGCTCGTGGACCGCAAGGCCGTGGGCGTCATTGAGGCAAAAAAGGTCGGCACGCTGCTCTCCGGCGTCGCCGAGCAATCCCGGCACTACGCCGAAAACCTGCCGGACTTCATTCAGCCCGGTGCGCCAAGTCCGCTGCCGTTCCTCTACGAATCGACCGGGATTGAGACGCTGTTCCGCGACCACCGCGATCCCGAGCCCCGCTCCCGTCGGGTCTTCTCCTTCCATCGACCCGCGACGATGGCGGCTTGGCTACTCGAATCCGCGACACTCCGTGCCCGACTCGCGGCGATGCCAACATCCAACCCGCTGCCGCCGCAGAACCTCCGCGCGTGTCAGGTCGAGGGAATTACCAACCTCGAGGGTTCATTCGCGGCTGCACACCCGCGCGCGCTGATCCAGATGGCGACCGGCGCCGGCAAGACTTACACCGCGTGCAGCTTCACCTACCGCCTCATCAAGCACGCTGCCGCGAAGCGCGTCCTGTTTCTGGTTGACCGCGCGAACCTCGGGCGCCAGGCACTGGCCGAATTCCAGCAGTTCGTCGCGCCCGACACGGGACGCAAGTTCACCGAGGTCTACAACGTCCAGCACCTGACCTCGAGCCATCTCGATTCCGTCGCGCGGGTCACGATCTGCACGATCCAGCGGCTGTATTCGATCCTGCGCGGCGAGGAGCTCGACGAAGATCTCGAGGAGAAGTCCGGCTACGAAATCGCCGCGGCGGACGGTCGGCCCAAAGACGTCGCATACAACGAGCGCATCCCGATCGAAGCCTTCGACTTCATCGTCACCGATGAGTGCCACCGCTCGATCTACGGCGACTGGCGGCAGGTCCTCGAATACTTCGATGCTTTCCTGATCGGCCTCACTGCCACGCCGTCAAAGCAGACGATCGGGTTCTTCAACCAGAATCTGGTGATGGAGTACAACCACGAGCGCGCCGTCGCCGACGGAGTAAACGTGGGTTACGAGGTCTATCGCATCAAGACAGAGGTCACCGAGGCCGGCGGAAAAGTCGAAAAGGGCTTCTACGTAGACCGTCGCAGCAAGGAAACTCGCGCGCTGCGGTGGGAGCGGCTCGACGACGATTTGGTCTTTGCGGCGAAGGATCTCGATCGCTCCATCGTGGTCAAGTCGCAGATCCGCACCGTTCTGCAGGCGTTCAAGGACGCGCTGTTCAGCGAACTCTTCCCTGGCCGGACGATGGTTCCGAAGACACTGATCTTCTGCAAGGACGACTCTCACGCCGAGGACACGGTGCATCTTGTTCGCGAAGTCTTCGGTAAGGGCAACGACTTCGCCAAGAAGATCACCTACAAGACCTACAACCCTGAGACGAAGCGCTACGAAAAGTCCGAGTCGCTCATTCAGGAGTTTCGGACGTCGCCGCAACTACGCATCGCCGTCACCGTGGACATGATCGCGACGGGCACGGACATCAAGCCGCTGGAATGCTTGCTGTTCCTGCGCGACACGAAGAGTCGCACCTACTTCGAGCAAATGAAAGGGCGTGGGACGCGGGTGCTCACGTCGACGGATCTGCAAGCTGTCAGCGGCGCGGACGCGCGCGCGAAGACGCACTTCGTCATCGTCGATGCCGTGGGCGTGTGCGAGAGCGACAAGACCGATTCGAGGCCGCTGGAGCGGCAGCGGACGGTGGCGTTCGACAAGTTGCTGCTCGGGGTTGCGCTGGGGAAGCGGGACGAGGACACGTTGACGACGTTGGCGGGACGGATCGCCCGGCTCGATCGTAAGATCACGCGCGAGGAAGCTCAGAGACTCGCGGCGCTCGCCGGCGGCAAGTCCCTGTCCGAGATCTCGGGCGCCTTGCTCCGGGCGATCGACCCAGAGGTCATCGCCGAACGCGCGACCGAGAAGACCGACGCGGTACCCGCCGGTGTCGGGCCCGACGCCATGACAGCGGCACGGAAGCAGCTGGCTGACGAAGCCTGCGCTCCCTTCGACGTGCCAGCGCTGCGCGACGCGCTCGCCAAGGCCAAGCAGGACGCCGAGCAGACGGTCGACTCAGTTACCGTGGACGCGGTGCTCAGTCAGGGGTTCGACGCGGCGGCGAAGGAGAAAGCCGCGAGCCTGCTGCTGTCGTTCCGCGAGTACATCGAGCAGCACAGGCCCGAGATCACTGCACTCCAGATTCTCTACAGCCGACCGTACAAGCAGCGCCTGACCGAGCCGATGCTCAAGGAACTGGAGCGCAAACTCCGCGAAAACCACGCCGCCTGGACCGAGGATCGGATCTGGGATGCGTTCACCATCACCGCGCCCGGCAAGGTCAAGGGCCGCACACAAGTCGGTCGCTTCGCCGATCTGGTTTCGATCGTCCGCTTCGCGCTGGAACAGCAGCCGGTCCTCGCCCCGTTCGCCGAGTCGGTCACCCAGCGCTTTGGCGAGTGGCTCGCGGCGAAGGCGAAGGCTGGCGCGAACTTCACCGGCGAGCAGATCGCCTGGCTCAATCTGATCCGCGACCACATCGCAACGTCGTTGAGCATCGAGGCGGACGACTTCGATCTCGCGCCGTTCAGCCAACGTGGCGGCCTCGGCAAAGCGCACCAGCTCTTCGGCGAACAACTGCCGAAGCTGCTCGATGAATTGAATGAGGCGTTGGCGGCATGAACGCGCGGCCGGCATCAATTGCGAGCGATTCTAGGTCCCGCGGGGGCACGAGCTGGCCCATCGTCTCCCTTGGCGACATCGCCGAGGTCAAGCTGGGAAAGATGCTCGACAAAGGAAAACATCGCAGCGGCCGTCGATTGCCCTACCTTAGAAATGTGAATGTTCGATGGGGCAGCGTCGACACTGCCGACTTGCGCGAGATGCATTTTGAGGACGATGAGTTAGATCGCTTCGGACTTAGATCTGGCGATGTTCTCGTCTGCGAAGGAGGCGAGCCCGGTCGAGCGGCAGTCTGGAGCGGACACTTGCCCGAAATGAAATTCCAGAAGGCGATTCACCGTGTTCGGTTCACCGCGCGGTACGACGCTCGACTGCTCGTTTATCAATTGGAATTGCTTGCGAAGTCCGGCGGTCTCGAACGGAGATTCACTGGCAGCACTATCAAGCACTTCACCCGCGAGGCGTTCGTCCAATTGCCTATATCGATTCCTCCCGAAGCCGAACAGCGACGGCTCGTAGCGGAGATCGAGAAGCAGTTCACGCGACTGGAGTCGGGCATCGCAGCGCTGCGGCGCGTGCAGGCCAACCTCAAACGCTACCGCGCCGCCGTCCTCAAAGCCGCCTGCGGGGGCCGCTTGGTCCCCACCGAAGCTGAGCTCGCCAAGACCGACAAACGGAGAGCCAACTTTGAAACCGGTCGAGAACTTCTCGCCCGCATCCTCACCGATCGACGCAGGCGGTGGCGAGTCCGTGGCAAATACAAGGAACCGGCGGCGCCTGAGTTCGAGACTCTTCCGCAGATTCCTTCTGGCTGGAGGTGGGCAAGCATCGAGCAACTCCTGACAGAGACGCTGTGCAACGGCATTTCAGTCAAGGGAAGCGACAATCCACCTGGCATTCGCGCGCTTCGGTTGAGCGCAATGTCCAATTCAGGGTTCGACTACTCGGACGCTCGCTACCTACCGTTGGACAAGTCGGATGTCGATGACCTGTGGATTCAGGAAGGCGACTTCTTCATATCGCGCGGGAACGGCAGTCTCCACCTCGTTGGACGCGGCACGCCCGCCCAAAAGCCCCCAAGCCCAACGATCTTTCCAGACACGATGATTCGGCTTCGTCTGGCCGATGTGGTCCGAACATCCGGCTGGGTTCGCACGCTGTGGCAATCCCGGATCGTTCGCTCCCAGATCGAGACGAAAGTGAAGACCACAGCTGGCATCTACAAGATTGCCCAGCCTCAAGTGGAGGGAATGGTCATCCCCCTCCCCCCCCTCGCCGAGCAATCAAGGATCGTCGCCGAAGTCGAGCGCCGCTTGAGCGTCGTGGAAGAACTGGAAACCGTCGTCTCCGACAACCTCCAACGCGCCGCTCGCCTGCGTCAATCGATTCTCCAGAAGGCATTCACAGGAACCCTCGTTTGAGCAAACTGACGCCCACCTCTCCCTCGCCCGGCGCTCTCGTCCAGAAGCTCTGGAACTACTGTCAGATTCTGCGCGACGACGGCCTCTCGTACGGCGACTACCTCGAGCAGTTGACGTTCCTTCTGTTCCTGAAAATGGCGGACGAGCAGTCGAAGCCTCCCTTCAACAAGCCGTCGCCGATTCCCAAGGGCAAGGATTGGCCCGCGCTGCTCGCGAAGGACGGCGACGAGCTCGAGATCCACTACCGCCACACGCTGGAAGAGCTCGGGAAGCGCACGGGCATGCTCGGCGTGATTTTCAAGAAGGCGCAGAACAAGATTCAGGACCCCGCGAAGCTCCGGCGCCTGATTGTCGACCTGATCGACAAGGAGCAGTGGTCAAACCTGTCCGCCGACGTGAAAGGCGACGCCTACGAGGGATTGCTTCAGAAGAACGCCGAGGACGTGAAGGGCGGCGCGGGCCAGTATTTCACCCCGCGCCCGTTGATCGCGGCGATGGTCGAAGTCGTCGCACCGCAGCCGGGGCAGTCGATCTGCGATCCGGCTTGCGGCACGGGCGGGTTCCTGCTCGCGGCGCACGACTACCTCGCGAAACATCACGCGCTCGATCGCGCGCAGAAGAAGAAACTCAAGAGCGGCACGTTCTTCGGCATTGAACTGGTCGACAGTGTCACGCGCCTCTGCGCAATGAACTTGCTCCTGCACGGTATCGGCGGGGAATCGCAGGACGATCTGCCCGTCGTCACCAAGGACGCGCTCGCCGGCAAGCACGGGGAATACGAGATCGTTCTGGCGAACCCGCCCTTCGGGAAAAAGAGCAGCGTCACGATTGTCAACGAGGCCGGCGAGTCGTCGAAGGAATCGCTGATCATCAATCGTGACGATTTCTGGGCAAGCACGAGCAACAAGCAGCTCAACTTCCTTCAGCACATCTTCACGATTCTAAAACAACATGGCCGTGCTGCGGTTGTGTTGCCTGACAACGTGCTCTTCGAGGGCGGTGCGGGCGAGACGATCCGCCGCGAGTTGCTCAAGCAGGCGGACGTGCACACGCTGCTGCGCCTTCCGACCGGCATCTTCTACGCGCAGGGCGTGAAGGCGAATGTGCTGTTCTTCGAACGGAAGCCGGCGCAAGAGAAACCGTGGACGAGCCGGCTGTGGATCTACGATCTCCGCACGAACTTGCACTTCACGCTCAAGGAGAACACGCTCAAGCGCAGCGACCTCGATGACTTCGTGGCGTGCTACAGCGTCAAGAATCGAAACGATCGCAAGGAGAGCGAACGCTTCAAGGGCTTCGCCTACGAGGAACTGACCAAACGCGACAAGGTGAACCTCGACATCTTCTGGTTGAAGGACGACGCTCTTGAAGAATCGGCGAATCTCCCCGCGCCCGAGGTCATCGCCGCCGACATCACCGCGGACCTCGAGGCGGCGTTGGAGCAGTTTGCGACGATCGCAGAAGACCTGAAGCGCCCAGAGTGAATGACTCTGGCGCCCATCATTTCACAGTGACATC
>Ga0193706_1001297_pt1 | contig 11409 bp, 13 predicted proteins | sample U3c1metaG_FD_160130 | JGI IMG/M metagenome (GOLD analysis project Ga0193706, IMG submission 160130) | Soil microbial communities from a riparian zone of the East river system, Colorado, United States - U3c1 | ecosystem: Environmental > Terrestrial > Soil > Riparian zone | place: USA: East River... | reverse complement strand
GCCGTCAGCTCCTCGTCGATGATCTCGTTGCAGAGGTCGATGCACTCGTCGCAGATGTAGACGCCGGGGCCGGCGATCAACTTCTTCACCTGGCGCTGCGACTTGCCGCAGAAGCTGCAGAGGAGCTGCTCGTTCGAGTCTGTGGGACGTGCCAGCGGAATCCCCTCCTAACGGGACGATCTTGACCTCCGACCGCCCCGACAGCTTAATCGGGGCGCCAAGCCGGGCTGTGGGGTCGTTTACGGCGCCAGCGGGGCGGTCCCTGCTCGTGACTCCCGCCTTGCGTGCTCGCGCTACGGTGAATCGGTGCCAGCCGAACCCCAGATCGGACCGATCGACGCCGCCGAGTTCGAGCGGCTGCTACCCCTGATCGCGGAATACCAGCGCTTCTACGAGGTCGACGAGATCGACGAAGAGCGCAACCGCTCCTTCTTCCCCCGCTTCCTGGCCCCCAGCGAGGATGGCTTGCTTCTCGGCGCCCGGGCCGGCGGCGAGATCGTCGGCTACGCCTGCCTCTACTGGCATTTCTCCTCCACCCAGGCGGTCGAGACCGTGCTCATGAACGACCTCTTCGTCAGCCCGGCCGCCCGCGGCGCCGGTATCGGTCGCGCCCTGATCGAGGCCAGCGCCAGCGTCGCCCGCGAACGCGGCGCCGCTCAGCTCCAATGGGCCACCGCCCCGGGCAACGTCACTGCCCAGCGCCTCTACGACAGCACCGGCGCCGAGCGCTCGGAATGGATCGAGTACGAGCTGGAGCTTTAGATGGGCGCGTCATGACGAGACCTGCATTGACCCCCTATAGCGTGGCCAATGCAGGTCTCGTGGTGAGGTTCGACCGGGTCAGCCCCGACGATCCCGAGGTGATGGCGCTCTTCGACGCCTTCATCCGCGAGGCGGATGGACCGTTGGGGATCGACCTCGAGGCGGAGATCCAGGCCGGCCCACCCGCCGAGCTGACGGGACCCAACGGCGTCCTCCTGCTCGCCCGGGTCGACGGCGAGGCGGCGGGCCTGGGCGGCGTCCGCTACCTCGACAGCGAGGCGGCCGAGGTCAAGAGCATGTTCGTCTCCCCCGCCCACCGCGGCCGTGGCCTCGCCCGCGCGATCCTCTCCGAGCTCGAGCGGATCGCTCGGGAACATGGCTGCCGCCGAGTCCAGCTCGACACCTCGGCTTACTTGACCGGCGCCGTCGCCCTCTACCGTGCCGCCGGCTACCGCGAGGTCCCGCCCTACAACGAGAACGCGAAGGCGAATCTCTGGTTCGAACGTCAGCTGTAGCGGTCCCAGCGGCGCAGATCCGGGGTCGGATCGACGGCGACGCCGTGGACGTGGATCTCGAAGTGGAGGTGACAGCCGGTGCCGGCGGCGTTGCCGGTTTCACCGACGCTGCCGACCCGCTCCCCCTCCCAGACGCGCTCGCCCCTCACGACCAGCGCCGGCCGCGGCATATGGGCGTAGAAGTAGCTGCGCCGCTCGCCTTCGCCGTGGATGAGGACGTAATTGCCGTAGAGGACGGGGTCGTAGCCGGCCCGCAGGACGCGGCCGTTGCCGACCGCGACCAGCTCGGTGCCGCAGGCGGCCACGATGTCGAACCCTTCGTGGATGCGTCCACCGTTGCGGGACGCGTGGTATTCGCCGACCGGCCCGCGTTCGCCATGCGGGCCCTGGACCGGGAAGACGTGGCCGTAGTAGGGGACGCCGCCAGCGCGGCTGGAGATTCGGGCCGTGGCCGGCGCGGCCAGGGCGAGAAGGAAGACGAGGGCGAGAAGGGCGGAGCGCTTCAGTGGTGCGCGATGACGCGGTCGACGATGTTGTACTCGACCGCCTCCTCGGCGCTCATGAAGTAGTCGCGGTCGGTGTCTTTGGTGACCTTGTCGAAGGGCTGGCCCGTGTGGTGGGCGATGATCTCGTCGAGGCGACGGCGGACGTCGATGATCTCTTTGGCGTGGATCTCGATGTCGGTCGCCTGGCCCTGGAACCCGGCCGAGACCTGGTGGATGAGGATCTTCGAGTTGGGCAGCGCCATCCGCTTGCCGGCGGCGCCGCCGCTGAGCAGCAGCGCCCCCATGCTCATCGCGACGCCGGAGCAGATCGTCTGCACGTCGGGCTTGATGAACTGCATCGTGTCGTAGATCGCCAGGCCGGCATAGACGGAGCCGCCTGGTGAGTTGATGTAGATGCTGACGTCCTTGTCGGGATCCTCGGACTCCAGGTGCAGGAGCTGGGCCACGATCAGGTTGGCGATGTCGTCGGTGACCGGGGTGCCGAGGAAGATGATCCGCTCGCTTAGCAGGCGCGAGTAGATGTCGAAGGCACGCTCGCCGCGCGACGTCTGCTCGACCACCATCGGCACCAGAGGACTCACGGCGCGCACTCTATAGAAGGGGGCAGGCACGCTTGCCGCCGAGGGACGCCCTCCACGAAGGTTGGCGTTGGAGGGGTCGGGTGACCCTCTCCCGGAGACCGTTGCGCAGCTGGATCGAGCCCCCAGGGGTCCAACGCCTGTCCTTGAGTCTCCGGGAGAGGGTCACCCGACCCCTCGACGAACCTCACTGGACGGCCCAGGGTTCAGAAGCCTTTCCTGCTGAGATTCCGGACTTTGGGCGCCTGCTGGAATGCGTTGCGCTGGCCGACCGCTACTCGGAGTCAGGCGTCCAGAGGTCGCCGGCCTCTTTGCGCTCTTTCTCCGGCGTCCAGATCTGCTCCCGCGCCTGCGCTTGCTCGAGCGGGATCGGCACCGCCGACTCGGCCACCAGCTCGATCGCCTTGCGGGCTTTGATGTCCTCGACGACCATCGCGTCGCGGCCGCTTTCGCGCAGCCGCTCGAGCAGCTTCTGCGGCGTCGTCCGTTCGTGCTCTGCGCTGTGCTCCAGGGCCTCGATCAGTTCCTCGTCGCTGACCTCGATCCCCTCCGCCTCGGCGATCGCGGTGACGACGGCCTCGCGCTTCAGCTCCCGCGCCGCGTCGGGCTTGGACTCCTCGATCAGCTCCTCGCGAGTCTTGCCCTGCATCTGCAGGAAGGCGTTGGGGTCCATGCCGCGCTGGGCGAGCTGCCGTTCCATCCGCTCCCAGCGTTCGGTGGCGCGAGCGGTGACCAGATCGGCCGGCACGTCGACCGTCGCCGCGTCGACGGCGACGTCGATCGCGGCGATGCGGAAGTCTTCCTCGGCCCTACTGCCGAGCGCCTCGCCGACTTTCTCGCGGATGTCGGCGCGCAGCTCCTCCAGGGTCTCGAACTCGGAAGCATCGGCGGCGAAGTCGTCGTCCAGCTCGGGCAGGATCTTCTCCCGCACCTCTTTGACCTTGACGTTGAAGACCGCGTCCTTGCCGGCCAGGTGCTCGGCCTGGTAATCGTCGGGGAAGACGACCTCGACCTTCACGTCCTCGCCGGGCTTGGCGCCGGCCAGTTGCTCCTCGAAGCCCTCGATCAGGGAACCGGAACCGAGCGCCAGCAGGTAGTCCTCCGCCTTGCCGCCCTCGAAGGCGGTGCCGTCGATCAGCCCCTCGAAGTCGATCAGCAGCGAGTCGCCGTCGGCCGCCTCGCGCTCCACCGGCTCCAGCCGGGCGAAGCTCTCGCGAACCCGCTCGATCTCGGTGTCGACGACATCGTCAGGGACCTCGTCCTCTTTGCGGCCGACCTCCAGGCCCTTGTACTCGCCGAGCTTCGCCGGCGGCCGCACGCCGACCTCGAATTTGAACTGCAGCGGTTCGCCCTCGCCCTCGGGGGTCGAGACCATCTCGATGCTGGGATCGCCGATCGGGTTGACCCGCGCGTCGAGCAGGGCCCGTTCGTACCACTCGGGCAGCGCCTCGCGAATCGCCTCCTCCAGCACCGGGCCGAAGCCGAGCCGCTGGATCACCAGCGACGGCGGTGCCTTGCCCTCGCGGAAGCCGGGCAGCCGCATCTCCTTGGCCAGCGCCCGCGCCGCCCGAGAGGTGGCCTTGGCGACGTCCTCAGCCGGAATCTCGGCCTCGACGCTGACGCGCGAGTTGGGCAGCTCGGTAAGAGAGGTCTGCATCGGGCCGGGACCCTAGATGATCGGCACCCTCGGACGCCGCAGCCGACATTGGCCCCACTCCGGTGGGGTCAAACTCGGCTGCGCGACCGGCGCTCGGCGAGGAAAGAGCGCAGGGCGACCACGAAGTCGATCGCGAAGGAGAGGCCGCGACCGAGGGGGCCGGTGACCAGCCAGGCCCGTGGCCGATCGATCCAGCTGCCCTGCCCGCCGCTATTCATTGGCGTATTCCAGCAGGGAGCTGTCGACGAGCCACTCGACCGGGGCGCGGTCGTCGGTGAAGACCTCGCCGCCCGGCAGCCGCGGCGCCAGGACGTCGGCCGCTTCGAAGGCCAGCGCCCGCAACGGGGCCGGCAGCGCGACGGCGTTGCGGCGCAGGCGCGCCGCCGAGAGGCCCCCGTCGCCGCCGACCAGCAGCGTGTTGGTCGGCTCGATCGGGTAGCGCAGCACGCGCCGGAACGCCGTCGCCATCGTCCGGCCGAGCACCCGCTCCAGCTCGTCGCTGCCCTCGGGGTGGCCGACGTTGACGACCACGATCCCGCCCGGCGCCAGCCGCTCGCGCGTCAGCTCGAAGAACTCGCGCGTGGTCAGGTAGAAGGGTATGTAGGGCTGGCGGTAGGCGTCGACCATGATCGCGTCGTAGCCGCCCTCGGAACCCTCGAGCCAGGGGCGAGCGTCCTCGCCGAAGGTGCGCATGCGCGGGTTGCGAAGGCCGAAGAAGCGGCGGCCGAGATCGGTCAGCTCGGCGTCGATCTCGACCGCGTCGACGGCGCTGGCGGGAAAGAAGTGCCCGAAGGCACGGGCGACGGTGCCGCCGGCGTTGCCGAGGATCGCGATCCGCCGCGGCGGCAGGCGCCGCGAGGTCGCCGGCAGCACCAGATGGCCGTCCCAGTAGTCGCCGGTGAGGTAAGTGCCTGGACGCCAGAGCGAGTGCACGGCCTGGCCCTCGTTGAGCTCGAGCACACGGCTGCCGTCGAGCCGTTCCACGACGCGGGCGTACTGGTGGGTGGTCTCGGCCTCGTAGAGGACGCGGCCGGTGTCGGCGGCCTTGATCGTCCCGACCGGGATCGCCAGGCCCAGGGCAAGGGCAGCCGGGACCAGTGCAAAGCGCCAGCCGAGGCCGACGCTCGCCACCAGGGCCAGGGCCAGGGCGAAGACGAAGAAGGTCCTCTGCGTGCCCAGCAGCGGGATCAGCAGCAGCGCCGAGATCATCGTTCCCAGCAGCGAGCCGGCGGTCGAGATCGCATAGAGCCGCCCCACCACTTCACCGGAGCGGTCCATCTCCCCCACCGCCAGCCGCACCGCCCAGGGCGCGGCGGCGCCGAGCAGCGTGACCGGGACCGCAACCAAGGCCAGGACGCCGAACAGCGAGCCGGCGAAGCCGCCCACCGAGACGGTGTCGAAGGCGTCGACCGAGAAGCCGAGGAAGGGGCGGGCGGCGAAGGGCACGACGGCGATCAGCACCGAGGCGGCGAGGACCACCAGGCAGAGCCCGCGCAGGTGCGGGTGGCGATCGGCGTAGCGGCCGCCGAACCAGTAGCCGACCGAGAGCGCGACCAAAACCACGCCGATCGTGTTCGCCCAGACGATCGTCGAGGCGCCGAAATACGGCGCCAGCAGGCGCGCCGCGGCGATCTCGACTCCGAGGCTGGAGGCGCCGACGACGAAGACCAGCGCCGCCAGCAACAGCCGCTCAGGTGCCGTCGGCCTCAGTGTCTCTCCCGCCCGCGATCAGCTGTTTCTCGAGCCGGTCGCCATGGCCGGCGGCGACGGCGCGTTGCGCCCGCGCGGCGTCGAGCTCGACGCCGCGGTCCTGGGCGAGGTCGAGCAAGCGCTGCTTCTCGATCCCCTCGCGGGCCGCCTCGAAGAAGACCCAGGCCAGCAGGCCGAGGCCGAGGAAGGTCCCCTCGATCATCATGATCACCCCGGCGGTGCTCTGGTCGGCTACGGCCGAGATACCCCAGTAGCGCTCCCCGGGGGCATAGATCGGGTAGAGCACGGTGCCGGACCACATCAGCACGTTGCCGAGGATTGCGCCGGCGAAGCGGACGGCGATCACGTAGCCGACCTTCCAGGCGGCGGTGAACCACTGCGGGGTTGGCAGCGGCCCGAAGACCGGCATCCACATCAGGCAGCCGAAGAAGATGAACGTCGAGTGCTCGATCACGTGCATCGCCGCCGTCCCGTAGGCGGCTTCGTAGAGCGAGGGGATGTGCCAGACGTAGAAGTTGATCGCCCAGAGCGGAAAGGCGACGAGCGGGTGGGCGAGGATCCGCAGGCGGTCGAAGACGGGGATCGCCAGGACCGGCTGCAGCAGCGGCCCGGTCAGCCCGAGCACCATCAGCAGGGTGGCGATGTCACCCAGCAGCAGGTGCTCGACCATGTGGGCGATCACCAGCTCCTCGGAGATATGGCCGATCGGCGAGAACAGCGCCACCACGATCATCAGAAGGCCACCGGCGAAGCAGAGCTGGCGCCAGATCGGCACCGGCCTTCCCTTGCGGGCCAGGGTCGAGGCCCGCTTCGCGTAGAGGCCCGCGGCAACGAGCAGCGGCAACAACTCGATCGGGGCGAGGACGCCGGCCAGATGCGCCAACGGCAGGGTCATGGCAGTCAGCGTAGCGGCGCCGATCCGCTTCTCGCCGCTCGTGCCGCTGGTAGCTTGGACCGGCCGTGAGCGCCCTCGACGACCGCTTTCCCACGATCGGCAGCTACGGCTTCCTCTCCGATTGCCACACCGCGGCGCTGGTCTCCTACGACGGCTCGGTCGAGTGGCTCTGCCTTCCCCGCTTCGACTCGCCCAGCGCCTTCGCCGCGCTGCTCGACCGCGGCGCCGGGCACTTCAGGGTCAAACCGCGGGGGGTCGTCGTCCCGATCGGCCGCCGCTACGAGCCGGGCACGCTGGTGATCGAGACCACCTGGGTGACCGACACCGGCTGGGTGGTGGTCCACGACGCCTTGACGATCGCCGAGTGGACGACCGCCGGCGGCAAGCGCACCCGCCCCGACACCGAACACGAATCGGACCGCTCGCTGCTGCGGACGATGACCTGCATCGACGGCGAGGTCGAGATGGAGATGGAGTGCCTGCCCCGCTTCGGCTACGGCCTCGAAGGAGCGAGCTGGAGCGGCGGCGAGCTGGGCGGGGCGGTGGCCCGCGCGGCCGACGGGACCGAGCTGAGGCTGACCAGCGACATGGAGTTGACGATCGCCGACGGCGCCGTCCGCGGCAGCCTCAGGTTGCGGGAGAACGAGAGCGGCTTCTGCGCCGTCACCTGGGGCAACGACGATCTGGGCGGGCCGCGCAGCGCCCCCGAGGCGCTGGAGCGGCTCGATTCGACCGAAGAGTTCTGGCGCGACTGGCTGCGCGACGGCAACTTCCCCGATCACCCCTGGCGGATCCACCTGCAGCGCTCCGCGCTCGTCCTCAAGGGCCTCACCTACACGCCGACCGGGGCGATCGTCGCCGCCCCGACCACCTCGCTGCCGGAGACGCCGGGTGGCGAACGCAACTGGGACTACCGCTACAGCTGGATCCGCGACTCGACCTTCAGCCTCTGGGCTTTGCACACGCTCGGCTTCGACCAGGAGGCGCGGGACTTCATGCGCTTCATCGTCGACGTCTGCGAGAGCGACCCCGACCTGCAGATCATGTACGGGGTCGGGCACGAGAAGGAGCTCGAGGAGAAGACCCTCGACCACCTCGGCGGCTACGGCGGAGCGAAGCCGGTGCGGATCGGCAACGGCGCTTACGACCAATCCCAGAACGACGTCTGGGGCGCCCTGCTCGACTCCATCTACCTGCACGAGAAAGCGCTTAAAGGCTCTGGCACCCAGGCCAATCGCGAGCTGATCCGCCACCAGGTGGAAGCGGCGATCGCCGCCTGGCCCAAGCCCGACCAGGGGATCTGGGAGTCACGGGGCAAGCCCCGTCACTACGTCTCCTCGAAGCTGATGATCTGGGTCGCCGTCGACCGCGGGGTGCGCCTCGCCCGCGGCCTCGGCTTCGAACAGATCGCCGACGAGTGGCAGGCCAAGGCGGATGAGTTCCACGCCGAGATCCTCGACCGCGGGGTGCGCGACGACGTCTTCCGCCAGCACTTCGAGACCGACGCGCTCGACGCTTCGCTGCTGCTGATCCCGCTGCTGCGCTTCCTCCCCCCCGACGACCCCCGTGTGCGCGCCACCGTCGACGCGATCGCCGAGGACCTGACCGAGCACGGCCTCGTCCTTCGCTACAAGGTCCAGGAGACCGACGACGGTCTCAGCGGCCGCGAGGGCACCTTCCTGATCTGCTCCTTCTGGATGGTCTCGGCGCTTTCGGAGATCGGCGAGTGCGAGCGCGCGCGCGCGCTCTGCGAGCGGCTGCTCGAGGCAGCCGGCTGGCTCGACCTCTTCGCCGAGGAGCTGGAGGCGGGCTCCGGCCGCCACCTCGGCAACTTCCCCCAGGCATTCACCCATCTGGCGCTGATCAACGCGGTCTCCCACGTGATCGCCGACGAGCAGCGCGAAGACGGCGGCGTCACCGCCGTCTTCAGCGAAATGGGCGGCATCCGCGAGAGCCGCTAGCCGGCTTCGCCTGCCTGGGATCTGTCCGCAGACAGAAGGTTCTGCAGACAGAACGTTTCGTTTGCTCTATATTGCAAGGGCCAAGATGACGAATCTCAACCGTTCAGACGACAACGACCTGCTGGTGGCGCTCCGCCATCCACTACGCCGCGACATCCTGCAGGAGATGGCCGACAAGAAGGCCATCAGCCCGCGCGAGATCTCCTCCGCCCTGCACCAGCCGCTGAGCAACGTCAGCTACCACGTCCGGGTGCTTGCCGAGTGCGCCGCGGTCGCGCTGGTCAGCACAAAACCGGTGCGCGGGTCGATGCAGCACTTCTACCGCACCGCGATCGAGGCGCCCTGGGCCCGCCAGGTGCTCGGCTGGGACCAGAAAGGCGACGGCCGCCCGGGGGAGAGTTCGACCGGGCCCAACCCTTAGCGGCCAGGGAGGCCATGGACGAGACCCACGACAGCTGGACGCCCGCGGCCGAGGACGCCGCCACCGAGTCTGCCGTTCTTCAGCAGGTGCTCGATTTTCACCCGGTCCTGGTGACCGCCGCCGAACTCGTTCGCGAGGTCGGCGGCGAGTCGCCCGGCTTCGCCGAACGCGACGCGATCGAACGGGCGATCCGCGACCTCACCGGCGCCGGCCTGCTGCACAGCCACGACACCTTCGTGCTTCCCACCCGCGCCGCGCTCCGCTTCAGCGAGCTGCTGGACCGCTGACGGTCAGCCGCCGGAACTCCGCCCGCAACCGCTGCTCCAGCTCAGTCGCGGCGGCATCGACGCCAGGATCCTCGCCGGGGGCGGCCCCAACCAGGATCACCGCGGTCGCCGCAAAGGTCTGGAGCTGGTCCTCGACCGCCTGCACCAGATCCTCGTCGCCCACCCTCGCCTCGGCGACGAGGCCGGCCTTGGCCAGCGAGGCGACCGTGATCACCAGGCGCTGCTGAGCCTCCCGGCGCGCTCCCTCGACATCCGACGCCCAGCGATCGAGGAAGCCGATCCGTGCCGGCGCGAGGACGAGGACCTCGGCGGCGTCGCCCCCACCCTTTCCCGCCGCATCGGCGATCTCGCGGATCGTCGTGGCGGCCTCCACCGGCCGGCTGGCGACGATCAGCAGACGCCGGCGCTCGGCGGTCGCGACCGCGGGCCCGATCGCTCCTCGCGGACGCTGCCGGGCCGCCACCGCCAAGATCGCGACCACGACCAGCGCGCCCGACGCCATCCCCGTCCCGGGGCCGCCGACGTAGAACGCGGCGACGACAGGGACGGCGATCGCGGCTACGACAAGGGGCAGCTTCCAAGGTGCCACAGCCCCAAGCCTGCCAGGCGCGATCGCCGTGCCCCGCCAAGCCTCCTAAGAGCCCTTCGTAATGGCTGCTGGCGTAACCCGCTCCTGCCTCGTTCCGATCTTCACGTTGTCCCACCTCCCCTCGCTCCCAAGCCGCTCCCTATGCGGCTATCCGTTCCGAGCTAACTAATACTTTAATTGTTTATAGCAATCAAGCCGCGGGCAGTAAGAAATGGGAAATAAACGAAAATTGCGCGAACGTTGTGGAAATCTTGAGTTTCAATCTTTAAAGTCTTGTGATCGGCCGCCACCCCCGGAAAACAACGTAAGGAAGCCGCTTTGCCGAAAACGAAGAAAAAAGACGGCGTCGAACAAATCGTCGCCAAAGCCTTCGCGCACCCCTTGCGCGTACAGATCCTGATCATTCTCAATGAGCGGGTCGCCAGCCCCAACCTGCTCTCTCAGGAGCTGGATCAAAGTCTCAACCTGGTCGCCTACCACGTTCGCGTCCTGGAGAAATACGACTGCATCGAGCTGGTCGACACGAAGCAGCGACGGGGTGCTACCGAGCACTTCTACCGTGCGACCAGGCGACAGTTCCTCAGCGACAGCGAATGGGCGCGGATGCCGGAAAGCCTGCGGCCCGGGCTTTCTGGGGCAATGCTGAAATCCGTGTTCGACGACATCGAGGAGGCAGTCAAGAGCGGCTCCCTCGACGAGATCGACAACCGGCATCTCAGCCGCACCCCGATGGTCGTCGACCAGCAGGGCTGGGATGAGACCGCGGCCCTGCTCAGCGAGACGCTCGACCGGCTGCTGGCCATCCAGGCCGACGCCTCGGAGCGAATCGCGAAGGGTGAGGAGCCCGGCATGCTGGCCAAGGTCGAGATGCTCCATTTCAAGTCGCCCAACTCCAAATCGGAGGCAGGGTCAAGCCCCGACGCGGAGGCCAAAGCGGACTCAGAGCCGGCCGGCTCCTAGCGGCACGGACAGCGTCGGCCCGGCGCCGCTCGGATCGAGCGGCGCCGGGACTCCGGCGCCGCAGCGACGAACGCGAAACCCTGCTGGCCGCGCTCGCGCCATCGCTATGGTGTAGGCGGCGGCCGAAGAGGCCCCAGGCGCTGCACGGCTCGTATCACTGCCCTCAGGGCAGCGCCGGTGTAACGATCCGGCGCGAGGCATCGATGGCAGCGAAAAGGGACGAGACCCGACCAGCTCAGCAGGAACCGTCGCCCGGCCCCGGGGACGGCTTGACGAGCGAGAGCGCTCTCTGGGCACGCTTCGCCGAGAAGCGCGATCCAGCCACCCGCGAGGAGCTGGTTCGTCGCTACCTCCCGTTCGCCAAGAACCTGGCGCTCCGCTACCGCGGCGCCAGCGAGTCCTTCGACGACCTGCTCCAGGTCGCCAGCCTGGGCCTGGTCAACGCGATCGATCGCTTCGATCCCAGCCGGGGCACCCCCTTCACCGCCTTCGCGTCGCCGACCATCCTGGGCGAGCTGAAGCGCCACTTCCGCGACCGAGTCTGGACCGTCCGCGTCCCGCGCGGCCT
>Ga0193706_1001296_pt1 | contig 11410 bp, 14 predicted proteins | sample U3c1metaG_FD_160130 | JGI IMG/M metagenome (GOLD analysis project Ga0193706, IMG submission 160130) | Soil microbial communities from a riparian zone of the East river system, Colorado, United States - U3c1 | ecosystem: Environmental > Terrestrial > Soil > Riparian zone | place: USA: East River... | reverse complement strand
GGCGCCGAGTCGCCGTCGGCCTTTGCCTTGGCGCCGTCCGCCTTCGCCGCTGTTTTCTTCGGCTTCGCAGCGGCCTTCGTCGCCGTCGCACCGTTGCCGAACGCCTTGGCGGCGTCTGCCTCGTCCACACTGGATGCGGCTGCGGTCACGCCAAGGCCGGCCTTCTGGAGAATCTCCAGGGCCTCCTTCGAGGTGATCCCTCGCTCTTTAGCTATCTCGTGGACGCGCTTCTTTGCCATTCGGTGATGAAGTCTAAGGTCTCCTGTTGCACAGTTACCGGCGCGCGGAAGGCGCCTGCCAGCGGGCGGCTCATGCCGAGCCTAGCGGCGCAGTCGGGGTTGGCACAGACGTAGGCGCCGCGGCCTTCCGCCTGTGCGGCCGGGTCCGCTCGGACCCGGCCATCCTCGCCCCGCACCAGCCGCAGCAGCTCGCCCTTGGGAAACGAGCGCCCGCAGCCGACGCAGCGGCGAGCTGGCTCTACGACTCCTCCGCCTCCTCGACGGCAGGGTCATCGTCGGACGAGGCCGCAGCCTCCTCCGCCGGATCCTCCTGTTCGGCGAGCGGTTCCTCGGCGTCAGGGGACTCGTCCTCGGCGAGAGCCTCGTCCTCAGCGACGGCCGCGTCGCCCTCGGCGTCCGCGGGCTCGTCCTCCACGACAGGCTCCTCCTCGGCGACGGGCTCCTCGTCAAGCGGCTGGTCAGCCGCCGCAGAGTCCTCGACCGAAGCGTCCTCTGCGGGCGCCTCCTCGACGACGGCCTCCTCGACGAGAGCGTCCTCGACAGGCGCCTCCTCGACGACGGCGTCCTCGACCGGCGCCTCCTCGACCGGAGCCTCGTCGGCCACGGCCTCCTCGACGGGCGCGTCCTCGCCGTCACCCGTGGGCTCCTCGCCGTCACCCGTAGGCTCCTCGTCGTCACCGGCGGGCTCCTCGCCCTCCTCGGGCGGCACCAGGTAGTCGGTGCCGGTGCCCTCGAGCGCCTGGTGCGCGGGCAGGCCGCAGTAGCGCGAGCCTGGCAGCGAGGCGTTCGGGCAGCGCTTGCCGTTCGCGAGGATGCAGGCGCAGCGGCCGGAGACGTCCTCCTCCGCGTAGCCCATCTCCGTCTCGTCCTCCGCGAACTCGGTCTCGGAGCGGATGTCCACGCGCCAGCCGGTCAGCCTGGCCGCCAGTCGCGCGTTCAGCCCGTCCTTGCCGATCGCCAGCGACAGCTGATCGTCCGGGACGATCACGGTGGCCTGCTTGGCCTCGTCGTCCACGAGCACCTCGCGCACGCGCGCCGGCGACAGCGCCTTCGCGACGAAGCGCGCCGGCTCCTCGTTGAACGGGATGATGTCGATCTTCTCGCCGCGCAGCTCGGACACGACCATGCGCACGCGCGACCCGCGCGGGCCCACGCAGGCGCCCACCGGATCCACTCCGGAGGCGTGGGAGACGACGGCGATCTTCGAGCGGTAACCGGGCTCGCGAGCCACGTTCTGGATCTCCACCAGCCCGTCCGCGATCTCCGGCACCTCGAGCTCGAACAGCGCGCGAATCAGCTCGGGCGAGCGCCGCGACACGATGATCGACGGGCCCTTCGACTGGTTCGAGACGTCGGTGATGATGGCCTTGACGCGCTGGCCGTGGTCGTAGCGCTCACCGTGCACCTGCTCGCCGCGAGGCAGCAGAGCCTCGACCCGCTCGCGCAGCTGCACGAGCGTGTAGCGCGAGTCGGACTGCTGGACGATGCCGGTGATCAGCTCGCCCACGCGGTCCTGGTACTCGTTGAACATCATGTCGCGCTCCGCCTCGCGGATCCTCTGGAGGATCACCTGCTTGGCGGTCTGCGCGGCGATGCGCCCGAAGTCGTCGGGCGTGGCATCGCGCTCCTCGATCTGATCGCTGTACTGGGCGAGCCGCTCCTGGTCGATCTCCGGCGGCTCGGGGTAGACCATCTCCCCCGTCTCCGGATCCACGGTCGGCTCGCCGGCCTCCTCCTCGACCTCGTCGAGCAGCTGCTCCTCGAGGTCGGGCGGAAGCAGCAGCTCGTACACGCGGAAGTCACCGCTCGCGCGGTCCACCTCAACGCGTGCGTACTTCGCCGCACCCGGCGTCTTCTTGTAGGCCGAAAGGAGCGCATCCTCCAGCGCCGCCATCAGGCGGTCTGCGGAGATTCCCTTCTCGCGCTCGAGGACTCCGACGGCCTCGACGATCTCCTTGGTCATCTCTCCCCGATCTCGCACCCTGCGCGGCCGCCGGCCGCTTCGGGTAGCAAATTGCTCCTATTGATCTCCGAGTAGGGGATCGAGACGACCCCCGTGTCGGCAGCCACCGTGACCTCTTCGTCACTGGCGCCGACGAGCTCCCCGGTGAAGGTTTTGTGGCCGTCCCTCGGCTGGCGCAGGCGCACGCGAGCGCGCTTGCCGAGGAAGGTGCGGAAGTGGTCGGGCTTCGAGAGCGGGCGCTCCGGGCCGGGTGACGAGACCTCGAGGCCTACGTCGGCCAGCAGGTCGGTCAGGTGCTTCGTGACCCGCTCGCAGAGTGCGAGATCGACACCATCCGGATGATCGATGAACAGCCGCACGCGGTCACGGCCGGCCGGCTCGCATGCCAAGACCTCGACGTCCGGGTCGGCCGTCGAGAGGCGCTGCTCGATGGTTGTCTGGAGGGTGTCTATCTTGTTCATGTTCCTGCGCAGCTACGGCTGCTCCGGACCTTTGGTCATAAAAAAGGTGGACCTCGCGGCCCACCTTCAGTTGCCGCCCGGGACGGGCGGCGAACGACTGAAGTTGTACGACGAGTGTAGAGGCTCTAGAGCTGAAGCGACTTGGCCACGAGGAACTCCTCGAGGCCGTATCGGCCGAGCTCGCGGCCGTGGCCGGACTGCTTGTAGCCGCCGAACGGCGCCATCGGGTTGAAGGCGCCGCCGTTGATCTCGACCTGGCCCGTGCGGATCCTCGCGGCCACCCTCTTGGCGCGCTCCTCGTCGGCCGACCAGACCCCGCCCGCGAGGCCGTAGACGCTGTCGTTCGCGATCCGGACGGCGTCGTCCTCGTCGTCGTAGGGGATGATCGCGAGCACCGGGCCGAAGATCTCCTCCTGCGCGATCGTCATGTCGCTGGTCACGTCCGAGAAGACGGTGGGACGCACGAAGTAGCCCTTGTCGAGCCCCTCCGGCGCCTCCGCGCCGCCCGCCACGAGCCGGGCGCCCTCCTCCTGGCCCTTCTCGATGTAGCCGCGCACGCGCTCGCGCTGCGTGTCCGAGACGAGCGGGCCGAGAGCGCTGCCGTCCTGGAACGGGTCACCCGGCGTGAAGGCCTCGTCGGCGATCGTGGCCGCGATCTTCTCGGCCTGCTCGAGCTTGTCGCGCGGCACGAGCATGCGCGTGAGCGCGCTGCAGGTCTGGCCCGAGTTGAGAAAGCACTTCGCGACTCCGTCGGTGACGGCCTCCTCGAGATCCGCGTCGTCGAGGATCACGTTCGGCGACTTGCCACCGAGCTCGAGCGCCACCGGCTTCGGCGCCTGGGCCGCCAGCTCGGACACGCGCCGGCCCGCGCGCGTGGAGCCGGTGAACGAGACCATGTCGGTCTCGGGATGCGAGACGATCGCCTCGCCCACGACCGGCCCGGTGCCGGTCACGAGGTTGAAGACGCCGGCGGGGAGGCCGACCTCCTCCGCCACCTCGGCCAGGACGAATGCGTTGAGGGGAACCACCTCGCTCGGCTTCAGCACGACGGTGCAGCCCGCAGCGAGCGCCGGGGCCACCTTGTTGGCAATCTGGTGGAGCGGATAGTTCCAGGGCGTGATCGCGGCCACGACGCCCGCCGCCTCCTTCACTATCAGCGAGTTCCCGACCTCCTCCTGCCAGCTGACCTCGCCGACCAGCTCGGGCATCGAGGAGAAGGTGAGCGAGGGCAGGCCGGCCTGGATCATCTTCGACAGGCCGATCGGCATCCCCATCTCGGTCGTGATCAGCGCCGCGAGCTCGTCGCCGCGCTCGCCGAGCTTCTCGCCGATGGCCGCGCAGAGCCGGGCGCGCTCCTCGGGCGGCGTCTGCGACCACGAGTCGAACGCCGCCCGGGCGGCGCGCACGGCGCGGTCGGCGTCCTCGGGTGTCCCCTCCGGGACGCGACCGATGACCTCCTCGGTCGTCGGATTCACAACCTCGATCGAGCCATCCCCGGCGGGCTCCACCCACTCCCCGCCGATGTAGAGCTTGTCCCGTACGAGTGCGTCCGATGCGATTGCCATACGCACACCGTATCCGGGTAGCGGGGGATGATGGACATCAACCCCATCGAAGTTCAAACGCACCTGAAGGGCGTCGACTACCCCGCGAGCAAGGACGAGCTGATCGCCGCCGCCGAGTCGAATGACGCGCCGCAGGAGATCCTGGAAGCGCTCCAGCAGATGGACGGGACCGAGTTCGAGGGCCCGGACGACGTCATGGCCGCCCTCGGCTCCGCGGCGGACTAGGCCTCGAGCAGCAGTGTCACGGGACCGTCGTTCACGAGCGAGACCTCCATGCGGGCGCCGAACACGCCGCCCTGTGCCCCCAGGGCGGTCCGGACTCGCTCGTAGAGCGGCTCCGCCTCCTCGGGCGGCGCGGCGTCCACGAAGCTGGGCCGGTTGCCCCTGCGCGCGTCCCCGTAGAGCGTGAACTGGCTGACGCAGAGAAGCTCGCCGCCGACATCGCCGACGGAGAGGTTCATCTTCCCCTCGTCATCCTCGAACACCCTCAGGGCAAGCAGCTTTTGGGCGAGACGATCAGCCTGCTCGGCGCCATCCCCGCGCCCCACCCCCAGCAGGACGAGCAACCCCGGTCCGATCCGCGCCACCTCGGCCCCGTCGGCCACGACGGCCGCCTCGCTTACCCGCTGAACGAGCGCTCGCACGCCCGCGTACTCTGCCCGAATGGCAGCCGTAGACGAGGTCGAGGCCTATCTGAGCTCCGTGCCCGCGCTCAACCCGCGCCGGCTTGCGCACACCGAGTGGGGCATCGTCGTGCCCGGCGACAACGCGGGCGGTGACCCGATCGAGGCGAGCGTCCGGATCGCCGACGGCCTGCTTCGGGTGCAGGCGCTCGCCCTCCATGCTGCAGGCGACCTCGACCCCTGGATGCTGCTCTGGTGGAACCGCCAGACGCGCATCGTGCGCTTCGGCTGCACGCGCTCGAAGGACATCTGGGTGCACGCCGACATCCCGGTATCCGACGCGGACGAGCGCGGCGTCGATCGCCTGCTCGGGCTCGTGACGGAGGCGGTGGTGGCGGTCCGCGACCGCCGCTCGCAGGGCTAGGCGACCGTCTGCAGCCGCGCAGCGAAGGCCTGGTAGTCCTTGCGGTCCGGGCGCATGTGGGCGGCCAGCGCCGCGTGGCGGCGGGCCTCCCGCCGGCGACCGGTCTTCTCGAGCGAACGCCCCAGGCAGAAGTGCGCGTAGTCGTTCACGGGGTAGCGCTCGACCAGCGCGGCGAACTCCTCAGCCGCCTGGTCGAAGCGCCGCGAGCGGAAGTAGGCCCGGCCCAGCGCCTCGCGGATCGAGCCCTTGTCGGGCTCCAGCGAGCGTGCGCGCTCGAGGGGGACGGAGGCAGCCATGAAATCACCCTGCTCGAGAAGCTGGCTCCCCTTTTTGAAGAGTTCGTAGGCGTTCTCAGCGCTCATTGCTGTCGTTCAACGGTAGCGGCCGCGACCCGGGCGCCCTCAACCGTTCCAGCTCGTCCAGGATCGCCGCCGCAACCTCCGGCTTCGACCTCCGGCCAACCTGGATTTCACCCTCCGGCAGCACGATCGTGACCTCGTTTTCGGTGCTGTCGAAGCCGATGTCGGCGCGCGAGATGTCGTTCACGACAACGGCATCGAGGCCCTTGCGCGCGAGCTTCGCGCGCCCCCGCTCCACGGCGCCCTCGCCGTGCTCGGCGGCGAAGCCGATCACGGTCTGGTCCGCGCGGCTCTCAGCGGCGACGGCGGCGACGATGTCGGTGGTCGGCTGAAGCTCGATGTTCAGCCCGTCGCTGCCCTCCCTCGAGAGCTTCTCGGCCAGGGGCTCGGCGGGGCGAAAGTCCGCAGGCGCCGCGGCCATGATCAACACGTCGTTGTCGGCGAAGCGGTCGCGCACCGCGACCTCGAGCTCGGCGGTCGTCTCCACGGGAACAGCAGCGACAGCGGGCATCGGGAGTGCGACGTTTGCTGCAACGAGGGTCACCTCCGCTCCCCGCCGTGCAGCCTCCTCGGCCAGCGCCAGCCCCATCCGGCCGGACGAGCGGTTTCCGACGAATCGCACCGAGTCGATCGGCTCGCGAGTACCGCCCGCGGTCACGAGGACTCGCATCCCGTCGAGCGACCGCGGCGTGTATGCGAGCGCCGCCTCGACCGTGGCGAGGATCTCCGGCGGCTCCGCGAGGCGCCCCACCCCCCACTCGCCCTTGGAGGCGAGCCGTCCCGTGCCGGGGTCGACGATCCGGGCTCCCCTCGAGCGCAGCAGCTCCAGATTCGCCTGCGTGGCCGGGTGCTCGTACATGTGGGTGTTCATCGCCGGGGCGAGCACGAGCGGCGCGGTGTTGGCGAGCGCGGCCGAGGTGAGCAGGTTGTCGGCGAGCCCCTGAGCCAGCTTGGCCACGGTGTTCGCCGAGGCCGGCGCCACGACGAGCACGTCGCAGCGTGCCACGAGCTCCAGGTGCGAGATCGGGTTGTGGTCGAGGGCAGGATCGCCCGGGAAGGCACCACGCGCGGGATCGGGCTCGAACTCGTCGACGAGCACGGGCGCGCCCGTGACGGCCTCGAAGGTCGCGCGCCCCACGAACTGGAGGCTGGCGGGCGTCTGCACCACCCGCACCGAGTGACCCGCCGCAGTGGCGAGCCGCACGAGCTCGACCGCTTTGTAGGCGGCTATCCCCCCGCTTACGCCGAGCAGGATGCGGGCCACGCGCCTCCTAGCGGTAGCGGTACTTGATCTTCCCGGCGGCGATCTCCTCGAGGGAGATCTTCAGGTAGTTCTTCGACCCGGTCTCCACCATGGGAGGCGGGTACTCGTCGAAGGTCCCCTCGCCGAGGTTGTGGTAGTACGAGTTGATCTGCCGCGCACGCTTGGCGGCCACGAGGACCACCGCGTAGTGGGAGTCGACTCGCTCGAGCAGCTTGTCTAGACGTGGCTTAATCAAGGCGGACACATCGTAGCGGCAAGCTGAGCAAGCTCCTGCACAGCGCGCTCCAGATCGTCGTTCACGACGCGGTACGGGAACTCGTCGCGCGCCTCGAGCTCCTCGCGCGCAGCGGCCAGCCGGCGCTCGATCTGCTCGGGCGAATCGGAGCCGCGGGCGGTGAGCCGCTCGACGAGCGCGTCGAACGACGGCGGCTCGATGAAGACCCGCGTGGCCTCGGGAAGCGTCTCGCGCACCTGGCGCGCGCCCTGAACGTCGATCTCGAGCACGATTCCACGCGCCGGGCGCTCCAGCTCGCTGCGCAGCGTGCCGTAGCTGTGGCCCGCGTAGACCGCGTGCTCGACGAACTCCCCGGCGGCCACGCGGCGATCGAAGTCGTCCTTGCCCAGGAAGTGGTAATCGACCCCGTTCACCTCGCCCGGGCGCGGGTCGCGGGTGGTTGCCGAGACGGCCAGCTGAAGGCCGGGAACCCGCTCCAGAAGCGACTTTATGAGCGTTCCCTTGCCAACGCCCGACGGCCCCGTGATGACGAGGATCGGGGCTATCGGCGCAGGTACGAGACGAGCTCGTTGCGCTGCCGCTCGGAGAGCCCGCCGATGGTCTTGCTCGGCGAGATGCGGCAGTGCGTGAGAATGCGGTTCACCTTCACGCGCCCGTATTTCGGCACGGCCAGGAGCAGGTCGAAGACCTTGGCCGTGAGCACGTATTCGGGCGGATCGAGCAGCAGCCCATGGATCTGGGCACGCCCCGCTTTGAGGTCCCGCTTCAGCTTCGCCCGCCGTGTCCGGATCTCGTTTGCTCTCTCGAGAGCGTCCATTCTCTGGGTTAGAGAGCGCTCGGGAGCGAGGCCCGCCGGGTGAGCTTTGGCGGGCGACTGGGGGGCGGCCGGCATGGGCGGCGATAGTACACGCTGTGCCGCCGCCGTCGAGGGAGAAGACGCAAAAAATCCGCGAATTCAGCTAGACCTCGACCTGAGCTTCAGGTTGGTTCCGGCTCCTTGAGCGTTTTCCTTTCCTTTGCAGGGCTTTTCGTGAGCAAATTCGCACTTTCCCCCGCAAAGGCTGCAAAGTTCCCGCATCTTCCGCAGAACGAGCGCACCTGTGGTCACCCAAACGGGCTCAGGCGTCCGTCGCGGCGGTGGCACTCTCCCTGTCCGAGAGGGACAGGTCGGCGAGCTCGGCGGCGACCCGCCGCCCCGCGGCCGGGTCGCGGAAACTTTCTGTGCCCACGGCGACCGCCGAGGCCCCCGCGGCCATGAATTCGGCCGCTTGAGCGCCACTCGCGATTCCTCCCATGCCGATCACGGGGATCTGAACGCGGCTCGCGACCGCGGCCACCTGCTCGAGGGCGATCGCCCGGATCGCGGGTCCTGACAGCCCTCCGCTGCGACCTCCGAGCCACGGCTCGCCGGTCTCTGGGTGGAGCGCCATGCCCTTGAGCGTGTTCACGAGCGAGACGGCGTCTGCGCCCGCCGATTCGGCCGCGGCGGCCACGGCACCGGGGTCGGTGGCGTTCGGGGTGAGTTTCACGATCAGCGGCTTCGCCGTCTGCGGCCGCACGGCCTCGAGCGCGAGCGCCGTCTCGGCCGGATCGGCACCCATGATCAGGCCGGTCTCCACGTTCGGGCAGGACACGTTCAGCTCCAGCATCGAGACCTCGTCGCGCGCCCCCACCGCCGCCACGAGCCGCGCGAGCTCGTCACGGCCAAAGCCCATCACAGAGACCACGAGCGGCACCGGCAGCCCCGCCAGCTCCGGCAGGTCCGACGCCAGGAAGCCGTCGAGACCCTTGTTCGGCAACCCGATCGAGTTGATCATGCCGGCGGGCGTCTCCCAGAGCCGTGGCGGCGGGTTGCCCTGGCGCGGCTCGAGCGTGATCGTCTTCGACACGAACGCGTCGAACGGGAAGCGCTCCAGCAGCGCATCGCCGAAGGCTCGCCGGGCGGCGATCGCGTCAAAGGTGCCCGAGCCGTTCAGGACCGGGCCGCGCAGGGCCACGCCGCAGAGCTCGAATGTGCCCTGCCGCGCCGAAGGCGTGGGATCGGGTATGTCGGCCATCAGTGCCCGGCTCCCGCGAACAGCGCGCTCTCGAGGCGGTCGCCGTCGAGCACCGGCCCGTCCACGCAGAGGCGCAGGTAGCCGTCGGTGGTCGGAACGACGCATCCGAAGCAGGCCCCGAAGCCGCACGCCATGCCGGACTCGAGCGCGAGCTGGGCCGGGACTCCGCGCCCCGCGCACAGGGCCCGAACCGCCTCCAGCATCGCCGGCGGGCCGCAGGCGAAGACCGCCGCCTCGGCGTCGGCGTCGGCGTCGAGCTCGGCGGCGAGCAGCTCCGTGACGAGGGCCTGGCGGCCAACCGAGCCGTCATCGGTCACGACGTTGGGGTCTCCGCTGAACAGGGCAGCAGCCTGCGCGTGGGCGGCGCTCCGGAAGCCGAGCAGGACGGTCGGATCGTCGAGCTCCTCCTGGAGGCACAGCAGTGGTGCGACGCCAATCCCCCCACCCACAAGCACGGGCCTGGCGCCCTCGGGCGGTGGCCGGAAGCCGATTCCGAGCGGGCCCACCAGGGCGAGGCCGCCGTCGGGCGCAAGCGTCGCGAGCCGCTCGGTGCCCGGGCCGACGATCTCGAGCAGGAAGCCGAGCGACACGCCGTCGGGCTCCACGTGCGCCCGGGCATACGAGAACGCCCTGGGAAGGTACGGGCGCTCGCCGTCTCCCCCACCCCAGCACTCCTCGGTGGCGAGCATGTAGAACTGGCCCGGCTGCGGCTCTCGCGGGCCCGACGCGTCGTGGGCCGTGACGAGGTGGTAGGCGCCGAGCCGCTCGACGCCGGACACGACCGCCACACGCCTCTCGGGAGGCGCGAGCGTCCGCGGCTCGCTCAAGTGGTGCGCTCCGCCTCCGCGATCTCGGGCAGGGCGCCCGAGAATGATGCGCCGCCGTGCAGCTCCTGAAGCGAGATCACCGACGTCTCGCCCGAGCGGCTCGAGCGGATCGCCCGCTGGGCGGCGCTGGCGCCCGACATCGTGGTGATGCACGGGATGCCGCGGCCGATCGCCGCTCGCCGGATCTCGTACCCGTCCGCGCGGGCGCCCGAGCCCGTGGGCGTGTTGATCAGGAGATCCACCTCGCCGGACTCGATCCTCTCCACCACGTTCGGCGAGCCCTCGGAGAGCTTCTTGATCCGCTCCACCGGCACGCCCATACGGCGGATCGCCGTGGCGGTTCCGCCGGTGGCAACCACCCGGAAGCCCATGTCGTGAAAGCTTGCGGCGAGCTGCGTTGCCGCCGACTTGTCACCGTCCGTGACCGAGATGAACACCGTGCCAGAGCTGGGCAGCTCCGCCCCGGCAGCGGCCTGGGCCTTGCCGAACGCCGCCGGGTAGTCGGACGCCACGCCCATCACCTCGCCCGTGGACTTCATCTCGGGCCCCAGCAAGGCGTCCGAGCGCGGGAAGCGCCCGAACGGGAGCACCGCCTCCTTCACGGACACGTGCCGCGGCTGCCTCGGAATGTCGATCTCCATCTCCGCCAGGCGCTCGCCGAGCATCAGCCGGCACGCGATCTTGGCGAGCGAGACGCCGATCGCCTTCGATACGAACGGAACCGTCCGCGACGCCCGCGGGTTCGCCTCGATCACGTACAGCTCGTCCTCACCGGCCACGGCGAACTGGATGTTGATGAGGCCGATCACGCCGAGCGCCTTGGCGATCGACGCCGTGGCCTCCTCGACCTGCCGCATCATGTCCGGCCCGAGCGACATCGCCGGGATCACGCAGGCCGAGTCACCGGAGTGCACCCCCGCCTCCTCGACGTGCTGCATGATCGCGCCGATCTCCACGTCCTCGCCGTCGCAGAGCGCGTCCACGTCGATCTCGATCGCGTTCTCGAGGAAGCGGTCCAGGAAGATCGTCCGGCCGGCGCTTCCGTTGGTGCGCTTCAGGTAGCTCTCGAGGCCCTCGCGCGAGCAGCGGGTAGCCTACCCCGTCGGCCACCTCGAGTGCCTGCGCGCGCGACTCGGCCATCGCATACGGGGGTGCCCGCAGGCCCAGCTCGTCCAGCAGGGCCCCGAAGCTCGGGCGGTCCTCGGCCCTGTGGATCGAGTCCACGGGCGTGCCGAGCAGCGGCACGCCGGCGTCGGCCAGGCCCGCTGCCAGCTTCAGCGGCGTCTGGCCTCCGAACTGGACGATCACGCCCTCCGGCTGCTCCAGCTCGATCACGCCGAGCACGTCCCGGAGGGTTAGCGGCTCGAAGTAGAGGCGGTCGGAGGTGTCGTAG
>Ga0193706_1001295_pt1 | contig 11412 bp, 8 predicted proteins | sample U3c1metaG_FD_160130 | JGI IMG/M metagenome (GOLD analysis project Ga0193706, IMG submission 160130) | Soil microbial communities from a riparian zone of the East river system, Colorado, United States - U3c1 | ecosystem: Environmental > Terrestrial > Soil > Riparian zone | place: USA: East River... | reverse complement strand
CGTGGCCGGGGCCCTTTTTTGCGTCGGGTCAGGCCTGCAAGCTGCGTAGCGCCGATTTCTTGTACCAGCTCGTGATGCTGCGCCCATCCCAGACGAGCGTGATGTGCGGGCCTTGTCGCGCTGGGGACAGAACCTTGGGCTTGAAGACCGCAACGCATTGTCCCTCGCGCCGGCGCACGCTGTCGTAAACGATACCGTTGCTGTACTGAGCGCGCAGTTTACGGCCGACCGCTTGTGCCGCGGAGTAATCGTCCGGATCGTAGAGGTCACGACTCGAGGCGCCGCGCAGATCGTGCAGGCGCGCGTCGATATCGGCGCGAATACAGCGCAGCTCGACTTCGAGCGCCGGCTCCTCCGTGTACGACAAGAAACGCGCGCGGTGGTAGCCGACTTCCGAGATGGCCGTCTCGAGCGACTCGCCCGCGTAGTAAACGCCGTACGAACCATTACTGAAGCGCGAGCCTTCTGGATTCAAGTGAGTGAAGGCCGCCATGATCGGCGTGGATCCGGGGCCCACCAGGCGATCCTCGGGTACGACCAGCTCGATGCTGCCGAGTTCGTGGCGCAGGCGTTCGTTGGTGAGCGACTCCACGGCGAAGACGGCATCCAGATCGGCTGGATCGGCCACGTCGTCGTAGAGCCCCACGGGCGGAAAGCGGCTCGGAATCAGGCGAAAGCTCGGCTCCCAGCGCACGCGCCGCTCGGGGAAGAGCGAGGCGGCCGTGGATGACGGACGATGAGCAGCGACGCGGGCCAAGTGGACTGCGCCTCGAGCTACGACCAACCGCCGCGCTGCGCGTCTAGGTACTGCCGCACCACGTACAGATCGGCGACATTTCCGGCGAGCATGCGGTCCAGCGCGCTGCGCCCGCCGAACAGGGGAGCGCTGTTCGGTTTGCGTAACCAGGCGTCCGCACGTTCCGGTTCTCGGAACAAAATCTGAAGCGCAGCAAAGATGCCGAAGACATAGGAGAGCCGTTCGAGCACGGCGGGTTCGAGACCGCGCTTCACCTTGCCGGCTTTCCAGTCGTACAGCGTGCTCTTGCCGATACCGAGTAACTGCGCTTGCTCGACGGGAGACAAGCTCCAGCGCTCGGTAATGCGGAAGAAGGTGCGCAGCGCAGCCTGGGCGGCGGCAGGCGACGCCAGGTCGATTGCTGGAGCGGGCTGGGAAGGTGCGGCGGACATGGGAGTAGTTCCTGTTACTCGCAACCTAGTCCGCTAATGGACCATTGTCCATTATTTGTCCGCTGCCGGAATTGGGGGTCCGTGCGCTCGCAGCCGGCGCAGCCGAGTTGTCAGCCAAATCAGTGGCGTGGAGCTCGAGCTGCTGCTCGCCCCCCCGTTGGCGCCCGGCGCGTGTTCGCCCGAATATCTGCTTCAGACGACCCGCAGCGCGCGCCCGACGAGGACCTCGTTGAGCGAGCCGGTGCGGTAACCGGCCAAGTCCAGCGTGATGTAGTTGAAACCGTGGCGTTTGCCGGCTGCCACGACCTGATCACGCATTTCGGGCTGCAAGAACATTTGAAGCTCGGCAGCAGGCACTTCGATGCGCGCGATGCGGTCGTGCCAGCGGACGCGCACCTGACGAAAACCGAGCGCGCGAAGCTCTGCTTCGTACCCGCCTATCTGCTCGAGACGTTGGCGCGTCACGCTGGTGCCGTAGGGAATGCGGCTCGACAAACACGCGGAAGCCGGTTTGTCCCACACGTCCATGCCGATCGAACGCGCGGCTTCACGCACGTCCGCCTTGCTGAACGAAAGCTCGACGAGCGGACTGCGCACGCCGGCGTTGCGTGCTGCATCGAGTCCTGGCCGGTAGTCGCCGAGATCGTCCACGTTGGTGCCGTTCAAGATCGCATCGAGCTGCCATTCGGCGCGTTTTGCCGCCGCGATATCGTACAGCTCGCTCTTGCAGTGGAAACAGCGGTCCGGGCCATTGGCGACGTAGCCGGCTCGCTCGATCTCGTTCGAGTCGACGAAACGATGAACGGCGTTCAGCTGTGAGGCGATGCGCGCGGCATCCGCTTTCTCGCTGGCGGGCAGGCTCGGACTCACGGCTGTCATGCCGATGGCGCGTTCCCCGAGCTCTTGGCTGGCAACGGCGAGCACGAACGCGCTGTCTATGCCGCCGGAGTAACACACCAGCACCGAGCGCATGTCCGTGAGCACGCCTCTCAGTGCCTCGAGTTTTTCGGGGACACTCTGAGGAGCGGGAGGCATCGCGTGTTTCACATAACACGCGCCGTCATTTGAGCCAGTCCCGAAACTTTGGAAGGGCGCAGCTAACCCTTCGAAGTGTTTGAGTAACGGGAGAGAGTCGGAAGTTCTTTGACCGAGCGGCCAGGGTCGGCCGTTTGAAACTACACGGACTGGTATTATGTTCAGTAGTCGATGGCGCTGCCTGCACACATTCTCGATCGTCTTCCGCCGGCAATCGTTCGCGGCTCCTCGCTGCTTTCGAAGCGCGAGGCCCCGAGCGGCTTGCCCTTGGGCGTGGACGCGCTGGATACGGCGCTGCCGGATGCCGGGCTGCTCCGCGGTGGAGTCGTGGAGCTGGCGGTATCGGGGGCGGCAGCGCTGGGCACTTCGATCGCCCTGCTCGCGTGCCGTGCGGCTCAGCGAGAGTCCCTCAATCGGGGAGGCGAGGTGCCCTGGTGCGCGTTCATCGATCCTTCGAAGACCCTGTACGCACCCGCCGTGTACGAAGCGGGGGTCGATCTCGAACGGTTGCTCGTCGTACGCCCGCCTGCGGATGCTTTGACGCGTGTCGCCCTGCGTCTGGTTCAGGCACAGGCTTTCGCCGTCACCATCATCGACACGGTGGGCACGCCGGGTTGTCAGCTCAACGTGTCGCTCGGCACATGGCCCCGCACTTTACGGCGCATCTCCATGGCGCTCGAAGGTTCGCCCAATACCCTGCTGTTCATCACGGACAAGCACGCTCCACGGCCGCTGCCGTTGCCGGTGGCCATGCGGGTGGAGCTCGAGCGAATCGCAGAAAATAAACTCCAGCTGCACGTGCCAAAAGACAATCGCGGTCGCATCTCGCGCCCCCGCTCGATCGCCTGGGTGAGGTCGCCGGCGCCCGGCACGGTCGCAGGCGTCGATTCCGAGACCACACGGGTGGAGCATGATCTCGCGCGCACCGCTTGAGCCCGCCGCCGGCACACGGCGTGTTGCTGCCATCGTGCTGCCGGCGCTGTTATGCGAGATTGCCGGCACTGCCTCGTTGCCACGCAATTTGGCGCACGCTAACGGAACCGGCAAACGTGCGCGTTCATCCGCTTTGGCGGTAGTGCTCCTCGAGCACGACACAACCGGCGCCGCTTCACTGGGCGCGCGAAACACTCCCGCCGAGTCGGAGCTTGCCGATGCCGCGAAGCCCACATCCCGAATTGCTGCGGCGAACGAGGAAGCGTACCGCTTCGGCATTCGTGAAGATCAAACCGTTGCCGAGGCGTGTGCGCTGTTTTCGGGCTTGAAGGTGCGCTGTGTCACGCACCATGACGTGCACGCCGCCCTGGCTCGTGTTGCAGACATCGCTCGCGCGTTCGGCCCGACTGTATCGATCGAATCACCGGATACGATCTGGATCGACGTAACGGGCGTAGCGCATCTGCTCGGGGGTGAACGAGAGCTCGCCATTGAGCTCGCGAGTCGTGTGCGCAGCATCGGGCACGTAACGCGCGTCGCCGTTGCGAGCGGCCCGCGTCTGGCGCGTGCGTTTGCCAAGTGGTCGGCTGAAACGCCCCGCAGTGGAGGGGAGCAGGTCGTGGTGGTGGAGCCCGCCCAAACCGCCGAGCGCTTGGCGCGGTTGCCGATCAGTGCGCTGCCGCTCGAGCCGGAATCCTCTGCATGGCTGGTGCGGCTCGGTGTGCTCAGCGTCGGTGAATTGGCGGCTTTGCCGCGCGCGGCCAGCGCGGCACGTCTGGGCAAGCACGCCGCGAGCATTTTAAGCCTGTGTGAAGGCTTGGATCCCGAGCCTCTCGTGCCGCATGAGCCGCCGCGCGTACTCGTCGAGCACAGCACGTGGGAAGAGGGCGTGGATCGCGTAGAAGCGCTTTTGTTCGTGTTGCGCGGGCTGGCAGCACGGATGAGCGCTCGCCTCGCTGGCCGCGGAGAGGCTGCCCAAAAGCTGGTGCTCGGTATCGAAGGAGACGTGTCCATCGCGCAGCTGAATGGAGCAAAGCCGCACGTGGAGCTCGAGTTCGAGCTGGTCACGCCGCTCTGGCGCGAGCAGGAGATTTTGCGCGTCGTTGCGGCTCGGCTCGAGCGCCAGCAACTCGAGACGCCCAGCGTGGGGCTCAGGCTTCGAGCCGAAGCACTCACCAGCGCAGACGGCCAGCAGCTCGACCTGTCCCGTGTCGCGTCGGGGCTGACGGCATGTCGCGGGCTCGAGCAGCTTCCGGTGCTCCTCGCCGAGCTGCAAGCAGATATCGGTAAGGAGTGTGTCGGCGTGTTGTCGCTCGTCGATTCACTCCGCCCCGAGCACAAGAGCGAGCTGGTTCCAGCGCTCGCTGCGCGGCGCACCCGTACGCGCAGAGTTCCGGTGAAAGCCGGCAAAACCGCGAAGCGAACGCAGGGCGTCGGAGCAGACGCCGGCGCACGAAGCATTTCGGATCGCAGCGTTCACACGGGCTGGCCCAGGGCACCCTCGCGCCTGTTGCAGCGTCCCGTCCCACTGGATGCCGTGCTGCGCGTGGGCGCCACTTTGGCGATCGAAGAACACCTGTACTCGATCGAACGCATCGAATTCGAGCAGCGCCTGGACGCCGTGGAGTGGTGGTCGCGCACGGCCGTGGCGCGGGACTACCTGCGGCTCTGGCTCGGCGGAGCCGCAGGCGGCCTCGAAGCCATCGTGTATGTAGACCGCAATACCGGCGCGCGCTTTCTGCACGGCATCGCGGATTGAGATCCGGCCAAGAAGTGTTCTGACGTCGCAAGGTTTCAGATGTTTGCCGAGCTCCTCGGACGTTCTTGTTTCTCCTTTTTGCGTGGTGCTTCACACCCGGAGGAAATGGTTTCACGCGCAAAGGAGCTCGCACTCCATTCGCTCGCGCTGTGTGATCGGGATGGGCTGTACGGGTCGGTGCGCGCGTTCACCCGAGCGCGAGACATCGAACAACGTGTGATCGTCGGCGCCGAGCTGAGGCTCGCTGCTACGGCTTCGGCTGCGGAGCCGGGGGGCGAGCCCGGAATTTTGGCGCTGCTCGTCGAGAACCATGCCGGCTACACGAATTTGTGTCGCCTGCTCACGCGCGCGCACGCCGATCGCCCGAAAGGGGAGAGCGCGCTCGAGATCGACTGGTTGAGCGAGCATGCCGAAGGCCTCGTGGCGATCGTACCGGCCTTCGAAAAGCCGGACACCCGAGCGCCAGCCCAGCTGCTCGAATGTGTGCATGACGTGTTCGGCGAGCGCGGTTTTTTGGCGATTCATCGCCGGTTCGATGCCTTCGATCGCGATCGTATGGATGCAACGTGCGCCAACTCACGCCGTTACGGGCTGCCGATCGTCGCGAGCGCGCGCCCGCTGTATCATCAACGCGCCCGCAAACCGCTTGCGGATGTTCTGCACTGCATCCGTGAAGGGACGACGTTGGATCGCGCCGGCATGGCGTTGATGAGCAACGCGGAGGCGTATCTGCGTTCGGAAGCTCAGATGAAACGCCTGTTCGCCGATCACCCCGAGTGGGTGAGCCGTACAGCCGAAGTGGCGAGCGCTCTGGGCTTTCGCATGAACGAGCTGAACTATCGCTTCCCTTGTCAGCTTTTGCCGGGTGAAACGCCCGACAGCAAGCTGCGCCGGCTCACGGAAGAGGGCGCGCGCCGGCGTTACCCGGCCGGCATTCCCGCTGCCATCCGCGTCCAGCTCGAAAAGGAGCTCGACATCATCGCAAAGCTGGGCATCGCGCCCTACTTTCTCAGTACCTGGGAAATCGTCGAAATTGCGCGCGAAAGGCGCATCCTTTGCCAGGGCAGAGGGAGCGCCGCGAACAGCGCCGTGTGCTTCGTGCTCGGCATCACCGCGGTCGATCCTGCACGCTCGAATTTACTGTTCGAGCGCTTCATCAGCGCCGAGCGCGCCGAGCCGCCGGACATAGACATCGACTTCGAGCACGAACGCCGGGAAGAAGTCATCCAGGAGATTTACAAGCGCTACGGGCGCGAGCGCGCAGCCATGGTTTCAGAAGTGATCTGTTACCGCGGCAAGAGCGCGCTGCGTGAAGTGGGTAAAGTTTTTGGCTTGTCCCTAGAACAGGTCGACCGTTTGAGCGGCACCATCACACACTGGGACAGCGCCGAGGCCAGCAACGCGCGTTTGACGGACTTCGGCTTCGATATCGAGGACTCGCGTGTCCGCAAAGTGATGGCTCTGGCCCAAAGGCTCCAAGGTTTTCCGCGTCATCTTTCGATTCACGTCGGCGGCTTCGTGCTCTCGGCCGATCCATTGCACGAAGTGGCGCCTGTGGAGCCCGCGCGCATGCAAGATCGCACGGTCGTGCCCTGGGACAAGGACGACCTCGAGGATCTCGGGTTCTTCAAGGTGGACGTGCTCGCGCTCGGCATGCTCACCGCCGTGCGCAAGTGTTTGGCGCTGATTCACGCGAGCGGAGGGCTAGAGTCGGGTACGCCGGCGTGCGCTGCGGCGGGCACGGGCACGGGTTTAGCGGGTTTCGACCCTTTGGACGCGATCGTAAGCATTCCGGCCGAAGATCCCGCGGCTTACGCCATGATTTCTCGCGCCGACACGGTGGGCGTCTTTCAGATCGAGAGCCGCGCACAAATGGCGATGTTGCCGCGCTTGCGTCCGCAGTGCTTTTACGACCTCGTCATCGAAGTCGCCATCGTTCGCCCCGGCCCAATTCAAGGCGGCATGGTGCATCCGTACCTGAAGCGCCGTGCAGCGCGCGAAGAAACCACCGTGCCGCACCCCGACTTGTGGCCGATTCTGGAGCGCACGCTGGGCGTGCCACTGTTTCAGGAACAGGTCATGCAAATTGCCATCACTGGAGCAGGTTACACCGGCGGAGAAGCCGACCAACTACGCCGCGACATGGCGGCCTGGAAACGTAGCGGCAAGCTGCTGCGACACCGGCAGCGCTTGCTCGATGGCTTCGCAGCCAAGGGCATCGCGCGCGATTTCGGTGAGGCGTTGTTCGAGCAAATCAAAGGCTTCGGTGACTACGGATTTCCAGAGTCACACGCGGCCTCGTTCGCGCTGATCGTGTACGCGTCAGCCTGGCAAAAGGCGCATTTTCCGGCGCATTTCGCGTGTGCGCTGATCAACTCGCAGCCGATGGGTTTTTATACACCTTCCACGATCATTCAAGATGCGCAGCGCCACGGCGTCGAAGTGCGCGACGTGTGCGTCGCTAGCAGCGACTGGGACTGCACGCTCGAGGCTCCCGGTGAACACTCGCGCGTGGAAAGCCGTTATCCGAACGCCGAGCGCGCGCTGCGCCTGGGCCTCCGCGTGGTGAAAGGTTTGCGTGAGGCGGCCGGGCGCCGCATCGTGGCGGCACGCGCCGAGCGCCCGTTCTCGGACATGGAAGACTTGCTACGGCGCAGCGCCTTGAACAAAGACGACGTGGAAAAATTGGCCGAGGCCGGCGCCTTCGAAAAGCTCGTACCCGAGCGGCGCCAGGCTCTCTGGCAGGCGCGTTCGCCGCGTGTGGGCGGCTTGTTCCACGATGTGTCGATTCATGAACCTGCGGTGAGATTGCCCCCGCTGCGTCCAGCGCAACAGCTGCTGCTGGATTACGCGAAGAAAGGCCTGTCCGTGGCCGATCATCCGCTCCGTCACGTGCGCGCGGCCTTGCGCGAGCGCGGCGCTCTCGATTCGGCCGAGCTCCAGCGGGCAGAGCAGGGCAAGCGCGTGAGCGTGGCGGGCCTGGTGATATGCCGCCAGCAACCGGGCACGGCGAGCGGCATCGTTTTCATCACGCTCGAAGACGAATTCGGATTTTGTAACCTCGTCTTGTATCGAGACATGTACGAGAAGTTCCACGGAGTGGCGCGCCACTCGAGCATCCTGCTCGCGCACGGTGAAGTCGAACGGCACGTGCCCGACCTATCCGCAGAGACGCCGATCGTTCACCTGATAGCGCGCAAGCTCGAGCGCCTCGATATCCCCGGCCACCGCCTGCAAAGTATGTCGCGCGATTTCCACTGACAGAACCGTCTACAGCGGCGGTTTGCCCGCCAAGAGCCAGGAGCGGAACAGCGCGCCCGTCTTCTGGAACTCCTCGACTGTGTAACCGTACCTCGCCGCGGAAGCGGATAGCGCCACGTACTCGGCGCTCGTGTAACGCGAGCTGTACGCCAAGGTTCCGCGATTTTCGAGCACCACGCTGCTCGACCCCCCGCTCCCGAGCAGCGTCCATAGCAGAGTCGTCGCTCCATCGCGCTGCAGCGCGGCCGGATTCTGGCCCGATAGCTCCAGGCCTCGCGTGAGCAGGGCCTGCCAGTTCGTTTCGTAGTTGGAGGTCATCGACCGTGGGGCTGGTCGTGAACGGCAGCGGAATGCGCGCGGTGGCGCCGTTGACCGAGTCTGCGACGAGCAGCGAGCAGCCGCTCGTGCAATCGATCACGCCATCGAAGAGGCCAGAACCCCGATCCAGCAATTGAACGGACTCTTGGTCGAACAGATCGCGGTCCGGTGTGACGACGATCTTCGGCGCCTCGCGCACTGGCCCGAGATCTCGAAAATTCAGGGGGGCTGTCGGCCCTGAAGGACCCTTATGGCCGGCGGCATCCGCGCGTATCACACAGCTGCCCGGCAGCTCGCACGTGACTTTCGGAATGTCCAGGTACGGCGGGCCGTACGCTCTCCACACCTGCATGGGAACGCTTGCGGAGCCCGCTCCGTTGGTCCAGATGCTGCTCCCTGAAAGGCACTCGCGGTACGAGGTTGCGTCCGCAGGACACATCCAAATCTGAACCGCGGTGTGCGGCCAAAAACCTTGCACGGTAACGGTCGTCGACTGAGAGTCGAGTAAATCGGAGTTCGGGGTAACCTGCACCGCCTCGTTCGGCGGTGGAACGGGCCCGACATCGCGGAACTCGATAGGGACGAAGTGATACAGCCGTGCCCCGAGCACGTCCATGGAGAGCCCGACGACGCACGAGCCCGGCGCTTCACAGCTGACGCGGCTATAGGTGTAGTGGGTCGTGAATGCCCGGTAGACGTTCAGGGTGAACGTCGCGCTCCCCGCCGTGTCCGCGCGCCCGTACACATATCCGTTACAGTAGTTCGCGTAGTTCTCGGCATTCGCCTCAATCCGCTCACGCACGACCCAGCTGCGAACTGCGTATCCGCCGCGAGCCCCTGCGCCGTCACGGTTACCAGTTGCTCATCGAGCAAGTCGCGGTTGGGCGTGACCGAAATGGAGGCTGTCGCGCTAGCCGAGTGGTGCGCGCTGCGTGCGTCGAGCTCGCCGTCGGAGCAGGCAGCCGCCAGCAAGCCCACGAACACTCCTCGTTCCCAAAGCCGTCGGCTGAGCATCCGTGCCCTCCCGGGCACGCGTACTAGCACGTCATTGGACCGGCGAGGCCACGCACTGCATCGAGCGCTGCTGCCTGCGAGGCGCACGCCGCGAAATTTTCAACGCAACTATTCGCGAACGGTCAGGCGACTTGTGTGCGGGATTCGTCGCTCTGCTGCTCGGCGTCGAGCGGCGGCGCTTGCGTGTCACGGACGGTGCCCGCGGCGTGGAACTCGCTGCGCTGCACGGCTTTCTCGTTCACCTTGACGCTTACGATGCGTGAAACACCGGGCTCGCCCATGGTCACGCCGTAGAGCACGTCCACGGACTCCATGGTCTTGCGCACGTGCGTGATCAAGATGAACTGCGAGCTCGCCGTCATGCTGCGGATCGCGTCGTTGTAGCGAGCGACGTTCGCTTCGTCGAGCGGAGCGTCGACCTCGTCGAGGACGCAGAACGGGGACGGCTTGTGCTGGAAGATCGCGAAGATCAGCGACACCGCCGTGAGCGCCTTCTCGCCGCCGCTCATCAGCTCGATGTTGCCGAGCTTCTTTCCGGGCGGCTGCGCGATGATATCGACGCCGCTGTCTAGCAGGTTCTCGGGATCCGTGAGCATGAGCTCTGCGCGCCCGCCACGGAACATGCGAGTAAACGTCTTCTTGAAGAGCTCGTTTACCGAGTCGAACGTTTCGCGGAAGCGCTTTCGCGACTCCTTGTTCATGTGTTTGATGGCGCGCTCGAGCTCTTCCAGAGCGAGCTCCACGTCTTGTTTCTGCTTGGTGAGCTCCACGAAACGGCGCTCGGCCTCTTCGTACTCGGCGCGCGCATCCAGGTTCACAGGACCCATGCGATCGATGAGCTGCGCCAGTTCGTCGATGCGGCGGCGTTGCTCCGCGTCCGGCGCGGGCCGCGCGTGGTAGTCACCGACCACGCGGTGCAAATCCAGGCCGCGGAAGCGCTCGCGCACGTTGCGAAGCAGGTGCTCGCGCTCGAGCTCGATGCGCTGCAGCGCCATCTGGTGGCGTTGCGTGCTTTCGTCGAGCACCGCCAGTGCATCGCGCAGTTGCTTGAGCTCTGCCTCGCGCGTGCCGAGCAGCTGGCGCATCTGTTCGAGCTCGGCGCGGGCAGTGTCCAACGTTTCGTGTACGGCGCGCGCGTGCTCGTCGGCGCTCACGCGTGCTTCACGCGCGACCACGATGCGCCCGGCCGTTTCACCGAACTGCTGCGCGGCTTCTTGCAGCTCGTCCTCCAGGCGCTGCGCACGTGCCTCGAGGTCGCTGAGCGACGTCGCGACGCGTTCGCTGGCGGCGCGGGCCGCCTCCATCTGCTCTTTGACTTGTGCCAGACGCACCTTGCGCTCGGTGACGAGCGCGGCCTGCGCGGTGACGCGCTCTTTCCAGCTGGCGGCGTGCGTTTCGGCACGGCCTAGCTCGTGCTGGGTGCGTTCGAGCTCATTCCGCAGGCCGTCCAGCTGAGCGCGCTCGCGCGCCTGATCTTCGTTGCAGCTCGTCAGCGTGCGATCGAGCTCGCCGAGCTCGCCGTCGATGACATGGGCGCGCTTCTCGCCGCGCTCGATTTCGGACGCGGCGCGCGACAGGTCTTTTTCGGCGGTGATGTGCGCCAGGGCGCCTTCGTGCGCGCCTTCGCGAGCGCGCTCGAGCGACGTGCCGAGCTCGGTGATGCGGGCGCGCAGGGCGTTGTGGCTCTCGACGAGCTCGGCGCAGCGGGCCTCGAGCCGCGCTACTTCGTCCCCGAGCTGGTGCATCTCGCGCTTCTGCTCGAGCATCGCCGCGGCGACGTCGTCTCCGCTGCCGCCGCTCACGACGCCGTCGGGGTGAGCGATGGTGCCGTCGAGCGCCACCGCGGTCACACCCGCGTAGCGCTGCGTCAGCTGCACGGCTTGCTCCGCGCTCTCGACCAGAAC
>Ga0193706_1001294_pt1 | contig 11414 bp, 9 predicted proteins | sample U3c1metaG_FD_160130 | JGI IMG/M metagenome (GOLD analysis project Ga0193706, IMG submission 160130) | Soil microbial communities from a riparian zone of the East river system, Colorado, United States - U3c1 | ecosystem: Environmental > Terrestrial > Soil > Riparian zone | place: USA: East River... | reverse complement strand
TTTTCTCTGAAACGGTTCAAGAACGCGAAGATCATCGAGGCCGTCGACGGCGTGGACGCGCTCAAGAAGCTGTCCGGTCCCGAGAAAATCGACCTGATCCTGACCGACATCAACATGCCGGTGATGGACGGGCTCAAGCTCGTGTCCCTCGTCCGCCAGAACGCCCAGCTCAGGTCGATCCCCATCATCATCATCACCACCGAGGGCGCCGAAGAGGACCGCGAGCGCGGCCTGGCGCTGGGCGCCAACGCCTACATCAGCAAGCCCATCCAGTCCTCGCACCTCATCAAGACCATCTCTGAGCTGCTCGCTCCGGTCTAAGTGCCGGAGTCAGGCGTTGGGAGTCGGGCGTACGGGGTTTCTTGCGAGCCGGGCCACCCCTGCAGTCTTCCTCTGAACCCCGTAAGCCCCACTCCAGACTCCTGACTCCCCCCGGTCGGGCATTCCATGACTTGACGGTTACGTTACACTCCGCAAATGCCTCACTTCATCACCGACAAGTGCATCGGATGCTCGGTCTGCGAGATCAAGTGTCCGACCAACACGATCTGGGGGGAGAGCAAGGGTCAGTACTACATCCACCCCGAGCGCTGCATCGACTGCTCGGTGTGCGGGATCTATTGCCCCGTCGATGCGATCCAGAATCAGCACGGGGAGTTCATCCCGCGCATCAAGCCGAAGGACATCCCCAAGGCCGAGGTGGTGAAGGACCTGTGCACCGGCTGCGAGTTCTGCGTCGACATCTGCCCGTTCGAATGCATCAAGATGATCGACGCGGACGACGAGACCCTCGCCAACCATTACAAGATCGCGTTCGTCGAGAAGAACAAGTGCGTGGCCTGCCGGCTGTGCGAGAGCGTCTGCGACAAGGACGCGATCATCGTCCCCGAGGCGCCCACGCAGCTCAAGACCTACCTGCCGGACTTTGTCGTGATGGGAACTGGGCGCTGACGAGAATTGAGAATTGAGAATTGAGAATTGAGAAACCGCGAGACCAGGGAAATGACTTGAGCCAGGAATCGAAGGACGTTTCTCAATCCTCAATTCTCAATTCTCAATTCGGCGATCCGCCGCAGTCCGCCGACATCCCCAAAGAATCCCCCCGCACGATCCTCTTCCAGTTCGTGGTCTTCCCGCTCGGCGTCGTCGCCATCGCGGTGGGGATCTTCTTCCTGTTCGGCCGTCTCGCGTCCGACGAGCAGACGATCCCTGACTACCTCCACGAAGTGCGCAGCGGCGGCCGGCGCGAGCGGTGGCAGGCGGCGTATCAGCTCTCGCAGCTCATCAACGCCGGTCAGGCGAAGAAGTATCCGAACCTCGTCGACGACGTGGGACGCGTGTACGAGGACTCGAAGAACGACGATCCCCGCATCCGCCAATACCTCAGCATGGTCCTCGGCAACCTCGGCGACCGCAGGGCCACGCCGATGCTGGTGAGCGGGCTGCGCGACCGCGCGCCCGAGACGCGCATCTACGCGGCGCTGGCGCTGGGAAGGCTCGGCGATCCCGCATCCGTGCCCGCGCTCATGGAGACGTTTCGCACCGATGAGCGCGACGTGCGGAAGGCCGCTGCGTATTCGCTCGGAGAGATCCGCGATCCGCGCACGCTGCCGCTCCTCGTCGAGGCGCTGAACGATCCGATCGCGGACGTGCGCTACAACGCCGCCATCGCCGTGGCGCGGTTCGGCGACACGCGGGCCGTAGGCGTGCTGCGCGAGATGCTGGACCGCTCGCGCCTCGACCACGTGGAAGGGATGCGCCCCGATCAGAAGGACGCGACGGTTCTCGCCGCGATTCCGGCGTTCGTCAAGATCGCGCCGGACGAAGCCGCGAAGGCCCTCGCTCCTCTCGCCCGGAACGACCCGTCGATGCAGGTGCGGTCCGCGGCGAAGGAGGCCCTGGGCAAACGATGAACGATGAACAATGAACGATGAACGATGAACGGAAGCAGATCGGCCCCGGTTCATCGTCCATCGTTCATCGTTTCGTCTTGACTCGCTTTCCGTTTTCACCGATAGTAGGCCCCACCTCGACGCGTCTCAGAACCAGCCCAAATGTCTGAGCAATTAACGCCTTATCAGGTGTCCCCGAAGACCCCCCTGGCGGGGAGCGCAGCGGCGGAGATCCGCGAGCAGGGCGAGATCACCAGGCGGAGTTTTCCCGTCGTGCTGACCGCAGGCTGGGCGGCACTGGCGGCCGCTGTGGGCGGCCTCACCACGATCTTCGTGCGCTTCCTCTTTCCGAACGTCCTCTTCGAGCCCGTCCAGAAATTCAAGGCCGGTCTTCCCGGCGATTACTCCGTCGGGGAAGTGGACGAGCGCTGGAAAGACAAGTTCGGCATCTGGATGGTGCGCAACGAGGAGGCGATGTACGCGCTCATCACCACGTGCACGCACCTCGGCTGCACTCCGAACTGGCTCCCTTCGCAGAACAAGTTCAAGTGCCCGTGCCACGGGAGCGGCTACTACCGGACCGGAGTGAACTTCGAAGGTCCCGCGCCGCGGCCGCTCGAGCGAGCAAAGATCTTCATCGATCCGGCCGACGGCCAGATCGTCGTCGACAAGTCCGTGCAGTTCCATCAGGAGCGCGGAGATTGGACGAATCCTGATTCGTTTCTGAAGATATGAGGGTGAGGGGAACTTCTCGGTTCTCGGTTCAGAACTGAGAACGGAGAACTGAGAACCGCCGAGGCCCCTGAATGCATCGTGAAAGGTGATTGATGTGACCCTGAAGCAAGTCCAGGAAGGCATCGTCAACTCGCAGGTCTGGAAGTCCGTCTTCCGGGTAGGCATCCCCAACACCAATCGCAAGCGCGTCCTCGCGGTCCTCGGCTCCCTCATCCTCCATCTGCATCCCGTCAAGGTGCGCCGCTCCGGCGTGCGCATGTCGTACACGTGGTGCATGGGCGGGACGTCTTTCTTCCTCTTCCTCGTCGAGACGGTCACGGGCCTGCTGCTGATGTTCTACTACCGGCCGACGATCGAATACGCGTTCACGGACATCATGGACCTGCGCGAGCAGGCGCCGTTCGGGATCATGCGTGAGATGCACCGCTGGGGTGCGCACGCCATGGTCATCGCGGTCTGGCTGCACATGTTCCGCGTCTTCATGACCGGCTCGTACAAGCCGCCGCGCGAGTTCAACTGGAACGTGGGCGTCATCCTGCTCGTCCTCACCCTGCTCCTGTCGTTCACGGGATATCTGCTCCCGTGGGACCAGCTGGCCATCTGGGCCATCACGGTCGGATCCAACATGGCGCGCGCGAGTCCCGGGGCTGGTACGGAGGGGCCCATGTCCTCTCTGATGAAACTGGGGGACGTGCCGTTGATACACGCCGGCGACGACGCGAGGTTCGCGCTCATCGCCGGCCGGTCGATCGGAGCGGCCACGCTGCTGCGCTTCTACGTGCTGCACTGCGTGGTCATCCCCCTCGCGGCCGGCTTCCTCATGGCCATTCACTTCTGGCGCGTGCGCAAAGATGGGGGGATCTCCGGTCCGCTGTAGAGAGGCGGACGACGGGACACCGACATGACCTTTCTCAAGAACTACGTCAACGTTCTCTCGGTCGCGTCGATCTCGTTCATCCTCCTCTCCTCCATTTTCGCGTTCATCGTCTACTTCAACCTGCTCGACGGGAAGATCCGCTCGAAGGGTGGGGTCGGCTTCATGGTCTTCGGCGCCGTCTGCTTCGTGGCCGGACTGTTCGTCCGGCCACTGCTTTTTCTGGCGGTCGCGTACTTCCTGATCCTGTGGGCGCTGGCGAAGCTCGGGCCGAGCCTGTGGGAGCCGCGCGTCGGCAAGTGGCTGCTCATCGGCGCGATCGGCGCCTTCGGCCTGTCGCTGCTCGATCCGAATTTCAACTCCATCGCCGCCAAGCCTGACAACGTGCCCATCGGCGCGATGATCTTCCTCCTCGGCATCTTCACGTGGATCGCGCTCAGGAAGGCATATCTCAACGACCACGCAATCCTCGCCGGCGGCATCCCCTACGAGAAGACGGAATCGGACCAGAAACTCTTCACCTGGCCCGACCTCGTGTACACGGAGATGCTTTGCATGATCGTGCTGACGATCGTGATGATCGTCTGGTCGATCGGCCTGCGCGCTCCGCTCGAGGAAGCCGCGAATCCGACGTCGTCACCCAACCCGGCGAAGGCCCCGTGGTACTTCCTCGGCCTTCAGGAGATGCTGGTCTACTTCGATCCCTGGCTGGCAGGCGTGGTGCTGCCGACGCTGATCATCGTCGGCCTGATGGCGATCCCCTACATCGATACGAATCCGCGCGGCAACGGCTACTACTCGTTCCGCGAGCGGAAGTGGGAGATCGGCGTCTTTCTCTACGGGTTCCTCGTGCTGTGGTCGTTCCTCATCATCACCGGCACGTTCCTGCGCGGGCCGAACTGGAGCTTCTACGGCCCATACGAATACTGGGACCCGAACAAGCTCGAGCCGCTGGTCAACATCGATCTCTCGGAGCTCTTCTGGGTGAAGGCGCTGGCGATGCCGCTGCCGAAGCTCTGGCTCATCCGCGAGGCCCCCGGGCTGATCCTCGTCCTCCTGTACCTCGGACTGCCGCTCGTTCTGGCGCTCGGCCCGTTCCGCCGCTTCTATCTGAAGATGGGCGCGGCCCGCTACTACGTCGGCGCGTACCTGTTCCTGACGATGATGTCTCTGCCGATCAAGATGGTCTTGAGATGGCTGTTCAACCTGAAGTACCTCGTGCACATCCAGGAGATTTTCTTGAACATCTAGAGAAAGGGAGTCGGGCATCTGGAGTCAGGCTTACGGGGATTCAGGCGAAGAGCCCCATACGCCTGAGTCCATACGCCTGACTCCAGCGAAGCTTATGAAACCGCAAGAGCCGATACCGCACAACTACCCGATGGGGAAGCTGAACCTCATCTTCGCCCTCACCAGCCTGGGTCTGCTGCTGGCGACGGGCGCGATGGTGTTCTACGACTATGTGCGCGGCTGGAAGTGGTTTCAGCTCGAGTTCAATCGTGTGCAGCAGGAGCGCATCGAGTCGGAGCTGAGCGTCCGCAACGACGCCGCCACCAGGAAGAAGATCGCCAGTCTCGACGCGGAGATTCGCGAGGGACAGGTGGAGATCGCGCGCCAGCGCGAGGCCTACCTCGAGGCCCAGAAGGACCTCGACTCGTGGGAAGGCCGGCATTACGCCGCCGATCAGGACTACCGGTTCGCGAAGGCCGTGCTCGATGCGAAGCGCTATGAAGTCGAGGCCGCGCTGGTCCAGCACCGTCACGACCTGGAGGAAAAGCAGCGCGAGTACGCCGATCACACCGGCCGTGTGGACAAGCTCTACGCGCACCTCCAGGACGTGACGCGCGATCGCGACGCGTCCAGGGCGCGCGTCGGGAAGTTCCTGGCCCGCATCGACGACATCGAAGCGAAGAAGAAGGAGCTGACCGCGGGCATCGAGCTGCTCCAGAAGCAGGAGCGGCACGTGGCGATGGGATCCGACAACATGATCCTCAACGCCCCCATGCTCGACTTCATCAACCCCACGCTGAAGATCGACCAGGTGGTCCTGAACGATCTCTTCATCGACATGAACTACATGTCGGTGCCGCGCGTCGACCGGTGCCAGACGTGCCACCGCGCCATCGACCGTCCCGGCTTCGAGTCGAAGAAAGAGGCGGAACGCCTCGTCGGCGAGTTGCGCGGAAGACTCGACAAGAATCTCATCCAGCCCTCGCGCCGCGCGGAGACCGAGGAGCGGGTCGCGCAGCTCGACCGCATCGTGAACGGGAAGAACGACATCCTCAATCCGTTCCGCACGCATCCGCGTCTGGACACGTTCGTCGGCTCGGCGTCGCCGCATCCGCTCCTCGAGTACGGCTGCACCGCCTGCCACCGCGGACAGGACCGCGCCACCGAGTTCGGACGCGCCGGCCACAGCCCGATGAGCAAGCGGATGGAGAACCGCTGGACGTCGGCGAAGGTCTCGCTGCTGCCGGGACCGTGGGACTACCAGAAGCGCGAGTACGCCTACGCGGTCAATCCGTTCCTCGACACGCCGATGTATCCGAGGCAGTTCTACCAGGCCGGCTGCGTGAAGTGCCACGCGACGCAGATGGAAGTGCGCGACGGCGAAGAGATCAACAAGGCCATGCACATGGTCGAGCTCTACGGCTTTCATGCCTGCCACAAGATCGACAACTGGCGCTTCTCCGACCTGCAGAAGCCGGGGCCCTCTCTCACCGGCATCGCCGAGAAGACCACGCCGCAGTGGGCATTCCGCTGGATCTCCAACCCGCCGCGCTTCCGCCCCACCACGCGCATGCCGTCGTTCTTCTACCAGCGCAACATGGTCGGGCCGGCCGTGCCCGCCGCGGAGCGCGCGCAGAACGTGAAGTATCAGGACGCCGAGATTCACTCGATCGTCACGTACCTCTTCGCGAAGTCGACGCGCCGGCAGTGGCCCGCGGGCGCCTCCGGCAACGCGGCCCATGGCAAGGAGCTCGTGGAGTCGATCGGCTGCCTGGGCTGTCACATCGCGCAGGACACGGTGAAAGACGAGTCGGGCGCCGTTCGCGTCGCGCGCCGCGACGACTTCCCGCTGGAGCGCCACTTCGGCTTCAATCTGACCGGCGTCGGCTCGAAGACCAATCCGAACTGGATCTTCAACTGGGTGAAGAACCCGAAGAACTACGACCCGGCCGCGCCGATGCCGAGCCTGCGCCTCAACGACCAGGAGGCCGCCGACGTCACCGCCTACCTGATGACGCTGCAGAAGCCTGCGTTCATGGAGCAGCCCATCCGCCCTGCCGATCCGCAGGCGGTGCGCGAGCTGACCAAGGGATATCTCATCAACTCCTTGACGATCTCCGACGCCGACGAGAAGCTGCGCACCATGCCGCTCCAGGAGCAGCTCACCTATCTCGGCCAGCGCAGCATCGAGAAGTATGGCTGCTACTCCTGTCACGACATCGAGGGCTTCGAGGGACTCAAACCGATCGGCACCGAGCTGACGACCGAGGGCTCGAAGACGCTGCATCTCTTCGACTTCGGGTTCTTTGGCGAGTCGACGCACACGCACGGGTACAAGAACTGGGACGACAGTGAGGAGCACATCGAGCACAATGTGCCTTCATGGATCTACAACAAGGTCCGCAGCCCCCGCGTCTACGACGACCGCCGCACGAAGCCCTACAACGACAAGCTGAAGATGCCGAACTTCCACCTCTCACCGGAGGAAGCCCGGCTGGTCACCACCGTCGTCCTCGGTCTGACGAAGGTGGCCGCGAACCGTCTCGCCGCCAACAGTCCGCGCCTGCGGCAGGTGGAGCAGGCGAGGAAGATGATCTCGCAGAACAACTGCCGCGCGTGTCACGTCGTGAACCGCCGCGGCCGTGCGATCGGCGCGCTGATCGAGGATCCGAACTTCCTGCCGCCCGATCTCACGCCGCAGGGCGAGCGCGCGCAGTCGCCGTGGCTGTTCAACTTCCTCAAAGACCCGACGGTGATGAAGATCCGTCCCTGGATGCACGTGCGCATGCCGACGTTCCAGTTCACCGACAACCAGGCCGCCGCGCTGGTGGCGGGGTTCGCAGCGGAAGGGGATGAGCCGCAGTTCGATACGCATCAGTTTTCGAATGCCCCCTCGCCGAACGTCGCGATCGGCCGCGAGGTCTACGCCATGCTGCGCTGTCAGCAGTGTCACTCGACCGTGCCCGTCGACCCGGCCAACCCTCCCGTGCCGAACGTCGCGGACACGCAGTCGCTGGCGCCGAACCTGACGCTGGCAAAGCTGCGCCTGCGCCACGACTGGATCGCGGACTGGATCCGCCGTCCCGATGAGATGATCCCCGGCACGCGCATGCCCACGAACTTCCCGCGCAGCGCCGAGACCGGCGGCTTCACCTCTCCGCTGGCCATGGCCATCGACACGCCGCAGTTCGCCGCGCACAAGGCCGCGCTGCTCCCGTATTTCCACAGCGACGAAGAGCTCCGGAAGACGATGGCTGACGCGGTCGCTCTCACCAACTACCTTCGCGATTACATCTGGAGCATCGGCGTCGAGCGGATGCGTCCGGCCGGCGTGACGCAGCCGGCACCCTCACTCACCGCACCTTCGACACCGCCGGCGCCGACGCCGGCGGACGTGGAGCGCCGGGCTTCCGTGCGCGGTCCCGACGCGGGCGGTCTCAAATCCGCCGCTTCACTCAATTCATCAAGGAGATAACCGATGTCGTACAGGAAGTTTCTCACTCTGTTGTTCGCGCTCACGCTCACGCTCGCCGTGGCCTGCGGCGGCGGCAAGGAAGTCGTCGACGAGAAAGAGCTCGGTGAAGACGATCACGCGCCCACGACCGCCGCGGCCGAAACCGCTGCGGGCGGAGGCGAGGCGGTCACCGCGCCGGCAGCCGTGGCCGATGCCGCGACGATCGCGGGCGTCGTGAAGTTCGAGGGCGGGGCGCCGAAGATGCCGAACATCCAGATGGGTGCCGATCCGTACTGCGCGTCGCAGCACCCCACGCCGCAGGCCGACGAGGAGGTCGTCCTCGGACCCGGCGGAGAGCTGGCCAACGTGATCGTGTACGTGAAGAACGCGCCGAACACGCCGGTGCCGTCGACGCCTGCAGTGCTCGATCAGCACGGGTGCCATTACGTGCCTCACGTGATCGCCGTGCAGGTCAACCAGCCCCTCCAGATCAAGAACAGCGACGCCACGCTGCACAACGTGCATGCGATGCCTGCCGTGAACTCTCAGTTCAACGAGGGACAGCCGGTGCAGGGCATGGTCTCCACGAAGAAGTTCGACAAGGTGGAGATGAAGCCCTTCCGCGTGAAATGCGACGTCCACGGCTGGATGAAGTCGTACATGGCCGTGCTGCCGAACTCGTATCACAATGTCTCGCAGGCCAACGGCACGTTCTCCATCGCCAACCTCCCGCCGGGCAACTACACGCTCGTCGCGTGGCACGAGAAGTACGGCGAGCAGGAGCAGCAGGTGACCGTCGGCGCCAAAGAGCAGAAGCAGGTGCAGTTCACGTTCAAAGGATGAGGCTCAGCTATTCAGCTATTCAGCTGTTCAGCTTCTTCACGGGACCGGCAGAGCATCAATATTTGACAGTCATGAACCGGCTAGCCAGCTGAATAGCTGAATAGCTGAATAGCTGGAAGGTCGGGGGAACAGATGCCACCGAAGAGACAGGTCAGAGTAGGCACTCAGTGGATGAAGGCCCGCGATGCGCAGCGCGCGCTCGAGGAGGCGATCCGCGTCGCGGAGTCGGAGGATCGGGAGCACGAGCATCACGTGCCGTTCATCCGCAAGTACGTGTTCTCGACCGATCACAAGTGGATCGGCATCCAGTACGCGATCACCGCGCTCACGTTCCTGCTGATCGGGTTCTCCATGATGCTGCTGATGCGCTATCAGCTCGCCTGGCCCGGGCAGCCGTTCCCGACTCTGCTGGCGAAGATCATGGGCAGCACCAACGCCCCGGGCGGCGTGATGCTCCCCGAGTTCTACAACCAGCTCGGTGCGATGCACGGGACGGTCATGGTCTTCCTGGCCATCGTGCCTCTCGCCGTCGGCGCGTTCGGCAATTACGTGGTGCCGCTGCAGATCGGCGCGCCCGACATGGCCTTCCCTAAGCTCAACATGATGAGCTACTGGATGTACCTCCCGGGCGGGCTGCTCATGCTGTCGAGCTTCGCACTGCCGGGCGGCGCACCGAACTCCGGCTGGACCTCGTATCCGCCGCTGTCCATCATCGCCACGCAGGGGCAGACGATGTGGATCATCGGCATGATCTTCCTGATCACGTCGTCGCTGCTCGGGTCGATCAACTTCATCGTCACGATCTTCCAGTTGCGCGCGAAGGGGCTGTCGTTCATGCGCCTGCCCTTCTTCGTATGGGCGCAGCTCATCACGTCGTTCCTGCTGCTGCTCGCGTTCCCGCCGCTCGAGGCGGCGGCCGTCCTTCAGCTCATGGACCGTGTGGCCGGCACCAGCTTCTTCATGCCCAGCGGTCTCGTGGTCAGCGGCTCGCCGCTGGCCCGCGCCGGCGGCGGAAACCCGCTGCTCTGGCAGCACCTGTTCTGGTTCCTCGCGCATCCGAGGTATACGTGCTGATCCTTCCCGGGATGGGCATCATCTCCGAGGTCATCGCGAACAACACGCGCAAGCCCCTTTGGGGTTACCGCTCGCTGGTCGGCGCCGGCATCTTCCTCGGCTTCATGTCCTTCGTGGTCTGGGCGCACCACATGTTCATGACCGGGATGGGCACGGCCATCAGCGCGTTCTTCCAGACCACGACGATGATCATCTCGATCCCGTCGGTGATCATTCTCACCGCGCTGATCATCTCGCTGTGGGGCGCGTCGATCCGCTTCACCGTTCCGATGCTGTTTGCGCTGGCCTTCCTCCCGATGTTCGGCATCGGCGGTCTGACCGGCCTGCCCCTCGGACTGGCCGCGGCGGACATCCATCTTCACGACACCTACTACGTCATCGGCCACTTCCACTACGTCGTCGCCCCGGGGACGATCTTCGCCATGTTCGCGGGCATCTACTACTGGTTCCCCAAGGCCACCGGCCGGCAGCTGAACCAGTTCTGGGGCAAGGTGCACTTCTGGTTCTCGCTGATCTTCATCAACGGAGTGTTCGCGCCGATGTTCCTGCAGGGGCTGGCCGGCGTATCGCGGCGGCTCTATGACGGCGGCTCGCAGTACGCGCACGCCAAGCCGATCATCCACACGAACATCTTCATGTCGATCTCGGCGTTCCTGCTGCTGGCCGCTCAGATCCCGTTCATCGTCAACTTCTTCCACAGCATGTTCAAGGGACGGCGTGTGGGCGCAAATGTGTGGGATGCCACCACGCTCGAGTGGGCGGCGACGACGTCGCCCCCGCTCGCGCACGGCAACTTCGTGACGATTCCGACGGTCTATCGCGGCCCGTACGAGTACAGCGTGCCGGGACACGAGGAGTCCGACTACCTGCCGCAGCACGTACCTGACGACGCGCCGCCGACACCGTCGACCGGCGGAGGAATGCTGCCCGCGGGTGCCGTGGCGCAGAGGGAGGGATGATGAGCGACGGACACGCACACGCCGCGGACGCGCACGAGATCGAGATCCCGTACACGGTCCACGCGCGGCCGGACACCGGCGTCTACAACGGCAAACTCGGGATCTGGCTCTTTCTGGCGTCCGAGGTGATGCTGTTCGGCGCGCTGTTCTCGACGCTGGTGCTGCTCAGGACCAGCGCGCCTGTATGGCCGCACGGGTATCAGATCCTCAACGTCCCTCTCGCTACGCTCAACACGTTCATCCTCATCGGCTCCTCGGTCACCGTGGTGCTGGCGTGGGCGTACCTCCGGCTGGGCGACCTGCGCAAGGGGCGGATCTTCCTGTCGCTCACCCTGCTCTGCGGACTCGGCTTC
>Ga0193706_1001293_pt1 | contig 11415 bp, 11 predicted proteins | sample U3c1metaG_FD_160130 | JGI IMG/M metagenome (GOLD analysis project Ga0193706, IMG submission 160130) | Soil microbial communities from a riparian zone of the East river system, Colorado, United States - U3c1 | ecosystem: Environmental > Terrestrial > Soil > Riparian zone | place: USA: East River... | reverse complement strand
GACCGCCGCTCGCCGTGTGAGGCCCGCGTCCTCGAGCCGCGCGATCACGTCGCCCAGGCCGAGCGAGGGGACCGCGAGGAAGACGAGCTCTGCGCGCGCGAGCCCGGCCGACGCCGGCTCGATCCGCAGCTCGCGCGGCAGCTCCACGCCGGGGAGGTATTGCGTGTTCTCGCGCGCCTCTGCGAGCGCGTCGGACTGCTCGCGCGTGCGCGTCTGCAAGGTCGTGCGCATCCCCCCGCGCGCGAGCAGCACCGCGACGGCCGTCCCGAACGAGCCTGCGCCGACTACGACCGCGCGTCGCAGCTGGGGCGGCAGCGAGAGCTGGGGGCGGGGGATCGGCGGCACGAGGCCCGCGAGCCTAGCGCTCGGCGTGCGCCGGCCGCCGGCTCAGACGAGCGTCGCCAGCTCGCGGCCGGCCGCCTCGAGCGCGTCGGCGTCGCCGGCCTCGATCACCGACTGCAGGTCGAGGATGCGCGCACCGAACGCGTCGAGCGTGCGCGAGCCGACGGCGGCGAAGCAGGGGACGCCCGCCTGGCGCGCGCGCGTCGCCGCCTCGCCGGGCGCCTTGCCGGCGAGCGTGCCGAGGTCGAGCCGGCCCTCGCCCACGATCACCGCGCGGGCGGCGCGCATGCGCGCGTCGTAGTCGAGTTGGTCGAGCACGAACGGCGCGCCGCCCTCCAGCCGCGCGTCGCAGGCGGCCCACAGCGCGCCGGCGAGGCCGCCGCCCGCGCCGCCATACGCGACGCCGCGAGGGTCGCGCGGCAGCTTCGCGGCGAGCGCGTCGAGCCGTCTGCCGAGCTGCACGGCCCGCGAGCGCTCCAGCTCGCCGGCGCCCGCGAGCGCCTCCGCCACACGCTCGACCGAGGTGCGCACGTCGCACAGCAGCACGAGCCGCGCGCGTAGCCCGCCACCTTCCGCGATCGCCTCGACGGCGCCGGCGCCGCCGTCTGCCGCGATCAGGTCGCCGGTGGCGGCGAGCAGCACCTCGGCGCCGCTCGCGTCGGCCGCCAGCAGCAGCTCGCCGACTGTCTCGCTCGACTCGGCTCCGTCCGCCAGCACCCCTGCGAGCTCCACGATCGCCGTCCCGCCGTCCTCGATCACGCCGATCCCCACGTCGCGCCCGCCCACCGAGACGGCCGCGGTCTCGCCCGCGAGCGCGGGCAGGAGGATCTCCAGCGTTCCCGCGCCGCCGTCGGCGAGCGGGCACGGATCGACCTGCCAGCCGCCGGCCTCGAGCCCGCGCGCGAGCGCGGCCGCCACCTCGGGTGCGCGCAGCGTCCCCCTGAAGGCCGCGGGGGCGATCAGGACGGGCGCGCGCGGAGCGGAGGTCACGAGCGCATCCTGTCACGCTCGCACTGTCGCGTCGCGCCGCCGACGAGACGAGCACGGTTGCCGTTTGACCAGACGGCTGTCGAACGGCGAGGATGCGGCCCTTGAGTGCTCAAGGCGACAGGCCTCCCGCGTGGCTGGTGACGCTCCAGGTCGCCGCCGTCGTCGCCCTCCTCCCGCTCGTGCTGCTCGTCCCGGTGCTGGCGGGGGCGCTCGCCGCCGCGATCGTGCTGCTCGGATGGGCGCCCGTCGTGGGGGACCTGCTGCGCGCCGCTCGCCCGCTCGCCTTCCCGCTCGTGCTCGTCGCGGTCGTCGGCGCGTTCGGCAGCGCGCTCTCGGTCGGCACGCGGATCGCGATCGGCGTCGGCGCGATGGTCGTCGTGATCCCGTGGGCGGCGCGCGACTGGGTGCGCTCCGGCCGCAGAGAGATCGCCGGCAGCACGCGCCAGGTGCTGCGCGACAGCGGCCGTTCGATCGCCGTCGCGCTGGCGATCGCCGCGCTCGTCCTGATAGTGCTGGCGGCGGTACCCGCGACCCGGCGCTGGATCGGCGGCTCGGTGCGCAGCTTCGACGACCTCGGCGGGCCGCCGATCGCGCTCGCGCTGTGCGCCGTCGCGATCTGGGCGGTGGCGAACGTGCTGCGCGCGGTCGGCTTCATGCGATCCCGCATCCGTATCGTGCTCGGGATCGCGCTGCTGCTGCTCGGCGCGCGCCTGCTGATCGAGGCCGGCCTGCTGCCCGCCGTCGGCATCCCCGACGTGCAGGTGCTGCTGGCGCTTGCGGGAGCGCTGCTCGGCGTCGTCGTGATCGTGGAGCTGGTCGCGGTCGCGCAGCGCGGCAGTCGCGAGGGGCGGCTCGTAGCCGTCGTGCGCTGGCTCGGCGCGGACCCGCTCGGCGCGCGCGCCGAGCGCTTCCTCGCACGCGGGCTCGGCGTGGCGATCGCCTCGACCGTCCTGCTGCTCGCGGCGATGGCCTGGGGTGCGATCGAGGTCACGCGCGGCGACCACGCGATCGCGGCCGGGCACGTGCGCGGCGGCGAGCAGCCCGCCACGCCGCTCGCGGACATGACGGACCGCGAGCTGGCGGAGACGTTCGTGCCGGTGCTGCAGTTCGCGCACGAGGAGCGCTGGCTGCCGGAGCGCGTCGACCCCTACGTCGCGAGCGCGAGACTCGTGCCGAGACCGCCCGCTGGGACCGCGTTGGACGGAGGGCTTCCGACCACCTGCGAGCAGGACGTCGCCGACCCCTGCTACCGGCTCGTCTGCCCAACCGCGGCGTCGTCCTGCGCGCACACGCTGGACCTCTCGCAGCGGAGCGGGCGCACGCGCGACGGCACGGCGTACGTGCGGGTCGTGCGGCGCGCCCCGGCGCCGGCCGCCACCGCGCCCGGCGCCTTCGCCGAGCACAGACCGCGCCTGTTCGACGGCGGCATCCCCCGCTATCGGAGTGACCTGAGAACGCTCGTGCAGTACTGGCTCTTCTACCCCTACGACGAGTGGGTCGCGCCGCTGCTGGCCGGCCGCCTCGTGCAGCGGCACGCGGCCGACTGGGAGGCGGTGACGGTCGGCTTGTCCGACACGCGGCCGCTGTTCGTCGCCTACTCGCAGCACTGCGCCGGGCGCTGGCGGCCGTGGGAGGACGTGCTCGTCGCCGACGTGCCGAGCCCGCGCACGCATCCGCTCGTCGGCGTCGCGGTCGGCTCGCACGCGAACTACGAGCAGGCGCTCGACGCGCGCTCGCCCAACACGACGCTGTGCCAGGGGCTGCCGGAGACGAGCATCGACCTGCTGAGCTACGTCTGGAACATCCGCGACCGCACGGCCGACGACTTCAGCCTGATGCCGGCGGACCTCGTCCCGATCGCCTCCGACAGAGCGCCGATGACCTTCCCGGGCATGTGGGGCCGTGACGACGTCACCGAGTTCGTCGGCTTCGAGCCGAGAACGATTCACACGGGTCGCGGTCCGCGCACGCCCACGCGCCAGCCGCTGTGGACGGACCCGGTGCGGCGGATCTTCTGCACCGAGGCCTGGCGCGGGCCGCCGACCGCCCCGTGCTCAGCGCCCCGCCCCTAATCCGTGCCGACGGCGACGCGTAGGATGTGCGCGATGCGTCGCCTCCTCGCGCTGATCGCCGCGCTTGCGCTGCTGGTGCCTGCCACCGCCGGGCTTGCGGCCAGAGGCACCGCGACGGTCTACAGAGGCAGGACCGAAGGCAGAGCGGTCGTGATCGTGAAGGTGAGAGCCGGCCGCGTGACGTCCTTCAAGGCGTCGGTCTACGCCTCCTGCGGCTCCTCGAACCTGTTGATCGCCGTCGCCTACCCGCCGTCCGGCAGAAGAGGCGCGTCCGTGGCGATCAGGAACGGCGCCTTCAGAGCCACCTACCAGAGCGACCCCGCGCTCGACCCCGAGGACGACAGGCGCACGATCGCCGGCCGCGTCGGCAGAGGCGGCAGACTCACCGGCACGATCAGAGTCCGCGGCCTCTGCAGCGCCGACGAGGCCTGGTCGGCCAGACGCGCCGGCTGAGCCGCCGCCCCTCCTGGTCTAGTCGCGTCTGTAGCGCGTCGCGACGTACTCGTCGACCCAGGCGCGCGAGCTGCGCCAGCCGTCCGATCCCTTGACCGCCTTGAGCCGCCCGCGCGTCGCCGCGACCCGCAGCGCGTTGGCCGACAGCCGCTTGGTCGCGAGCGCCGGCAGCGGCACCAGCCGAGCAGGACCGGCGACGGCCGGCACGACGAAGCGGTGCAGGTTGTCGAGGATCGCGCGCGCGAGCAGCTCCCCGAGCAGCCCGCAGTCGCCCTCGTCCGCACGCTGGAGGGCGTCGAGGTAGCGCAAGCGATCCGCCTTCAGGATGATCGCCGGCGGGTAGCCGAGGCGCACGAGCAGCAGGTTGAGCAGCAGTCGCCCGGTGCGCCCGTTGCCGTCGAGGAAGGGATGGATCTGCTCGAAGCGCGCGTGGAGCCATGCCAGCTCCGCCGGCACGCGCGGCGCTTCGCGCTTGAGCAGGGATTGCGCGTCGGCGAGCCACGCGTCGATGCGCATTGGCACCTCGGGCCACGGTGGCGGCTTCATGCCGCCGGGGAAGCGCTGGATGTCATGGCGTCGGAGCGAACCCGGCCGCTCGTCGTCGCCGGCGTTCGGGTGCGGCGCGACATCCCACACCGGGCCGAGCGCGAGTGTGTGAACGTGACGGATCTCGGTCAGCGAGACGAGCGAGCCGTCGGCCCACGAGTGCGGCTCGACCCCTTGTCGGTAGACCCAGTCGGCGGCGTTCGCGTAGCCGCGCACCTCCATGTACTCGCGCAGCTCCTTGTTGCCGACCGCGCGTCCCTCGTCAAGCAGCCATGCGACCTGTCTCAGGACGAGCGTGTTGCCCTCGATCGCCGTCGAGTGGTGCGTCTCCTCGAGCCAGATCTCGTGCCAGATCGCCTGAGCCTTGAGCGGAGCCGGGAGACCGCCGAGCTCATCGCGGAGCTCTGCGATCTGAGCATGGAGCCGCTCGTAGAGGGCAGTGCGTGCTCGGTGGCCCCTTCTGTTGTGCAGCGCTGGCATGAGCCGACCCTACGGCGACGAGTCTGTTTGGTCTACCGCAAACGAATGGCACAGAACATCTTTTGTGTGTCCTGTGCTTCTTCCACTCACTCCGCCAACTGCTCGACGCCGCACTCCCGCGGCGGCTTGTCCTCCCGCCAGCGCAGCAGCTTCGCCCCGTGGCGGATGCGCCGGCCGCTGACGTGGTCGAACGAGATCTCGATCACGAGCTCGGGCCGCAGCGCGACCCACTCGAGCTCCTTGTCGCTCTTCCAGCGGCTCGGGTCGGCGCTGCCCCGCTCGCCGCTCGCGTAAGGCGCGAGTCTGTCAACCAGCGCGCGTCTCTCCGACGCCTTCAGACCCGACGTGTGGCCGACCGTGCGCAGCTCGCCGTCGGCGTCGTACAGCCCGAGGATCAGCGAGCCGACCGTGCGCTCCTCCTTGCCGGGCCGCCAGCCGATCACGACCGCGTCGATCGTGCGCAGGCGCTTGATCTTCGCCATGCCCTCGCGCGAGCCGGGCCGGTACGGCGCCGCCAGCTCCTTCGCGATCACGCCCTCGGCCGAGCGCAGCCATCTCTCCGCCTCCGAAGCGTTGCGCACGCACGGCGTCAGGTCCACGGGCGGCGCGAACGGGAACGCCTCGAGCATCGTCCGTCGCCGCCCGAACGGCAGCTCCAGCAGCGACTCGTCGTCCCGCGCGAGCAGGTCGAACGCGAGGAAGCGCGCGGGCGTCTCCTCCGACAGCCGCGCGATCCGCGAGGCGGCAGGGTGGATGCGATTCGACAGCGCGTCGAAGTCCTGCAACCCGTCGGCGCCGTCGATCACGATCTCGCCGTCCAGCACGTAGCGGCCCGCCGGGAAGCGCAGCTCGGGGAAGTAGCGTTCGAGCGGTCTGCCGCCGCGCGACTGGAGCGCGAGCGCATTCCCGTCGACGAACGCGATCGCGCGAAAGCCATCCCACTTCGGCTCGTACGCCCAGCCACCCCCCTCGGGCAGCGCCGCGCGCGAGCGCGCGAGCTGCGGGGTGAGCGGGGGAGCGAGCGGAAGCGCCACGGCCGGGCGATCGTAGCGCCCGCGCGAAAACCATTACGATCCCGAACGTGTCTCACGAGCACGCCACGGTCGCCGAGGAGGAGTACCTGCAGATGCTCTTCTGGCTCTACGAGGCGGGTCTGCCGATGACCGGCGCCAACCTCGCGCGCGCGATGCAGCTGTCCGCGCCGACCGTGCACGAGATGCTCGGGCGCCTCGAGCGCGACGGCTACGTGACGCGCGGCGAGGATCGCGTCGTCGCGTTCACCGAGCACGGCCGCGCGCACGCCGAGGAGATCACGAGCCGCCACCGCCTGATCGAGCGCTTCCTGACCGACGTCGTCGGCGTCCCGTGGGACGACGTGCACGAGGAGGCCGAGCGGATGGAGCACGCGATGTCGCCGCGCTTCGAGGCGTACGTCCGCACCGCCGTCGGCGACGCGACGACGTGCCCGCACGGGCACCCGATCAAGGTCGGCGAGCGCATCCTCGGCGTCCCGCTCGCCGACTGCGCCGACGGCGCGAAGATCAAGATCCTGCGCTTCGAGAACGAGGCGGAGGACCTGCTCCACTACCTCAAGGGCGCGGGCATCGAGCCCGGCCTCGAAGGCACGATCGGCCCGAGCGACGAGGAGCACGTCAGCTTCGCCTCCGCCGACGGCGAGCACACGCTCACCCGCAGCGTCGCCGAGACGGTCTCCGTCACCGCGGACCCGTCGCCTCCGCCGCGTACGGCCCTGCCGAGAGCTCTCGTCCTCGGCAGAGACCGTTACGGACGCTAGGCAGCCCTCAGCGGGCGGTGATGCGGTCGGCCAGCTCGGTCAGGCCGAGGAAGTAGCGGCCGTGCGTCCGCTGCAGCTCCCGCTCTGACTCGGCGTCGAGCGCGACGATCTCGATCTCGCCTCGTCCGTTGAACTCCGCCTCTGCGCGAAAGCGGGCCTGCATGGCCTCGGCCCGCTGCGCGTAGATCTGCTTGCGGACCAGCTCTCCGGCATCGCGGTCATAGACGAGCAGATAATGGGTCATGGTGTGATCATAGTTTGACGTGAACTCCAGATCAGCCTAGAGGTCGTCGAGCTCCTCGGTGAATGCCGCCAGTGCGGCGTCCACCTCGGCGCGATAGTCGCGAAGCTCGGGATCGTGTGGCTCTGCGAGAGCTCCCACCTCGTACGCATCGATCATTCCGGCGACCGCCTGAGCAATGCGGACGACGTTCCGTCGGATTCTGTACCGCAGGTCATACATCTTCTGCTGATCGGGAGGCAGCGTGGTGTACCAGGTCTGGGGCATCGCCTCAGGCGGCTCGCCGTATCGGATCCCTCGCCCGATCTTGTCCGCGAGCTTCTCGAAGAGGTCGGCCCACTCGTGCTGAAGCTGCGTGCGGACCTGAATCTCCACCGGAACGGAGCGGACGAGGACGATCACATGAACCGCCCGGTAGCCGTGCGAGGGCGTCATTCGTCGGTCCACGACTCTTGGGCGGCGGTCCCCGTCGAACAGGTGCGCCAGTCGAGCGACCAATTCATCCTGCTCCGCTCGGTCAAAGGTCCCGACGATGCGCATGCCCGCGATGTCCTGGATGTTCTTGAGCCAGGACCCGCCTTGGCGATGGAGCTTCTCGAGGATCGTCCCGGTCGTCTTGACGCGCGACGTCGGGGTGATCCCGAGACTGGCTTGCACCAGCGCCACCGCCTCCTCGAGCGCGTCGCCGTAGACCAGCAGCAGCTCATGAAGCGCCGCAAGGTCCTCGGGCGCCGGTGGCGAGCGTCTGACGAAGCGAGTGCCGAGCCGCTCGATCTGTGATCTGGACAGCATCGGAGTCCCGAGACGGTACTCGGGACCCCCGACGCGGCGGCGACCCCTAGGCCGCCACGCTGATCGAGCGATAAGCACCGGCCAGCCGCCCGACGCCCTCCTCGATCTGCGGGACCGACACGCCCGAGTAGGCGAGGCGGCAGGCGTTCTCGCCGCCCTCCAGCAGGAAGTCCGTGCCCTTGACGATCTGCACGCCGCGCTCGGCGGCGGCCGTGAAGAGCGCGTCGCCGTCGGTGCCCTCGGGCAGCTCGACCCACAGGAAGTAGCCGCCCTCGGGCTCGACGAAGCGCGCCTCCGGCAGCTCGCGCCGCAGGGCGGCGCACAGCGCCGACGCGCGCTCGCCCAACGCCGCCTTGACGGTCGCGATCGACGTCTCGAACGCCCCGCCGCGGCAGAACTCGTTGACGATCGACTGGGCGACCATGTTCGGCGAGATGTAGGTGTTGGTCGCGAGCTTCGCGATGCGCGCGATCAGCTTCTCCGGGCCGACGAGGTAGCCGACGCGGATGCCGGGACAGACGGTCTTCGAGAAGGACGAGGCGTAGACGACCTTGTCGGCCTCGTCGAGCGACAGCATCGTCGGCAGCGGCTCGCCACTGAAGCGCAGCTCGACGTACGGGTCGTCCTCGAACAGCGTGATGCCGTGCTCGGCCGCCAGCGCGAGCAGCGCGCGGCGCTTCGGCTCCGACAGCGTGTAGCCGGCAGGGTTCTGGAAGTTGGGGATCAGGTGCGCGAGCCGGGGCTTCGCACCCTCGGCGATCAGCGCCTCGACGCCGCCGACGTCGATGCCGTCCTCGAGCAGGTCGATCGGCCGCAGGTCCGCCCCGCGCGAGCGCAGGGACAGCAGCGTGCGGTCGTACGTCGGCTTCTCGACGATCACGACGTCGCCTTCCTCGACGAGCACCTCGAACAGGAACGCGTCCGCCTGCATCGAGCCGTTCGTGACGAGCACCTGCTCGGGCGCGACGCCGTGCTTCTCGGCGATCCAGGCGCGCAGCGGTCTGTAGCCGATCGACGTGCCGTAGGCGGTCGTGCCGGCGGGGTCGTTGGCGAAGGCTCGTGCGGCGGCGGCGCGCAGGCCGTCGACGTCGACGATGTCGAGCGACGGGGCGCCGCGGGCGAAGGAGATCGGAGCGGGTTCGGAAGCCATGGGAGGCAGGGTACGGAAAGCGCTCGCGCGTCGTCAGGCGGTCACAGCGGCTGCGCGGCGGGCAGCCGGCGGGCGCGTCAGGCCGACAGGATCTGCATGGCGATCTCGGCCGTCTCGGTCGGCGTTCTGCCGACGCGGACGCCCTTCGCCTCGAGCGCCTCGGCCTTCGCGGCGGCGGTGCCGGCCGTGCCAGAGACGATCGCCCCGGCGTGGCCCATCGTCTTGCCGGGCGGCGCCGTGAAGCCCGCGATATAGCCGACGACCGGCTTCGTCACGTTGGCCGCGATGTACTCGGCGGCCTCCTCCTCGGCGGAGCCGCCGATCTCGCCGGACATCACGATCAGCTCGGTCTGCGGGTCCTGCTCGAACAGCTCGATCACGTCGATGAAGGAGGAGCCGGGGACCGGGTCGCCGCCGATGCCGACGATCGAGCTGTTGCCGAAGCCGCGCTGGGCCAGCTCGTTGCCGATCTGGTAGGTCAGCGTGCCGGAGCGCGAGACGACGCCGACGTTGCCCTCCTTGAAGAACGACGCCGGGATGATGCCGACGTTCGCCTTGCCGGGGGAGAGGATGCCGGGGCAGTTGGGTCCCACCAGGCGCGCCCCGGGCGTGCGCTTCAACTGCGTGTAGACGCGCAGCTCGTCGTGCGCGGGGATGCCCTCGGTGATCGCGACGACGAGTCTGACGCCGGCGTCGAGCGCCTCGAGGATCGAGTCGGCCGCGAAGCGCGGCGGGACGAAGATCATCGCCGTGTTCGCGCCAGCCTTGTCGACGGCGGCATGGACCGTGTCGAAGACGGGGATCCCCTCGACGTCCTGGCCGCCCTTGCCGGGCGTCACGCCGGCGACGACCCGCGTGCCGTAGGTGCGGTTGTTGAGCGCGTGGAACGTGCCCTCGCGACCGGTGAGCCCGGTGACGACGAGGCGCGTGTCGTTGTCGACGAGGACGCTCACGCCGGGGCCCCCTGCGCGGCGGCCAGCTCGACGACCTTCGCGGCCGCCTCGTCCATCGTCGCCGCGGTGGCCACGTTCGGCAGGCTCGCCTCGGCCAGCAGCTTGCGGCCCGCGACGTCGTTCGTGCCGTCGAGGCGCACGACGAACGGGACCCGCGGCTTCACCACGTCGAACGCCTCGATGAGGCCCTTCGCGACCTCGTCGCAGCGGGTGATGCCGCCGAAGATGTTGATCAGGACCGCTCTCACCTTGGAGTCGGAGAGGATCACCTCGATCGCGCTGACGATCGCGTCGGCCTTCGAGCCGCCGCCTGCGTCGAGGAAGTTCGCCGGCGAGCCGCCGGCGCCGGCGACGACGTCGAGCGTGCTCATCACGAGCCCGGCGCCGTTGCCGAGGATGCCGATGTCGCCGTCGAGCTTCACGTAGGTGAGCCCGCGCTCGTGCGCCATCTGCTCCTGCTCGTCCTCCTGGGAGGGGTTGCGCAGGGCTGCGTTGTCGGGATGCCGGTAGAGGCTGTTGCCGTCGAGCGTGACCTTGGCGTCGAGCGCCTTCACGTCGCGCTCCCCGGTGACGATCAGCGGATTGACCTCGACGAGCATCGCCTCCTCGGCGACGAACGCGGCGTAGAGCTTGGCGAGCATCGCGCCGATGGGCCGAACGACGTCGGCGTCGACGCCAGCCTGGAACGCGAGCCGGCGGCCGTGGAAGTCCTGGAAGCCGAGCAGCGGGTCGACGTGCAGTCTCACGAGCGCCTCCGGCGTCTTCTCCGCGACCTCCTCGATGTCCATGCCGCCCTGGGTGGAGAGCATCACGAGGGGTGCCTTGGCGGCGCGGTCGAAGACGATCGAGGCGTAGTACTCGGAGGCGATGTCGGACGCGGCCTCGACCCACACCTCGTGGACGGTGAAGCCGCGGATGTCCATGCCGAGGATCGCGTCGGCCGCGGCCTGCGCCTCGGCGCGGTCCTTGACGACTCTGATCCCGCCGGCCTTGCCGCGGCCGCCGATCAGCACCTGCGCCTTGACGACGCAGGGATAGCCGATCTCGTCGGCGGCGGAGACCGCCTCCTCGACGGTGGCGGCGGGCTTCCCGGACGGGACGGGAATGCCGTGTCGGGCGAACAGCTGCTTGCCCTGATACTCGAGCAGGTCCATCGCGGCGCGGCACCATACCCGACGGCGGTAAAACGCGTCGTGCACCCTGCGGAAATGGACCCGCGGCGCGCGCAACCGGCCTCGGAAGGCATAATGCCCGGCCGATGCCGATTCCCAAGAACGTCACGTTCGTCACATTCGACGCCTACGGCACCCTGATCGACTGGGACAGCGGGGTCTACGACGCGTTCGTAAGAGAAGCCAAGCGCGATGGCTTCGAGATGGACCGGGACACGCTGATCCCGCTCTTCCACTCGATCCAGCAGCAGATCCAGGCGGGCTCGTACGAGCTCTACGCGGAGGTGCTGCGGCGCACGGCGATCCAGATCGCCGAGGAGATCGACTGGCCGCTCGAGCCCTCGCGCAGCGGCTTCCTGCCCGACTCGGTGCAGCGCTGGCCTGCCTTCAGAGAGGCGAACCCGGTCCTGCAGAGACTCGGCAAGCAGG
>Ga0193706_1001292_pt1 | contig 11429 bp, 17 predicted proteins | sample U3c1metaG_FD_160130 | JGI IMG/M metagenome (GOLD analysis project Ga0193706, IMG submission 160130) | Soil microbial communities from a riparian zone of the East river system, Colorado, United States - U3c1 | ecosystem: Environmental > Terrestrial > Soil > Riparian zone | place: USA: East River... | reverse complement strand
CGATGCGTCGCTCAGTTTGGCGCGGTCCTCACGCACTTCGAGGTCGAGATAGAGCGCCTGAGACTGGCCGGCGATCTCGAGCGCGAGCGTCGTTTTGCCCACCTGACGCGGCCCCAGCAGCGCCACGGCTGCCTGCCGGTCGAGCATCTCGAACCGTCTGAAGGGCGCGGCGCGGGATCATCGTCCATGCAAATTAAACGCATCAAATTCGATTTGCAAGGTAGCGTTCGATGGCCACGATCGCATCGATCCTTGTAAATCGCGTGTCTGACACGGGCATATTCAAGGATGAGTCCGACCTGTCTCGCCCCGATTTGATGCGCTCTTCCCAAAGGGCCGACCATCACCTCGGCCTCTCGAAGAGCTAGAGGCCAGCATTGGCGGGCACATGAAGGCCAAGCATGCTCGCCGTTGACACCAACGTCCTTGTTCGTTTGATGACGCGGGACGATTCCAAGCAACTCGCCGCAGCCGAGGCTTTCGTCACGAGCGGGGCGTGAGTCTCGCATCTCGTGCTGGCCGAGACGACGTGGCTCCTTGGCGCAGCATACGAGCGCGATGCCGGCGCCATCGCCACGGCAGTCCAGATGTTGCTCAACCACCGCGACATCGATTCAGGATCCCGACGTCGTCAGCGCAGCGCTCGAACACTTCCAGCGCCAGCCGGCAATCGGTTTTTCCGACTGCCTGATTCTCGAGATTGCTCGCAAAGCAGGATACTTGCCGCTTGGAACGTTCGACAGGCATCTCAGCAAGCTCGACGGTGCGGAGCGGCTCTGAACCAAATCCTCACCGCTCTCCCCACGTCACACCCGCGGAATTTGCGCCAGCTTGTCGAAATGCCGGTCGCGCGTGCAGAGCGAAAGATCGTGCTGCAAGACGAGCGCCGCGATCCAAAGATCGTTCGTCGGGATGGGTGTGCCCTGCCGACGCAGCTGCGCGTAGGCCGACGCATAGTGGTGCGTCGTCTGTGCGTCCGCGAATAGAATCTCGACGTCGTCCTTCATGAGAAATCGCCGCAGGAGGCGTTCGTTCTCCGCCTGCCGCGTACCCGTGGCGAAACCGGCTCGCAGCTCTCCGACCACGACGAAAGGGAGATACACGGCGTCCGCGGTCTCGACGATCTCGGCGACGTCGCGGCTGCCCGTGATGAGGTCGTCGTAACGATTGGAGTCAATAGCGATCCTCATCGCCACAGCTCGGGATCGATCCGCCGCTGGTCCTCGAGCGCCGCGTCGAGCTCAGGATCTTTGCGCCCCGCGCCCACCAAGTCTTGCACGGAGCGGCGCTTCTTCGGTTCTTCCGAAAGCCCCACCGCCTCGGCAAGCGCGTCGAGCGTCACTTGGTTGAGCGTCTTGTTCTCTTTCCGAGCTCGGCTCCGCAGGGCGGCGTCGAGCTTCTTTGGGATGCGCCGTAACGTGTACTGCATGCTACGATGCCTCCTAGCATACAGATGTGCATGCAGCCATGCGACCGCGCAAGGTGGGTGTGACGCCGATGGCCAGCCAGCCGACAGATGGAACCATATAGCGTCTTGCCCCGATGGACCGGAACGCTGACCGGGTTCTTGCCTGGGAAAGTAAGTATCACATGGCTGCCCGACTGCCGGTTCACAGTCCACCCGAGCCGCACCAAGGCGCGGACCAAGCGGCGGTTTGGTAATCGAGCCGAGATGCCCGAAAGCGTCAGCCGCGTGCAGGAATTCGAGACGGAGGAGCTTCGTCGTCGAGTAACGGAACTCGAAGCGCGGCTTTTCGAACGTGACGGCGGAGCGCGACAAGTTCGTCGCGGCTACGAGCAACTCAAGAAGCAAAGCTAACGGTGCCGGGTTGGGCGGTTGGGCGAAGAGGAGGCGCGGAAAGCCTCGGAGGAGACGGAGGGTTGGTAGCGAATGTGCAAGGCGCGAGCGACCGCGGCCCGAGCTCTGCTGGTCGCGGCGGTCTAGTTGTAGCCACTCACCACGATGAACTACTCGCGGCCGCGCACAGGGTCGTGGCTCTTGCGAAAGGTTGATTCGATGCCCCAACCGTCCGGTGCCGACGATGCGCGCAAAGTCGGCAACTAAACGTTTTTAGCGCGAGTCATTGACCCTGGGCATCGGGGGGAGGCGACTTGGTGTAGAAGGCGCAAGTTGCCGGCGAGGGGAAGGGTTGCGAGTTCACGCACAATCCATTGATGGTCGAGCAGACTCCTGACGTGCATTGCCGGTCCGACGTACACGCGCTGCCGTTCACCTGACCACTCACGCACGTCCTCGCGGCGTCACCCACAGCGGCCGCGCAATAAAGCGACGTTGCATTGTGAATTCCCAAATATGCGCAACGATCGCTGTTGAAATTGGGATCGTCACAGGTTCCGCCTGAGCCGATAACCGGAACGCACGTACCCGTGCCGCCGCTCGCATTGGAGTTGCAATACTGCCCGCTTCTGCACTCAATGGAGTGAGTACACGCCCCATTCTGCAAGACCGATCCTTGCAGAGCCGTAGTGCATGTCGCATAGAGGTTGCGCCTTGCGGGCCCATCCTCCGACGTGCAATCTCGAGTTCGCTCCAGGTTAATGCACTGAGCAGCGGTGCCTGGATCGAAAGCTACGCTGGAGGGAATTCCCGCATCCACCTGTCTAAAGCGGAAAAGGTAAGCGGCCACTCGTTCGGGCCCGGCCCCGCTCTCAACAACGGAAAGGCAGTTGTCACGATCGAATCGACTCGCATCGAGCATGCAACATTCCGCGAGGCGATCGCACCACGCGACGGCGATCGCATGGTGGAAATGATCGATGGTTACCGGCGGCGATCCTGCGTCGCCGTCCGGACTCGCATCCGGGCCACCGTCTGCGCCAGAGCTCCCCGCGCTGCCGTCATTTCCGCCATCACCGCCTCCGCCATCAGTTGTACCAGCACTGCCGCCCGCGCCTGCGACGCCACCGCTGCCTGCCGTACCACCGCTGCCCGCCGCACCGCCGCGGCCTGCCCCACCACCGACGCCCGCGCCCGCCGTACCAGCGCCGCCCTTTCCTGCTGCCCCCGCGGTGCCACCCGCTCCACCGCCACCCACACCTCCGGTGCCAGTTGACCCTCCAGCTTTTCCGCCTGCGTCGGCATCCGATCTTCCGCCGTCCGCTCCTGCCCGACCGGCAGCTCCTGCCCCGGCGGTCCCCATAGGCACGACTTCCGTGTCATCCCCCCCGCAAGCTGTTCCCAACGCGACGATCAGGCTCGTCAGTAGGCAGGACCGAGCTAGGCCGATCGGCCCAAAGGAACAACCAGATGATTTCATAATAGAGATCTCCCTTGACCTACGCAGAATGAGGCAACCCCTCGTTCGCCCCGACCAGCGCCGCACCCAACTCTAGTGATGCTCTTAGCCATACGTTTCGTTGAATTTCGGCGCAAGAGCATTCGCGACCAAAGGAAAGCAAGACTAGTTCCGTCCATTCTTGCGCGCCCCGCCCACGTCCAAACGACCTACCTCGACCCACGCCGGCGTGGTTCCATCCAGAAGTGCCGTGCCCGCAATTTCCACCCACGCATGTGCGTCGATCGGCCACCTCGACAATCTGATGCGAGGCGTGTCAGCGCGGCTCGGGGGAACGACACCGATCACAACTTGGGAACCGCGACACCGGGCCGCGACCGAAAGCGAACGGCTGAGACAAGTGCCTCGAGTGCCGAGCCTGCGAGTCAGGTCTCGCGCTTCATCGATCGTTTCGATGGGCGCGTATAGAGACGCCACTACCTTGACCCAGGTTTTGGCGCGCAGGGGGGTAGCCACGAGAAGCGACAGGTAGGCTACGCCATTTAGGGCGTTGTCACCGAGCCAAGTTAGGGCACCGCTTCGCATCATGCACGCGTTGGTTCGGATGGACTTCGATAGGGCGTCGGCGCCATGCGTCTGTGATCTGCTGACTCGTGCTTCATAACACTCATTCGTTGATCCGCACGAGGCCGCGTTCGAGAAGGTCGCCGACCAGCGCCATGACGTCGCTCAGCAATGTTTCCTCCGATACGTCGTAGTTCGGAGCCAGCATCGCCGCGATCTCTCGCGGCGACTGCTGCTCAGCTAGATGCCGCCAGATGACGCCACCCACCTCGTCAAGGCCGTAGTAGTTGCCTCCCGCCAAATCGAGTATCACCCATTCGCCATCGAACGGGCGCGCGCTGACGCCCTCGCTGATGGAAATACGGGCGTTGGGGGAAATCACGGGTATCCTCACGGCGAGGGCGGTAAATTGGATCGGGCGACCAACTGGCGGACGATCCCGACGGATCGACTTAGCTGATCCAACGAACATGCGCGGCGCAGCTCGAAGATCGGGCACGTCTGTACCACGCGGCGGAATTGCTCGAACTCACTCAGCTGGGCTTCGGGACGGTCGATGACGAATCGGATCGCCGATCCGGACAGTAGCGAGAAGGCCTCCTGACCGCGCACCCTCTGCAAAATCGGCCTTGAAACCTCAGGGTCAAAAACCAAGTGCAGGATAGCTATCAACGTCAAGCTTGTTGCGGCCGTCACCCGAACGGTCACCGGCACCTTTCCCTCAGTCCCATGATTGATACCAAGGGCAACACGAGCGCTCGGAAGCAGCCACACCGCCGACTGCGATGGTACGACCTCGATGGCCGCAGCTGCGTCTGTGGAGTTCGGCACCTCAATCGACGCGGTATCGTCCGCGACAAGGTCAAAGCCAGCCTCTGTACAGAGGGCCGCCGCAAGGGTCGACTTACCTGCCCCGCTTTCGCCCAAGAACACGACTGCACTTGAGCCGAGACTCGCCGCTCCAGCGTGAAATGTGAGCTTGCCCTGGAGATGTCGAGTCAACGCGCCTATCGCGCTTGCGCCGAGCTTTTCTAGCACCCGTGGGTTTGCTCCCCGCGCGGCCTCCAAGCGCGCCCGCGTCCCGTCCGCGTTCAAAAAAAAGGTGCCCAAATTGGGAAATTCAGCGACAAGCTCCGTCCCGCGGCGTCCGATTCGTGCGGTGACCCTCCCACGTACGCGCTCTTCGCCGAGCCAAGTCGTTACCTGTTCATCGTCCACGATGTTTCCTGCCTAAGTCACCCCACTGAGAGCGGACGAACGCTTCCACGGCGAGCGCTGGCCAAAGAGGCAACCAATTCCGACTTTCACCTCCTGCGGCGATTAGAGCTTCGAAATGACGGCGGTAGGTTTGTGGACACACAAGCCCCATATCCCCCAGCATCTTCATGCTGGCCAGATCGCGCAATTCATTCAGATTGCCGCCTTGCACCAACTCGGCGATAGCTGGTTCGAAGACTGCCTTGTCGCGGCGCAGCCTCAGTCGTTCTGGAAGGAGCTGACGCATGGCGTGTCGGAAAAGCCCTCGCTGACGACCTTCAAATAGCAACATATGCTGAGGAAAGCTCGACGTGAGCGCGACCACCTCGTCATCGAGGAGTGGATCGGCTTGAGTCACGCCGGCAAGGGCCTCCATTTGCGTGCAATTCGAGGCAAGCAGCGCGAAGTCGTTCGCCGCAAGTCGCTTCAGCTTTGCCTCGCTCGTAACTGTAGAAAAGTCCCGGTTAGGTTGCGCTCGCACCACCATTTCCGTCATGACGCGCCGAAGATAGGGGCCAGCCCAGGGCCATCTTTGGTGCGCGTACCGCCTGCGCCTATGGCGCTGTATCATGGGAAATTTCGAAGCGACTGCTGGCGCCACGAGATGTCGTATTGAGCGGGCAATTCGCAGAAATGGGGCGCCGCGCTCGCCTTCGTCGCGGCGGAATACTGTGCGGAACCAATCCCGCGAAGCCACCCGTGGCGCAAGAACGCGAGGATCACCGCCGAAGACCTGATCCCCCCCCGTCCCCGTCAGGATGACTTCGGCGCCTCGGTCGCGTGCAGTTTCGAACGCCGTTAGCCTCGGCGCGGCAGTTGGCCAAATCAAGGGCGCTCCGTCGGCAATCATGGCGTCCAAGATTCGAGGTGCAGCTTGTCCCGAGAAAATTCGGACTGGAAGGATACCCAAGTCTTCGCACAGCTCCCGAAGGTACGGACGATCATCTCCGGGCCCACCGAAGCTCCAAGTAATCGCATCGATCTCGCGTCTGGTGGCGCCCCGGGCCACGGCCACTGCATGGGCCAGTACGCTGCTCGAGTCGAGGCCACCGCTAACGAGCACGGCGACTCGACGCGCCGACCCGATCGATCTTTCGACGGCGCGCTGAAGTACGGCGCGAAGCTCGCTCGCAAGGTCATCGGGCGCGCCGAAGTGCGGGAGGACCTCGATGACGGCGTCGTCCTTCTCGACGATGCCTCGCGAATCAACCAGCACGGCCTCTCCAGCTTTGACGCGACGGATCTCGTGGAACACGGTGGCCGACGCGTCCGCCGGACTTCGGGCCAAGAGCAATGCCGCAAGCGCATCCCGATTGGGCGAAGCGCCGTCCAGACACGCTGCGAGCGGCTCAAGGCGCGAGCACGCGGCAACGGCGCCGCATGGCAGTCTCACGAAGTACAAACAGCGACCCGTCGGGAAACCGCAGCCCAGGACGAGACCTTTCGACGCGCCTGCAATCACCGCGTATTGACCGCCAAGACGCCCCGCGTTCGCTAGCCCGACACGAGAGAACGTCTTGCGAGGAATGCCGGTCCACGCAACGCATTGGTCGTTATCGATCCGACCGGAAGGAGCAAGCGGCCAGACCGCGAGGGCGCATTGCTGCCTCTGGGCAGTCAGGCACGGAGCCATCTCGACGGCGCGCGACAACCGGGCAAGGACGCTTTCTGCGTCGGAATGACCTTCGGGCAACCAAATACCCGCAATCACTCAAGGCTTTCTATTAGGATCCTGCCCGCCTGAGCTCTTGCAGTAGGGGGCTAACCAACGCAGTTAGCATGCGCCAGGGCCCGTAGTGGCCGCAATCCATCACGCTTAGCCACATGGTGGTTGCGGACCGGCTGCCGGCTCGAATCCGTCGCATAAATTCGATCCTCCGCCCAAAGTAAGCTCTCTTACCGAGCCTAGCCGGCGTAGCCGGGGTGCTTTGTAAGGCCGGCGTGGCGGATTGCCAGCCTTCGCCATCGCGTCCTCTGCTCGCTCGACTTCTCCGCCTCGACCTGCGTTCGCTGCGTCAGCCATCGTCAAGCTCCTCGACCTTTCCACCACGTCGGCTGCTTCGCTCCTTAATATGCTGTACGTTGCAACAACGCGACCCAAAGTTCATTGTGGGCGGCATCAGCCCCAGCCGTCCGCTTATATCACAAAGAGCTCTTGCTTAGGCAGCCTTGCGAGTGCCCAAACGCCCGCACCCAACCGCGGCCTAATCCGGCGATATCGTGAACCGTCCCGTATACCGGGGGGGCGGAGCGAAGCCATTATAGCGACCTCGTCCCACAGGGCCCCCTAGTAAAGGTTCCGTGGTTGAAAGGGTGCGTGTGGCTGTAAGCGAAGTCCCATCACTCCGGGACCAGTCGACCCACTGCCTGTGCCGGCGTGGGTTCGCATAGATTCTCGCCGTCGCCGGAATCTACGTCCTGAGGAAGGAGCTTTGCGTCCGCACGACTGTATTCTGCGCGACCGGAAGAGAGGTCGGGGTAGATCCGAAGCGCCAGGGTCGCGATGGATGCTTGCTCGGGCTCGGGACAAAGGTGTACGGCGTGGTAACGACTTCGTCGCCAATCTTTCAAGGGTCGGCGGAGCAGCTTGCCCTCGACGACCACCAGACTCGTTCTCGATGGGAGTATGACTCAGTAGGCACGCCGCAAAGGGACTGTCGACGAATTCTGGGCGATCCGGGACGGCCATCGGTCCATGAATTGGTTGGCGTGAGCTCGTCGAGAAAGCGGCCCCGAGTGGTGAGAACGATGATGCGAGGCCGGCATCGTGGGCGCGGTTCGGCCGCATTTTCAGCGAAGGCCGGGGGCGGGGGACCAGTGGATGGTGGATCGCAACCAATCAATCAGGCCGAAAAACTCAACCAGCCTTGGTGACCTTCCTTCCCCCTCACCTCTCTCCCCATCGCTCCATCCCCGCCCCCGGCGCCGCCCGCTGCACCGCGGCCATCCCGTTCTCCATCGCCGCGCTCGACGCGTACATCTCGCTCGTCCCAATGACTTCTCCATTGGCGGCCTTCAGCACGAAATACGGCTCCTCTTTCCGCGAGCGGCGTCGCTCGTACCGCTCTTCGAGCGGCGCGTTCGCTTTCACCGAGGCAATGGCGTTTTCAGCGCCGGTGAGGGAAGCGTATTTCTGACTCACGAGGACGATCTCGCCGTTGCTCGCCGTCAGGTGAAAGTGGTACGCGCCGTCACGGTTCTTCATCACGAACTTCGGATTTTGCATGGGGTCCTCCCTGATCCTTTTTCGCGGGTCGGCCGTTCACGCTTTGCCGCGCCGCTTTGCTTCGATGCTCGAGCGCCAAACGGATCTCGCTGCGGGTCATGGGTCCGCGCATGAACGACATCGTCCAGCGCGGCTGAAGGAGCACCGTTCCCCGGTCGGCGTGCGCGTCGCGCATCAAGAAGCACCGTGGCGCGAGTCGCCGCAGCGTCTGTCCGAGCTGGTCCGAGGCACCGTATTCCTCGTGGCTGGTGGCGCCGAGTCCATCGAGAACCCGCGCTCGATCGGCGTCCGTCTGCAATCGGCCGAGACACCAAAGTCCCGCATTGCTGAGCGCGCGGTAGTCGAGGTCCATGGGGTTCTGCGTGGCCACGACCACGCCGACGCCGAAGGCGCGGGCCTGCTTCATGAGGGCGACGAGCGGGCGCTTGGTGGGCGGATTCGCAGGATGGGGCGGGAGAAAGCCATACACTTCGTCAAAGACGACGAGTGCGCGGAGGCGTTGCGAGCCCGGGAGCGAGCGGACCCACGAGAGCACCTCTTCGAGAAGGACGCCAAGGACGAGCGCGCGCTCTTCATCGTCGAGGTGAGCGACGCTGACGATGACGGCCGGGGTGCGACCGGCGGTGGGCGCCATCCAGGCCCCCATGTCGAGGGTTGCGCCTTCGCGCCAGCTCGAAAAGGTCGGCGAGGCGAGCAGCGTGTTGAGCGCTGCGGAAAGATCGCGGCGGGCGCGCTTCGGTAAAAAGGCGTCGAGCTCGAGCGCGCCGATGCGCGTGATGGGCGGAAGTGCGAGATCGCCGAGCAACGAGCCGAGATCGGCCGGCCCGCCGGCCGCGAGGCGTCGCTCGGCCAGCACAGAGAGAAGGACGTGCTCGCGACTGCGCGCGGGATCGGGATCGAGACCGAGGAGACGAAGCACGAGCGAGACGGCGGCGCTCAAGGCAGAACGCGCCGATTCCGGATCGTGTTTCCAGCGATCGGAGCGGCGCTCGAGCGAGGATAAGACGTGCAGCAGCTCTCCCGCCGAGGCGCCCGGCGTCACGACGCGAACGTCGGTCGACTGGGAAAAGGCGGCGAGATCGGCTTCGCCGATCGACCAAGCCGAAAGACCGCGCCGGCGCTCGTCGGCGAGCTCGGCGGCCACGACCTCGGCCGGTCGGTCATCGGTCGCGGGGACGGCGGCGGCGGTCCAAGGCAGAAGCTCGGCGGGGGCGAACGTCGGAAAAGAGAGAAGGAGATTCGGCAGATCCCCTTTGACGTCGATGACGAGGACGGGCACCGCGGCGCGAAGCGCTTCTTCGACCAGGACCATCAAGAGGCCCGTTTTGCCGCTGCCCGTCATGCCGAGCACGACGCCGTGCGTGACGAGGTGATGTGCCGGCAGCCGGCAAGGCGACGCCTTCGATCCGTTGAGCGGACGCCAGCCGCCGAGATGGAAGGAAGGACGAGCCATGGCACATCACCTCGTAACCAACATCGTCCTACTCGCGCACGAAAGGCTCGCTGTCAGGAAAGCCCACGGCGGGCGGTCCCTTGGCAGGGCCGCCGTTCACGCTCGGTTTGGCCGCTGCTGCTGGGGCGAGAGGCTGCGGAGCCGGCAAGGGTGCTGCCGGCGACGCGTCGTCGATTTGCTTGCGCCGGGCGGATCGGCCCGCCGTGTAGATGGAGGGCGCGACGTCATCGGCGTTCTCCGCGTCCCAGTGGAAGAAACCCACCGCGCGACGCGCGTGGTCGTAGGCGGAGACGAAGAGGGTGAAGGCGCGCTGGCGATTCTCGGCGGCTTCGGCAGCGACGGCCGGTGTCTGCTCCCGCTGCCCGACGCCCGTGAGGATGCTGTCGGCGAGCATCTCCGCTTGAACGAGCTCCTTCAACTGGATCGCGGTCTTGCCGGAGATAGTCGCCCAGCCCTCCCGCATCAGCGCGGCCAGCGCGAAGAGATCGAACGCCAATTGACGGTAGCCTTTGACGCCCTTCAACTCCTTGAGCCGTTCGCCATCGATGAGCCTGCGCTGGGCCAGCGCATGAGCATCGGCAAAAAGGACGTCGCGCAGGTCCGTCGCGGTCTCGGAGATCGCCTCCAGCGATTCCGTCGGTTGTGAAGCCGCCAAGTAGAGCGCGTGCGCGTGCCCGAGGGCCAACGTGTACGCTTCCATCTTGTCGAAGCGCGCAATGTCGAATTGTGGCAATTCCGTCACGACCCGCGGGCGCAGGGACTTGAAAAAGGGCAACACGCCCATCACGGTCGTGATCGCGCTCGGAATATCGATATTGATGATGATGTAGTCGGCGGGCGGAACCTTTCGAATCTCATCGAGGAGCTGCTCGTATGCATGTCGAAAGCGCGGCACGTCCACCGCATCAGGTGTGAGCTGATCCATCGGCACTTCTCCTTATGTTTTGGCGACGCGCATCGATGCCGCGCCGTGCGAATCGGCGCACTCTATTCGAATTGCGAACGGCGCAAATAAAATACGAAACGCATCATTGCAAATAAATGATGAATGGCTGTTCGCATCGGGACCTTCCCTGTCGAGAACCTCCCTGAGGGACCGAAATGCCGCAGTTTCGACACGACTGGCAGTGCGAACGAAATTCGACGTGGCTGATTTTGATTCGTTCCCACGCGAAGCAGCGCGACGTGCGGTGACGTGGCGAGGCCCCGCCAGAGCCCGATTGGGAATGCGCGTTCCGTCCGGAGGCTTCACCGTGAAGACCGCGGGATTGTGTTGCTATCGCCGAGCCTTCGCCTGAAGGCCCGCGCGATGCGCGCGTTCGTCCCGATGGCTCACGTGAAGCAAAAACGATTGCAGAAGCCGTCGCGGGGCTTCGTACGGAGGGTCGCGGCACTGGGCGTCTTTGCCGCAGCCTTCGCGTGAAGGAAAAACGATTGTCGGGGAATCGATCGGGCTTCGCGTGAAGCAGAAACGATAGCGAGGGAATCGATCGGGCTTCGCGGGAAGCAGAAACGATTGCGAGGGAATCGTGGAGGCTTCAGGGGAAGGCGATCTGAGGGGTTAAGGGCGGGATAGACCGGGACATAAGGGTACAGACCGGCAGCATAGGTAACGTTGCCCGGCAGCGATGCAGCCCGGACGATAGGTGATTCAGTCCCGGTCATCGGTCAG
>Ga0193706_1001291_pt1 | contig 11436 bp, 7 predicted proteins | sample U3c1metaG_FD_160130 | JGI IMG/M metagenome (GOLD analysis project Ga0193706, IMG submission 160130) | Soil microbial communities from a riparian zone of the East river system, Colorado, United States - U3c1 | ecosystem: Environmental > Terrestrial > Soil > Riparian zone | place: USA: East River... | reverse complement strand
GCGAAGGCGGAAGAGACGCGGGAGCGCATTCTCGATGCCGCTCTGCGCCTCTTCCGCGAGCGGGGCTTCGACCACACGACGATGCGCGACGTGGCCGGCGAGGCTGGAGTCGCGACCGGCGCCGCCTACTACTACTACCGGTCCAAACAGGATCTGGTCATGGCGTTCTATCTCCGCACGGACGAGGAGGCGGGGGAGGCGTTCGCGCGTGTGATCGGCTCGACCACGGACCTGCGCAAGCGGATCCGCGGGATCATCGAAGCGAAGTTCGTCCAGTTCGACGAGCATCGCAGCCTTCTCACCGCGCTGCTGAAGGCGGGAGTCGATCCACGCGATCCACTCTCGCCGTTCGGACCGGAAACGCGAAAGGTGCGTGAGGACAGCATCGCCTGGTACGCACGAGCGATCGATGGCGCGACCCCGGCGGTCCCGAAGGACCTGCTCGCTCATCTCCCGGGCCTTCTGTGGCTCTACCACATGGGCCTGATCTATTTCTGGATCATCGACGAGTCGCCCGGCCAGAAGCGGACCAGGAAGCTCGTCGACGGAACGCTCGACCTCATCGTGCAGCTCCTGAGGGTCTCGTCGCTGCCGTTCATGGGCCCGCTCCGGAAGAGAGCGCTGCGGGTCATGCGGGAGATCGAGGAGTAGCAGCGAAGAGCGTTCTCCGTTCTCCGTTCTCGGTTCTCAGTTCGGCTCCGTCCACCTCGACGTTCGCGCTGAGAACCGAGAACTGAGAACCGAGAACGCCGAAGGCCGGGTATCCTACGCGCCGAATGATCGAGCCCAGGAAGTCAGTCGACGGCGTCGTGCTGGTCGACAAGAAGTCAGGCATCACCTCCCACGATGTCGTCGAGCGGTTCCGCCGCCGCACGAAAGTCAAGAAAGCCGGCCACACCGGCACGCTCGACCCGATGGCCACCGGGCTGCTCATGCTCTGCGTCGGCAAGGCGACCAGGCTGCAGGCATACCTCATGGGGATGGAGAAGACGTACGAGGGGACGATCCAGTTCGGCTGGGCCACCGACTCGTATGACGCGACGGGCGAGCCGGCCGGCGAGCCTGTTCCGGCGAGCGTCGAGGGCATCGACCTGGAGCCGCACGTCGAGCGCCTCCGCGGCCCCATCGAGCAGATGCCGCCGGTCTTCTCGGCGAAGAAGGTCGACGGCGTGCGCGCGTATGCGATGGCGCGGAAGGGCGAGGAGGTGAAGCTGGAGCCCAAGCGCGTGACGGTGCACGAGTTCACGATCCTCGCGCAGCAGGGCTCCACTGCACAATTTCGTGTGCGCTCCTCCTCCGGTACCTACATGCGCTCTCTCGCACACGATCTCGGGCAGTCCATCGGAGTGCCCGCGCACCTTGCGGAGCTCCGCCGCACGGCGATCGGAACGTTCCACGTCGATCAGGCCATCGGCTTCGACGCGATGTCCGAGGCGGCGCCGGAGGCGATTCTGGCGTCGCCGCATTTCCAGAGCCTGTCGGAGATCGATCTGCCGCTGCCGAAGCTCCGCATCGACTGGGCGCAGCAGGGGAAGATGATGCAGGGACAGGGCGTGATCATGGTCCCGTCCGTGGCGGTTCGGAAGGGTGACCTCCTTGCGCTCGGCAATCCGCACGACCAGCTCGTCGCGATCGGCGAGGTGGTGAACGTCCTCAGGGAAGGCGGCCCGGTCGAGGTGAAGCCGAAGGTGGTCCTGGCGGGCTGAGCCCAAATCCTGAGCGGGGTGGCCGGGAGGGCCCGCCCGCCCGGCCATCCCCGCTCAGGATTCGCTTCCCCCGGGATTGAAATCCCCCCGGCCCGCTGTTATCGTGCGCGTTTCGTAAAGCTACACGTGTATTCAGTTGCAGTTAACGTCTAAGGAGACAGGATTTGTCCACCACGAAGCAGGCAAAGACGGACATCGTCAACCAGTATCGGGTCCACGACGCCGATACCGGGTCGCCAGAAGTGCAGATTGCACTCCTCTCGAACCGCATTACCTACCTTACCGAGCACTTCAAGACCCACGCGAAGGACCATCACTCGCGCCGCGGTCTTCTCAAGCTCGTCGGCCGCCGCCGCCGCCTTCTGGATTACCTCAAGAAGACGGACGTTGCGCGCTACCGCACGATCATCGACAAGCTCGGCATCCGTAAGTAACGCGATCAACCCGAGGGGCGGGCCTCAGGCCCGCCCCTCTTTTTTCAGCCGTTGAGCTGTTCAGCCCTTCAGCTGAAAAGCCGAACAGCTGAACAGCCGAATAGCTGTAGCGCTCCTTCCCCCATGGCCGGATCCCATCATCCGGCCCCTCGCGGATCAATCAACAGCGCGAAGTGATGAGTGGCTCGCGCATCGAAGGAAATCAATGGCAACCAAGAGAGAGATGCAGATCGGCGGGAAATCCCTGTCGCTGGAGACAGGTGACATCGCCAAGCAGGCACACGGGTCCTGCGTCGTTCGCTACGGCGACACGGTGGTGCTCGCCACCGCCTGCTACAAAGAGGGCAACGTGATCGGCGACTTCATGCCGCTCACCGTCGACTACAAGGAGTACACCTACGCCGGCGGCCGCATCCCGGGCGGCTTCTTCAAACGCGAAGGACGTCCCACCGAGAAGGAGATCCTCACCTCCCGCCTCATCGACCGCCCCCTCCGCCCCTCGTTCCAGAAGGGCTACCGCCAGGAGACGCAGATCATCGCGCTGGTCCTCTCCGCCGACGGCGAGAACGACCCGGACATCCTGGCCATCAACGCCGCCTCGACGGCCCTGGTCATCTCCGAGATCCCGTTCCACAACCCGATCGGCGCCGTGCGCGTCGGCTACATCGATGGCGCGATCGTCATCAACCCCACGAACTCGCAGCGCGACCTCTCCGACCTCGACCTGATCGTGGCCGGCACCGACAGCGCCATCGTGATGGTGGAGGCGGGAGCCCGTGAGGTCGACGAGTCCGTCGTCCTCGACGCGTTCGACGCCGCCCACGCCGAGATCCGCCGCCTCTGCGACATGCAGAAGCAGCTCCGCGCCGACATCGGCAAGGAAAAGCTCATCGTCGTGTACACCCCGAAGTTCACCGAAGAGCTGGTGAAGGAGCTGATGGAGAAGTATGGCGCGCAGCTGCGCCAGGCCATGCTCACTACCGGCAAGCACCAGCGTTACGCGGCCCTGAAGGCCGTGAAGCAGGAGATCGTCGGCAGCGTCCCCGTCGAAGAGACGGAGCGTCTCGTCGCCGTCACCGCCGCGTTCGGCGAGATGGAAGTGCAGATCTTCCGCAATCTCATGCTGAACGAGAGCATGCGCGTCGACGGCCGCCGCTTCGACGAGATCCGACCGATCTCCATCGACATCGGCGTCCTCCCGCGTACGCACGGCTCGGCGATCTTCACGCGCGGCGAGACGCAGGCGCTCGTCACCATGACGCTCGGTACGCCGCAGGAAGCGCAGAAGATCGAAGACTTCGAAGGCGAGACCTTCCAGCGCTTCATGCTCCACTACAACTTCCCGCCGTTCTCGGTCGGCGAAGTGAAGTTCCTGCGCGGCCCCGCGCGCCGCGAGATCGGCCATGGCAACCTGGCCCGCCGCGCGCTCGCTCCGCTGCTTCCGACTGAGGACGAGTTCGCGTACACGATCCGGATCGTGTCGGACATCCTCGAGTCCAACGGCTCCTCTTCGATGGCCTCGGTCTGCGGCGGCTCGCTGGCGATGATGGCCGGCGGCGTTCCGCTCAAGGCTTCGGTCGCCGGTGTGGCAATGGGCCTGGTCAGCGGCGAGAACGGCAAGTACGCCGTGCTGAGCGACATCGCCGGCATGGAAGACCACGAAGGGGACATGGACTTCAAGGTCGCCGGCTCGCGCAAGGGCATCACCGCGCTGCAGATGGACATCAAGGTGTCGGGTCTGTCGCGCGAGGTGATGGCCCAGGCGCTCGCGCAGGCGAACGCCGGACGCATGCACATCCTCGACAAGATGGAGGCTGCGATCTCCACGCCGAAGGCCGAGCTCTCCGAGTACGCGCCGCGGCTCTACACGGTCATGGTTCCGAAGGACCGCATCCGCGACGTCATCGGATCGGGCGGCAAGACCATCCGCTGGATCGTCGAAGAGACCGGAACGAAGATCGATGTGGCGGACGACGGCAAGGTGACGATCGCGTCGACGGATGCGAAGTCTGCCGAGCGCGCCATCGACATCATCAAGGGCCTCACGGCTTCGCCCGAGATCGGGAAGAACTACAAAGGCACCGTCAAGCGCATCGAGCCGTACGGAGCGTTCGTGGAGATCCTGCCGGGTCAGGACGGACTGCTGCACATCTCCGAGATGGCGCACTCGCGCGTCGGCCAGGTCACGGACGTCATGCAGATGGGCGACGAGATCGAAGTGCAGGTGGTTGGCGTCGAGCCGGACACCGGCAAGATCCGTCTGTCGCGCAAGCCCCTCCTTCCGCCTCCCACGGAAGAGGAAGCCGCGGCCGCGCGCGAGCGCGAGTCGCGTGGTCCTCGCGGTCCGCGTGAAGGCGGCGGCGGTGATCGCGGCGGATTCCGCGGCGGCGATCGCGACCGCGGCCCGCGCCGCGACGGCGGCGGACATGGCGGCGGCGACCGTCATCGCAGCGGCGGTGGCGGTGGTGGAGATCGCGGTCCGCGCCGTGACAGCGGCGATCGGGGTCCGCGCCGCGACGCAGGCTTCCGTGGTGAAGCCGGTGGCGGCGACCGTCCACCGCGCCGCGAGGGCGGCGAGGGTGGGGGCGGCGGTCACGAAGGTGGCAGCGGCGGCGGCGAGAGCTAAAAAAGCGGCGACGAAAGTCGCCGCTTTTTTTTAATCCTGAGCGAGGGGGCAGGGGCGATGGGAGCGAAGGATCAACGGAGCCTCAGCCTGGGTCTGCGCCGTTTGCCCTGAGGCTCCACGAGGCAGTTCTCAGTTCTCGGTTCTCAGTTCTGATGTGTTGCGCGGGTTTTCAGAACTGAGAACTGAGAACTGAGAACGTTTTCGGAATTGATCCTTCGCTCCCTGCCGCCCGCCGCCCTCGCTCAGGATTCACTTCGCCGGCACGAGCTCGACCGCGGTGGTTCCCCACGGGACGATCAGCTCTTCGATCCGCAGCTCTGCGCCCGCCGCCGCCGGCTTCACCGGTACGGCGAACGCGAAATCGACATTCGTCGTCGCACCCGCCTTCACGTCGACGGTCTGCGTCGAAAGCCCGTACTTCTCGTGCCACACCTGGACGGTCTGTGTGCCGGCTGGCACGTTCGCGATCGTGAAAGCGCCAGTCGCGTCGCTGACCGCGTAATACGGATGATTCACGACGCCGATGTAGCCGGTCATCCACGGATGGACGTCGCACTTCACGTGCAGCATCACCTCTTCGCTCTTGAGCTGGTACTTGAAGACCATGCCGGCCTGGGGCTGTCCGGCGTTGAAGTCGTTGCCTTTCGTGCTGAGGCTGTGAATGTTGTGCAGCGTCTGGTCGCTGTTCTTGACCAGGAGCGTCTGGCCGACGCGCGTGCCCTGGATGCGCGGATGATAGGTGCAGCCGCGCTGGTCGATGACCGCGGCCGCTCCGCCGCTCGCGTTCGCGAACGAGCCCTTGAGGCTGACGAACACGTTCGCCAGTCCGCCGCCCGGCGCGACGATCACCGCTTCCTGGAGCACCTTCTTGCCAGCGTTGATGGTGAGACAGTTGGGATCGGCCCCCATCGGGATGCGCTTGTTCGCAGGGGGAGTGCCGGTCAACTTCACGTGTCCTGAGATCGTTCCCTGCGCGAACAGCGGGGTGCCGACGAGGACGAGTGCCGCAACTGCCATGGGGAACCGAAACCTGATCATTCCTGAGCCTCCGTAGATGGTCTGACTATTCCGCCGGTGTCGCGGGTGTCTGCGACGACGCCGGCAGCACGTTGTTGCTTCTCGCTTTGAGATATTGATAGATCAGCGCGATCTGCTCGTCGGTCACTGTACCGCGAAACCCGGGCATGCTCTTGAGCGGTCTCCCGTTGAGCACGATGTAGTGGAACCCCGGATAGCTGAAGCGGCGGACGGAGAGCCGGAGGTCGACCGGTGCGAGGCCCTTGGGATCGGCGACGGCGTCGGGGCCGTGGCATCTGGCGCAGGTGTCGTTGAAAAGCGGCGCGCCGTCTCTCGCCTGCGCGAGGTCGAACTTGGGGGCGCCGTGGCTGAGCAGATCGCGAAGCTCCACGGTCACGAGGAGCTCGGCGGGCAGTACCCCATTCACGTCGAGCTCATCAGCGATGGCGGATGCGCACGGATCCGAGATCGAAGCGGCGTGCAGACTCGCCGGCGCGGGATGCGGCTTGTCGACCGTGTAGACCGATACGACGCCGTCGAGTCCCAGCTCGAGGATGCCCAGTCCGGCCAGGGGCGCCCACAGAACGCCCGCGTCGAGCTTTCCGTCCTTCACGTCCTGTAACAGCTGCGAAGGGGCGGTCGCGCTCACCGGGTACTCATCGATGTTCGCGATCCCGAGAGAGCGCGCGACCTCGCGCGACGCGTCGCCGCCGGTGACGCCAACGTGCAGACCTCCGACGGCAGGGGCGGTCGGGCCGGGGACGGTCGCCGCGAGACGATCGGGAACGACCAGGACATAGGTCGAACCGTACCGCGGAACCGCCGACAGGACGCCGCCGAGACGTTGAGGCGCGAGCGCGGCGCACGGCGACGCTTCTTCGCCTTCCGGCGCCTCATCTGCGGGTGTCTGCTCTGCGGCCACGCCCGGATCGGGTTGTTGCGCGCGCGCAAGACCTTTCTGCGGGCTGATGACGACCGCGGCGATGGTGGCGGCGAACACGATGCCCAACCAGGATCTATTCATCGGCGCTCTCTCCATCAGAAGCCCATTTTCAGCCGGATGTAGACGATGTTCTGCGAGTAAGGCTGTGGGAGCAGCCCGTTCATCAGCATGGCCACGCCATTGATGTAGAGCGGCACATACGTGAAGCCCTGGTAGTTGTAGTCGTCGACATCCCATCGCTCCCACTGATACCCCGCCGCGAGCGAGATGCGGTCGCTGTAGTCGTAGGTGAGCTCGGGATTGAGCGAGTGCATCTCGGTGTCGTCGACGTCGTCGAACGGCAGAGGATCGAACGCGTTCGTGTCATCCACCCCGGCGGTGCCGACGGGACTCGAGTACTCATGCCTGCCGTCGCTGCTTGCGAACACGTATTGAACGGAGAACTTGAGCCTGTCCGGGATGAGCGTGGCATCGGCGCCGATGCCGGCCGTGAAGTAGTCGTCCCGGACGCGAGCGATCCAGTTGCTGTTCGACTCCAGCGTGCGCTGTTTCAGATAGGGGTCGCTGATTCCGTTCACCGTCCACTGGCGGCTCATCGACTCGTACTTTCTCCGCTCGAGCCCCGCCTCCGCGAACACGGTCCAGTACTCCGAAGGCGCCCACGTATAGTCCAGGCCCACGGAGTGATGGCCGTCGGAGCGGACGCCGAACTGCACCGCGTCGCTCGTCTGCGTGGTCACGTTCTCCGCCGCCATGGAGACCTGTCCCAGCGGCGTGACGTCGTAGTCGGTGGAGACGAACTGCACGTGGCCGGAGAGCATCTGCGTATCCGTGAACGCCCACGTGGCCATCACCTGGGCCTCGTTGCGATCGTACGGGGCCTCGTCGAACTTCTCGATCCAGGGGAACATGGGATGGGCGTTCTGATTGCCCTGCACGATGTTGTAGAGATCGAACTCGTAGTCGGCCGTGGTGCGGCTGCTGCGCTCGTACCAGCTCTTCACGTCGAGCGCCCCGAAGAGAACCGAGTCGTACTCCACCTTCAGCTTGTGGTCTTTCATCCACTCCACTTCGCGCTCATCGCGGTTCATGCGCTCGAACGTGTAGACCAGAGAGGCTTTGTTGAACGGCGTGAACTGATACGTTCCCTCGACCGTTCCGGTGTGTCTCGAGTACTGCGCCAGCACTGTTTTGTAAGTGCCTCCGGCCGTCTCGGGATTGCGGATGTCTTCATCCTCGCGGACGAACTGGTAGATCGTGAAAGGCTTCTCGTCGTTGTCGAGGCCGTAGTAGCGGTACTGGCCGACCAGCCGGAGTTTCTTCGAGAAGTCGCTCGTCCAGCGCATCGACACGGTGCGCGTGTTCATGGCTGTCTCCGCCGTCGCCCGCGGCAGCCCGGCCGGATCGGTGGCGTTGAAGGACGGGTTGGTCGGGCTTCTCATCGGCGGGTCGGCGGAGTTCGTGGCGAAGGGAAGGAGGTCCGCGTCCTGGCGCATGAAACCGGCCGAGACGTATGCGTTGAACGTGCTGTTCAGCGGGAGGCTCTTCACCGCCACGACGCCATTGAGCTCGTGGTATTGATTGCTCGGATAGAGCGACATGCGACCCATGGTCGGGCCGCAGTTGAACGTGCAGTTCAGATTCCCTGCGGCATCGACGATGCGATACGGGTTGTCGAACGTGAAGGACTCGATGTGGTCGACGAAGTCGGAGAAGCGATAGCCCGCGCTCGCGTAGACCCGGCTCTCCGGTTTTGCGAACTCCGCAACGACGCGGAGCTCCTTCGTGTCGTATTTCACCGGCCAGGGGACCTCCACGAAGTTCCCGAAGCCGAACGAGGCGCTCCACGGACGGACGCCATCGCGCGACTCATTGCTGGCCGATGCCTTGAGCACGAACGGATACGTGGCGATCACCGACAGTTCCGCGCCCAGGCTCTGGCGATGCAGCGAAAGGTCGACTGACTCGGCTCCGCTGTTGACGTATCGCAGCGTCTTCGAGGCCAGATCGGCGTTCGACGCCGAGTTCTGCAGGTCGGCCTGCATGCCGTCGGGCAGCGTCAGCGCCTCCGTACCAATCCCGGCCCACATCGACTTCGCGCCGAACGCATAGTTGTGCGGTGTCTCTCCGTAGTTCAGCGCCCACTGGTAGGTTCCGGCTGTACCTCCGTCGAGCACGAAGTCCTGATCCTTGCGGCCAATCTGGCGCGCCAGGACGTTCAGGAAGGTATCGCCGGTGCGGTAGTGACCCTCGAGTCCCGCGGTGAGCCCGCTGCGAACGTCTCGGAACTCCTGGAACTTCGAGGAGACGTGGTCGTCTCCGACTCCGAAGAATCCGAGAGACTCGCGGACCGACCAGTCGTTGGTCGGCTGCCCGCCGACGAAGTCGGGTTCCACGGGAGTGAAGTTCGGATAGAGGAGCGGTCCGCCCGCGATCGGATAGTACGAGCGTGAGCTGCGCAGGCCCGCGTTCGGCCGGATTCGCGGATCGATGCTGCGCGTGGAGCGCAGCGACCACGCCGGAAAGAACGTCATTGAACGCGTGGCTTCCTGCGCCCAGCCGCTGGTCGACTGCATGGAGTCGGATTGGGCGGTGGCATTCGCAGCGGCCTCGGGCTCGGCCGCCGTCGCCGTCGCCATCGAGGCGCCGGCGGCTTCGCCCGCATACACGGCGCTCGCTGCCATCATCACGGCTATGGCGAGCACCGGTGCGAGACACCATTTGCTGATCGTTCGCTTCATGTCAGTCCCCCGGCTCATCGGTGCCAGAACTTTCCGGACGGGTGGTTGCTGCCATGCACCTGCACGTGGCAGTTCGTGCATCCGCGATAGAGGAGCTGCGGCTGCATCGCGTAGACAGGCGTCCCGGCCTGTCCCTGCGCGGGAGTTCTTGCGTAGAGCGTGCTCGGATGGAACTGGTTCGAATGGCAGCGCTGGCAGAGCAGGGGCTTCTTCACGATGAGCATCGGCTCGTGCGACGAGCCGTGAGGATCGTGGCAGTTCAGGCAGTTCTCACGGACCGGCGGGTGCTCCCACAGGAACGGCCCACGCTTCTCGGCGTGACACTCGTAGCACTTGTCGTTCACCGAGTTCGCCGAGATGAGGCGCGCCGTCTGCGAGCCGTGGGGGTTATGGCAGTTGGTGCACTGCATCTTCTCCTCGCGCAGGGGATGGTGCGAGGACTTCATCAGCGCCTGGCGGATCTGCTGATGGCACTTCGTGCACAGCTGCTGCTGCGACGGTTGTGCGAGAAGCTTGTTGTGACCCGCGTGAATCGCGTGGCAATCCGTGCAGGCCACCTTCCGCTGATCGTGCGTGCTGCCGTGCCATAGCGCCTGGTTGCCGCGCGTGTGGCATTGCAGGCACACCGCGTTGCGCGCGGCAGGCGGCTGCTCCTTCGAGAACGTCATCAGGCCGCCTACGCCTCGTCCGCCGCCGCCCTTGACGTGGTTCGACGCAGGGCCATGGCAGGTCTCGCAACCGAAGCGGGCCGCCGGTGTGCGCGGGTCGCCGCTCATGCTGTGAGGCTGGTTCATGTAACTGGTGAACTTGTCGTAGTGGCACTGGGAGCAGGTCTCGGCGCCGGCATACGTAGCGCCTGCGGACGTCACGGGCAGCGGCAAGCCGCCCGGGACCACCGGATTGGCCGCCGAGGCAGTCTCGGTTCCGGCATTTCCCGGCGTTCCCTGGGAAGCTGACGATTGCGTCTGGTCATGCTCCTGTGTCTGAGCCCGGGCGCTGCGAACGACACTCAGCACCAGTGCAAGGCAGAGAGCGAGACTCCACGCCGTGACGCGGATCACCCGATCATGTGATTTCACCGTGATGTTCGTGCAGCAATGGAAATACCACGACGCGAACTCGCCGGCGGCGCGGCGAATCGTCGATATCTTTCAAGCACTTGCGCGTTGAATGCGATCACGGTGCTGCAGGCGGGGTGCGTCGTAATGTGCGTCGATCGATACTCACGTGTATCGAAATACACACCGGGCGTCAGTTCACGGCGCCGCTCTGGTACCGGCGCAGCCGTACGTAGAGCTGCATCCGCGACAGGCCGAGGCGCTTGGCGGCGGCTGATTTGTTGCCACCGCACTCGCGAAGTACCTTCTCGATCGTCTCGCGCTCGAGAATCCCGAGATCCGTCGACAACGCCGGCTTGGCGTCGTCCGAGTCGAATGAGAGGGTCGCCACATCCAGAACGCCGTCCTCCGAGACGATCGCCGCGCGCTCGAGGACGTTGCGCAGCTCGCGCACGTTCCCCGGCCACTGATACGCGAGCAAGGCCGCGCGCGCGGCGGGAGTCAGGCGCGGACACGGACGCCGAAGATGCTCCGCGATCTCGTCGAGCATCGCGTCCGTCAGAAGGGGGATGTCTTCAGCGCGCTCGCGCAGCGGGGGAAGCTTTACGTCGAACACGCGCAGGCGGTAATAGAGGTCCCGCCGGAACCGGCCGGTCTGGATCCCGTGGAGAAGGTCGGTGTTCGACGCCGCGATGACCCGGACGTCGGCAGTCAGGAGGCGCGTGCCCCCCAGCCTCCGGTACTCGCGCTCCTGCAACACGCGCAGGAACTTGGCCTGAGCGGACATGCTCATCTCCGAGACTTCGTCGAGAAACAGCACGCCGCCCGCCGCCAGCTCGATCTGACCCGGCTTCGTGTGCGATGCGCCGGTGAAGGCCCCGCGCTCGAAGCCGAACAGCTCGGACTCGAGC
>Ga0193706_1001290_pt1 | contig 11437 bp, 10 predicted proteins | sample U3c1metaG_FD_160130 | JGI IMG/M metagenome (GOLD analysis project Ga0193706, IMG submission 160130) | Soil microbial communities from a riparian zone of the East river system, Colorado, United States - U3c1 | ecosystem: Environmental > Terrestrial > Soil > Riparian zone | place: USA: East River... | reverse complement strand
ACTCGAGCAGCTCGGACTGATTCGTCGCACTCCACGTCAAGCGCGAAGCATCGAGTTATGCTTATCCGACGAGGAAATCCCTCGGCTTCTGCCGCAACCGGTCCATACCCCTGTGTCGCGGTACTAGTGTGCTTCGGCGAGCGGCAAATGAATCGTGAAAGTACTGCCGTGCGGCGGCGTACTCTCGGCGCTGATCCAGCCGCGGTGTTCGCTGACGATGCCCTGCGTGACGGCGAGGCCGAGGCCCGTGCCTTCGCCTATCGGCTTGGTGGTGAAGAACGGATCGAAGGCTTTCTGTAGCGTGGCTTCGTCCATGCCTGACCCGCGATCGCACACGCGCACGAAGCCGTACTCGCCATAGCTGCTGCCGAGCTGCGCCGGAGGCACCGCCCGATGCTGGCCCGTGACGACGGCAACGGCCGCGCCGCTCGGGCTCGCGTGCACGGCATTGACGATGACGTTGGTGAGTGCTTGTTGCACTTGCACCGCGTCTACGTGCACGAACACTGGCGCAGGCGCAGACACTTCCAAGTGTACGGCGTGCCGCTCGGCCAGCGGCTTGATGAGCTCGACTGTTTGCTGAACCAAGCGAGTCAGGTCTTGCCGGTGGGTCTTCGGTCCCCGCACGCGAGCGTAGTCGAGTAGCTGCCGGATGATACGGGTCATGCGCTCGGATTGCTCACTGATGATGAGCGCGTAATCCTGCAACTTCTGCCCGCTGGCCTTGCCTTGAGCGATCATCTTCGCGCGCCCGAGCACGATGTTGAGAGGCGTACCGAGCTCGTGTGCCATACCCGCCGCGAGCTGTCCCACCATCCTCAGGCGGTCCGCGTGACGCAGCTGCTCGAGCGCCGAAAGGCGGGCGGCGGTCTCGGCTTTGAGGCGCGCGTCTGCTTCGGCGAGGCGTTCGCACATCAGATTCATCTCGTGAGCCAGATCCCCAATCTCGTCCTCTTGCTTCAGAATCAGCGCCCCCGTGAGGTCGCCCGCTCCGACGCGCTGGGCTTTCTCTGCGAGCCTTGCCAGAGGGCGGCCCACGAACCACACGCCCAGGAACAACACCAGGCCAGCGGAGACGGACAGAAGAGAAACTGTCATCGTCGTGAGCGTTGCCAGCGCCATACGCGAGCTCGCGCGCTTCTTGTTCAAAGACTCGGCGAGCTCTATCGCACCCACGCGCCCGGACGGCGTGGCCACCCCGCGATAGCTGATCAACCATTCCTCGCCGGCCGCGTCCGCCACCAGGTTCGCGCCGGCCAACCTGAGCCGCTCGGTGAGGTGGAGGTTGCCCCCAGGCGCCAGAGCGCTCAGCGCCGCAGGAGACACGAGCGGCTCGGCGGCTGAGTCACGTCCGTCCGGCCACACCCAGCGCAGGCGTAGGTGTTGTCTCAACCGATCTGCTTCGCGCACCAACGCCAGCGCGCGCTCCGAGCCGCGATTGCGCCAGACCATGGCGACGGAACCCCCGAGCGTTGCCGCGATCAATTCGTGATCACTGCGGGCATCTTCGTCGAAGGCCTTGAGCTCGCGGTTGACCAGCAACCAGGAAAAAATTCCCAGCACGAAGCAGATTGCCAGAATGAGCGCGATGATGAGCTTGCGAGCAAACTTCATGTCGAAACCCCGAGAGGCTAGCGCACTCCGAGTACCCAGCTCGCTTTCGTCGGCTCAGGCTTTCGTGGAAGCCTCGGCTTGCTCCAAGGTCATGGCGGCTTCCGCGATTGGCCGGCTGGGCAGCAGCAGGCGGCCGACGAGCAAACCGCCCGCCACCGCTACAACCGACGCCAGCAAGACCGCGACCTTGCCCACCTTCAGCAGCGCCGGATCGACGAACGCCAGGCCCGTCACGAAAATGGCCACGGTAAAGCCGATGCCCGCCACACAGCCCACGACGATGACCCCCTTCCAATCGACGCCGCGCGGCAAGCTGCACAGGCCCAGACGCGTCGCCACGAAGCTCGCCAACAGGATGCCGCACGGCTTACCCAAAACCATGCCGAGCACGACGCCCAGCAGCACCGTTTCGGAGCGCGCATCGGCGAGAGACAGGCCGCGCACGTCGACCCCCGCGTTGGCCAGCGCGAACAACGGCATGACCCCGAACGCGACCCACGCCTGGAGCGCGTGCTGAACACGCACGACCGGCGGCATGGCTTCGCGTTCTGCCCGTTTTATTTGGCTGAGCGACTCGAAAGCCCCGTGTTCAGCGTGCGCAGCGGTCTTGCCGGCACGCGTCCGCGCGCTGAACTCTTCGAGAGCGTGGCTCGCGACCTCGAGAAAACCCTCTCGATCGAACCACGCGCGCACAGGCGTCAGCAAGCCGATCACGACCCCGGCAATCGTGGGATGCACACCAGAGCGCAACATTCCGAACCAGACCACGGCTCCCGGCAGCACGTACACGAGCGCGCTGCGCACCCCGAGCCGCTGAAACACCACGATGCCCGTGATGCCCGCTCCGGCGACGAACAAGCCCTGGAGGGAGACGCCATCGGAATAGAAGCAAGCGATGATCAGAATGGCGCCAATGTCATCGATGATGGCCAGCGCCAAGAGCAGCACGCGCAGCGCCGGCGGCACGCGTTTGCCGAGCAGCGCGAGAACTCCCACTGCGAAGGCAATGTCCGTAGCCGTGGGAATACCCCAACCGCGGCTCACGTCCGGGCCCTGGTTCAGAGCGACGTAGATCAGCGCGGGGACGAGCATCCCGCCCGCGGCAGCCACTATGGGCAGCGCAGCACGCCGTAGATCAGACAGTTCGCCTTGGTGGATCTCGCGGCGGATCTCCAGACCGACGACCAGAAAAAAGACCGTCATCAGGCCGTCGTTGATCCAAAAATGCAGCGATTGGCTCGAGACGAAAGGACCTATCCCGAAGGTGAGCGGGATGTGCCACAGGCGCTCGTAGGAATGCGACCAAGGCGAATTGGCCCAGGCCAACGCAAGCGCGGCGGCAACCAGCAGCAAAATGCCGCTGGCGGCCTGGATGCGCAGAAAGGACTCGAGCGGGCGCAGCATGCGCTTCGCGAGCTGGCGGGCCGGCAGCCATGTCTCGGGGGAGTGATGCTCCATCGATCACCGCGGAGCTGGCGGCCCGACCGAGCTCATAACCTGCAGCGAACGTTCGCTGCACCCGCCGTTGGTTTAGCAGGCGGCGCGCCACGCTGCAACGCGATGCTCGCTCAGAGATGCCGGGCCAGAGGCGCCATTTGCGGCGCGTCTGCGCCGTTGCGTGGCTCGAGAGACATGAAGTAGCTGGCCCACCACGGACCCGCTGCCCAGTACGTCCAGCCTAGCCATACATCCGGGTTCGCGTGCACGTGCGCCAGCATGTCGTCCAGAGCGGAAAGGCACGTCGCGCTGCTGCCCGCACCGAATTCGCCGAGGAAGCCGCGCTTACCGTTCTGCTTCAACCAGTTCGTGAAACCTTGCAGGCGCTGGGACCCGATGTTGGCACTCACACAGGCTTCGTTCGTTCCGGAGGAGTCCGAGTCCAGATACTGGTGCACCTCGTACGCGAAGTTGTTACCGGGGTCGTTGATGTTGAGCATCACCGTGGCGTTCGGAGTGCCGTACCAGTTCTGACTCCAGCTGTGCGCTCCAGTCCAGGCGTTGCCGGGTACGAGGATCAAATTGTTCGCCGCGGCGTTGCGGATGGCGGCGATCGCGGCATTCGCGGCGCCAAGCCACTGCTCGGTGGGCATGCTGTGCGGCTCGTTCATGAGGCCGAAGATGACCCTGGAGTTGCCGCGAAAAGCCGCGGCAAGCCGCGCCCAGAAGTCGGCAAAGTCGGCGTTCGGAACAGCCGAGCCGATGAGCTGTCCCTGATAGCGCGCGTAGTTGTGCGGATCGAGAATCACGCTCGCGCCTTTGCCGGTGATGTGACTCACCGTCGTCGTCAGACGGCCGAGCTCCGCGGCGTCCAGGGCGGCGCGCCGCACGGGCTGCAGCCGTTCCCAGCGAAACGGCAAACGGATGACGCTCATCCCCTTGTTCGTGATGAAGTAGTCCTGCGAGGTGTAGCCGCCCGCATACGATGGGTCTGGATAGACGTAATGAACCCCATGTGTGCCCGGCAACGTTCCCTCACCGAACTCTGCGCTCGCCAGGTTGACGCCGCGATAAGCGACCGTGGATTGACAAGAGACGAAAAGGGCACCTACGCCCAAGCACAGGGCGAACGCTCGTAGTGTCATGGCCTCATTTCCGTAGCGGCAATCGCCGGACGGATCAACGTGGAGCTCACACTCGCCAACTTCGCGTACACTGCAGCGAGTGCTCGGGCGAGAAGATTCCATGTCAGGGGCGGCTAGCCGCATGCGCCAGCGCGCGGATCTCACCTTCAAACAGAACGTTCGGCACGGCCGCCACGGCTGGTTGCGGCTGACTCCGGCGTATTCGGTGCGCCTGGTCGAGGGCGTGCTCGACGAGTTCGCCCAGGGCACGGAGCGCGTGCTCGAACCGTTCTGTGGGACCGGTACGACGGCGATCTGCGCCGCATACCGCGGCATGCAAGCGCTCGCGACGGACATCAATCCGTTCCTGGTTTGGCTCGGGCGGGTCAAGGCCGCGCGCTACGGCTCGAGCCAACGCGCGAGCTTCGAAGCGCGCGCCGCGGACCTGGCAGCGCGTCTCCGCGAGGGCGGAACGCGACCGTCGGAGCTGCCTCGCCTCCGGAACATCGAACGCTGGTGGCACGCCGCCGAGCTCGAATTCGTCACCGAGCTACGCGGGGAGATCGATCGCACGCGGCGGGGAGCCGTGCGCGATCTACTCGATGTGGCGTTTTGCCGAACCATGATCGCGCTCTCCAACGCCGCCTTCAATCATCAGTCGATGTCGTTCAAACCGGGCGATCGTGCGCTGGCGGCGCCCACACCCGCCGCGCGAGCTCGCTACGTTGCCCAATTTTTGAGCGACGCCGAGAGTGTTGCTCTTTCAGTCGCGGACAACCCGGCGGGCGTTGCGCGCATCGAACGAGTCGACGCGCGCGGGCTCGCGGGCCTCGACGAGCCTCGGGGCTCGTTCGACTTGCTGATCACTTCCCCACCCTATCCGAATCGCATGTCGTACATTCGCGAGCTCCGCCCGTACATGTACTGGCTCGGTTATCTGGATGCAGCGAAGGAAGCGGGAGAGCTCGACTGGCAGGCCATCGGCGGAACCTGGGGCATCGCCACGAGCCGCCTGCTCACCTGGCAAGCGAGCGATGCCTTCATACCCGACTATCTACCGGCGATTCTCGCCCGAATCCGCCGCGCGCACGTCAAGAACGGCGAGCTCATGGCGAGGTACGTTCAAAAGTACTTCGACGACATGTTCGTTCACTTCCAGGCCGCGGCGCGCATGCTGAAACGCGGCGGCTCCGCGCACTACATCGTCGGCAACGCCGCCTTTTACGGGCACGTGGTACCGACCGAAAGACTGTACGTGGATCAACTCACGAAGGCGGGCTTCCGGCGCTGCGAGGTCCGGGCAATCCGCAAGCGGAACTCGAAAAAGGAGCTGATCGAGTTTCACGTCATCGCGCAGCGCTAGAGCCCATGCCCCTCGCCCCAACCGAATGAATCGGTTCGGGGCCCCGGCCGCCCCGGCCCCAAACCCACTGTCAGCGAAATGCGCCACTGACGCAGCGCGCCATTGCCGGTACGGCGCAGGCAGGGCAAAAACGCCGCATCATGCAGTCCGTGCATCAGCCGGAACAGCCAGCGCCGAAGCTGGCGCGCTACGTCGTGCTCGGTGCGATCGCGGCGCTGTCGTACGTGAGTTTCGACCTGCTGGCGGAGTCGAAGATTCGCGACGGGACACTCCATGGCGCGCTGGCCAGCGCACACGCCGTGATCGACAAGGTCCTGCCGCTGGTTGCCGGCGTGCTGCTCGGCATTTTGATCCATCATCGCCGAGTGCGCTCACGACTGTCCGCCCATCAAGAGCTGGCCGTGCGCGCAGAAGCGCTGCGGCAACGACTCCTGAAAGTGGAACGCGATCAAGCGGTCTGGGTGCTGGCTGCGGCCGTCCTGCACGAGCTCAACAATCCGTTGCACGCGCTCGGCCTGTTGCTCGACGAGCACGCGGACAGCGAGGGCGATGACGCCCGCCAAGCCGAGCTCGGAAGACGCGCGCGCGCGCAAATGGACCGCGTGCGCGCGCAGCTCGCTCAGCTGCGCGCGATGCGCAGCGCCGGCGCTCCGGAGCTTCGACCGGTGGCCGTGGATCGCGTGGCTACGCTGCTGGCAGACGACTTGACGTGTCTGCCGGAGAACGACGCCTTCGAAGTGCGCGTGCAAACGGACGGCCCGCTGCTCGTGCACGGCGACCCGACCTACCTGCGCACCATCCTCGAGAACCTGCTCGACAACAGCCTACGAGCGCTGCGCGAGCGCGGCAAAGGTTCGGTCACCATTCAGCTCGGCAGGGAGCAAGAGCACGCCGTGGTGCGCATCTGCGATACGGGACCGCCGCTGTCCCCTGCCCTGCGCGCGTCGTTGTTCGAGCCGCTACGCCCGCAAAAGACCCAGGGTTTGGGCCTGGGCCTGCCGATCGCCCGCGCGCTCGCCCGAGCCATGAACGGTGAGCTTTCCTACGAGGACGCGAGCGGCAAGAGCTTTCGTTTGGAGCTGCCGCTGGCGGTGGGCTCGTGAAACAGCGCATCCTGTTCGTCGAAGACGACGACGACGCGCGGGATCTGCTGACTCGCGCGTTGGAACGCGCCGGTTACGCGTGCTCGGCCGCCCGAAACGCAGATCGTGCCCTGGAGCTGGCGCGTACACTCACGTACTGCGACGTGGTGGTTACTGACATCGTGCTCGATGGCGATGATCGCGGAGGCATTCAGTTGATGGGCGCGCTGCGCGCCATGGGTATCGCTGCGCCGATCATTCTGATCACGGCCTTTGCGGACGTGGAAAGGCTGAAGCTCGCCTTGAACCAGGGCGCGGCGCACCTCTTGGAAAAACCGTTTCGCGCGGCAGATCTCCTGAAGGTCGTGAGCGAAGCGTTGCGCCCCGGACCGAACGCGGCGCACGTAACCGAGCGCGTGCTCCGCAGCGCGGACCTCACCGAGAAAGAGCTCACCGTGGCGCGACACCTGCTCGACGGCCTGTCCAGCACCGAGATCGCCGCGATGGAGCTGAACAGCGCCAAGACCATCCGCCAGCACGTGAGCCGCATCTACGCGAAGTTCGGGGTCAGCAGCCGCGCCGATTTTTTCCGGTTGGTCTACTCCGGCGGCGTTACCACGCGCTGATCGGGCGGCAGGCTGCGCTGCTCTGCAGTCCAAACCGGCAGCAGCAGGCGCAGGCAAGCCCCCGCGCTCGTGTCCACGAATTGAGCCGACCCCTCGTGCGCGCGCACGATGTGCCCGATCAGCGCGAGACCGAGCCCGTGGCCGGGCGCCAAAGCGGGATCGGCCCGGTAGAGCGGCTCGAATACGGATCGACGTTCTGCGCGCGGAACGCCCGCGCCTTGGTCCCGAACGTCTATCTGCAGCATGCGTCTTCCAGAATCCAGAGCCGTGCCGGGGCTCACTTCCGAGAGCACGACGTCGACCGCGGCGCTGCCCGAAAACTTCAGAGCGTTCTCGATGGCATTGACGAACAACGAGCGGAGCAGCGACGGTTCACCGCGCGTCAGCCCTTCCCCCTCGAGGTGCAGGTGCACCCGAACACGCTGTTCGGGTGGGAATTCCGCCACGACCTCGGCGAGCAGATCCGCGAGCGCCAGCGTGTCGAAGGCGTGTTCCTGCTCCGAAAGCGGGGAGGCCAGCACGAGCAGACGTTCCACGAGCGCGGCCAGGCGTGCTGTGCGTTGCCGGAGCGTGAGTAACGCGCGACGGCTTTCGGACGGTACGTCCTCTTCGGCCAATAGCTCGAGCTCGCCCGCGATCATGGTGAGCGGAGTGCGTAGCTCGTGCGCGGCGTCCGCAGCGAAGCGGTGCGCTTGCTTCAGGAGCGCGTCGTGGCGCTCGATCAGGTTGGCGAGCGCGGCGCGGATGTCCTGAATCTCTTCGCAGTCGGAGGGCGGACCGAGCTGCTCTCGCACCGCGCCCCGCGCCGGCAGCGCGCGCACCGCGAGCGTGAGCTCGAACAGCGGGCGCAGTGCCCAGCGCGTGAGGCGCAAGCTCGCCAGCGCGCCGATCAGGCCCGAAAGCAGCAACGCGCCGATGCCGGCGCCGATGTAGAGCCAGCGCAGAGCGGCTTGATCGCTGAGCTGCGACGCGGCCAGGAGCCATTCGCCGTAGCGCCGGCCGCAGGCGCGCTCCCGATTGCCGACGGCGCCGTAAGTTTCGCAAGTGTCGTTCGGCGGCATGGGCACGTTGCGATCGCCGGCAATCCGCTGGTTGCCCTTGAAGATCGCCATGCGAATGCCGCTGGTCGCGGTCTCGGCGTTCTCGTCGTCCACGGTTTCGGTCAGCGGCTCTGGATCGATTTCCGCGCGATTTTCTTCGATCTCGCCCTCGAGCGTGACGGTCGCGCCCATCAAGCGCTGATCCCCGTGGTCCGCCACCAAGCGATCGACCGCCAGGATGGCCAGCGACGCCGTGAGCGCTCCGCCGATCGCAGCGCTCGCGATCGTGGAAACGACGACGCGATGGGCCAGGCGCTTGCGCCGCTGCATTTTAGCGCTCAATCGCCGAGCGCGTAGCCTTCGCCGCGCACGGTGCGGATCACGTTGCTCGACAACTTGCGGCGGATGCGCGCGACCAGCACCTCGAGGCTGGCGCTCGTGGCGTCCGTCACCTCGCCCCAAACGCTCTCCAGCACTTCGGCGCGATTGACGACGCGCCCTGAACGCGCCGCCAAGAGCTCGAGGATCGACCACTCACGCGCAGTGACCGGCGCTTCCTCGCCGTTCACCCGCGCACGGCGGGCAGCGAAGTCCAGAAAAATGCCGTTCCTTTCGTACACGAACGTGCGCACGCTCACTGCCCGGCGCCCGAGCGCTCGCACCCGCGCCCGGAGCTCGGCGACCGCAAAAGGTTTGCTCAAATAGTCGTCCGCTCCGGCGTCGAGACACTCGACCCGCGAGGAAACGGCGCTCTGAGCAGTGAGCACCAGGATGGGCGCTGCGTTGCCGCTCTTGCGCACACTGCGGCACAGGTCCTGCCCCGAACCGTCGGGAAGCCCGAGGTCGAGGACGAGCAAGTCTACCGTGTTCTGAGCCAGGGCGGTGCGGGCCTCTGCCGCGCTCTGCGCCGTGAGCACACTGTGGCCATCTCGTGCCAGTGCTCGCCCGACCAAGTCCAAGAGCTCCGCATGATCATCTACGACCAGAACGCGCATCCGAGACTCTTTTCATGCAGCCGCGCCTCGCTGCGCGCAATCTCGCAGCTCACGGGCCGACGCTGCCGTTCGGGTACCGTTCAGGAACAGGATGCACAGTCGCTTGCGTGCCCAGCTCCTGTATTTCCCCGATCGTGCGGACTTTCCGTGCCGCGGTGCTGCTCGGTCTCGTGGCAGGGTCGGGGAACGCGGCGAGCGCCGCGCCAGAGCCCAAATCGAACAGTGGCGTCCGAGGACTCTTCTAGGCCATGTTTGCGATGCTGCCGCGCGCCTCACTGCTGTTTGCGCTGTACGCTTGTGCGTGCACGCACGAAGCGCCGTCCCACGTGCAGGCTGGCTCCGCTCAGCAGGCGCGCCTCGGTACGTGTCGGGATCTCTGGTACGAGGCGCACGCAGACGCCGACAGCGAGCGCGCGCCGTTCGTGCGCGGAGCATCCGGCCTGGCGCATTTCGGAGAACAGCTGGCCGTCGTGCAAGACGACACCCAGTTTCTGGGTCTCATCGGCCGAGACGGCTCGGTGCACTCGTTGACGCTTCCTCCCGGGCCCGAGCACCGCCGGCGTTTCGAAGCGGCGCTCGGCAACAAGCATCTCAAGCTCGATTTCGAAGCCGTGACCGCCTTTGCGCACGGCGATTCTTGGCTGCTCATCGCCTTCGGCTCCGGTTCCTCGCCCGCGAGGGAGAGCATCCTGGTCGTCGAAAAAAAGTCACCTGCGAGCGTCGCGAACGCGCGGCTCGTTCCCGCCAAGGATCTTTATGCCATGCTCCGAGCAGCGCATGCGTTCTGCGGGGGTAAGCTGAACATCGAGGGCGCCGCGAGCTCCACGAACGAGCTCGTGCTGCTCCAGCGCGGTATGCCGGTCACTTCCGGTCAGCCAATCAACGCGGCGCTACATCTCGAGCTGGACGCGTTCCTGGCGTGGCTGAACGCCGCGGGCCCGCTCCCGCGTCCGACCCAGATTCGCCGCTATCGACTCGGGCGCGTCGGGTCCCTGCAGTACGGATTCAGCGGCTTGACCGCGCTGGACGATGAGCGCTTCGTGTTCACGGCCAGCGCAGAAGATACGACGTCTGCGCTGCTCGACGGCCCGGTGATCGGCTCCAGGATCGGGCTGATCGCCGGTGAACGCGCCTGGGCAGGGGACCTCGTGGACAGCGCAGGCCGCCTGCTGCCGATCAAGGCCGAAGGCGTGCTGTCGCTCGATGCGCGACGCGATCGGTTCTGGATCGTTCTGGACTCCGACGACAGCAAAGCTCCGGCGCGGCTGTGCGAAGTGCACTGGCCGGGCCTCGAAACACTGGGAGAAGAGCAATGACGAAGAAAACCAGCATCCGTTTCACACTGGCAATCGGCTTGGCAGCCGCCGCACTCGGCGTCGGACCGAACCTGGCAGCAGCCGATCAAACGCTCAAGCTCGACGAGCTGCCGGCCCCGGTGCGCAGCACCGTTCAGCGGGAAGTCAAGAAAGGAACCATCACCGACATCGAGAAGGATCATGAGAACGGCAACGTCGTCTATGAAATCGAGTTCGACGAAGGCGGCAAAAATTGGGAAATCGACGTCGCCCCCGATGGCAAGCTCCTGCAGCGCCATGAGGACTGAGCTTCGCGAAGGAGTCTGAAAAGCTGTAGACTGCGGGATCGGCATGCCTGGTCTCGAAGACAACCTCACCTCCCGCGTCCGCAGCGCTCCGCAAGGCCTACAGATCCTGTCCGTCGATCTGGTCGTCATCGACGGACCTGAGCGCGGCAAACGCGTGCATGTCGCCGAAGGTGTCGCACGGGTCGGTAGTTCTCCCGGCAATCACCTGGCGCTGAGCGACACGACCGTCTCGCGCGTACACTGTGAAGTTCGCGTGCGCGCCGAGTCCATCGTGGTCAAGGACTGCGGCAGCACGAACGGCACGTACGTGGAGGGTGTACGGCTGAAAGAAGGAGAAGTGCGGCCGGGCGTTTCGGTGCGCGTGGGAGCCAGCGCGTTTCGCATCGAGTCGTCCGGCGGCACGGAATTCGTTCCAGTATCCGAGCGCACGTCGTTCGGCGAGCTCGTGGGCACGAGCCTCGAAATGCGCCGGGTCTACGCAATCCTGGAGCGCATCGCCCCGACGAACTCCACGCTGCTCGTGGAAGGCGAGACCGGCACCGGCAAGGATGTC
>Ga0193706_1001289_pt1 | contig 11445 bp, 10 predicted proteins | sample U3c1metaG_FD_160130 | JGI IMG/M metagenome (GOLD analysis project Ga0193706, IMG submission 160130) | Soil microbial communities from a riparian zone of the East river system, Colorado, United States - U3c1 | ecosystem: Environmental > Terrestrial > Soil > Riparian zone | place: USA: East River... | reverse complement strand
GAGCTCCGCGCGGACAGCGTCCCAATCCAGACCGTTCATGGTCTTGTCGAAATGCGAATCGCGCGTGATCGTCCAGGCGGCGTCGAATGTCTCGCTCGCCTGTGGCACCTGGGCCGAGGCCACGCTGGCGCCGAGCACGAGTGCCGTGAAGGCCGCGCCCGCCTTCGCTCTCGGGCGAAATGAGAGCTTCGGCGCGGCAGGCCCCGTCACTTGAGCAGCGCCTTAATCTGTGCGGGCGGGTCGAATGTCGACGGGGGCACGTTGTCGAACTCAATCGAGGTGATCTTCATGATCTGCTCTGCGCCCATGGCAGTCTGTTTCAACGACGTCGGCACGAGCAGGCCTCCGAACTTCTTGTAATCAGATTGCACCTGCGTGACCGTCATCGGTCCCATCGGCGTCTCGCGCGTGAGGAGGGCCCCTGCTTTGAGCCCCGTCTCAACGTCATAGAAGTCGATATCTTCGCCGCCCATCTTGCGGACGAGACTGACCTTGTAGCACGGCCGTCCTTCGAAGGTCGTCTTTTCAAGGGTCGTCATCGAGGTGTAGCGCCCCTCCTGGTGCAGGTCGCTGTAGAAGTCGGAGTCGAACTTCCTTTCCTGGAGCTCCTTCCCTTCCGCGAGTCTCGGGCCGGTCATGGGCTGCAGGCTCCAGCCATACGTCCCGTCGAACGCCTCGATAACGTCTCCGATCCCTCCGAGGTTGATCGTCACCAGAGACTTGTCAGGCTTCGCGCTGTAGATTTCCAACGGTCCGGTAATACCAGCTCCCGCAATGGTCATCGTCCCCGACGCGTGCGACGAGGTATGAGCGAGGATGGCATTGCGGCCGCCCATCGCCTCGATGTGGCGGTTGATGATGGACCTCCCCGACGGCAATCCAACCGCCGGGGCGGGCGCCTTCGCCACCGGGGCGGCCGGGGCTGTCTTGGGCGGCGCAGTCTTCGGAGCCTGAGCGGGAGCCTGCGCGTGTAGCGCCGGGACCGACGACGCCACAGCGCCTAGTCCAACGAGTAGGACGCAGGACGCGACGACACGCCCGCGCCGGAATATCGAGATGCGCATGTTTCGAGAGCTCCGTTAAAAAGGGGGGCAAGCGGATCTTACCAAGGGAAAAGGGAAAAGGGAAAAGGGAAAGCGCCTGCGGCCCGAGCTACTTCCTGGTGATGTTCGTTACTACTCCGAGCAGGTAGTGCAGCTCGACGGTCTCGCCGGCTTCCAGGTTCCTGGGGACCGACTCCGGGCCGATTCGCGCGAGGCGCACCTGACCCTGCGAATCGTCCGGTTCGATGAAGGACACATCGAGCGATATCTGACCGTGAATGCTCACGGGTTGAACCTTCGTGACTTGTACGATCCGGGTTCCCTTCAACATATGCCAGTCTTCCGCAGTTGGTTGTCCTGTCTCGATCTTATGTCAGAGCCCGGCCCCGCGTTTCGGGAATCCAGAACCATGTCAGGGCCGCGAGCAGGAACGCGACCGATGAGATGGATAGTGCCGTACTGAAGCCGTGAGTTTGTGCCAGCGTGCCCACGGTGAAGGGAGCCGCAGCGCTGACGATGCGGCCGACGTTGTAGGTGAAGCCCTGGGCCATGCCGCGGATGGGGGTGGGAAAGATCTCTGCCGTCACGGCGCCGAATCCGCTGAAGTAGCCGGTAGCAAAGAAGGCAACGAACGGGCCCAGCAGGAGCAGCGCCAACGGCGCGCGGACCGACACATACAGGAACAAGAGCAGCGCGGCTGCCAGCAGGTAGCCGATGTAAGTCTTCTTGCGGCCGATTCGATCGCTGACGAATCCAAACGTGATGTAGCCGAACCACATACCGGCCTGCATGACCACGATCATCGTGGAGCTCGAAAGGATCTGCAGTCCCATGCCGCCGCGTGACGCGGGTTCCTGCAGGTAGCTTGGCAGCCACAGGTTGAAGCTCCACCATCCAAACAGCGTGCAGGCATTCATCACCGTCAGCGCAATCGTGAGAGGTGCAAGCTCGCGCGTGAACAAAAGCGCGAGCCTTGGACGGCTGGTGCGATCGCGGGCGGCGCGCTGCCAGATCTCCGGTTCGCGCACGTTGCGACGGACCCAGATCGTCAGGAACGCCGGAGCAATGCCGACAAAGAAGACAGCGCGCCATCCGAAGGCAGGCTGGACGACGTAGTTGACCGCAGCGGCAAGCGCATAGCCAATCGCCCATCCGCTCTGCATCAAGGCGAGCGCCTTGCCCCGGTGTTCCGCGGACCAGGTTTCCGATACCAGCGTCGCGCCGCTCGCCCACTCGCCACCCATGCCGAGGCCGAGGCAGATGCGGAAGACGACGAACTGCGTGAACGTCGTGGCGAAGCCGCATGCGGCGGTGAACACGGAATAGAGCACGATACTTGCCATCAACGCGCGGGTCCGGCCGAATCGATCCGAGATCCAGCCGAAGCCCACGCCCCCGGCTGCCGCCGCGAGGAGCGCGACCGAGCCAAGCGCCCCGCCGGCGGCTGTCGAGAGCCCCAGTTCGGTGCGGATCGCAGGAAGCACGAGCGCGAACAACGTCACGTCGAACGCGTCGAGCATCCAGCCGAGGCCGGCGGCGGTCACCGCGCGGCGGCCTTCGGGGGTGCCGTGCCGCCACCAGTCGAAGAGGGTCATGCCGGCGGACCGGAGGCCGACGGACTGGCCACCGGGACGATCGCGACGCCCGCGCGCTCGAGCCCGGTGCGAAGCGCCCGCGTCAGTTCCTGCGCGCCCGGCGTGTCGCCGTGCGTGCAAATCGTATCGACGCGCATCGCCAGTTCGGAGCCATCGGTCGCCAGGACCGTGCCCTCGACGGCCATTCGCACGGCCCTTTTGACCACGGTACGTGGATCGTGAATGACGGCCCCGGCCCGCGACCTCGGGGTCAACGATCCATCCGGCTCGTACGTGCGATCGGCAAATCCCTCTGGCGCGATGCGGAGGCCGCACGCTTCTCCCGCTCGAATGAGCGCCGAGCCAGGAAGCGCAAACAGGATCAGGGACGGATCGAACGACACGACTGCGCGCGCGATCGCGTCCGCAAGCCCTCGATCTCTTACGGCCATGTTGTAGAGCGCGCCGTGCGGCTTGACGTGACGGAGGCGCGCACCTTCGCTCCGGGCAATGGCGGCAAGCGCGCCGATTTGGTAGAGGATCATGTCTTCCGCATCCTGGGGCGCCATGTGCATCTCGCGGCGCCCGAATCCCGCGAGGTCCGGAAACCCCGGGTGGGCGCCAACCGCCACTCCGGCCGCGCACGCGAGCCGCACCGTGCGACGCATCACCGCGGGGTCCCCCCCGTGATACCCGCACGCCACGTTCGCCGACGAGATGCTGGACATGACCGCCTCGTCGGCGCCAATCGTGTAGGCGCCGAAGGACTCGCCCAAGTCGCAGTTGAGATCGATACGCATCAGTCCTGCTCTGTTCGAACGATGTTCACTGTCGCGCTACATCCCCACCCAGATCAACAGGAGAAAGGAGAACAGGAGTTGTTCTCCTGTTTGATCTTGGCAGGAATGCAGCGTGACAGTGAAGAAAGCCTGTATTCAGAACTCGATCAGAATCCCCGCCGACGGCACGATCGGGATCAGCGATTCGAATAGATTGGAGACCTGCCGGGTGGCGGTGTTCACGCCTGGCGGATTGAAACGCACGTTGTCACGATTCAGCAGGTTGATCACTTCGGCAAAGAGCGTCAGGCGCTTGCGCGACCAGTTGAACGTGCGGTTGGCCCGGAGGTCCACGCGCGAATACGTGGGTAGCCGGAGGGTGTTGCGGCTGGGCGACACGACGTAGCCGCTCCCTTCCCGCGCGTAGTAGCCGGGGGCGGGCACGTTGGTTCCGGCGCGGATTTTCGCGCTCACGCTCGTGCGGTCCGACACTCGGAGCGACACGTACAGATTGACCGCGTGCCGCTGGTCGAGATCGCTCCAGTAGGTTTCGCCCGTGTGCCGGTCCGTGTGACGAACGCGTCCGTAGGAATACGAGAGCCATCCCGAAACTCCGCGCGGGCTGCGGCGTTGAACCAGCAGCTCGACACCGCGCGCGAAGCCGTCCAGGCCGTCCTGGTACGGCGCCGTCACGACGCCACGAACGACGCGGCCGTTGACGAGCCGGTTTTCAGCGGCTGGCCGGCGAAAGAAACCGGTTTCCTCGCGATCGAAGACCGTGGCTTGCCAGCGCAGCGAGGCGCCGATCCGCTGCTCGAAGCCCAGGTCGTACTGGTCGGCGCGCAGCGCCTGTGCGCCCGGCAGGCCGAGCGATCCGATGACTTGCTCGAACTCCGGGAACTGGCGATAGATGCCCGCGCCACCGCGGATAGACGCCGTGTTCGAGAGTTTCCAGTCGGCCTGGACCCACGGCGACGCGGTAGTCTCCCTCGTAAGCGTCCAATGATCCGCGCGCACACCCGGAACGACAGTGAATGGTCCTGCCGTGAAACGCAGCTGCGCGTAGGCACCCGAACGCGTGGCCTGATCGTGAAAATCGTTGATGGTGCGAAAGCGCCCGAGCGAACCGCTGAAGCGCTGGCGGAAGCGCGCCTCGTCCACGCGTTCCGCCTGCACGCCCGCATCGGCCTGCAGGTGACGTGTCAGTGTCGCGCTCGCGTCGAGCCTCGCGGCCGCCTCCTTGTCGTGACCCTTGTCCAGACTGACCAGATCTTTCGTGTCGTTACTGAACCTGTTGAACGCCGAAAGCGCCCGCGCCGTGACAATGCCCCACGGCTTCGTGAGGCGCCACGTACCGATCGCCATCGCTGACGCGTTGCGACCGGTGAACAGATCCTGCGAATCCAGATCTTCCCGCCGTTCCTCGAGTTTCGAGTGTCCGGCGAGCAGGGTGAACTCCAGCCGCGACGACGAGGAAGTATCGAAGACGACCTTCGCCTGCGCATCGGAAAACCCGAAGTTGAAGCCTTCGTCATCGGGATAAATGCGCGCGACGAGCAGCTGAAGGTAGCTCTGTCGCGCCGTGACAAGCCACGACCCTCGCTTCGCATGGCCAATCGGACCTTCGCCGACAACAGAGGCGCTCGTGCCGCTCACCGCCACGCGGGCCTGCCGCCGCTCGCGCGATCCTTCGCGCAACCGGAAGTCGAGCTCAGCGCCGGTACGGTCCCCATACCGCTGCGCGTATCCGCCGTTCAGCAGCGTCACGTCCTCGAGAATGTCGCTGTTGATCATGGCGACAGAGCCCGACGACGACCGATCCTCGACGGCGCGGACGGTGTGCAGGAGAAACGGGGTCGCGAAGCCGTCAACCGTCATGTTCATGTGCGTAAAGTCGCTGCCCCGCACGCTGAACTCGCTGCGCAGATCGTCACCGGCCGCCACGCCGGGAAGGACTTGGACGGCCCGGAGGGGATCGTCGGCCAGCACGCCGCGGAGATTCTGGATGTCGGCGCTGCCGAGCACCTGCTGGGCGGCCACGCCCGGTTCAGCGGACCGGAACCGGTCTGCCGCGACGGTGACGGTTTCCGTGTAGGTTCCCGTTCCCTCACTGAGCGGAATCGTGACCTCCACGGTGCCACCCGCCGGCACCTGCACCTCGCGCCTGACCAGGATGTATCCGATCACCGAGACGTATAGGCGGTGCTGGCCTGCCGTGACCGCCGGGATCCGGAACGCCCCGGAGCCGTCTGTCTGGGTCGAAGGGCCGTCGTCCTCGATGAGGACGAGAACCTTCTCGATCCCCGTCCCCGTTCGGGCATCGACGACGCGGCCCGTGACGACACCTGGCTGCTGCGCTCGCGCAGGCGTGGGGGCAGCCAGGAGGCCGGCAAGAACACTGGGGAAAAGCAGGGAAAATGGAGTGATTCGGCTCGTCAGATCAAAAATGTAATCGACCCACCATTTTCGTTGTTGCGGCAGCACGTTCGCGCGCCCTAAGTGCATAAAACACAACGAAATCTAGCGGTACACCACTTGCTCTAATGGAGGGTGCAGGCGGCCTGAATATTTACGGCAGGGAGCCGTGAGTTGCTGGGGAGCCGGGTCGCCCGCAAACAACCGTCAGGGCATCGTCAAAATATGGCGATGCCCTTTTTCATTGCTGATTGGCGATCAAACAGCCGCCCCCTCGGGGTACTGCAGCGCCAGCCGCAGCTCCTTCGACAGCGAATCCACCGTCGTCCCGTGCCGCTTCCACGCGCCTTCTGTCTCGAAGCGCAAGTCACCGATGCGCCGGCCCCAGGGAGCAATCACGCGGCCGATGGCGCGGAAGTCGGTCCGATCGGCGTGCTCCTGGTCGAGCCGGCGTACCACGTCAGGCGCGACCCGGATGAACGCGCGGAGGGCGGTGGCGCTCTTGATGCTGTACTTGCGGCCGTTCCAGGCCGCGCCGAACACCTGTGCGGCCTGCTTCAAGTAGTTCACGAAGAAACGCTGCGATTCATCCCTGAACGCTTCTCCCTTTCGTCCGGGTCCGAAAGCTTCGGCCGCAAAAAGCTTCTTCAGCTCCTGCGCGAGCGGCGCCTGCGCCACCCTGCCCTTGCCGACGCCAAGCAGCTTGATTTCCCCGTACAACGGAGAGTCCTCGCGATCGTTCAGCGCGCGGACGATGTCGTGGGCGGCGGCGAGACTTTCGTCGCTGTATAGCTGGCGGCCCGAGAGCGAGACCAGGTGCGAGGCGTTCAGGCGCGTGTGTTTGGCGTTAATCGTGACGAACATCTGCACGACGTGATCGTCGGGAAGCCGATCGAAAATCACCGCGGGAACGGTGAACGGCTCGTCGCCGAAATGCTCGATATCCGCGTGCAGCGCGAGCAGGCGATGCTGGCCGTCGATTGCGCGCAGGATTCCTTCACGCTCCGGCACCTTGAGCGTGCCGATTGTGGCACCCGGCTCTATCGGCTCGAAGCGCAGCGCCTCGTCGCACGAAATGATGACAGCGCCGGGAATCGACGGCAGATCGCGCGCCTGGCGGCACTGCTCGTAGTACTGCACGAGCTCGTCGATCTTTTTCCGGATGATTTGGCGCTGATACGCCTTCTCGTTGGCGCCGATACGCCGCTCGAGCAGGTCCCAGTTGACCTTGGTAGGCGCTGGCAGCCCTTTCTTGCGCCCGCCTCGAACCGGCTGTGACTGCTCGCCGTAGCTGAGCACTTCAAAGCGGACGAGCTTATCGATGTCGCTGGCGCTCAGCGAGGCCTGGTAGAACTGCACGCCGAACTGTTGCATCCGGATCGCGGCGACGCTAATCATAGGCTTTTAAGGCTTTTGGGCTCTAGACTCAGGGCCTTTCAGGCTTTCTGCGCTGTTGGCTCGCCCATCTTATATTGTGTCGGCGGCAGAATCTCAAGGCTTTGGGGACCACTGCCCTAAGTGACGATGGAAGCGCTTTAATTTCAATTACTTACGGTTGTCTAGCCGGCGTGACCCCTTTTCCGTTCTCCTTGCCTTGTCCGTTTTCCCTTTTCCCTTTCTCTCACTCCACCAGCGCACTACGCGATCCTTGCCAATCGAACACAGGAGCATGAAGACGACGAATGCGGCGTAGGCGGCCCACGCCTGACCGTGGGTGAGCGTCTTATGGATCCGCAGCGAGATGAGGCCATACACCATCTCGATATGGATCCAGTAAATGAAGAGAGAGCTTCTTCCCAACTGCTCCATCGGGCTCCAGCGCCCTCGAATAGCGAGTCTCTCCCAGACGTAGGCAACCGGAACGACGAGCGTCAGGATGCCGCAGCGGAGCGCGAAGTAGGCGGGCGATCCTCCCCAGAACTCGGAGTGCGCGTACGGGCTCGGAAGAAACGAGGCGGCGTATGCAGACGCCGCCAGTGCCGTGCCACCCGCAAAGAGCCACACGTTCAGTCGTGACTCGCGCTCGGTCGTGCGTGCGCCCTCGAGAAGGACGCCGACGACGGCCCCAGCGAAGACGAAGCCGGACGACGGAAAAATGCTGAAGTTCGAAAATTCCTTCAGGTAGCGAACGTAGGCCTCGATTGGATCAGGCAGGGAGTCGAGCACGTGCGTACTGCGCACGATAGGCGTCAGCAACGAGATCCCGATCGCTGACGCCGCAAACGCGATGGCGCGTGTGCGGGCGGTTCGACAGGCGCCCCACAGCGCGCCCGCCGCCACGATCGACGGCCCCATGATGTTCAGAATGTCGACTCTCAGCAGCGTGCGGGGGTGCGCCCACCCGAGGATCCACGCCTGGACGCGAAAGACAAACGCAAGGAAGAATATCCAGGCGCCCCGCCTCATGACCGTAGCCGCGGCAGCCTTGGCGTCGCCGCTTCGACGCCACTTCGAGGTTGCGGAGAAGACGACCGACACACCAGCCAGGAACAGGAAGAGTGGCGCGCCGAAGCCGGCGACGATCATGGCCCACTCGAACTGCCAGCCTCGCGCGTCCAGCCGGGTCCAGCTGTCGAGGAGGTGCGCCTGGATCATGATCAGGACGGCGAGGCCGCGCGCCCAGTCCAGGTATCCGCGGCGACCGATGACGTTCGCCATGCACCCGGGTCAAACGCCCGGGGTCACCGTGTAGGTCACGGTGAAGTCGATGTCCTGCCGCATCGAATGCCAGACGGAGCAATACTTTTCGCGAGAGAGCTGGATGGCGCGCTCGATCTTCTCCGCTGGCACGTCGCCGGTGACGGTGTAGTGCAGGCTGATGGCGGTGAATCGCCGCGGTTCTTCGGGCGCGCGCTGCCCGGCGAGATCCGCGCGTAGTCCGCGCAGGTCGTGCCGGCCTTTGGTCAGGACGTGCACCACGTCCATCGCCATGCAACCGGCCAGCGCGAACGCAAGGGTCTGCATCGGCGAAGGCCCCGCGACTGACGCGCTGTCGAGCGACATGTGAACATCCCCGGACTGCCCGCCGAACACGAGATCGTGTTCCCACACGAGCGTGATGGCGGTCGGCGGCTTCGCGACAGGGTCTGCCATGCCGGCATTCTACGCTGACTTCCGGAGCCAGGTTTAACGGCGCTGAAGCGTTATGCCGCTCGCGACCGGTGCGGCTGATTGCGCCCCAGGAAGCTCGCGATTGCGAGCCACGCGAGCGGCAGGAGCACGAGCAGATAGGTGAGGTACTGACCGTAGATGCCGTCGGGACCGTACGCTTCGGTCGCGTCGTGCAGGGGTTGGCTGTTCGGAAAGATATTGGCTTCGGTGAGCTCGTGGAACCCGTAGATCAGAAGCTGCACGACGAAGACGAGGAGGAACACCGCGGTCACCTGGAAGAAGCGCGACAGGTTGACGCGGTAACCATATCGGGACCAGAGCCAGGCGATGGATGCGGCACATACTGTCCCCGCGGCGGCGCCAGCGATCACCTGTGCGGACTTGACGGTGAAGATCAACTGCGTCATCAGCAGCGCCGTCTCCATGCCTTCTCGCGTGATCATCAGGAGTGTGAAGCCGAACACGCCCAGGAACGCCGCCCTCCCGAGCTTGAGCGATGACACCTCGAGCCGCCCCTCGATCTCTCGTTTCATCCGTTTCCCCGCCCGCCACATGTGCAACGTCAGCGAGGCGACGAGGAATGCCGCCGTCAGCGCCAGCACGCCCTCCCAGAGGGCATGATTACTCGCTTGCGCCAGGACGAAACCGGCGGCGATGCTGAGGGCGATCGACACCGCGATTCCCCAATGAACGGCCGGGATCAACGTCTGCCGGCCGGTCTTCTTCAGGTAGGCGAGGCTGATCGCAACAATCAGAAAGGCTTCCAGCCCTTCCCGCAGAGTGATGACAAAGGCCTGAATCATTAGAGTTTGGCAGCCCGGGGCGCTTCCCGGGACTCGTAAAAAATGAGACTGATCTCGTTTTAGCGTATCTCGTGATATCCGACCAGTCAAGTCGGCTTTCCAGCAGCACTCTCCTGTGGCTTCCACCTTTAGGTGAAGAACCAGCGTTTCGGTGGAAGGACCTGTACTCAGGCGGAAGGACAGTACTATGAGCCATGCTCAAATGCTGCTCCATTGCCCTGTGCGGGCTCCTTGCCGTGACGACCCTCACTTCCGAGCAGTCGAACGACGTGGCCCTGCTCGAGCGGGCCCGCGCACTTCATAAGCAAACGCCGCTCATCGACGGCCACAACGACTACCCCTGGGCGTTGCGGGAAAAGGCTCAGCGTAACTTCGCCAAGCTGGACATCGCCAGGCCGCAACCAACGATCATGACCGACATCGCCCGGCTCAGGGCGGGTGGGGTCGGTGGCCAGTTCTGGTCAGTCTACGTGCCGGTCGAGCTGGCCGGTCAAACAGCGGTCACCGCCACGCTCGAGGAAATCGATACCGTCCATCAGATGGTCAGCCGCTATCCGGAGACGTTCGAGCTCGCCCTGACGGCCGCCGACGTGGAGAGGATTTTCAAGAAGGGCAAGATCGCGTCGCTCATCGGGATGGAGGGTGGACACTCGATAGACAACTCGCTCGCCGCGCTGCGAATGTTCCAGCGGCTCGGTGCGCGCTACATGACACTGACTCACGCCAAGAACACGGCCTGGGCCGACTCGGCGACCGACGACCCGAAGTTTGGAGGGCTGTCACCGTTCGGCGAAGAGGTCGTGCGCGAGATGAACTGGCTTGGCATGCTCGTGGATCTCAGTCACGTCTCTCCCGACACGATGGAGGATGCGATTCGCGTGAGCCAGGCGCCGGTGATCTTTTCGCACTCGTCCGCTCGCGCGCTGAACGACGTCCCGCGAAACGTACCGGACAACATCCTGCAGCGGCTGCCGAAAAACGGCGGCGTCGTGATGGTCACGTTCGTACCGGGCTTCCTGTCGCCGAAGGTCACGGCCTGGAACAAGCTGCATGACGCGGAGCAGGCGCGGTTGACGCTGCAGTTTCCAAACGATGCGGCCGCCGCGACGCGCGGGGTCGAGGAGTGGACCAAGGCGCATCCTGCGCCAGCGGCGCATGTGTCCGACGCGGCGGATCATATCGATCACATCCGCAAGATCGCCGGCGTCGATCATATAGGCCTCGGGGGCGACTTCGACGGCATCACGCAGGTGCCGGAGGGATTGGAAGACGTGTCGAAGTACCCATCCCTCACAGCGGAGCTCCTCCGCCGCGGTTACAAAGACGACGAGGTAAAAAAGATCCTCGGCCTTAACGTCCTGCGGGTGATGCGCGAGGTGGAGAAGATATCGAAGAAGCTGCAGGCTGAACGCGGGCCGTCAGCGATGCTGTTCGAGCCGAAGTGAGGCCATCAGAATATTTTTTTCTCTGCTATCTCTGTTGTCTCTGTGGTGATTTCCGCTGCGATGACAAAGCACTCCGCTACCTCTCGCACCCGGATAGTGGCGCTCGGCGACTCGACGACCGCGGGCACTCCCGCCTTCAAATCGGCGCTCGAAGCGCCACCGAACGGAAGCGGCGATGCGACGAGCCAGTATGCCTACTGGTTGATGCAGTCGCATCCGGAGTGGGAAGTGCTCAATCGCGGCGTCAACGGCGAGCGCAGCGATGAGATTCAGGG
>Ga0193706_1001288_pt1 | contig 11452 bp, 14 predicted proteins | sample U3c1metaG_FD_160130 | JGI IMG/M metagenome (GOLD analysis project Ga0193706, IMG submission 160130) | Soil microbial communities from a riparian zone of the East river system, Colorado, United States - U3c1 | ecosystem: Environmental > Terrestrial > Soil > Riparian zone | place: USA: East River... | reverse complement strand
CCAGACGATCGGGCCGGCGAGGATCTTCGCCAGGTGGTCGAACAGCGGGTAGCCGCCGTGCTCGGCGGTCTCGATCACCCGCGTGTACTCGTCGGGGCCGAGCGCCAGCCCGAAAGGACCTTCGACGCCGACCCCGCGCAGGGCCTCGACGGCGCGGGCGACCGAGCGCGGGTAGTCGTCGGCGCCGGCGCCGAGCGGCTGCGCCGCGACCGGCGAGGCGTCGGCGATGCCGGCGATGCCGGCTTTTGCCCAGCCATGGAAGACGGCGACGTTCTCGGCGATCGCGATCCGCTGCGCCGCCGCGTCGAGCCCCTCCAGGTCGGCGTCGAAGGCACCTCGGTCGCTGTCGGCCAGCTCCCCGCGGGAGACCGAGAACTCGGCCCGCAGCTCGACCAGGGGCAGCAGCCGCCGCCGCGCGGCGGCGACGCCATCGGCGGCCGGGGAGTCGATCGCGTCGACGCGGCCGAGGTCGGTGGCCGAGTGCCGCCAGCCGTGTGGCCCGGAGAAGTCGACCAGGCGCCGCGCCGCCAGCGATGGCCGCAGGCGCTCGCGCGCCTCGTCGTCGAGAAGCTCCCAGCCCGCGTCTGAGATCGGCGCCAGCTGGCGCAGTAGGTGGTTCATCGTCCCTCCCCCTTGAGGCCGCCGATTTCGAGCGAGCCGGCGGCCGCCCCGCCTCCGTCCTGCTCAGAGCCGCCGTCGGCCGACCCGGCCTCGGCCGCCTCGCCGTGCTCGACGATGTCACCGTCGCTGAAGAGGACTCCTTCGCAGATCTGCCGCCAGCGCGGGCTGCGCCGGAGCAGAAACTCCAAGTCCATGGCGAAGTGCTTGAACTCCTCGCCCTGGGCGTCGCTCATGATCGCCTGCGCTTCGGCGTCGCCCTCGACGTCGAGGCGCTGGGCGTACCAGCCGATCGCCTCCGCCTCCTCGGTCAGCGAAGCGCAGAGGCGGGCGAAGGTGCGGGCCTCCGCCGAGAGCTCCTCGGGTGGCTCGTGGTACTGGTCGAATCCCATCTGGCCTCCTTGCGCTTACGGTTACCGGCTCCCCGCCCGAGACTAGCCGTCCACGGCTGAGCCGGCGGCTCCGCAAGCGTGGAGAGCAACCGCCGGAACCAACCGCATGGCGACGTCGCGCGATCTCAACCCTCCTTCCATGCCTGCACGCATACCCCAAGGGGAGTGAGGGAAAACGAATCGAGAAAGGGGATCGACTCCCATCGCTATGGTGTGTCCGGAGGCCAGGCAAAGGCCCCCAGGCGCTGCACGGCTTCGGCATCAAGCCCGTGGGTGGCGCCGGTGTAACGATCCGGCGCGAGGCATCGATGGCAGCGAAAAGGGAAGAGACCCGACCAGTCCAGCACGAATTCTCGCCCGGACCCGGGGACGGTCTGGTGAGCGAGCGAGCGCTGTGGGCCCGTTTCGCCGAGAAACACGACCAGGCGACCCGCGAGGAGCTGGTGCGGCGCTACCTCCCCTTCGCCAAGAACCTGGCGCTGCGCTACCGCGGCGCCAGCGAGTCCTTCGATGACCTGCTCCAAGTCGCCAGCCTCGGCCTCGTCAACGCGATCGACCGCTTCGAGCCCGAGCGCGGCACCCCTTTCACGGCCTTCGCCTCGCCGACGATCCTCGGCGAGCTGAAGCGCCACTTCCGGGACCGGGTCTGGACCGTGCGGGTGCCGCGCGGCCTGCACGACCGCATGGCCGAAGTCGACAAAGCGATCTCGGCCCTGACCGTCGAGCTGCAGCGCTCGCCCTCGGTGGGCGAGATCGCCGCCAAGCTCGAGGTCGACCCGAACGAGGTGCTCGAGGTGCTGGAGGCAAACCACAACCGCCGCCCGCTTTCGCTCGACCGGCCGGTCGGCGGTGACGACGAAGAATCGCCGGCCTCGGAGTGGGTCGGCGACGAGGACGAGGGCTTCGAGCTGGTCGAGGACAAGCTGGCGCTGGAAGGGGCCCTCCCCCATCTCGACGAGCGCGAGCGGCTGGTGCTGCGGCTGCGCTTCGTCGAGGACATGACCCAGTCCCAGATAGCCGAGCGGATCGGCCACTCGCAGATGCACGTGTCGCGGATCCTGCGGCGGACCTTGGAGCGGATCCGGGCTGAGGTTGCCGAACAGGGGGACTAGGGACTGCATTGCGAGGAGGGTGAGGCCGCCTCCTAAGGTCGAGGAGGCGAGGGTTCGTTTATGCGTCAGGCAGAGAGCGCGGCGATGCCGATGACGAGGAAGTCGCCGTCGCCGTCCTGCTCGACCCGCACCTCGTCCGCCAGCGCCTCCAGCGAGCCGCCCAGCTCGGGCAGATGGAGGCTGGCGCGGAGTCGCTCGGCGGCGCCGCCCTGCATCGGGCCGACCCGCAACTCGACCCCCTCCTCGCGGTCGGCGATGCTGAGCGAGACGTGGCCGTCGGCGAAGCCCTGCGGAGCGCCCGCGGAGATCGCGTCGCTGAGCAGCATCGCGTCGGAAAGGCGGTCGACGGAGACTTCACGGCGGGCGGCGAAGGCACCGAGGGCACGGCTGAGGATCGGGGCGACGAGGTCGGGGTGACCGACCCGCATCTCGGTTTGCTCGGCCACGCTTGCGGGGCCAGGCTCGCGCTCTGTCTCGCCTTCGCTGGCTCGAAGCGGCAGGTGCATGCGGATCTCGGTACCGCGATCGATACCGCCCTTGATCTCGAAGCTCTTGGAGAGCGCGGCGATCAGGGTCAGCCCGATCCGCAGGCTCGGACGGTCGATGTCCGGGCGCGGCTGGATTCCCATCCCGAAGTCACGGACGACAACCGTGAGGCCACCCTGCTCCCGCGCCGCCTCGATCTCCAGCAGTCCCGGCTCATCGCCGGGATAGGCGTGGACCACGACGTTCATGCAGGCCTCGGTAACGACCGTCTTCAGGTCGGCGACGCCCGGCTCGTCCATCCCGATACGCTCCGCCAGCCCCGCCAACGCGTGCCGCACGACGGCTACGTTCTCCGCCCTTGCGGGAAGGGACATCTGAAGCCCCGATCGGTCGTCGGTGGTGGTGTTCACGTTTTAGCCAGTCCGCAAGCGCTGGAACGCTCGTCTTCGTCTCTCGTGGGCGAGCATAGCTTTCGGCGCCGCCGCCCAATTCCTACCCTACGCGGGCGGGCGCAAACCGTCGCCCGTGCGCAGCCACAGCCCTGCGGTAGCATCAGCGCGTGAATCCGGCGCCCTTCGAGGCAACTGCCGCCCAGCTCGATGACGGAGTTCGCGTCGTCGCCGTCCGTGGCGAGCTCGACCTCAGCACGGCCTCCGACTTGGAGCGCCCGCTCGAGGATGTGATCTCCGCCGCGGATGCCCCGGTACTGATCGATCTCTCCGAGTGCGAGTTCATCGATTCCACCGGGATCGCCCTGATCGTGCGCGCCTGGCAGCGCCTCGACCACGGCGCCGACGGCAACGGCCATTTCGTGATCTGCAGCAACAACGAGCAGGTCCGGCGCGTCCTCGAGATCACCGGTCTGGAGCTGTCGATTCCGATTCACGGCACCAAAGACGAGGCGCTGGCGGCACTGCGCAGCTGAGCTTTCCCCGCCGCGCATGAGCGAGGCGGATCCGGGTAGAGGTCTTTGATGCCCGCGCCGCGCCGACCCAAACTCCCTCGCGAGCTGTTCGAGACCCGCAGCCACGCCTGGCACTCGCTGGGGCTCGGCGACGAGCTGGCGCCGCGGATGTCCCGCAAGGCGATCGGGGGACTGCTGATCGCGCTGGCCGTGCTGGCCGGGACGCTCGCCGTCTATTACAACCGCCACACGCTGCTGCCCGGTTATGGGCAGTGGGTGCGAATCGGCACCGTGGCGATCCTGATCGTCGTCGGCTCGGCCGCCACCCACTGGCTGGTGCGGGGCCTCTCGCCGCCGCTGTACCGCCGTCTCGATCCGGCCACGGCCGGAACGCTCGGCTTCCTCGTCCGCCTCTTCGCGATGGTGGCGGTGGTGGTCCTGGCGCTGCGGATCGCCGGCGTCAACGCCGCCACGCTCGCCCTCGGCGGCGCCTTCACGGCGATCGTCGTCGGCCTCGCCGCCCAGCAGACCCTCGGCGGCCTCTTCGCCGGCATCGTCCTGCAGAGCACCCGGCCCTTCAAGGTCGGCGAACGGGTGCGCCTGACCGGCGGCGCCCTGGCCGGCTCGATCGAGGGCACGGTCAGCTCGCTGGGCCTCTTCTACGCGACCCTGGTCCAGGGAGCCGACCGCCTGCTGGTCCCCAACAGCGTCCTCATCAACCTCGTGGTGGTACCGCTTCGCGAGCCCGACAAGGTCGACGTCCGTGCCCGTTTCGACTCCGACGCCAGCCCGCAGCGGGTGGAGGAGCGGCTGCTGCGCGCGATCACGGTGCCGACCCGCTACCGGCCCAGCGTCTCGCTGGAGGAAGTCGATCAGGACGGGGTCGTGCTGCGGATCAACGCGACGCCGCTGCGGCCCGAAGACGGCTCGCAGCTGGCCGAGGAGGTCCTGGAGGCGCTGCGGACGCCGGAGCGGGCCGCCTCGGCCTGATCGGCTAGCGGCCGATCGACGACATGTCGGCGTAGCGCGCGCCGGCCGCGGCGCCGGCGGGAGCGACCTCGTCGATCCGGCGCAGGTCCTCGTCGCCGAGCTCGATCTCCGCCGCGGCGACGTTCTGCTCCAGGTACTGGACGTGCTTGGTGCCGGGGATCGGGACGACGTCCTCGCCCTGGGCCAACACCCAGGCGAGGGCAAGCTGGCCGGCGGCGACGCCCTTCTCCGTGGCGATCTCCTCCACCCTCTCCACCAGTTCCAGGTTGCGCTCGAAGTTTTCGCCTTCGAAGCGGGGGCTGACGCGGCGGAAGTCGTCCTCGGCGAGGTCATCGACGGAGCGGAAGCGGCCGGTGAGGAAGCCGCGGCCGAGCGGGCTGTAGGCGACGAAGCCGATGCCCAGCTCCCGCACGGTGGGCAGGATCTCGTCCTCGGGGTCGCGGCTCCAGAGCGAGTACTCGGTCTGCAAAGCGGCAATCGGGTGGGTCGCGTGGGCGCGGCGGATCGTCTCCGGCGCCGCCTCGGAAAGGCCGAGGTGGGCGACCTTGCCCTGCTCGACCAGCTCCGCCATCGCCCCGACCGTCTCCTCGATCGGCACCTGGGGGTCGACGCGGTGCTGGTAGTAGAGGTCGATCCGCTCGACGCCCAGCCGCCGCAGCGAGTCCTCACAGCACTGCCGCACGTAAGCGGCGTCGCCGCGGATGCCGAGCCGCTCGCCGTTCTCGCCGCGAACGTTGCCGAACTTGGTCGCCAGCACGACCTCGTCGCGGCGATCGGCGATAGCCGCGCCGACGAGCCTCTCGTTGGTGAACGGCCCGTACATGTCGGCGGTGTCGAGAAAGGTCACGCCGAGGTCAAGCGCCCGCTGGATCACCGCCTTGGCCTCCGCCTCGTCGGCGCTGCCGTAGAACTCCGACATTCCCATGCAGCCGAGACCCTCGGCCGATACCTCGGGCCCGTTCGAGCCCAGCTTCTTGGTTTCCATCTTCACGCCTTTCTCTCGAACTCCCCCGCCGCGCTAGGCGAAGAGGAGGATCAACAGGTTGACCAGCACCGCGGTCGGCGTGCCGACCAGCGAGAGGGTGCGGAACAACTTGGCGAAGCCGCCGTGATAGCGGACGCTCTCGAAGAGGGTCAGGCCCACCACGTGGGCCATGTTGACAAGGGTGATGCCGATCGCGACCCCGATCGCGACCGCGTGCCAGCCGGTCTCCGAGTCCGAACCGGCAGCGGCGGCAGCGGCGAGGACGATCACCACGATCGTGCCGACGATCGCCATCACGATTCCGGCCAGGTCGCGGCGCGGGATCTGGGGCATGTTGTGGGAGATCGGGATATCGACCTCGGACTGATCCGCGTCCACAGTGCCGGCGGCGGCCTCCTCGACGGCCACCACATGCTCCCCGTCGGTATCACCGGTATGGACGACGATCATCCGCAGCGGCGGCGCCAGGGATTCCTGGGCGCGCTCGAAGAGCCCCTGCTCGAACCAGCGCGCCTGATCGGCCTCGCGCTCGAAGATCAGAACCTCGTCGGCGGGGGCTTCGAGCAGGGCGTCCTGCGCCGCTTGGACCGGGTCCGGATCGCCGACCTCGCCGGACGCGGTGACGCCGCCGCGGCTCAACGAGTCCAGGGCGGCCCGCAGGCGCTCTTCCGCCTGCCGCTTCGGCTCATCGATATCTCCCAGCGTATGACGAAAGACGTTTGCCTCGACCGCGGGCACCACGACCCGCACCTCGGCCCCGGTCCCGTTCCCCGCCCGGCGGATCTCCTCGATCGGCTCGGGGCCGTCGAGCCTGTCGGTGACGATCGCGAGCAGACGATGCGGAGCACTCGTCGTCATCGCTAGCCGTCCCGCGGAATCGTCTCGTCGGCCTCGCCGCGCTCGGCCTGCTCGCGGTCCTCGGCGGGCGGCACGTCCCGATCCGGGAAGCGATGTTCGTCGCCGTGGCTGGCGATGTCCTGGAGCCGCTGCTCGGCCAGCTCGAAGCCCTCCGACTCGCCCTGGCCGGACTCGATCAGGGGCTGCTGGGCCGGGTCGTCGCTCTCGATCGGCGCGTCACCGCCGATGCGGGCGGCTTCGGTTGCGGCAGCTTCGGCCTCTTCCGTGACGCGCTGCCGGCTGGCTAGATCCTCTTCACGGTCTTTTTCCATGGACGCCCGGTACCCCTCGACCCCGGCGCCGAAACCCATGTCTGAGTCAGCTCGCGGCAGGGGGGGAAGCCGTCGCCCGCGCGATCAGCCAAGCGGCGACTCCGCCAAGCAGGCCGCCGATCGCGAGCAGCGTCAAGGCGCGGACTGGTTCCCGCTTCAGCTTCGCAGCCGTCCCATGGGCGGTGTGCCTGGCGGTCGACTTGACCGCCTTGCGGGCGAGCGCTTTCTTGATCGCTGGCATGGCAGAGGCTCAGCTGGCGCCGGCAACGGCGTGCTGGAGCTCGTCCTTGCTCATCTTCGAACGTCCCTCGATGCCGAGCTTCTTGGCGTCGTTGTAGAGCTGTTCGCGGGTGCGGCCACCAGGGCCTTTCCCGGACCGTTTGCCACCGCGGGCGCTGGCCGAGCTGCCGCGGGTCGAGCTGCGGGAGGAGCTCTTCGATTCGCCCGAGCGGGCTTTTTCCTTGTTCACCGTGCGAGCGGCGATCTCCTCGGCGCGCTGCTCCGAACGACCCGCCCGCTTCTCGCTTTTTTTGACCTCTTTGTACTGGCGGTCCCGTTTGCTGCCTTTCTTGACTCCGCGTGGCGGCATCTCATCCTTCCCTTTCTCGGTTCCCAATTAGAAGCCCGCCGGGCCGATCGCCTCTCCGTGGGGGAAACGGTTGGTCTTCTCACCCGAGCGGGAACCGGGGCAAGGCCCGGTCAAAAAGCCGCTGGGAATCGGGCCGGCGGGCTGTTGTCCTGTCCTCTCGGCGGTTACCCGGCGTCGCGGGGCGCAAACTGCGAAGCGGCTGGGGCTGGCAGTGCGGGGCGATGGGGCAGCCGGCCCCTACTCGACTTTCTTGCGGGCTTCCTTCGCTTTCTCCGTCGCCTCGCGGAGCTGGTCCGCCTGGCGCTTGGCGCGGACCGCCTCTTCCGCGGCCTCGATGCTCTGCTCGCGCGCCTCGAGCTTGCCGAGCTCGGCGGACTTCTCGCGTTTCTCGTTGCGCTTTTTGGCTTTCTGCGCTTTTTTGGCAGCGGCGCGCTTCTTCGCCGCGGCGGCCTTCTCGATGCCCGCCTCGGCCGCCTCGCGCTTCTCGGCGGCGCGGCGGCGCTCCGTCTCGGCCTGCTCGCGCAGCCGCTCGGCGCGCTCGCGTTGCCGCTCGGCAGCGCGACTCTCCGGCGCTTGGCGCTTCACGCCGGCGGCCGTGAGCGCGAAATCGATCGGAACCCGGGTCAGCTTCAGCGAGCGATCGACGACGGTCTTGGGGATCGAAAGCAGGCTCATCGGCGCTGCCCCGGGTCGATCGCGTCGGCAGCGCGATCGGCACGATTGGCCTCGCGCTCCAGGGCGGTCGCCTCGCGGACTTCCTCGGCATGGGCGGCCTTCGCCTGGCGCTTGCCCTGCGCCTGCTCGTGCTCGATCCGCTCCTCCTCCGACATCTGGGCCAGCTCCTGCTCGACCTCGCGGCGCTCGCTCTCGGTCTCGGCTTTGGCAATCGCCAGCCTGGCCTCGGCATCTTTCTCGTCCACTTCCTGGCTGCGCTCGATCGCCTCCTCCTCGACCTCGACCTGGACCTGCTGCAGTCGACCCTCGCGGTCGAGTTGGGAGTTGCCGAACGCGGAGCCGACCAGCTGCTTGGCGCGGCCACTCACCTTGCCCAGCAGCCCACCGGCAGCCCGCTCCTGCGTTTGCTCGTGATCGGTCATTCGTGGTGTGCCTTCCTGAAGGGGACTCGCGAGGAGATCGCTCGCAATCGGAGACTCTTCTTACCCGGTCACGGCTCCGGGCCAAACAGATCTGCGCTCGCTTTCTAGGCGGGCGGGCGGGCGTCGACCGGCGTCACCGCGAGCGCGGCGGCATCATCGTCGAGGGCGCCGGCGGTGAAGAGGTCGAGGGCGCCCTCCAGCTTGCGAACCGAGGCCGCCGGGCTCAGGGAGCCTGCCAGCTCGGCACGCAGCCGGGCCTCGCCGAAGCGCTCGGTCGCGCCGCCGGCCTCGGTGATGCCGTCGGTGACGGCGACCAGCTGCTGGCCGGGGCCGACCGCGGCCCGCTCGAGGTCCCAGCTGGCGTCGCCGAAGGCGCCCAGCACCGGCCCGGCCTCGGCGATCTCGGTCACCGCGTCGCCGTCGATCAACAGGGGCGGCAGGTGACCGGCGACCGCGAGGCGGACCGGCTGGGTGGCATCGGAGGACAGCGCGAAGGCGACGACGGTGCAGAGGGCCGAGTCGGCGCGGGCGAGCAGGGCGCTGTTGAGGGTGGCGAGGGCGACCAGCGGATCGCCGCTGAGCCAGGCGGCGGTGCGCAGGGTGTAGCGGGCCTGGGCGGTGACCGAGGCGGCCTGGGCGCCGCGCCCGGTGACGTCGCCGATCACCAGCATCCAGCCGCCGGCGATCGGGAAGGCGTCGTAGAAGTCGCCGCCGACCTCGTTCTCCGCGCCGGCCGGGCGGTACATCGCCGCGGTCGCCCAGCCGGGGATCTCGGGCAACGGCGGCGGCAGCAGGCCACGCTGGAGGGTCGCGGCGATCTCCGCCCGTTCGCGCTGGGCGCTCTCGAGGTCGGAGAAGAGGCCGGCGTTGTCGAGGGCCAGGGCGACGCGACCGGAGAGGACGCGGGCGAAGCGGGCGTCGTGGCGGCGGTAGCGGCGGCGCGACCAAGCGGTGCCGAGAGTGATGGTGCCGATCATGCGGCCGCGGGCGCGCAGGGCGGCGGTGATCGAGGAGCGGATGCCGAGGTCGCGCAGCCAGGCGAGATCGTCTGGATCGTGGGCGAGCGAGCGCATCTGGGCGTCGTCCATGCGTTCGATGAAGCGCGGCTCCAGCGAAGCGTCGTCTCCCTTGGAGAGCATCTGCGGCGGCAACGACGGCTCGCGGTCGCCCAGTGCCTGCTGCGCCTCCTCCCCTCCCTTCCGCGCCACGCGGGCCGCGGCACGCTCCACCTTGCCGTCGGAGATGACGTCGATCGTGCAGAAGTCGGCGACGGCGGGGACGAGGACATCGCAGATCGCGTCGAGGGTCCCGATCAGGTCATCGGCGCCGTCGGAAACGCTGGCGATTTCGTCGAGGACGCGGAAGCGAGCCGCTTCGCGCCGGGCCCGCAGCAGCGAAACCGCGAGCAGGCCCAGCGCCAGCAACGCTGCGAGGACTCCACCGATCGCGTACCAATCCATCCTGTTTCCCCCAACGAGCAGACCGAATTCTTACTTAAAAGAGAGTATCCCTACGGGGAGTACGCCGCAAGCCCCCAGACTGCTGGGCGCTCGATTTCAGCCTCTCCTCACGGGACCTCGCGGACAACCTCGGCGGCGGGCTTGTCTTCGCGCAGGCCGAGGTAGCGAGGGTGCCGCAGCTTGCCGTCGCGGGTCCACTCCCCGAAGGCGAACTGGCCGACCAGGCGTGGCTCCACCCAGCGCGCCTGACGGGGCAGGCCATCGCGGGCAAAGGGGGAGCGCCGGATCTCCAGCGCTTCGAGCTTGGCGCCCAGGTCGGCCAGGGCGCGCTCGCTGAACCCGGTCCCGACTTTGCCCGCGTAGCGAAGCTCGCCGTCCTCGTGGTAGCCGACCAGCAGCGCCCCGAAGTGCCGGCGCGAACCCTGCGGCGGGGTAAAGCCGCCGATCACCAGCTCCTGCTCGAAGGAGCACTTCAGCTTCAGCCAGTCGCCGCTGCGGGAGTGGACGTAGGGACTGTCGGCACGCTTGGCGATCAGCCCCTCCCACCCCTTCGCGCAGGCCTCGCCGAAGAACTCCTCGCCGCGCTCGTTGCGGTGCGGCGTGTAACGAATCGGGCCGTGGAAGGAGAGGGCACGCCGCAGCGCCGCCTTGCGCTTGCGCAGCGCCAGCCCGGTCAGGTCGTGGCCGTCGAACTCGAGCAGGTCGAAGAGGTAGAGGAAGACGGGGATGCCGCTCAGTCGCGCCAGCCGCGGGTCGTGGATGCCCATCCGCCCCTGCAGCTTCTCGAAGCTGGTGCGCGATCCCTCGAAGGCGACGATCTCCCCATCGGCGACGAAGTCGCCGGCCGGCTCGGCTTCGAGCGCCTCGACCAGCTCCGGATAGGCGGAGGTGAGGCTCTTGCCGGCGCGAGAGGTCAGCGTCACCCCGTCCGGGCCCCGCCGCACCATCGCCCTGATCCCATCCAGCTTGCGCTCGAAGACCCAATCCGGATCGCTGAAGGGGCGGTCGGTGAGCTTTGCCTTCATCGGCTCGCCGGCTGGGCGCATCTGGCCAGGCTACCCGGCGCCCAGCGCCGAGAACGGGCCTGGACTTAGCATCCCCCACGATGAGGCCCGCCGCCAGAGCCGCGATCGCCTCTGCCGCGGCGCTGTTGCTCTGCCTGGCGGTGACGGCAAGCGGCCCCGCCAGCGCCGCGCAGCCGGCCCGCGCCACGGCCACCGCGAGCGTCTCCAGGCCGCCGATCGTCAAACACCTGATCCCTTTCGGCCCCAAACGCAAGCGCGAGATGGCCGCCTACTCAGAGCGCCACTACGGTCAGGACACCTGGCGGCTGCGCAATCCGCGGGTGATCGTCGAGCACATGTCCGAGACCAGCAGCGCCGCCGCCGTCTTCAACACCTTCGCACCGGACGTGCCCGACGTCGAGCTGGGCGAGCTGCCCAACGTCTGCTCCCACTTCGTCGTCTCCGCCTCCGGCCGCATCTTCGAACTGGTCAACCTGCGGACCCGCTGCCGCCACACCGTCGGCCTCAACTGGACCGCGATCGGGATCGAGCATGCCGGCTACGGCGACTCGGACGTGCTCGACAACCCGCGACAGCTGCGCGCCTCACTGTGGCTGACCCAGTACCTGCGCTGCCGCTTCGGCAT
>Ga0193706_1001287_pt1 | contig 11452 bp, 7 predicted proteins | sample U3c1metaG_FD_160130 | JGI IMG/M metagenome (GOLD analysis project Ga0193706, IMG submission 160130) | Soil microbial communities from a riparian zone of the East river system, Colorado, United States - U3c1 | ecosystem: Environmental > Terrestrial > Soil > Riparian zone | place: USA: East River... | reverse complement strand
CTGCAGGAACTCGGGCACTCCTTCGCTCTCCGAAGCCGCCTCGAGGATCTGCAGATCACCGATGAACCGCGAGCCGACGTCGGACTTCGCCTCGTGGACCTCTACGGTTCTTCCCGCGCGAGCGAGAGCGATCGCGGCGGCGAGTCCTGATGGTCCCGCACCTGCAATGCGGATGGGCTGGGTGTCTGACATCGAAAGCAAGGTATCTTATCGCGCCGTGCCGGACGCGAATTCCGCGACCCCTCCCGCTCCAGCGCGTCGCCGCTTCGGCGGATACGCAGCACTCGTCGCCGCCGGAATCCTGCTGAGCCGCCTCGCCGGACTGGTTCGTACTCGCGTGATGGCCCACTATCTCGGCACCTCCGCGGCTGCGGATGCTTTCACGGCGGCGCTCAAGGTTCCGAACTTCCTGCAGAACCTCCTCGGCGAGGGCGTGTTGTCCGCCTCGTTCATCCCTGTCTATGCGCGAACGCTGGCGCGCGGTGACGAGAGGCTCGCAGGCCGCGTGGCCGGTGTCGTCGCGACGCTTCTGGCGCTCATCACGTCGATCCTCGTGCTGCTCGGCGTGTTGTTCACGCCGTGGCTGCTGATCGTCATCGCGCCCGGATTCGAGGGCGAGACGCGCGCGCTGACGATCCGCATCATCCGCATCCTCTTTCCGGGCGTCGGCCTGCTGGTGTTTTCGGCGTGGTGCCTGGGGATCCTGAACAGCCACCGCAAGTTCTTTCTGTCCTACGTCGCTCCGGTGTTGTGGAACGCCGCGATGATCGCCGCGCTCGTGATCTTCGGTTCGCGGCTGCACGAAGGCGATCTCGCTGTCGCTCTGGCGTGGGGCACGGTCGTGGGCTGCGCGCTGCAGTTCCTCGTGCAGGTGCCGTTCGTTCTGCGATACGCGAAGCATCTGAGCTTCGGCGTGGACATGCAGTTGCCCGAGGTGAGAGGCGTGTTGAGGGCATTCGGGCCGGTGGTGGTGGGGCGGGGAGTGGTGCAGCTCAGCGGGTACATCGACCTCCTGATCGCCACGCTGCTGCCCACCGGCGCCGTCACCAGCATCACCTACGCGCAGACGATCTATCTCCTTCCCGTGAGTCTCTTCGGCATGTCCGTCGCGGCGGCGGAGCTTCCGCAGATGGCGGGAGTGACGGGAGACGAAGAGAAGGTAGCCGAGGCGTTGCGCGCGCGGCTCGCGCGCGGGCTCAAGCAGATCTCGTTCTTCGTCGTGCCGACGATCGTCGCGTTCATCGGAATCGGAGACCTGCTCATCGCGGCGGTCTTCCAGACCGGAAAGTTCACGCCGGAGGTCACGCGCTTCGTCTGGTACATCCTCATCGGATCCACTGTCGGACTGCTCGCCACGACGCTCGGCCGGCTCTATTCGTCGGCGTACTACGCGCTGGGCGACACGCGCACGCCGCTGAAGTTCGCGACGGTGCGGGTGATTCTGACCGCCACGCTCGGTTACCTCTTCGCAATGCCGCTGCGCCCGTTGATCGTGGCCGCGTTCGAGCTGGCCCGCATGCCGATCCCGCGCGTGCCCGGCGGTCCGTTGGCCCTCGGCGCAGTCGGGCTCACGGCGTCGGCGGGGGTGGCGGGGTGGGTTGAGTTTCTATTGCTGCGCAAAGGGATTCAGAAACGCGTCGGACGCGTGCAGTCGGCGCAGAGCTTCGAGCTCAAGTTGTGGATCGCGGCGATCGCGGCTGGCGCTGCGGCGATCGCGGGAGATCGCCTCGTCGTCCACCGCGCCGTCGACTCGCTCCCGATCCCGCGCGTGCTCGAGGCGGGCGTCGCGGCCGCCCTCTTCGGGATCGTCTACTTCGCCGTCGCCGCACTCCTCGGCGTGCACGAGGTGAAGGGGTTCATCTCGCGGTTCAGAAAGAAGTAGTTTCGAGTTGCCGGTTGCCGGTTGCCGGTTCCCGAGGAGCTTCAGGGGAGGGGCCGTTCGCCCGGAAACTTCGGTGATGTCTGAGCAATCGACCGTAACGGGCAATCGGTAATAGGCAACAGGCAACCGGCAACCAACTGTCACCGTTCTTGCTACCATCCGGGCCGTGACGGAATTACCGGTCCAGCAACCGGTGGGATTGCCCGGCGCCGTGATCGCGGACGCCGATGTCAATCCCGCTGAGGCGCTGCTCGAAGTCGAGAATCTGCGGACGTCCTTCGGGTCGGTGCACGCCGTCGACAACGTGTCGTTCAACGTGCGCCGCGGCGAGGCCGTCGCTCTCGTCGGCGAGTCAGGGTGCGGCAAGAGCGTCACCGCGATGTCGATCATGCGGCTCGTGTCGTCGCCCGGAAAGATCACCGCCGGACACGTTCGCTTCAAGGGCAGGGACCTGGCGAGCATCTCCGAGCGCGACATGCGCGAGGTGCGCGGCAATGACATCGCCATGGTTTTCCAGGAGCCGATGACGTCGCTGAATCCGGTGTTCAAGATCGGAGCGCAGGTCGCCGAGGCGATCCGGATTCATCGGAAGGTGTCGAGGAAGGAAGCGTGGAAGCAGGCTGGCGACATGCTGGAGCTGGTGTCGATTGCGGATCCGCACAAGCGCCTTCACGATTATCCGCATCAGCTTTCCGGCGGCATGCGCCAGCGCGTGATGATCGCCATCGCATTGTCGTGCGATCCGGAGCTGCTGATCGCAGACGAGCCGACCACCGCTCTCGACGTCACCATTCAGGCCCAGATCATGGAGCTGCTGGAATCGCTCCAGAAGAGGCTCGGCCTCGCGGTCCTGCTCATCACGCACGACCTCGGCGTCGTCGCGGAATTCTGCGAGAGGGTGGTCGTGATGTACACGGGCCGCGTCGTGGAAGAGGCCCCGGTCGCGAAGCTGTTCGCAAATCCCGCACATCCCTACACGCGCGGGCTGCTCAAGTCTCTGCCCGGCGCAACGCCGCCCGACGGCGCGATCAAGCGACTGCCGACGATCAGCGGGATGGTCCCCCCGATCACCGCACTCCCTCGCGGCTGCAAGTTCAACCCCCGCTGTCCGGACGTGATGGAGATCTGCCTCGGCAACGAGCCGGCGCTGATGCAGCTCAGCCCGGGACAGTCCGCGCGCTGCTACCTCCACGGCGACGAGGCCGACCCGGAGCGGATCGAGCGATGACCGACAAGCCCTTCATTCCGGGAGACGACAAGGTCGCGCCGGCGATGACCGGCGGCCTGGTGCTGCCCGCCGACCAGACCGCGCGGCAGGTGGATGGCGATGGCCGGCCGCTGCACGACCCGCGCGAGAAGTCCGCACCGCAGCAGACGCCGAAGATCCCGCTCGGCACGGGCGAGCCGCTGCTCGTCGTCAAGGACCTGCAGAAGTACTTTCCGGTGAAGAGGGGAGTGCTGGGACGCGTCGTCGCGAACGTCAAGGCCGTCGATGGCATCAGCTTCGGCATCGCCCGCGGCGAGACCATGGGCCTCGTCGGTGAGTCCGGATCGGGCAAGACCACGGTGGGCCGCTGCATCCTCCGCCTCATCGAGCCCACTAGCGGCAGCGTCGAGTTCGACGGCACGAACGTGCTGGAGCTCGACAGCGGCGACATGCGACGGATGCGCCGGCACATGCAGATCGTCTTTCAGGATCCGTACGCGTCGCTGAACCCGCGGATGACCGTGGGAGCGATCGTCGCCGAGCCCCTCATCATCCATGGAGAGGGAGGCGGCGCCGAGCGCGACGACCGCGTCGCGCAACTCCTGCTGAAGGTCGGCCTCAGTCCCGAGTACCGCAAGCGCTATCCGCACGAGTTCTCCGGCGGGCAGCGGCAGCGCGTCGGCGTGGCACGCGCCCTGGCCACGAACCCGAAGTTCCTCGTGCTCGACGAGCCGGTGTCCGCCCTGGACGTCTCGGTGCAGGCCCAGGTCGTCAACCTGCTCCAGGATCTGCAGGACGAGCTGGGTCTCACCTATCTGTTCATCGCACACGATCTCTCCGTGGTGGAGCACATCTCGACGCGCGTGGCCGTGATGTATCTCGGGAAGATCATGGAGCTCGCTGACCGACGCACGCTGTACGCGGATCCGCTGCACCCGTACACGACCGCGCTGCTTTCGGCCGTGCCGATTCCCGATCCGACAGTGAAGAAGACGCGCATCCTTCTCAAAGGCGACATCCCCACGCCGCTCAATCCGCCGAGCGGGTGCGTCTTCCACACGCGATGCCCGATTGCGCAGTTTCCCATCTGCAGCGACGAAGTGCCGGCGCTGCTCGAGCACAAGCCGGGTCACTTCGCGGCGTGCCATTTCGCCGGAGCGGAGATGCCGGCGGCGACGGACCCTGAGGGGATCGGAACCGCGGCCGCGGCGCAAAAGGCCGTTCAGCCGGGATAGCCCGCTGCTCCCAAACCTCCGCAACGAATGGACGTCTGACGCGTATGAAAGTAACGGGGCTGGACTAGAATCGGCCGCCGCCTGACGTTGACCCACTCGGAAACCATCGACTCATCCTTACGTACAACAGGCGTGTTTGGGAGGACTTACATGACCGCTGTTCGACGGTTCATCACCATCTTCGTGTTTTCGCTGGCGGCGACGACGCTCCTCGCTCAGGAGACGCCGATGCCCCGGTCGACCGAGGCGGTGGCCGCGGAGACGGACCAGGACATCAACAACCCGCGGGCGATGAAGCTCTCGCTCGACGGCGCGATCCGCACGGCAATGGAGCGCAACCTGGGCATCCAGCTCCAGGAGTTCGAGTATCAGCAGTCCAGCTATGACGTGCGCTCCGCGTACGGAATCTACGATGCTCTGGCCACGGCGTTGATCCAGGAGCAGAGCGCGCAGAACCCCAGCGCCTCCACGATCGCTGCCCGCGCGTCCCGTGATCACACGATCAACGTGGGCGCCCGGCAGAACCTGCCCACCGGCGGCGGTTACTCGGTGGCGTTCAACAACACGCGATCCGCGAGCAGCGGCGGCGTCAGCACGGGCAGCCCGCAGTATTCGCCGGGTGTGGGCTTCGCGCTCAACCAGCCGCTTCTGCGCGACTTCGGCATGGACATCAACCGCCGCGGCATCACCATCGCGCGCAACACGCTGGGCATCAACCACGAGTTGTTCCGCACGACGCTGATGGACACGGCCGTGGCCATCGAGCAGGGTTACCTCAACCTGGTGTACGCGCGGCGCGCCGTGGACGTCGTGAAGGAGTCGCTGTTCCTGGCTCGCGACCAGTCGCGCATCGTGCAGATCCGCATCGACGTCGGCGCGGCCGCACCGCTGGACATCCTCCAGCCGCGCGTGACCATCGCCACCAGCGAGGAGCAGCTGATCATCGCGGTCGCCAACGTGCGCGCCGCGGAAGACCGGCTCCGTCAGCTTTTGAACCTCGACCCGGCCGAGTGGGATCGGCCCATCATCCCCACGGACGAAGTGGCCTATGTGCCGGTCGCGATCGACATGAACAGCGCGGTACAGCGGGCATACGAGCTGCGCCCCGAGCTGCGCCAGGACGCGCTCACCACGAACACGCGTCGCGTGCAGTACCTGTATGCGAAGAATCAGGTGCTTCCGCAGCTCGACTTCGACATGAACTACGGTCTGGGCGGACTTGCCGGAAACACGCCGGAGCTCGACCCCGTGACCGGCGATCCGACCGGCCGGATCGAGCGCGTTCCGTATGGACGCGGACTGCAGCAGATCTTCGAGGGTGACTTCCCGCGCTGGACCATCGGCTTCAACGTCGGAGTGCCGATCACGAACATCGGCGCGCGAGCCGAGGCGAAGCGAGCGGAGCTCGATTACCGGCAGTCGCGGCTGACGCAGGAGCAGACGCGCCAGACCATCGCCATCGCCGTGCGCCAGGCGGCGCGCGACGTCGACACTGCGGCGCGGCGGATCGCCGCATCGGGTGCGGCGCGCGAGGCTGCCGAGCGCAACGTGGAGGCGGAGCGCCGCCGCTACGAAAACGGCATGACCACGAACTTCCAGGTCCTCGAAGTCCAGCAGCAGCTTTCCGACGCGCGCGTCAGCGAACTGCAGGCGCTGGTTGGCTACAAGCAGGCCGTGGCGCGCTACCATCGCGAGGTGGGCGACTCGCTCGAAGTGCGCAACATCAGCGTCACCGTTCCCGACCTCGCTCAGGAGCCGAAGATCTTCAGTGGCCTCGATCGGTACAATTGGCTGAACTACGGGAGCAGGGTCAAGCTCGACGAGGACCAGCCGAATGACGACGGGAACAACTGAGCCAGCAACTCCAGCCGCACCGGCGGCGCCGGGAAAGAATGTATTCGAACGGATCGCGGGGGTGCTGTTCGCCCCCGCGGACGCGTTTGAGGAGATCGCCCGCCGGCCCGGCGCGATCGCACCTCTGATCCTGTTCATCCTCGCCGGATACGCGTCGTCGTTCATCGTCATTCCGCGTCTCGACATCGATGCGATCACCACGGCGCAACAGGACGCCATGCGCAAGAAGAACCCGAACGTGAGCCAGGCCGACCTCGACAGGATGGCCCGCATCGGCACGTCGTTCAATAAAGTGATCTTGTGGGCCGCGCCGGTCCTCCTCGTCGTGATCTACGTCATCATCGCCGCGGTGCTGCTGCTCGCGTTCCGGCTGATGGGCGGCGAGGGCACGTTCCATCAGGCCCTCTCGGCGACTCTCTATGCGTGGATCCCGCTCCTGATCCTGAGCATCATCACGACCATCGTGGTTCTGGTCCGAGGATCGTTCGATCCCACGACGGCCGCGACACTCGTGATGTCGAACCCGGCGTTCCTCGTGGACATGAAGGAGCAACCCGTTCTGTACTCGCTCCTCTCGTCGCTCGACGTTTTCACGATCTGGACGCTGGTCCTGCTGGCGTTCGGCTTCGCCGCGCTGGCCCGGATGGCGAGGTCCTCGGCCGCCGCCATCGTCTTCTCGCTGTGGGTCGCACTGATCCTGGCGAAGATCGGCTTCGCGGCGCTGACCAATCCGGGCGCGTGAAGAACCCGGAGCCACGATTTCACGTAACTACAGGACGATGACAGCCTTGCCGAATCCAGAGCCCGACCACCTGATCGAAATGCGCGAGCTCACGCGCGTCTACGACCTCGGTCCGCAGAAGATCTTCGCCCTCAACGGCGTGAACCTGACCATCGAGCCGGGGGAGTACGTCGCCATCATGGGCCCGTCGGGCTCCGGCAAGTCGACGCTGATGAACATCATCGGATGCCTGGACACGCCGACGTCGGGGACCTATCTGCTCGACGGCGTCCCCGTCGAGACGCTCAACGACGACGAGCTCGCCGCGATCCGCAACAAGAAGATCGGCTTCGTGTTCCAGACGTTCAACCTCCTGGCACGCACGACCGCTCTGCAGAACGTCGAGCTGCCGCTCGTGTACGCGAAAGTCTCGCGCGCGGAGCGCCGCACGCTCGCCGAAGAGGCGCTCGCGGCGGTGGGGCTCCAGGACCGCATGTCGCATCAGCCGAACGAGCTCTCCGGAGGCCAGCGCCAGCGCGTCGCCATCGCCCGGGCCCTCGTGAACCGCCCGTCGCTTCTGCTCGCCGACGAGCCGACGGGAAACCTCGACTCCCAGACCGGCCGGGAAATCCTCGATCTCTTCCAGGACCTCCACTCCCGCGGCAACTCGATCATCATGGTCACCCACGAAGACGACGTCGCCCGGGAAGCGCGCCGGATCATCCACATCAGGGATGGGAAGGTGAAGGATTGAGGGCCTCCGGCTAACCGGCGTTCTCAGTTCTCAGTTCTCAGTTCTGGGTTCTTCTCCACTGAGCGTAGATTTTTTCTGGTCCTGAACAAACCGAGGGAGACTGCTCGTGTGAGCGGAGTCACTCGGTTCGAGGATCTGATCGCGTGGCAGAAGGCGCGGCAGCTGGCCGCCCGCATTCATCGTGTCGTCAACGAGGGTTCTTTTGCGCGGGACTTCTCGTTCCGAAACCAGGCCTGGAGCGCGGCTTATCCGTCCCGTCCAACATCGCGGAAGGCTTTGAACGATTCAACCCAGCCGAGTTTGCCCACTTTCTGTCCATCGCCAAGGCCTCTTGCGGCGAAGTGCGCTCCGATCTCTACATCGCCCTCGACGTCGGTCACATCGACGAAAGGACGCTGAAAGAAGTCCTCGCACAGGCAAATGACTGTGCGAGGGTGATCACCCGTTTACGCCGCTACGTTCAATCCCGCATTCGGAAGACAGGGACACAAGGTCGAACTCAGAACCGAGAACTGAGAACCGAGAACCCGCCCTCGACGAAATGACCGGAAGCGGAGGTCGGTTACGGGGTTCGTGCTCACCCGAAAACTCGGCTTCCTCGTCGCGCTCGCTTTGACCGCATCGACCCTTCAGGCCGCGGAGAGGATGCCGCTGTCGGATGTCCAGAAAGGCATGAAGGGCTACGGCCTGACCGTGTTCGAAGGGACGACCGCTGAGAAGTTCGACGTCGAGATTCTCGGCGTCCTGCACAACATCGGGCCGGGACAGAACCTCATCCTGGCGAAGGTCGACCATCCCGTCGTCGCCCGGGCGGGCATCATCGCGGGCATGAGCGGCTCTCCCGTGTTCATCGACGGGAAGGTGATCGGGGCGCTCGCGTACGCCTGGCAGTTCGCCAAGGAGCCGGTGGCGGGCATCACCCCGATCGAGGAGATGCTCAAGATCGCGCGCATCAGCGCTCCGGCTGGAGCATCGCCGGCGGGTGCGACTCCGCGCATGACCGGGCTGGAGATGCTCAGCTCGATCGTGAAGCAGCAGCCTGAGCAGGCTTTCGACAAGCTCATCAAGGACATGGCCGCGCGTCCGGTCAGCTCCGTCACAGGAGCGACGCGGATCGCGCTGCCGATGTCGGTCTCCAGTTTCTCACCGGAGACCATTCAGCGTTTCTCGCCCTACTTCGAACAGCTCGGATTCACGACGGTGCCCGCGGGCACCACGTCCACGTCGACGGCCGCGAGTGGAAAGACTTCGTTCGAGCCGGGCGATCCCGTCGGGGCGGTTCTGCTGACGGGCGACTTCAACGTCGCGGCCAGCGGTACGGTCTCGTACGTCGATGGCGATCACGTGTACGCCTTCGGCCATCCGTTCCTGGACATGGGAGAGATCAACTTTCCGATGGCCACGTCGGAAGTGGTCACGGTTCTTCCGAGCCTGGCCAGCTCCTTCAAGTTCTCGAACACGGGTCCCGTAGTCGGCGTGCTTCGCCAGGATCGCGCCGCCGGCATCATGGGCGTCCTCGGCGAGAAGCCTCAGATGATCCCTGTCGACGTCACGCTGAACGGCTCGGGCCCCGAGCAGACCTATCACGTGGACGTCGTCCGTCATTCGCACCTCTCGCCGCTGATGCTGGCGATGGTGACCGACTCGATCGTCGCGAACGCGCAGCGTGCAGCAGGTGAGCGCACGGTCATGATGGAGTCCGAGATCAAGATGAAGGGCTTCGCGCCCATCAAGCTCCGTGAGGGATGGGCCGGACAGCAGGCGCGCCAGTCGATCCCGCAGTACCTCGCCGTGATCGCCGGTTACCTGATGTCGAACGAGTTCAGCCCGACCGAGATCGAGAGCGTGAAGATCCGCCTGCGCCACGACGACGATCTGAAGATCGCGAAGCTGATGGAGGCGTCTCTGGTGACGCCGGCCAAGGGCCGGATCGAGGCGGGGGACACCGTGCAGGTGCGCACGGTGCTCAAGCCGTTCCGCGGCGAGGCGTTCGTCGAGACGTTCGACGTGCACATCCCGGATGACCAGCCTGCAGGGGGAGCCTATCTCCTCGTGGGCAGCGGCAGCGTCATGAACGCGATCGACTTCACGCTCGTGCCGCCCGATCCGCGCACGCTGCAGCAGGTTCTGGGCGTGCTGGAGCGCCTCCGCCCGTCCACCGATCTCACCGTCGGCCTCTATTCGACCGGCGAGGGCGCGGTGACGTCGGGTGTGTATCTGCCGAACCTCCCGCCGTCGATGCGGGCGGTCGTGAGCGCGGATACGTCGAACGGCGCGCAGGCCGTGGTGAAGTACCATCCGACCGGCCAGCACGCCCGGGCGCTCGGCTACATCGTCGACGGTGCGCTCAAGATCGACATCAACGTGCAGCCGGCGATCTAGAGATTCACGAATTGTTGCAGAGCGGCGCGCTCCGGCGCACCGATGATGACGGCGGGCCAGGAGCCCGCCGCTTCACGTTTGAAAGGACACTCATGCGTCGACTGATTCTGACCTCGGTTCTCCTCGTCGCGGCCAACGCCTTTGCGGTTGCGCCGCAGTTCTGGCGAGTGTCGGCAGCCGAGGATTTTCTGGCCGGAGACCTCGAGGGATTTGCGGTCACGTCGCGCGGCGAGCTTCGCCTCGCGCCGGCGATGAAGAAAGTCGCCTCGTTCACCGATCCCTTCGTTCTCTCCCAGACGGCGGCGCCGAACGGCGACCGTTTCTTCGGCACCGGCAACGACGGCAAGATCTATCGCCTGCGCGGCGAGGAGCTGAAGCTCATCGCCACGATGCCCGAGCCGGAGATCTACGCAGTCGCGTTCGCGAACGGCGCGGTGCTGGCCGGCACGTCGCCGAACGGGAAGGTGTACCGCGTCGATCCCGACAGCGGGAAGCAGACGGTCTGGTTCGACCCTCAGCAGGCATACATCTGGGCGCTTCTTCCTTCCGGCAGCGACGTTCTCGTCGGCACCGGCGTGGACGGGAAGCTCTTCAAAGTGTCGGCCTCAGGACAGGGCACGGTCCTGTATGACGCGGCGGACACGCACATCCGGTCTCTCGCCGTCCGGGCTGACGGAACTGTGCTGGCAGGCGCGTCGGGCAAGGGGCGCATCTACCAGATCGCGCCCAACGGATCGGCGCTGGCGCTGTTCGAGTCGCCGCTCAGCGAGGTCTCGTCCATCTACGTCGACGCGAGCGGGACCGGATGGGCAGCGGCTGTGAGCAACGTCCTGCCGTCCACGGCACCGGCCAAGACGCCGGCGAAGCCCGCATCGGGCCAGGGGCAGTCCGGCAGCGCATCCGCCGGCGAGGAGAAGAAGGAGAGCGAGGCCACCAGCGTCTCCGTGGCATTCTCGTTCGACGACTCTGCCTCCACCGCGGCATCGGCGCAGCCCGGCGCCGCGGAGCTCTACCGCATCGATCCCGACGGCTTCGTAGAGACGGTGCGCAAGTTCGACCGCGAGATGGTCTACGCGCTGAGCGGCGGCAGCGACGGAGGCGTTCTGGTGGGAACGGGCCCGAACGGGCGCGTGTACGAACTGCGCGGCGGAGACGTGGCGCTGATCGGCGCCGTTCCGGAGAAGCAGGTCGTATCCGTCTCGCGAGCGGGCAACGCGACGCTGGTCACGACGACGAACACCGGCGCCGTCTACCGCGTCGAAGCACGTCCATCGACGAATGCGGAGTTCCGATCCGCGGCGAAGGACGTCGAGCGCTTCTCGCGTTTCGGCAACTACCGGATCGAGGGACGCAACCTGTCCACGGGCACGCTCGCCATCTCGTTCCGCAGCGGCAACACGCGCACACCCGACTCGAC
>Ga0193706_1001286_pt1 | contig 11468 bp, 8 predicted proteins | sample U3c1metaG_FD_160130 | JGI IMG/M metagenome (GOLD analysis project Ga0193706, IMG submission 160130) | Soil microbial communities from a riparian zone of the East river system, Colorado, United States - U3c1 | ecosystem: Environmental > Terrestrial > Soil > Riparian zone | place: USA: East River... | reverse complement strand
GCGGCGCCCGTCTGGGAGCCGCCGGCTGCATTACTTCAGTTCCTGAAGTCTTGCGATAGACTGGCCTTTATGGCAGATCCCACATGCCCCGTCTGCGCCACCGCGGACATCATCTGTGGCAAGTGGACGATCCTCGTGATCCGGGACCTGGCCGACGGCCGCAGCCGCTTCTGCGAGCTCGAGCGCTCGCTTGCCGGCATCAGTCCGAGGACCCTCTCGCTTCGCCTTCGCGCTCTCGATGAGCAGGGCATCGTCGAGCGCCACACGTTCCCCGAGGTGCCCCCGCGCGTGGAGTACTCGCTCACGCCGAAGGGCATGGCGATCGTGCCGCTGATCGAGGACATGCGCCGCTACGGGCGCGAGTGGCTCGGCGTGGACGATTGCGCTGCCACACCGGCCGAGCCGGTCGCCGCCTAGCCCCGGTCTCCTGGCAGGACACTCCCGTGCCGCGCCGAAATCGCGCTGCATGCGTAACCGTGCACTCCACGAAGCGCTGCGGAACTTCGCGCTGGAGGCCGCCGCGCTACTCACAGATGACCAGAAGGCCGGCGCCGAGGTCGAGTTCGACGTCGTCGACGAGGGCCAGGGCCGCGGCCCTGCCCTCTACCGCTACGAGCCGCGCACCGGCGCGTTCCTCTCGGAGCGCTGGGCGAGGCTGCGCGAGCTTCCCGCGTGCGAGCAGGCCTGCCATGAGCTCGGCGCGGGCGCGTCCGCGTGGCTGCGGGTGAACGGGCTGAGCGGCGAGCAGGCAGAGCCTGCGCTCCAGGCGATGCTCGAGCGCCTCTACGAGGACGCCACCAGCTTCGGGTTCCCGGAGGAGCGCTTCGAGCGCGTCTACGGCGAGGTGGAGGTCACGCTCTACCGAGACGCCGTGCGTGCGCGTGTGGTCGCGCCCCTGCGCGGCGCCTGGATGGAGATCGACCGGCTGGAGCTGGGCGATGGCCTCTCGATCGTGCGCGGCGACGCCTTCGCCGGCCCCCAGGACAGGTCGGAGCTCCTCTGTGTGCTGGAGCGCGACGCCCCGGCGGACGACCCCATTCCCACCGACGAGGCCGCCGAGCGCTTCGCCGCCGTGGTCACGGCACTGCGGCTCTGGTCGCCTGGGGGCGTGACCCTTGGCGCTCCGGGCTGGCGACAGTCGGACGAGAGCCGCTGGCAGCCTGTGTCCATCGGTTCGAGCGCCCCGCCGCGTGCGGCGGGCTGGATGCTTGCCGCCGGCGAGGAACAGGCCTTCCGCGAGTTCTTCGCGGCCATCGACGGCTCGCGCCCACCCGAGACCGTGGCCTGGGCGCTGGAGCGCTTCGAGATGGGCTGCGAGCGCGCAATGGAGGCGCAGGCTCTGTCCGACTACCTGCTCGCCCTGCGCGCGCTGCTGGATGCCACGACGGCGGCTGGCCAGGCCAGCATGGCCCTGCGGCTCGCGGCGCTCTGCGCCGAGGAGGGCGCGCGCCGCGACGTTCAGCATCGCCTCGAGGCCGCGCTCGCGCTCGAGCGCTTCGTGATGGGCGGCGCCACCGGCGTACGTCCGGACGAGGAGTCCCCGCGGGAGCTCGTGTACGACGCCGAGAACCACCTGCGCGCGCTGCTGCGCGACGTGCTCTGCGGCTATCTCGACGCCGACCTCAAGGGCGTTGCCGACGACATCCTGCTCGAGTCCGCGCCGGACCCCTTCATGGAAGACCAGGCCCCCGAGATCGAAGCCCACGATCTGCGCAAGGAGCCGCGCTTCGAGCGGGCTGAGCCGGAGCAATATCTGGATTTCGATCCCGACTACGACTCAGACCCCGACGACGGCCCGGCGCCCGATTACGAGGACGAGCTGGACGCGGAGCCCGATACGGCCGAGCTCGAGGCGGTCACGGTCGCGCCGGAGCCCCTCCAGCACGAGCTGGACGGCGTGACCCAGTCAGCCGACTGGGGCTGGGACCACCCCGAGGACTTCTCAGCGCCCGTCTGAGCGCGCGAACTCGTCAACCTGCTCGACGGTGAGGCCGCGCTCGTACGGGTCCGGCCTCGGATCGGGCAATCCGGGGCTGGCCCAGGCCAGGACGGCGTAGAACTCGTCCTCGCTGCCGTTCTCGTCGAGAGAGGCGAGCTCCTCCGGGATCCCGAGCTCTGAGATCAGCTCCTCGACCTGTGCAGGCTCTGCGAGCAGGAGCCCGTAGTAGGTGCCCCACGCGCGCAGGAACGACTCGAGGTCCTGGGCCACCACCGCCAGGCACGCCTCCTCGTCAACGGCACCCATCTCCACGACCACGGGCCGCGCGCCGCCGTCGCGCGGAACCCATATCCCGAACGCGTCGCCCTGCCCGTTGTCGCCGAACACCACCAGCTCGTCGGGTACCGGCGTATCCCAGGGGCGCAGCCGGTCCCCCTCCAGCGGGTGGATGTTGAGGTTCCCTCCCAGCAGGTGCTCGCCGGCAACCTCCATGAGGAGATCGCGAAGCTCGGCCGGAAGCGGCCGCCCGACCTCCTGCTCGACACCGGCCCACTGTGAATCCGAGATGCTCGGCACAGCGGCCGCCTACCCGAACAGGTACTCATCCATTCGCCGGAGGCCGTCGAGGTCGTGGATGTCGTCGTCGAGGTGGGGCACCTCGATCATCGGCTTTCGGCCGAGCCGGCGACGCAGGTCCGCGAGGTTGCTGCGGTCCTGAGCGGCCAGGCGGCGTTGCTCCTCGAACGTGCGCATCACCTTGCCGGCGAGCGCATCGTCACCGAGCAGGCGCTCGAGGTCGGCGGCGGGGTTGCCCCTCGGCGCCGGTGGATGCACGCGGTTCGCCACCACACCCGCGAAGGGGAGCCCTGCATCGAGCAGGCGGTGGTGGAACCAGGCCGCCTCCTCCACGGCATCCGCGCGCGGGGACGTGACGAGCACGAAGGCGCTGCGGCTGTCGGCCAGCAGCGCGTTCACGCTCTCGGCGCGCTCGCGAAAGCCTTCGGCCATGTCGCCGAAGCTCGAGAAGAACGACGACAGGTCATCGAGCAGGTCTATCCCGGTCGTCCGCTTCAGCACCGACATGGCAACGCCGGAGCCGCGCCCGAGCACCTTCAGCCCGAGCATCCCCGGGGTCGTGAACAGCTGGAGCGTGCGCGAGTCGATGAACGTGGCCAGCTTCTTGGGTGCGTCGAGGAAGTCGAGCGCGTTGCGCGTGGGGGGCGTGTCGAGCACGAGGAGGTCGTAGCGGCCCTCCTGATGGAGCTCGTGGAGCTTCTCCATGGCCATGTACTCCTGAGAGCCCGCCACGGCGTTCGAGAGCTCCTGGTAGATGCGGTTCGAGAGCACGGCGTCTCTGGTGCGCTCGTCGGGCGCATGCCACTCCACCAGCTCGTCGAAGGTTCGCTTCGGGTCGAGCATCATCGCCCAGAGCTCGCCCTCCACGTCGGCCTTCACGAGCCGCTCCTCGTTTCCAAGCTCCGGCAGACCGAGCGAATTGGCGAGCCGCTTGGCCGGATCGATCGTGAGCACCGCGACCTTCTTGCCGCGCGCGGCCATCCCGAGCGCGACCGCCGCGGACGTGGTGGTCTTGCCAACGCCGCCCGAGCCGGCGCATATGCAGACCTCCTTGCGCTCGAGCCAGTCGGCGATCACAGCCTGCGCTCCAGCTCCGCGGACAGCCGCTCCAGGTGCTCGTGGCCCAGCTCCGGCTCGAACACGCGCGGCAGCGTGTGTACCGGCGCGCTCGCCGCGCGCCGCAGCCGGCGGACCTGCAGGCGCTCGGCGTGGGCGCGCCGGTGCTCGGATCGCGCCGCCTCGATGGCGGCGCGCGCGACCTTGCCGGCCCCCTCGGTGTCGTCGAGCCGGCGCATGTCGTCCTTGTCGAACCGGGACGGGTGCAGCGCGTTCACGACGATCAGGTCGATGGAGATGTTCAGCTCCCGCTGCAGCGCGCGCTCGAACTCCACCGTCTCGTTCACCGGCATCTCCTCCGGCAGCGCGACCGTGAGCACGCCCGTCAGGGCCGGGTCGCGGATGAACGAGTCGATCCGCTCGGCGTGGCGGCCCACGGGCCCAACGCGCGCAATGCTCGCGTACGTGCTCGGCGCGCGCAGCATCGCGAGCCCGTGGCCGGTGGCTGGTGCATCGACGATCGTGAGGTCGTATCCCGGCCCGCCTGTTCGCGGTGAGAGCTGGGAGAGGTCCCAGATCTTGCCCATCGTCACGAGCTCGGTGAGCCCCGGCGCCGCGGCGGTCAGGTATTGGAACAACCCGCTCGCGGTGAGCAGCCCTGCGAGCGTGCGCGACTTGAGCTGGTAGCTGAGCCACTCCCGCTTTGCGCGCTCGGGATCGACGGACACCACGTCCAGGTCTTCTTCCGGGAGCGGCTCGAGCATGCCGCCGAGCCGCGTCTGCTCCGCGACCTCGCACAGGACCACGCGCTTGCCGCGCCGCACGGCGACCAGCCCGAGGGCGGCGGTGACGGTCGTCTTTCCGACACCGCCCTTTCCCGTCACGAGGACGAGGCGCTTGTCCAGTAGCGAAGACATCGGACGCAAAGGGTGAAGGATTACGCCCAACCCGTGCGAATACGGCTTGCGTAATGGATTCCAAGGCGAAGGTGATCGCGTTCACCAACCAGAAGGGCGGTGTGGCCAAGACCACAACGACCCTCAACCTGGCGGCGGCTTTCGTCGAGCGCGGACACCGCGTGCTCTGCGTCGACCTCGACCCCCAGGGCAACCTCACTATGAGTCAGGGCATCGACCCGGACTCGCTCGAGTCGTCGATGTACGACGTGCTCGTGCACCAGCTCTCGATCCGCGAGGTGATCAAAAAGCGCGAGGTCGACGTGGCCTGCGCCTCGATCGACCTCGCCGGCGCCGAGATCGCCATGTCCACGATGATCGGCCGCGAGCGCTCGCTGAAGAAGGCGCTCGAGCCCGTCCGTGACGACTACGACTACATCTTCATCGACACCCCGCCAAGCCTCGGGCTGCTCACGATCAACGCGCTCACGGCCTCGCAGAAGGTGATCGTCCCCGTGCAATGCGAGTATCTGTCCATGCGCGGGCTGATCCAGCTCCAGAACACCCTGTCTATGGTGCGCGAGGAGCTCAATCCCGACATCGAGATCGAGGGAATCCTGCCGACGCTCGTGGACAATCGCACCGTGCACGCCAAGGAGGCCATCGAGATCCTCGAGGAGAACTTCGGCGACCGCGTGTTCGCGTCGCGCATCAACAAGACCATTCGGTTCGCCGAGGCCCCGGTCAAGGGCATGTCGGTGCTCAAGTACGACCCCAACGGTAAGGCGGCTTACGCCTACCGGCAGCTAGCGGAGGAGGTCCTGGCGAATGGCAAGCGGTAAGAGGGCGAGCATGCGCGAGGGTCCCCTGGCGCAGCTCTTCCGCAAGACGGAGGAGGACGACGCTCGTCGCGAGCAGAAGCCGCGCCAGGAGGAGCGCCCCGCTGAGGAGCGTTCCCCCGAGCACGAGCCCAAGCTCGGCCGGCCATTGCCGGAGGGCGGGCCCGCGCCGCAGGTCACGCGGCACGTTCCTGAGCCGCAGGCTCAGACGGAGCACCACGACCTCGGTGGTCGCAGGACCGAGGCCGCTCGCCGCGCGCAGGAGCGCGAGGAGCGCCGGGGCACTCGCCCCGAGGGTGTGCGCAGCCCGGAGGAGCGCCTCAAGGCCGTCTTCTCCCAGGACATCCCCGAGAACATCCTCGACCGCGCGCCCGTCCCGGCCACGCGCGAGCTCGACGACGAGCCCGCACCGTTCGTCCCGTCGCGGCCCGCACGCCCCACGGAGCCCGTGCTGCGGGTGCTCGGCGTGGGCGGAGCCGGCGTGAACGCCGTCAACCGGATGATCGAGGCCCAGGTCGAGGGCGTGGAGTTCATCGCGCTCAACACCGACGTTCAGTCACTCGAGGGCTCGTCTGCGAGCACGCGTCTGCACATCGGCAGCGACGCCACGCGCGGACTCGGCTCGGGATCGAACCCGGACCTCGGTCGCGCGGCCGCGCTCGAGGACTACGACGAGATCAAGAGCCACCTCAAGGGCTCGGACATGGTGTTCATCGCCGCCGGAGCCGGCGGCGGCACCGGCACGGGCGCCGCGCCCGTGGTGGCGCGCATCGCCCGCGAGGTGGGAGCGCTCACCGTCGGCATCATCACGAAGCCGTTCTCGTTCGAGGGCGCTCGCCGCGGCGACCAGGCCGACCGTGGCGTTGAGGACCTCGCTCGCGAGGTCGACACGCTGATCGTGATCCCGAACGCGCGCCTGCTGTCGGTGCTCGACAAGTCCACCTCGATGGTCGACGCCTTCCGCGTGGCCGACGACGTCCTGCGCCAGGGCGTGCAGGGCATCTCGGACCTGATCACGCTGCCGGGCCTGATCAACCTCGACTTCGCCGACGTGCGGACGATCATGTCCGAGGCGGGTCAGGCGCTGCTCGGCATCGGCATGGGCTCGGGCGACCGCCGCGCGATGGACGCGGTGGAGCACGCCATCGAGTCACCTCTGCTCGAGACCTCGCTGGAGGGAGCACGTTCGATCCTGCTCTCGATCACCGGCGGCCGGGACCTCTCGCTGTGGGAGGTCAACGAGGCCGCGAAGGCGGTGGCCGAGGCGGCGCACCCGGACGCGAACATCATCTTCGGAGCCATGGTCGACGACAAGGTCGACGACCAGGTGTGGGTGACCGTCGTGGCCACCGGCTACGGCGACCGTCCCGTACACCGGGCACGCCCGAGGGAAGAGGAGCGCGGACGCCGCGAGGGTCGCGGCATCCCGGCCGACGCCGAGCCCCACGTCAGTCGCTCGCGCGAACGCGAGCGCGTGACCGCCGGGACGCTCAGCGACGTGGACGTGCCCGAGTTCCTGCCCCGCGGCTAGGCTCGCCCACATGAAGGGGGTGGTCGCAGCCGGCCATCCGCTCACGGCGGAGGCCGGTGCCGATGTGCTGCGGGCGGGCGGGAACGCGGTCGATGCCGCGGTGGCGGCCGTGCTGATGTCGTTCGTGGCCGAGTCGCCCCTCACCGGCCCCGGCGCCGGCGGCTTCATGGTCGTGCACGCCGGCGAGGAATCGCACGTGCTCGACTTCTTCGTCGCCGCTCCCGGTCTCGGCCTCGACGGGCGCGAGCCCGCGGAGCTCGTGCCCGTGGACGTGCACTTCAGCGAGGACGCCCTCCAGCGCTTCAATGTCGGGCCGGCATCGTGCGGCGCTTACGGCACGACCCTCGGGCTCGCCGAGACCCTCGAGCGCTTCGGGAGCGCGCGGCTCGGGGACCTCACCGCCGCGCCCGCTCGCGCGGCACGGGAGGGGATCGAGGTCGTCCCGATGCAGGCGTTCCTGTTCGAGGTCCTGCGCCCGATCCTCACGCTCACTCCGGAGTGCGCTGCGATCTACGCGCCGGAGGGAACGCTCCTCGGGGAGGGCGACACGATCCGGCTTCCCGAGCTCGGCGACCTGCTCGACCGACTCGGAGCGGAGGGTCCCGGGTTCCTCTACAGCGGCGACGTTGCCGCCTCGGTGAGCGACTGGGTGCTCGAGCGAGGCGGCATCCTGAGCCGCGACGACCTCAGCTCATACGAGGTGATCGAGCGCGACCCCGCCCGGGTCAGCTACCAGGGCCGCGAGGTGATCACGAACCCACCGCCCTCGTCCGGCGGGATTCTGATCGCGGATGCGCTCGGGATCCTTGAGCGACTCGAGCGGCCGCACGACCCGTACGTGATCGCCGAGGTGATCGCGTCCACCAACCGGGCGCGCGACGAGGAGTTCCTCGCGGGCCTTGCCACCGAGGGCTTCCTGGAGCAGTTCCTTGCCAAGAAGGCGCTCGACTCGGTGGCCACCGACGTGCGCTCGCGACTGGGTAACACGACCCACATCTCCGTGATGGACGCCGAGGGAGCGTGCGCGTCGGTGACCTGCTCGAACGGCTCCTGCTCGGGGGTGGTGGTGCCCGGTACCGGCATGCACCTGAACAACATGCTTGGGGAGCAGGACCTGAACCCGCTCGGGTTCCACCAGCACGCACCCGGGGCGCGCGTGCCGAGCATGATGGCTCCCACCGTCGTGCTGCGCGACGGGCGGCCCGAGATCGCCATCGGCAGCGCCGGCTCGAACCGGATCCGCTCGGCGATCCTCCAGACCGTGCTCGGCGTGATGGACCGCGGTATGCCGGCCCAGGAGGCCGTGTCCGCTCCGCGCATCCACGTGGAGGAACGGCAGGTGGACGCCGAGCCAGGCGCGGACGAGGAGGCGCTCGAGCGTCTCGAGCAGGCGGGCTGGACGGTTCGCCGCTGGGGCGAGCAGAACCTGTTCTTCGGAGGGGCTCAGGCCGTGGCGCGCAACCACGAGACCGGAGAGCTCACAGGCGGCGGTGATCCGCGCCGGGGAGGGGTCGCAAACGTGGTCGGTTAGACCGACCAAAGTATGTGGGTTTCCGCAATTTCGCGGGGGCTTCGGCGGGCGTAGCTTGGCTCTCGTCCCCGAAGCAAGGAGTCCCAAGTGAGCACCGCACTCAGCCTCGACGCCCCCCGCACCACGACCTCGCGGCGTATTCCGATCCTGGCCGGCGCAACTGCGCTCGTGGCCGCCGCATCAATCTCCGTGACGCTCGCGGTCACGGGCGGCTCGGACACGAGCTCCCGCACGCCGGCCGCCGCGCCCGCGACGGCGCAGCCGGACCGCGCCACCCTCTACCGGCACGAAGCCTCCGGCTCGAGGCCGAGCGCGACGATCGACGGACAGCGTGCTGCCGAGCGCTTCCACCACCGCTGAGCGGTACGGGCCGGCGGGCCTATCATCGGAGCCCGTGGGACTCCCAGGCCAGGCGCCCGCTGCCGCTGTACTTGTGGGTCGCGACGCTGAGCTCCATGCGCTACGCAAGGGGCTCAGCGCGCGTCCCGCGCCCATCGGGATCCTGCTCGAGGGCGAGGCTGGTATCGGAAAGACGGCTCTGTGGCTGGCGGGCATCGCCGAGGCCGGGGAGCGCGACTTCCAGGTGCTCACCGCGAGACCCGTCGAGGCCGAGACGGGTCTCTCGTACGCAGGGCTTGGCGATTTGCTCGTCCCCTTGGTCGACGAGGTCGGCGGCGAGATTCCCCTGCCGCAACGGCACGCGCTCGACGTTGCGTTGCTTCGTGCGGCGCCTGAGGCCGGCCCCTTGGATCCGCGAGCCGTCGGCGCTGCAACCCTCACCGTGCTGCGAGCGGCCGCCGATCGGGCGCCGCTGGTGCTCGCAATCGATGACATCCAATGGCTTGATCCCGCATCCACCAGGGCGCTTGCGTTCGCGCTGCGCAGGCTCGGCGAGGAGCAGGTGGTCCTGCTCGCCACCCGGCGCGCTTCCCCCGGCGCGGAGCCGCTCGACGTCGGTGTGGCCGACGACCGCATCTCCCGCATCAGCGTCGAGCCGCTCGCACCGGACGCGCTTCAGCGGCTGCTACAGCGCCGGCTCGGGGAGGGAGTGTCGTGGCCCGCGCTCGCGCGCCTGGCGGACATGTCCGGCGGCAACCCCTACTACGCGCTCGAGTTGGCGCGCGCCGCGCTTCGCAATGCGGGTGAAGGCGCAGTGACCCCGGAGCTGACTCTTCCGGAGGGCGTCTACGCCGTGCTGCAGGAACGTCTGCGCGCACTGCCGGCCGAGACCACGGATGCCCTCGCGACCGTCGCCGCGATGGGACAGCCGACGGTTGCCGCCGCGAGCGCTGTGGTTGATCCCGGCGCGCTCGATGTTGCCTTCACGGCCGATGTCGTGCGCGAAGACGGCGAGACGATTCGCTTCGACCATCCGCTGCTGGCCGAGGCGGCCTACCGGATGCTTCCTCCATCCCGGCGCCGATCGGTTCACGAGCGGCTCGCTGAGGTTGCGACCGATGCGGAGGAGCGGGCGAGGCATCTCGCCGCGGGCCCACAGGTGCCCGACACGGATGTCGCGGCGGACATCCGAGCGGGGGCCGCTGCTGCCGCCGCGCGCGGTGCCCCGGCCGGCGCGGCCGCGCTGCTCGAGGCCTCGGCTCAGGTGGAACCCGACCCCGAGCTCGCGGCCCGCGCCCGCATCGATGCTGTGCGGCAGCTCGTCGCGGCAGGAGACGGCCGCCGGGCGACCGCTCTGGCGCACGCCGTCATGAGCGAGCTTCCCCGCGGTTCGCTCCGCGCGCGGGCGCTCGTGGCCTGCGCGGACCAGGAGGGTCCGGTTGACGAGATGCTCGCGTTCGCGCGCCAGGCGGTCGAGGAGGCGGGAGATGACGAGGAGGTCCTGGTCGAGGCGCTCCTTGCGGAGGGAGTCCTGCTCTCCCTGGGGGATCGCTACGACGATGCCCATGAACGCCTCAAACGGGCCCATGGCCTCTGCGGGCCCGGCACGGAGCGGATATTGCGTATCAAGACGCTGGGCGCCTATGCCAAGCTCGAGCACCTGCGCGGCCAGGATGGCGCGATGGAGCTGCTCCGGGAGGCCGCCGAGCTCGAGGGGGACGACCTCGTCCCGAGCGCGTACTGGGGGCCCGGCATGCTCCTCGGGCGGGCGTTGATGTTCGCCGACGAGCTCGAGGCGGCACGGCCCCTGCTCGAGCGGCGTCTCCGCCGCGCGACCGAGGTGGGAGACGACGAGTCGCGCGCCGGCCTGTGCCTGCACCTGGCGGAGCTCGAAATTCGCGACGGCCGACTCGAGCCCGCGCGCCGCTACGCCGAGGAGGGGCTCGCGTTCGAGGAGGCCTCGTACGGCGACCAGGCGCAGGGCGCACTCGCCTACGTTCGTGCCCTCGTCGCGGTCCACCAGGGCGAGGTCGAGCTGGCTCGCGAGGTTGCGGAGCGTGGCCTCGCCCAGTGTGAGTCCCAGGGGGATCTCGTGTTCGCGACGATCCACCGCACGACGCTCGGACTCCTCGAGTTGTCGCTGGGCGACAACTCTGCGGCGGTGGAATGGCTGATGCCGGTGGCGGAGCGATTTCGAAGCTCCCCGGCTGTCGAGCCCGGCCTGCCGCACATCGTCTGCATCCCGGATGCGGTCGAAGCGCTCATCGGCGCGGGGCGCCTGGGCGAGGCCGAGGCTCTGCTCGGCGCCTGGGAGGACGCCGGCGCGCGCTTCGACAGGGCGCGGATACGTGCCACGGCCGCCCGCTGCCGAGCACTGCTCGCGGCAGCGAATGGTGACCTCGACTCAGCCCTCGGTTGCGCCGAGGCTGCCCTGGAGCACCATCGCGATCTGCCCGTCCCATTCGAGCGCGCGCGCACGCTGATCGTGCTCGGCTCGATTCAGCGGCGGGTCAAGCAGAAGGCAGCAGCGCGCGCTTCGCTCGAGGAGGCGCTTGCCGGCCTCGAGGCGATCGGTGTGCCGCTGTGGGCCGAGCGGGCTCGTGCCGAGCTTGCCCGCATCGGCGGTCGCGCCCGCTCCGGCGGGTTGACTCCCACGGAGGAACGCGTGGCCGACCTCGTGGCCGACGGTCACTCGAACAAGGAGGTCGCCGACGCGCTGTTCGTCAGCGTACGCACGGTCGAGGCGAACCTCACCCGGATC
>Ga0193706_1001285_pt1 | contig 11485 bp, 6 predicted proteins | sample U3c1metaG_FD_160130 | JGI IMG/M metagenome (GOLD analysis project Ga0193706, IMG submission 160130) | Soil microbial communities from a riparian zone of the East river system, Colorado, United States - U3c1 | ecosystem: Environmental > Terrestrial > Soil > Riparian zone | place: USA: East River... | reverse complement strand
ATCCGCGATCGTGCCGTCCGCGCCGACCCGGCGGAAGAAACAATTCGGGCGGCCCGTGTGGCAGGAGGGGCCGAGCGGATCCACCAAGACGAGCAGCGTGTCCCCGTCGCAATCCGCATAAACGGCGTGCACCAGCAAACGGTGACCGCTGCTTTCCCCCTTCTCCCAGAGCGCCTGGCGAGAGCGACTGTAGAAAGTGGCGCGTCCGGTCACCAGCGTGCGCGCCAGCGACTCTGAATTCATCCACGCCACCATCCGCACCTGACCGGTCAAACGGTCCTGCACGACTGCCGGCAATAACCCCTGTGCATCGAAAACGAGGCCCTTGGTCTCGGACATGAGCTGCCAGCGTACTCCAGTCTCCAAAACGCGAGTGCCGCCCGCGCCGGAAGCAGCGGACGGAGGGCCGCTCCCCCGCCGTTTAGCCTCTCGGGGGCAGGCACCCACGAAGTCCTCTCTCTAACTATTTGAAATTGCTCGGTTCATTTGTGGCTCAAAACCTGCTTAGGCTTAGTTCGACTCACGGCTGCTGCGCGGAGGAAAAACATTCATGGCTCGCAACCTTTCTCGGACCAAGTCATCGCGGACCCTACGGGGTGCGTTTGCTCTGGCGCTCTTTGCGGGGCTCGGTGCGAGCTTGCTCGGCTGCTCCGGAGAAGAGAACACCGGCGAGCAGCGCGAGAAGTTCGATCGCTTGGTGTACGCGGTGCGCCAGCACACGGTGCTCGGCAGCGACGGCGCCGTGTCCATCAACGTAGCCGGCGGCATGGGCCAGGTCATGGACTACAACCGCTACGAGCCGGGCGGGCGACTCGAGATCTACGACCTGACCACCGGCAAGATCGAAAACGTCCTGGCGGATATCCCGACTGCGGACGTCTCGAGCCTCGATGTCTCCTACGACGCGACGAAAGTCGTGTTCACGATGAAGACCAGTGGCGATGACAACTACCACGTCTACTGGGCCAGCCTAACGCCGGGCGGTGACGGCAAGTACGAGATCCACCAGCTCACGTTCGGACCGCAGGACGACGAGCACGCCATCTGGGTTCCCGGAGAGCGCATCGCGTTCATCACCAACCAGGCTTACACCGAGATGGGAACGCGCGCCGACGAGTACAACCACTCGCGGGCGGTGACCCAGATCGCGAGCATCACGCTCGGCGGCGGCGATAGCGACCGCAAGCTCTGCTCACAGAACCTCTCGCACACCATCAACCTGTTTCCGATGGCCGACGGGCGCATCGGCTTCTCGCGCTGGGAGCATCTCGAGAACGTCAACGACGTGAAGCTCTTCGCGATGAACCCCGACTGCACGCAGATGGTCGCGGTCAGCGGGCAACACGGCAAGCCCAGCAACTCACTGGTGCAAGTCTCGGAGACGCACACTCCCAACGTCTTTCTCGCGATCGCCACGAACCGCGAGAACACGATTCAGTCGGGCGCGCTGATTCAAATCGACGCTCGGAACGCCAGCGATCCACTGCGCGTCAACGAGGAAGAACCCGCGTACAAGGAGCTCACCCCGGCCGTGCCGACCGGCGAGGCTCCGTCACCGGTTGGACGCTATCGGGCTCCGCACGGCTTGCCCGACGGCCGCATCTTGACGTCCTGGGCGAGCGGCGTGGTGAACGAAACGAACGAGCTGCAGCTCAACCCGCCGGACTTCGGCGTCTACGTCTACGACCCACGCGGGCGGGTCAACAAGCTGATCGTCAATCACGAAGACACCTGGGAGCTCTACGCGAAGCCCGTCGTGACGCGCACCGAGCCGCCGATCATCGGTTCCGTTCAGAGATCGGCTGATTCGAGCGTCCCCGCGCGTTTCGGCTCCGTCGACGTGCGCCAGACCTCGCTGGGCACGCTGCACGGCAACACCGTCAGCGGCGCGCAGTTCGAAGAAGGCACGTCCATCGACGACGCGCTGAAGCAGGCCAAGAAGGTCCGTATCATCGAAGGTTTCTCGAGCGAGGGCTCGCCCGGTACCAGCATGTTCGGTCTGACCATGGCCGAGGGTGCCGCGATCCTCGGCGAGGCCACGGTGTACTCGGACGGCTCGTGGCTCGCGGACATTCCGCCGTACGTGCCGGTGCACTTGCAACCGATCGACGAGTGCGATCTCGCGATCCGCAATCAGACGACCTGGATTCAGGGCATGCCCGGTGAAGACCGGGTGTGCGGTGGCTGCCACGAAAATCGCTCCGCGCCCGTGCTCCCCGGCGGACAAGCGCTCACGCAGGCAGCCGGAATCGGCGCCCAGAACTTCCTCTTGCCCGTCGCCAACCGGGTCGAATATCCGTGGTACGGCGCGAACGACGCGGCGAACCCGAACGAAATTCAGAAGCTCCTCAACGCCAAGTGCGTGAGCTGCCACAACGCGACGACGAACGGCAGCGGACCGCAGCAGTACTACGAGATCGAAATGACGGACGAGGCTACGGGCGAGGTGACGCCGTTCCGCATTGCGCGGCTCGACTTGTCATCGACCGAAGTAACGGTGACCTACGACAGGGAGACACGCGCCTGGCCGGCCTCGTACGTATCGCTGTTCTATCCGGCCGCGTTCAAGATGGAAATGGGCATGGGTGCGGAGCTGACGAGCGGAACTTTGCCGCCTGAGTGGGCCGTCCCGAGCGACGCCCGGCACAGCGCCCTGATCGAGAAACTGAACGTGAAGTCGTCCGTGGATGCCAGCAAGTTTGCCTGGCAGCTCGGACAGGCATTCTCGAACACGGACATCGCGGGCGGAACACGCACGGATCACGCCGCCGCCGCCGGCTTGACCCGCGACGAGCTCGTGAAGCTGATTCGCGCCATCGACATGGGTGGACAGTACTACGCACGCCAGAACAGCGACTTCCAGGCGTACGGGAGTGACCCGGTCGCGGGTGGCGGGACCAAATACTGAGCGGAGCGGAGAAAGCCATGAAAAGCATCAAGCGTAGTTTCGTGCTCGGCGCGCTCATCGCAGGCGCTGCGAGCTTGTTCTCCACAATGACCAACGCGGCGGATCCCGCTGCAGCGGACACCCGGCGCATCGGCCGTGCAGAGGTGTACAAGCACCTGCCGGACAACTCGCTGGAGAAGGTGACGACCCCGGATTACATCAAGAGCATCGGCGCCCGCCCGGGCAATTATGCTCCCACGGAGATCTGGCGCGCGCTCGAGCACGGCGAGACGCTGGAGTGCTTGGATTGCATTCCGGGTATCTCGAAGCTGCTCTACGATGCGCACCCCAAGACGCGCGAGATCGCCGCGTGGTGGCTGCGGCGGCGCATCTTCGGCGTATTCGGACCGGGTCAGGTGTACGCGCGGACCGTCTCCACGCTGACGAACCGCGCAGCGCCGGAGCGCGAGCGCGCGTACGCGGCGGAAGCGCTCGGTGAGTTCTTGAGCGGCTCGGGCGTCAAGCACGTGTCTGCAGCTCTGGTGGGCGATCCGTCGGCTCTGGTCCGCAAGAGCTCGGCGTCCGCGCTCGAGCGTCTGAATCATCAGGGTCCGAACGGCGAGCTCGCGACAGCGCTTTCGGACGATAACGAGGACGTGAGACTGGCCGCCCTGCGCGCTTCGGTGCGCGTTCACGTGTTCACGCGCGTGGACAAGGTGATCGAGCGCATCAGCGATCCGTCGGCTCGGGTGCGCAAACGCGCCGCCGAGAACCTGGGCGTGATGGGAGCTCGCGACGCGGTCGTCGGCCTCGTGGCACTCACCTCGTCCGCGAACGAAACCGATGCGCAGGTTCGCACCGCCGCTGTGGCGTCGCTCGGCAGGATCGCGGACAAGAACAGCAGACCGGCCGTCGAGGCCGCGCTCCAGGACCCGAACTCGTTCGTGCGGGACGCGGCGCGCATCGCGCTCCGGCGTCTGTAGTCCGCGGTTTCGGCGGGACGGACCCCGAGGCGAGCTCGGGGTCCTCAGCCCGTGACGTGCTGAGCCGCTCCCTCTTCGACGCGAACGACCGCGGCCGAGGGTAGCAGGCAAAACTTGGGATACTGCTCGGGGTAGCCTTGCTCGTACGCGGGCCCTTTGAATTGCTCCCGCAAGAAAGGCGTGAGCGGCGCGATCGCGAACACACGCTCTCCAATCCCTTCCAGCGTCTTCTCGAACTTTTGTTCAGCCGGCGTGGAGCGGCGACCGGACGGTTCCATGATTGCCTGCAGCAGCCGGAGCTTTTGCGCTTCGAGCACCATGGCGTCGTATCGGAACACGCCGATCAAGAACAGCCCGCGCGCCACCGTCAGCTCTTCGGCGATAGCCACCACCGAGAGCGGCTCCGCGTACGCTTTGTCGTAGATGGCTTTGCCACGCGCGATCACGTCGCTCGTCAACATGCCGAGCGCGAAGTAGTTTTTCACCGGGATCTTCGGCTGAAACCAGCAGCCTTCGAAGTACGGCTCGAAGCGCGCCAGCAATAGATAGCTCAGGCGGCCATGCACACGCGCGAAGTTTCGCAGCTCTTTCGCCGAGTACTGCTCGCGCAGCGCTTGCATGAGCTCTGCGAAGTTCGACCAGTCGTCCCGGCCGAACGCGGCAATGCGCGGCAGGAAGTCGTCCCAGAAGCGCCGCACGTCCTCGGCCGTGAGCCCGCGCGCGTCCTCGAGAATCAGCGCATCCGCGGATTCTCCGCGCGCGGCTCGCTGCAGGAGCCGTTCGAAACGCGAGCGTTTCACCCACGCCATCTGCTCCCAGTGCCAGAGCTCCGGTTCCGGAAAGATGCAGTCGGCGAAGTCGTCGCGCAGACCCGTGGCAGGCAGGTGCGGGCCGATATACGTACGCTTCCACCACTGACCCGTGCGTTTGACCTCCGCAAACGAAGTGCGTTCCAGCATGTAGGTCTGTGCACGGATGAAACGCGGCGGCGAGCCGTCCGGCGCCGGCGAATACTGCAGGAAGTGAGGAATGCCCGGGCTGCCTTCCAGGACGCGCTGCGCGATGCCCGCAGCGAGCGGCAATTCGTTGTAGGCGTGCACGTAAGACGTGCCGATGATGCCGTGCACACACACGCTGCCGTCCCCGATGCCGAACGTTTCGTAGATCATGGCCTGATCCCCCCGCGGGTGATGCGGAGCCGCAAAACGAGGCCGGCTGTTGGTCTTGGATGGGCAGTATTTGAAGTGACACTCCTGCCAGTCGTTGCCGTCCCAGCTCACCTCGAAGACGACGACGCACTTGACCGGCGCCGCACTCTTGGGCGGGAAAACCCCGTATGCGTGCAGCCAGCGCAGCGGGTGCAGCACTCGAAAAACTTTCCATGGCCACGCCAAGAACTTGGGGCTCAATTGGCCGAGCCAGGGCCAAAACAGCCACTGCTGGCTGCAGTAGCTGTTCAGCGGAAGCGCGAGCAGCGCCCCGAACGTGTGCACGAGCACGAGCGCGCGCAGAAAATTCGGCTGACCCGCGCCGAAGTAACTGCCGAAGGGCAGCTGCCACACGGTCGTCGTGTCCAGCAGCGTGAGACACAGCGCGCCGATGATCCAGTTGAAGAACCCGAAGCTGCCGCACAGTTGAATGCCAATCATCAAGAGCGTGATGCCAAGCGCGGCGATCAGGCTGGCTTCGGCGCTCGGCAGGAAGACGAAAAAAGGCAGCGGGATTTCCACGAAGAACATGAAAATCAGCGTGGCTTTGGACATCCAGAGCGGCAGCGCGTGCATTGCCCAGCCCACCGGCGAGGGCAGCGGCTGATTGAGCATGAAGCTGCGCAGGTACCCCGAGTCGTCGCGGCTCGAGCCCAGGAACTTGAACTTGCCGAAGCCGAAAAGCACGCGGAAGACCAGCAAACGAAACACCCAGGCGAGCGCCGGGTCCGGCGTTGCCACGGCCGAAAGCGCCGGCAGGCTCAGGGTCGCCGGCAGGAACATGGCGAAAAAGCCCGTTTCGAACAGCGTGCAGTCCCACGGAAAGATCAAGCGTATCGCCACGTCCAGGGACAGGTACGCGACGTAGCAAATGACCAGCGCCCACGGCGTCCAGGGGCCACCCACCACGACCAGCGCAGAAGCCAGAGCGCCGGCAAACGCAATGCCGCGCAGCGCCCAATCCCCGCTGTTCAGCCAGAGCAACGTCGGGAAGTAGACGACGCGGCGCACACCCGGGAAGTGCTCGGCGAGCATCGCGAGACGCGTGCGCACCGGCGAGATGCCCCGTTCACCGGCTATCGGCACCACCTCGATGCACAGGGACGCGAACGAAATGAAGTAGACCAGACCGAGCGCGCGAGTGAAGAGCCCCCACACGAGCACGGGCGGGAAAGCGGATGTGAAGCTGTCGAGCACGGGAGTGGGAGAATCCTACCCACATTCTGCGCACAACGGCGAGCACGACAGCACCAGAGACACGGACAGCGGCGTTCAGCAGGGGCTGCCGGTGCCATGCTGTTCTGCTAAGGTGGGCGACTGATGCGGGAAAGAATTCCGAGCAGGGCGGCGTGTCTCGGCGCCGCATTCGCGGCGCTTTGCTCAGCGTGCACGCGCGAAGACAAGCCAGCAGATTCCACGTTCTACGACCGGCGGATCGCACCCGTCGTGCGTGGCTCCTGTGCCACCAGTCCCACGTTCAGCGGCTGTCACGTCGCGGCAGACGATCGCGGCAACGCGCTCGGAAACTTGAACGTCCAGAGCTACGATACACTGAATCTCCGTCGTGACCTGTTCATCAACTACGGGCCCTATGGTTACCCCGCTCTGCTCTTGAAGGTGCTGCCCCCGCAGGACCTTCGGCTGACGTCGTGGGACAACGAAACGCAGACCACCAAGAGCGATATCGCTCACGTGGGCGGCTCCCTGCTCGACGTCACGAGCAGCTCCTACGCTCAACTCGAGCGCTGGATTGCCAACGGCGCGTCCGAGAACAACGCTCCCGTCGCCCGACCCAAGTTCGACATTCAACCCTGCTCCACGGCGCTCGGTATCGATCCGTCGTTCGATCCCAGCGCTGAACCCGCCACGCCCGACTACGCAGACTTCGACGTCGTCAATAGCATCCTCGCCAAGCGCTGCGCGGGCGGTAACTGCCACGGTTCGCCGACGAACTCGCTCTATCTCACCTGCGGCTCGAGCGAAGAAGAGAAACGCTGGAACTACTTCGCAGCCGGAGATCACGTGTCCGTCGACCCCGCGGCCAGTGACATTCTGACGCGCGCGTTGGATCCGGCGCAGGGCGGCACGTATCACGAGGGCGGCACGGTCTTCCAAAACCGTGACGATCCCGATTACATCTTGCTGCGCACCTGGGCTGAAGCCAAAGGCGGTCCGACCAACATTCCCACCGACGAGGGGTTCGACTTTTTCGCCAAGCGCGTGCAGCCCGTGCTCGCAAAACGCGGCTGCATGATGGTCAATTGCCATTCGCCCGCCATGTTCCACGACTACCGCCTGCGCGGCGGCAGCGGCGGGCACTTCACCTTGGCCACGACGCGCGTGAACTATCGATTCACGCTCGAGCAAGCGGGGCTCGAATCACCGGACCCGAACGCGAGCCGCCTGATTCGCAAGAACCTGCTGCCCACTCCCACGGGTGGAGGGATTTTGCATCGCGGTGGACCGCTGTTCAGCTCCGGCGGCGATCCTTCGGCGTGCGACGCGGCGGCTGCGGAAACGGGTCCGCTGGACGACACCAGCGCTTACTGCGTGCTGGTCACATGGCTCGCCAAGGAACGCGAGGCGCGGCTCGGCAGCGCATCGGGTCTGACGGGCATCGCCTACGTACGCAGGCCGGCAAAGAGCGGCGCGGACACGCCGCAGGACTACGCGCAGTTCTCGGCAGGGGCCGAGGTGCTCCTGGCTCAAGCCAGTCTGAGCGCGACCGGTGACGTGAGCGTCAGCGGCTCCACGAGCCTGTCCAGCCTGTGTGGTCTGGATCCGGCGAGCTCGGACGCACGCCGTCCCGCCGTCTCCTGGGACGGTGCGCGGATCGCCTTCGCCGCGCGCAGCTCCGCCAGCGAGCCTTTTCGGGTCTACGTCGTCGAAGGGGGCAGCTGCGCGCCAGATGCGACGATCAACGCAGCAGCGGTGGACGAGAGCGGCGCGGCGATTCCTACGAACGGCGAGCTCGTGCACAACTTCGACCCGGCGTTCGCGCCGGATGGTCGCATCGTGTTCGCGTCGACGCGCGGCAACGTGATGAACGTGGCGCAGTTCAGCTACTCGGGGCCGCAAAGGAGCCCGGCGGATCCCGCGAAGCTGAACGCGAACCTCTACATTGCGGGCGACGGCAGCGTCCGTCAGCTCACTTTCCAGCTGAATCAGGAGCTTGCGCCGGCGTTCATGGGCGACGGTCGCTTGATTTTCACGACCGAGAAGCGCGCACCCGAGTTCTATCAGCTCGCGGGCCGCCGCATGAACCTCGACGGCGGAGACTACCACCCGCTGTTCGGACAAAGGTCGAGCATCGGCTTCACGCAGATGACCGACTTCGTCGAGCTGACGGACAAGAACTTCGTGGCGATCGCCAGCGAGCGCGGTGCGGCCCACGGAGCCGGCACGCTGGTCGTCATCAACCGCAGCATCGGCATCGATTTCCAGAGCGGGGACGAGGCCGACTACTTGCAGGATCCAGGTGCCATCGACTGGCCGAACCCAGTGTTCTTCCAGCGCTCGATGCGGGTCGTAGATGCGCAGGCGACCGGCCGTCTCTCCGGCACTTCTGGCGCTTATCGGAATCCCTCACCGCTGCCCAACGGCAAGCTGCTGGTGAGCTACGCCGCGAACGTACAAAATCTGGCTTCTTTCAGCGGTAACTTCGACATCCACGTCGTCAATCATCTCACCGGGGCCCGCGCCCCGTTGATAACCGGCGCCAGCGACGAACTCTGGCCGGTTGCGGTGTACGCACGCCAGAACCACGGCGTGTTCGAGTCCAAGTTGGCCGAGCCGAACGGCGCCACGAGCCTCCTCGGAGATCCCGATCGCTCGCGGGTCATGTTTCTGGATGTTCCGCTGTTCACCAGTCTCGTGTTTCAGAACACGCGCAGCCCGCGCGTGCTACCGCCGGGTAACACGAGCTTGAACGTGTGGGAGAGCTTGCCTCCGGAGCCCGGCGTGACGAGCTTCGGGAGCGGCGGGCCTTTCATCACTGAAGACCAGTACGGCCCACTGTACGTGCGCCGCCAGCTTCGCGGTCCCGTCAGGATCTACGGGGATGGCTCGGCGCTCATGGATGTGCCGGGCGGAGTGCCGCTGGTGCTGAGCACGCGCACCACGCTGGCAGGCGAAAGCGGCGCCGCCGAGCATTTCCAGCGTGAAGAGATGAGCTTTTACCCGGGCGAGGTCGTGCGCCAAGGATTCCGCCGCAGCATGTTCAACGGCCTGTGCGGCGGTTGCCACGGTTCCGTGAGCGGGTTCGAGTCTGACAATGCAGTCAAACCCGATATTTTGACACGCGCGTCCGAAGTGGCCGCGCGGACCGCGCTACCGACGGACCTGATGGGCACGCAGGGCTCGCCTCAGGGCCCGCCCTTTCCGTAGCGCTAGCGTCAGAGTTAGTCGTCGGCGCCCGTGGGACGCGGTGTGGGGCGAAGCGCTAAACGCGCTCGACAGCCCCAAGTGCGGGATGGGGGGCGGGATGGTGCGGCACTCGTTCGCCGCGTCCCGTGGGGCGCCGACGGAGCAGAATGTAAGACCCAACGCTCGAAACGCCACCCCCCCTGTTCGATGCCCGAGGTGGATCCAGGCGGGCGAAGATTCTGCAAATATTCCCGCCGGTTTCTGGGTTCAGCGCGCGTTCAGACCCGCTCTATGACAGTAGCGATACCCATGCCGCCGCCAATGCACAGCGTGACCAAGGCCGTGGCGAGACCGCGTCGCTCGAGTTCGTCCAGGGCCGTGCCGAGGAGCATCGCCCCGGTAGCGCCCAGCGGATGCCCGAGGGCGATGGCGCCTCCGTTCACGTTCACCTTCGCGGGGTCGATATCGAGCCGGCGCGTGGTGTTGAGCACCACCGAGGCGAACGCTTCGTTGATCTCCCAGAGATCGATGTCCTTCGCGTTCATGCCGGCTTTCGCGAGGGCGCGTTGCGAGGCGGGCGTGGGCGCCGTGAGCATGATGACCGGTTCCGTGCCGATGGTGGCCAAAGCGCGAATCCGGGCGCGCGGCTTGATGCCGCTCTTTGAAACATACGCTTCCGATGCGAGCAGCGTGACCGCCGCGCCGTCCACGATACCGCTCGAGTTGCCGGCGGTGTGTATGTGCTCGATGCGCGACACGGACGGATAGCGCACTCGCGCCAGCTCATCGAGCGTCTCGCCATTGGGACCGAAAGCCGCGGCGCCCATTGCGGCGAACGACGGCTCGAGCGCGCTGAGGTTTTCGAGGGTCGTGCTCGGACGCGGATGCTCGTCGTGCTCGAGCAGCAGCGCGCCGTCGTCGCCCAGGACAGGGAACAGGCTCTTTGCGAAACGTTTTTCCTCGATGGCGCGCGCCGCTTTCTGCTGGCTCGTGAGCGCGAAGCGATCGACGTCGTCGCGCGTGACGCCGTCCAGGGTCGCGATCAGATCGGCGCTGATTCCCTGAGGCACCTGAAACACCTTGGCGCGCAGTTTTGGGTTCAGGCCGTCGATCATGCCTTCGTCGGAACCCATCGGCACACGCGACATGCTCTCCACGCCGCCGCCCACCACCAGGTCTTGCTGGCCGCTCATGACGCCGAGGGCGGCAAAATTGAGCGCCTGCAGCCCGGAGCCACAGAAGCGATTCAAGGTCACGCCGCTGACCACGTCGGGCCAACCGGCGGCCAGCACGGCGTTCCTGGCGATACACGCGCCTTGCTCCTTGACCTGCGAGACGCAGCCGATCACCACGTCCTCGACGTCCTCGCGTCTCAGTCCGTTGCGCTCGGCGAGCTGGTTCAAAGTCTGAGCGAGCAGCTCCTGCGGGTGAACGCCACTGAGCTTGCCCTTACCAGCCTTGCCGCGACCTCGCGGAGTTCGAACCGCGTCGATGATGAATGCTTGCGCCATGAGGATGTTCCTTCCGAAAGAGCCAGGCACGTCCGCGCAATCCGCACGAACGACCATTACCTAGCGCACCAATTCCGACATGATAACGCAGCGGCGCGCTCGATACGCGCAGGCCGGCCCTGCGTTTCTGCAAGGGCGTCGCTTCTGCCGCGCGGCTGTGCCAATCTGTTCGGGCTTGAGCGTCGATCTCGTCGAATTCGTTCTGTTGTTGTTCGTGGCCGGCATTTGCGGAGCCATCGGCCAGGCCGTAGCGGGGTATTCCCGCGGGGGCTGCGTCGGCGCGATCGCCGTTGGGTTCATCGGGGCGCTGCTCGGTTTCGCGCTCTCGCGTTGGTTGCGCCTGCCCGAGCTGTTGGCCGTGACTATCGGAAATGTCCGATTTCCGGTCGTCTGGTCCGTCGCCGGTTCCGCGCTCTTCGTGGCGGTACTCGGCTTCTTGATGCGCCGCGGTGACTAGCGACCGATGTGCGTGGGCGCACGCTTCACTCCCACACCGGTACGCGCGCTCAGCCGTCCTCGATCTTAAGAGGG
>Ga0193706_1001284_pt1 | contig 11486 bp, 9 predicted proteins | sample U3c1metaG_FD_160130 | JGI IMG/M metagenome (GOLD analysis project Ga0193706, IMG submission 160130) | Soil microbial communities from a riparian zone of the East river system, Colorado, United States - U3c1 | ecosystem: Environmental > Terrestrial > Soil > Riparian zone | place: USA: East River... | reverse complement strand
TGGAACGCGACGTCGCCTTCGTCGCGGTCGACGAGGCCCAACTGGGCGCCGATCTCGAGCGCGGCCATGTCTTTACAGACCGGATGCTCCACGCCCGGGGCCGCGAGGAGACGATGATCCTCGGCTCGGAGAGCCTCGCGCCGATGGTCCGGTCGCTCCTTCCCAAGGCTGAGATCATCGGCCGCCCGCGATTCTCGACCCTGAGCTATGCCGGGCCCGCCAAATTGTCCCGGCTTCCGCCGCGTTCCGCGATCGTCGCCTTCTCGGCCGAGCAGGTCTATGCGGTCGCCGAGATGCTTCGCCGGATGCGCGGCGGAGCGGCAGTGGTGATGGGAGCGCTCTCGCCCCGCACCCGAAACGCCCAGGTCGCCATGTACCAGGCCGGCGAGGTCGATTATCTCGTCGCCACCGACGCGATCGGAATGGGGCTGAACATGGACGTCAGCCATGTCGCCTTCGCCGGCCTTACCAAGTTCGACGGGCGCCGCCGGCGCCGGCTGACCCCGGCGGAGATGGCGCAGATCGCCGGCCGCGCCGGCCGCCACCAGCGCGACGGCACGTTCGGCGCGCTGACCCTGGAAGGCGAATTGAGCGCCGAGTTCCGGCCCGAGGAGATAGAGGCGATCGAGGAGCATCGTTTCGCGCCGCTCGATCACTTGTTCTGGCGCGAGGGCGATCCCGAGATGCACAGCGTCGCGGCCCTGATCCGCGACCTCGAGCGGCGGCCTTCGGAGCCGGGGCTTCGCGCCGCGCCGGAAGCGGTCGACCTCGCCGTCCTCAAGCGCCTCGCCGAGGATCCCGACGTTCGCGAGCGCGCCGTCGGCGAGGACAGGGTGCGGCGGCTCTGGGCCGCGTGCAGCCTTCCCGATTTCCGCAAGACCGGGCCGGACCATCATGCCCGCCTCGTCGCGCGGCTCTATCTCCATCTCAGCGAAGGCGACGGCCGAATCCCGCAGAGCTGGTATGCCGAGCAGGTAGCCCGCCTCGACAACGTCCAGGGCGATATCGACACCCTGGCCGACCGGATCGCGGGCGTGCGCACCTGGGCCTATATCGCCCACCGCGCCGACTGGCTGGCCAGCCCGGAGGCGATGGCCGAACGCACCCGCGAGGTGGAGGAAAAGCTCTCCGACGCTCTTCATCAAAGGCTGACCCAGCGCTTCGTCGACCGCCGTACCTCGGTGCTGATGCGCGACCTCGTCGGCAAGGGCGAGAAGGATTATCCGGTCATCGTCGACGCCGAGGGCGAGGTCACCGTCGGCTCCTATCCGATCGGCCGGATGGAGGGCTTCGCCTTCGAGGTCGATCCCACCGCGCGCCATTCGGACCGCAAGATGCTCCTCGCCGCGGCCGAACGGCGCCTCGGGGGCGAATATGAGAAGCGCGGTGCCGCTCTGGTCGCCGACACCGACGATCATTTCTCGCTTCGAACCGAGCCCGATCTGCCGGTCGCCCTGCTCTGGCGTGGCCATGAGGTGGCGAGGCTCGGGTCGGGCAAGAATCTCCTCTCGCCGCGAGTCCTGATCGACCGGCGGCTCGAGCGCATGTCGGCGGCGGCGCGCGACAGGGTGCGCGAGCGTCTCGATCTCTGGGTCCGTCATCAGGTCGAGAAGGCGCTGGATCCCCTTCGCAAGGCGGGGCAGGCCGCTCAGGATCCGGCGGCAGCGCCCGAGGTCCGCTCGATCCTCGCAATGCTGGTCGACGAAGGCGGGATCGTGGCCCGCGAGACGGTCGCCAAGCCGCTCGCCGCCTTGGACCGGGAGCAGCGCCGCTCGATCACCCGGCTGCGAATCCGCATCGGCGCTCTAGACCTTTTCATGCCCGACATATTGAAGCCCGAGGCCCGGCGCTGGCGGACCGCCTTGCGCGCCGCAGCGTCCGGCGAGCCGATGCCGGCAATGCCGCCCGAGGCCAGCACTGTGTTGCCCGCGCCCGAGAACGGCGGCCGAGCCTTGCTTACGCGCCTGGGCTATCGCCTGCTCGGCCCGCAAATGCTTCGGGTCGACCTGGTCGAGCGGCTCGCCGCTCACGCTCATGAGGCGCGCACAGGCAAAAGGGACGAAGTGGTCGACGAGGCATTGGCGACCTCGCTCGGCCTTCAGCCGCAGGCGGTCGCACGGCTGATGCGCGATCTCGGCTTCAGGCAGGCCGAGAGCGAGGCGAAATGGATCTGGCGCGGCCGCGGCCGACCGCCGCGTTCCGACCAGGTCCCGCTCTCGCCCGCCTTCGCCGCCCTGGCGGAGCTGAGATCGAAACGTGGCTGACACGCTGCGGCTCGACAAGTTCCTCTGGTTCGCGCGGATCGTGAAGACTCGGGCGCTTGCCCAGCAGCTCGCCGAAGGCGGCCGCCTCCGAATTGCCGGCCGAGTAGTCGACCGCGCCCACGCGCCGGTGCGCATCGGCGACGTGCTGAGCTTCGCCGTCCGCGGCAAGGTCAGGGTGCTTCGCGTCGAAGCGCTGCCCGCCCGGCGCGGGCCCCCGGCGGAAGCGCGCGAGCTCTACGCGGAGATCGAGGAAGCCCCGATCGCGAAGGATGCCGCGCAAGACTAACCGCCTACCGGATTTCCGGGAGGGGTGGGGCGAGCGAAGCGAGCTCGTTTCGAGCACCCGCCGAACCGACCAAGCCGTAAGGGCCCACCCCTCAATCCCCTCCCGGAAATCCGGGAGGGGAGGCTATTCAGTAGCCGGAGCCCGCTCCCCGATCTTCAATCCCCGCCCGTCGCCTCGGACTCCGCGGCTGCCGCGCCGCCGCTGAACGCCGCATTGCCGCCGCTCTCCCACCAATAAGGCTGGCGGACCCGGTTGCCGGTGGCGACCTCGTTCAGTGTCGCGCTGTCATAGAGTCGGCCGCCGAGCATCACCTGGTGGACCTTGTCGCTGTTCCTGATGTCGACGGTCGGGTCCGAGTCGAGAACGACGAGGTCGGCGAGCTTGCCCTGCTCGATCGAGCCGACATCGCGCTGATAGCCGAGCGACGTCGCCGGCATGATCGTCGCCGCCCGAAGCGCCTCGATCGGGCTCCAGCCGCCCCGGACGAACGACCACATCTCCCAGTGCGGACCGAGGCCGGCCTGCTGGCCGTGAGCGCCGATCGAGACCTGGACTCCGCGGTCGGCCAGCTTCTTGGCCTCGCGCGCGCTGTCCGCGTCGACATAATCCTCCTCGGGGGCGATCTCCCGGCGCACATTCTGGGCAGCGAGGACCGAAGGCGGCGCGTGGCGGGCCAGAAGCGGATGCCGCCACACGTCCATATGCGCCCGCCAATAGGGGTCGCCCGCCGGGCCGCCATAGGTGACGACGAGGGTCGGCGTGTAATTGGTCTTCGTCTGGCTCCAGAACTGCACGAGGTCGTCGTAGAAGACGCGCAACGGGATATTGTGCTCGAGCGTGGAGTTGCCGTCCTGGATGAGGGTCAGGTCCATATTGTAGAGCGATCCGCCCTCCGGAACGACCTCCATTCCCTCGCGTTGGCCGGCGGCGACGACCATCTGGCGCTGCTCGCGCCTTGGCTGGTTGTAGTTCTTGACGCTTCGGGCGCCCTGCGCCTTCAGGCGCCTGACATGGGCGAGCGCGTCGTCGAGGCTGTTGATCTCGGCGTAAACATCCGCCGCCTTGGCGCCGTAGATGATTTCGCCGGTCGAGAAGATGCGCGGGGCGAGGATCTTGCCCGTCCTCTGCAGCTCCGAGGCCACGAATATCTCCGCCGCGCGCGCCGACGGGTCGTGAATCGTCGTAGATCCGAAGGCGAGGTTCGCCATGGCCGACCAGTTCTGCTGCGGCACGACATCGTCGTCGCCCTGGGGACCGTGGGCGTGGGCGTCGACCAGGCCCGGGATGATCGTCTTGCCGCTTGCATCCACCATCGTCGCGCCCGATGGGATCGGGACTTCGCCGCGGCGCCCGACCGCGGCGATCCGGTCGCCTCGAACGATGATCACGCCATCGTCGATGATCCCGCCGTCCCGGCTCGCCATGGTGACGATCCGTGCGCCGGTGATCGCGACCGTGCCGGTCGGCTTGTCGGCGGCCACCTGCATCGACAGTGATGTGCCGGTGCGCGGCGGCTGGAACTTGGGCCCGGAATCGCCCGGGGTCGAGGCGAAGAGCGAGGCCGTATCGGCGCTGAAGACCGTCGGGCCCATGCTCCAGTGGAGCCGGCTGCCGTTGCCGGACCAGTTGATGAAGTCGGCGCCCTCCGCGCTCGCCCGGGTGACCGGGAGCGGGCCGCCCTTCTGGTCGACGGCGACGTCCTGGGTGCCCGGCATGAGCGGCATGACGAAGGCTTCGTAATCCTGGCGGAACGCGAAATAGCGGCCGTCCGGCGAGACGATGAAATCGTTGACCATCTCTCCCGTGGCGTGGGTGCGCTTGGCCTCGCCGTTGAGATCGGTGCTGACCAGCTGCCTCTTGTTGTTCGCCGAGACGATCATGAAGATCCGGTCGTTATCCGCGCCGAACTGCGGCGATCCGCCCTCACGAGCGACACGGACCGAGGTCCCGCCCGCCGCCGGGATTCGATAGATGCCCTGATCCTCGGACCACCTCGGCGAGGTCAGTCCCCCGCTTCCGCCTTTCTCAAAGACGATGTTGCGGCCGTCCGGCGAGAAACGCGGCCGTGCATAATGACCGGGCTGGGTCGTCACCGCGCGCGCGGCGCCGCCGCCCGCGGCGACGGTCCGGATCCGGCCAAGATTTTGGTCGGTCCAGCCGACGAAGACGATCGTGCGTCCGTCGCGCGACCAGGAGGGGAAGAGCTGGAACTCGCCTTCGTCGCCGGAGACGAGCCGGCGCGGAGCTCCGCCCGCCATCGGCTTGGTCCACAGCTTGCCGAGCGACTCGAAGACCACCTGCCGGCCGTCCGGAGAGACGCTCGCCCAGCGCGGCATGCGGGTCTCGAAGCGGTCGGGCGCGACCTCGATCTGTGGGTGGGTGGCGTCGATCACGGTCCTGGTGTCGGCGACCCGGAACGGTATCTCCGCCGCTCCGCCGCCATTGGCGTCGACCCGGCGGATCTTGCCGCCGGCCCAGAAGACGAGGCTATGGCTGTCGGGGGTCCAGGCCATGTTCGGATAGACTCCGGTCACCGCCCAGGTCTCCTGAACGTCCTGGTCGAGAGAGTCGTAGATCTTGCGCTCCTCGCCGGATTCGAGATTCTTGACGTAGAGCTTCGACCGCGCCCGTTCGCGCCGAACGAAGGCGATCATCTTCCCGTCCGGCGACGGAGTCGGCCGGACCGAACCGCCGGCGCCCGAGACCATTGTGGTCACCTCGCCGCTGTCCAGGTCGTAGCGCTGGATGTCGAACAGATCGGTGTTCGAATCCTGGGCATATTGGAAGATCGGCCCAGGCGTGATGTTGCGGGTGAAATAGATGGCCTTGCCGTCCGGCGCGTAGATCGGCTCGCCCAGTTCCTTCTGGTGCTGCTCGCTCGGACGCTTGACCAGGAGCACGCCGCCGCCGCCCGAGACGTGGTAGAGCCACACCTCGCCGGTGCCGAGCGAGCGCCCGGTGGTGAAGTGCTTCTTCGCGGTGATGAATCGGCCGTCCGGGCTCCAGCTCGGCTGGTTGAGAAGCCGGAACTCCTCCTTGGTGAGCGCCTTCTTGTCCGAACCGTCCGCGTTCATGAGCCAGATATTGTCGCCGCCGCCCCGGTCCGAGACGAAGGCGATGCGCCGGCTGTCGGGCGAGAAACGCGGCTGCTGGTCGTAGGCGAGGCCCTCGGCGATCCGCCTCGGAGTCCCGCCCGCGATCGGCATCGTGTAGATGTCGCCGAGAAGGTCGAAAGCGATCGTCCGGCCGTCGGGCGAGACGTCGACGTTCATCCAGCTGCCTTCGGCCGTATCGATCCGGATCTGGCGGGTCGCCATTCCCGGGGGCGCGTTGACGTCCCATTTGGCGGGCTTTGCGGGCTCGGCCGCGGGTGCCTGGCCGGCAGTCGGCGGCAGCGGCCCGGTCACCCGTTGATCGGGGTTCGTCGCCTGGTTCTCCGGCGCCTGGGTTTCCTGGATCGGAGGCGTGGGCGCTGGCGGCGGGGCCGGAGCCGGCGCGGGCTGCGGAGCCGGCGGCGGGGGCGGGGTCTGGGCGGTTGCGGGAGCGATAAGGAACAGGGCTGCCAGGACGGCGGCGACGTCATATTTCATCGGGGGAATCCTCAGGCTCTGTTTTCTTGCCGCTCTAGCTTCGCGGCGGCGCGCCGTCATGTGGATTTCGACGGCGGGGATTCGGGCCGTTGACGAGGGAAGGCGGCGAAGTTTAGGGATCGGTCCGACAGGGAGAAGCATCAATGACCTATGTCGTCACCGACGCCTGCATCCGGTGCAAATATATGGATTGCGTCGAGGTGTGTCCGGTCGACTGCTTCTACGAGGGCGAGAACATGCTCGTCATCAATCCCAGCGAGTGCATAGATTGCGGCGTGTGCGAGCCCGAATGCCCGGCCGAGGCGATCCTCCCGGACACCGAGGCCGGCCTCGAGAAGATGCTCGAGATCAACGCCACCTACTCGGCGGAGTGGCCCAACATCACCCGAAAGCGAGAATCGCCGGCCGATGCCGACGAGCATAAGGGCGAGGACGGCAAGCTGGAGAAATATTTCTCCGCCGCCCCGGGCGAGGGCGACTGACCTTCCTTTAGCCGCCGCCGGGCCCCCTCGCGATCCGCGGCAGCAATTCCAGCAGCTCTGCCGCCTTCGCCCGATTTGCCGGTTCCGGATCCTGCTCCGCGGAGATTTTGAGCCAGCGGCCGGCATCCGTGACTGCGTCGGCGGGCGGCTTCTGCTTGGCCCTCACCGCCACGTCGATTCGTCCGATCGCCTCGCCCGCGATAAGTCGCGCGGCATCGGGGCGCCCAGCCTCGAATGCGACCGTCCACCATCGAACCGCTTCCTTGCGGTCAGCCGCGATGCCGTCTCCGTTCCAGTAGATCTGGCCGAGCAGGAAGGCCGCGTTGCGCTGCTTCTTCTCGGCCGCCAGGGAGAGATATTGGCGCGCGAGCACCGAATCCTTTGCCATGCCCTGACCGGTGAGCGCGTAGCCGCCATAATCGGTCTGGGCGTCCGCATCGCCGGCATCGGCGGCGCTCCGGCACAGGCCGAGGCCTCGTGCCTCGTCCTTGTCACCGCCTTGTCCGGCGATCAGCATGTTGCCAAGCGCGCAGGCGGACTTGGCCAGGCCCAGATCCATGGCCTGGCCATAAAGCGTTCGGGCCCTCGCAAAATCCCTGGGGCGCCCGTTTCCGTAGAAGTGACAGTTGGCGAGATTGTGCAGAGCGGTTGGGAAAGCACCTGCCTGCTCTGAAAAGTCACAGGCGCGGGTCAGATCGCTGCCGGGCGCCTGGCCTTTATATGTCAGATATTCGCCGAGCAGTGCGGCAGCGGACTTGTCGCCGCCGGCCGCCAGCTTTTCCAGCGCCGCGACCGCCTCGGCCGGGAGGTCGATCCCATGCTTGCCGGCTATTGCCCTGGCTTCGGGCGATACAACGCTTTGCGGCATCTGAACGAGCGGAGCGGAGGCAGCGAGGATCAGAGCTGCGAACAACATAGGGGGGACTCCGTGTTTCAGGCTTGCCGACACTTTCATCCCGGCTAAAGGAAGGCAATCTTACCCGGCCCTTACATGCTTTCAAAAGGGTAGCTTTTCCGCACTTTTTCGGTTATAAGGGCGCCATCGAAGCGGATGCAGCAGGCATTTCCGCATTTGTGGTCTGGAAGAATCGCCGCACATCATCGGACTGGCAGCTTCGCTTGGGGGGCGGATGCGAGCCGAAGGTCATGGGCGGCTGTTTTCATGGGAAGGTCGATTAAATGGCAGCGAAAGCGTTGAGCTTCGACGTTGGCGATTATGTTGTGTACCCCAAGCACGGCGTCGGCCGTGTCATCGAGCTGCAGAGCTCTGAAATCGCCGGCATGCAGCTGGAACTGTACGTGCTTCGCTTCGAGAAGGAGCGGATGACGCTTCGCGTCCCCACCAACAAGGCCGAGAGCGTCGGAATGCGCAAATTGTCGTCCGACAAGACGATGCAGGAGGCGCTGACCACGCTCAAGGGCAAGCCCAGGGTAAAGCGCACCATGTGGTCGCGCCGGGCCCAGGAATATGAGGCCAAGATCAACTCGGGCGACCTGGTGTCGATCGCCGAGGTGACCCGCGACCTGTTCCGCGCCGACGACCAGCCCGAGCAGAGCTATTCGGAGCGGCAGATCTTCGAGGCCGCCTCGAGCCGCCTCGCCCGCGAGCTGGCCGCGATGGAGCAGGTCGACGAGCCGACCGCTCTGGTGAAGATCCTCGAGATCCTCAACAAGGCCGCGGCCATCTACAATAAGGACAAGATCCTTGAGAAATAAGCTTCTCGGACTTGTCCAGGCAGGAAAAGGCGGTCCGGAGACGGGCCGCCTTTTTCATATTGCGCGGTGCCCACCCTATGTGTATTAGACACCTAACACACTGGGGAGAGTGAAATGCGCGCAGCCATCATAGCCATGTCCGTCCTCGCGCTCGCGGCCTGCTCGCGCGGCGCCGACGCGCATGGGGGCGCCGCTCCGAGCAGCGGCACCGCGACCGCCCGCAACTACCAGGTCGAGGATTTCCACAAGATCGTGCTTCGCGGTCCGCACGACGTCACCGTCACCGTCGGCGGCGCCGCCTCGGTCCGCGCCGAGGGCGATTCGGAGGCGATCGAGAAACTGGAGATCAGGGTCGAGAACGGCCGGCTGATCATCGGCGGCAAGAGCAAGAAGGACGGCTGGTTCAACCATTCGGACGGCCGTCATAAAGCCAGGATCACCGTTACCGTTCCGTCTCTCGCCGCGGCTTCGGTCGAGGGGTCGGGCGACATCCGCATCGACAAGGTCCAGGGCGACCAGTTCGAAGGCGAGATCGCCGGCTCGGGCGACCTCGAGATTGGCGACGTCCGGGTGAAGCGGACCGAATTCTCGATCGCGGGATCGGGCGGAATCCGCGCCAAGGGCGTCACCGACAGCTCGGAAGTCTCGATCGCCGGCTCGGGCGACATCGACGTGTCGGGCCTCCAGGCCAGGACGGCCGAAATCTCGATCGCCGGCTCCGGCGGGGTCCGCGCCAACGCCAGCGAGACCGCGGATGTCGACATCATGGGCTCCGGCGACGTCACCATGACCGGCTCGGCCAAATGCTCGGTCAGCAAGATGGGCTCCGGCAACGTCACCTGCGGCGGCTGACGGCCCCGACAGGCCGTCATGCTGAACTTGCCTGTCCTGAACTCGATTCAGGATTTCAGCATCCAGCGTCGAGCGTCGCCGCATATGGAGGACTGGACCCTGAAGCGAGTTCAGGGTGGCGGCTTGTGGGAGCCGTCACCCCAAAAACCTAATTGACCCTTAACCATTTGCCCCCATGCTCCCGGGCATGAGGATCCTGCTCACCGCCCTCCTGCTCCTGCTGTTCGCCACGCCCGCCTCGGCGGCCGACCAGCGCGTCATGGTTACCGACTTCGACAGGGTGCAGGTGGACGGTCCGTACCAGGTCACCTTGTCGGTCGGGCGGCCCTCCGGAGTCATCGCCTCGGGCAGCCGCGGCGCCCTCGACCGGGTCACGATCGAGGTCCAGGGACGCACTTTGCGCATTCGGCCGAACCGCTCGGCCTGGGGCGGCTATCCGGGCGAGGCGTCCGGCGGAGTCCTGCAGATCGTCGCGACCACGCAGGAGCTGCGCGCAGCAACGGTGATCGGGGCTGGCAGCCTCACCATCGACCGCGCCAAGGGTCTTCGAATCGACCTCACCGTGTCGGGCAGCGGCCGCCTCGGCATCGCCGCTCTCGACGCCGACCAGCTCGTCCTCAACCTCAATGGATCGGGCAGGATCATGCTCGGCGGCAAGGCCAAGCAGCTTCGCGCCTTCCTCTCCGGCACCGGCGATCTCGACGCCGCCTCGTTCCACGCTGACAATGCCGATATCGTGACCGACACGGCCGGCGCGGTCGCGTTCACCGCCGTGCGCACCGCCAAAGTCCGTGCGAACGGCACTGGAGACGTCGCCATAAGTGGCACTGCCGCCTGCACGATCACCGGCCTCGCCGATTATCTCGTGCGCTGCGGGACCGGCAAGCTGGAGCCATAGGCCGGGAAAATGATGTGGCGGCGATAAAGCTGCGCGAGGCAAATCGAGCCGATGCCTCGATCATCGGCGCTCTCCACGTCGCCTCCTGGCGCGAGACATATGAGGGCATCCTTCCCGACGAGACGCTGGCAGGCCTGTCCGTCGAAGCGCGAACCGCGATGTGGAGCACGGTTCTCGGAGATCCTGACGAAGGCACGTACGTCCTGGTCGCGGAGGAAGGCGGCAATGTCGTCGGCTTCGGCTCCTGCGGCCGTCAGCGAGACGAAGCGCTCGCCGATGCCGGATTCAGCGGCGAGATCGGGACGGTCTATGTCTTGCGCTCGTCCCAGAATCGAGGGGCAGGCCGCTTGCTGATGGCCGCCATGGCAGAGGCAATGTCGAGCCGCGGGCATATGGCCGCGAGCCTGTGGGTATTGCGCGAGAACGCTCGGGCACGCGCCTTCTACGAATATCTTGGAGGGGAGATGATAGGCGAGAAGAAGGACGAGCAGCCGGAGGCGACCCTTGTTGAGGTGGCCTATGGCTGGCGCGATCTATCCCGCCTGACGCGCAGCTAGAGCATCGTACGGAAAAGTGGGAACCGGTTTTCCGCTTAAACGATGCGGCAACAAGGATTTAGAGCAGGCGGCGCGATCCGGAAATTGCGTCGGATGCTCTAGATCAGCGCCAGGGCTGCAAGCTTGACGGCCAGGTCCGGCGGAAGCGCGGCGATGCCTTCGTCGCTCCCGTCGAAATCCACCGGTGCATCTTCTTCGGTGAGGTAGCGCCAGCCCTGATGGGCGCGCTTGGGCCTGGCCTTGACCGGCACCAGCTCCGGATCGAGCCGGATGATCGTCTTGCGGTCCTCCTCCCGCTCCACGAAGCCGAGGATGGTGTTGCGTGCAGCGATCCTGTGCTTGACGATCCAGTAGATCGAGCCGCCGATCAGCTCCTCGGCGCGCTTCGGGCGGAAGCGGGTGACGATCGGCACGCAGCCGCCCGACACGCGCGCGACCTGGCGCTTGCGCAATGCTTCGAAGCTCGCGCAGCCGACCGCGACCTTGCTGATGTTGAGCTTCGCCATGGGCTCGGCAATGCAGCGATTAAGGTCCGGGATCAATGGTTTGGCGGAAAATTCCGCGATCGCCGCGGTCAGCCGGCCAGGCCGGTCGCCACCGCCAGGCCCAAGAAGGCGAAGAAGCCCATCGAATCGGTTATCATCGTCACGAAGACCGAGGAGGCGACCGCCGGGTCCTGATCGAGACGCTCGAGCAGGACCGGAACCAGGACTCCGCCCAGGCCGGCAATGGCGATGTTGATCAGCATTGCGGCGGCGATCACTCCGCCGAGCTGGACGTTGCCGAAGACGAGCCCGGCGCCGAGGCCAATCAGGATCGCGACGGTCACGCCGTTGAGCAG
>Ga0193706_1001283_pt1 | contig 11498 bp, 9 predicted proteins | sample U3c1metaG_FD_160130 | JGI IMG/M metagenome (GOLD analysis project Ga0193706, IMG submission 160130) | Soil microbial communities from a riparian zone of the East river system, Colorado, United States - U3c1 | ecosystem: Environmental > Terrestrial > Soil > Riparian zone | place: USA: East River... | reverse complement strand
CTAAAAAAGGCGCGCATCATTCGGTCGTGGCTGTGGTGTCGAAGATGATCGAAGCCGACGACTTGTCGATCCTGGGTCTCTCCTTGGAAGTAGCCCTGACGGCGACGCTCGCCATCCTTCCGATCGGAATCGCGCTGGCGTGGCTCTTGGCGGGATGGCGCGGCCAGGGCCGCGTGCTCGTCGAGTCCATCCTCACGTTGCCGCTCGTCTTGCCGCCCACCGCGATTGGCATCGTCCTCCTCACGCTGCTCTCGAAGCACCATGCCTTGGGCCGGGTGCTCTCCGACGTGGGGATCGAAATCATGTTCACCTGGAAGGCGGCCGTGCTGGCATCGGCCGTCATGTCGCTTCCCTTGCTCGTGCGCTCGGCCCGTACCGCGTTCGAAGAGATCGATCCGCGGTTGCTCGGCGTCGCCCGCACGCTGGGGGACGGTCCCCTGCGCGTGTTTCGCCGGGTGGCACTCCCCTTGGCGTGGCGCGGCATCGCCGCGGGCGTGCTCTTGTCGTTCTGTCGCGCGCTCGGCGAATTCGGAGCCACCATTCTCATCGCGGGCAACATCCCCGGGCGGACGCAAACGCTGGCGCTTGCCATTTTTCATCGATCGCAGGTGGGGCGCGATGGCGATGCGCTGCGGCTCGTGGCCCTCGTCTGTTTCGTCGCGCTGGCCGCGGTGTATGCCACCGAGAGGCTCGGCCATCGCCGCGGCGCCGCCCCTTCGGCGACATGATCGACCTCAGCATCCGCCTCGCGCTTCAGCCGTTTTCGCTGGAGGTCGAGCTGGCTTTGGCGGGCCGGGTGACCGCCGTTCTCGGCCCCTCGGGCTCGGGAAAGACGTCGCTGCTGGAGATCATCGCCGGGCTGCGGCGCGCGGAAGGACGCGCGACGCTCGACGGCGTGACGTTCCTCGACTCCGAGCGCGGGATTCGCCTGGCCCCCGAGCGCCGCCAAATCGGCTACGTGCCGCAGGAGCCGGCGCTGTTTCCCCACCTCGACGTCTCCGAGAACATTCGCTACGGCGTTCGCGCTCGGTCCGATGCGTCGACACGGCGGGTCACGGAAACATGCGCCCTTCTCGAAATCGGCGAGCTCGTGACGCGCTATCCGCACACGCTTTCTGGAGGTGAGGCGCAGCGCGTCGCGCTCGCGCGCGCGCTCGTCACCCAGCCGCGACTGCTTCTCTTGGACGAGCCGCTGGCGGCGCTCGACGCCGAGCTTCGTCACCGCATCCTTCCTTACCTGATGCGGGTCCGCGATGAGGCCAAGATCCCGATGATCTACGTCACGCACCATGTCGGAGAGGCGCTCGCGCTGGCCGATGAGGCCGTCCTGCTGCGCGCGGGACGCGTGGAGGCCACCGGACCCGTGCGCTATGTCCTCACGCCGAAGCTCGTGACGTCCGTGCGCCATGATGCGACGTTCGAAAACATCGTGCACGGCGTCATCATCGCCGTCGATGACGACGCGGGCACGGCGATGCTCGCGCCGCTCACGGCCGTCTCGCGAGAACGTGCCCCCGAGGCCACGCCCCTGACCGTACCCGGTGGACACGGTCTGCGCGCCGGGAGCCCTGCCACGTACCGGGTCCGCAGCGAAGATGTGCTGTTGCTGCGAGGAGCTCCGGTGGGCATCTCCGCCCGCAACGTCTTTCCCGCGCGCGTCGTGGGGGTCGAAACGTTGCGCACCGATGTTCTCGTTCGCCTCGCCAGCAGCGCGCTCGAATGGCGCGCCCTCGTGACGGCTGCAGCGGTGCGCGAGCTCGAAATCGTGACGGGCAGCGAGCTCTTCGTCGCCATCAAGACGCACTCTTTCGAACGCCTCGGTTGATTACGCAGACGTAATGAAGCCGATAACGAGAGCGTGGGAATCCGGGCAGACTGAAATGTGAAGCACGCCCCAATCGCCCGGGGATTGAATGGACCGACCGGCCGATGAGTCCTACGTGGGTACTCATGGCTATGGCCAAAGCGGGACAATGGACTCATGCTACGTGTTATGACGACGCTGATGCGGCGATGCTGGGTGGCGAGTGGGATGGCTGCCGTGCTCGTGACGGGAGCAGCGGCGGATGTGCAGGCGCAAGCAGATGTGCAGGCGCAAGAGGAACCGACGCCGCCGACCCCAACGCAGCCTCTCCCGACGCGCACGACGACGAAGCATGTCGTGTCGACCGAGGCGGGAGGAACCGTGCCCACCGAGCCTGCTGCTCCCCAAGTGGCGCCCGCCCCCCTTCCCACCCTGCCGACCGCCGCGCCGCCAGCCGATCCCACGCAGCCGGGCGATGCGGCGGCGTCGAGCGAACCGCCGGCACCATCCGAATATGACTACGCCGCGGATACCGATCCGGCCGCGCTGCAGGACTTTCGCGACACCCTCTCGCCCTACGGAACTTGGGAGGACGACGGGACCTATGGCGTCGTTTGGATGCCGAGCAGCGCCGTCGTCGGCGCAGACTTTGCCCCTTACGTGAGCCACGGCCATTGGGGGCTCGGCGCGGGCAACGCCTGGATGTGGCTCAGCGACTTCAGCTGGGGTTGGGCACCGTTTCACTACGGCCGCTGGGTCTGGATCGGGGGGCGTGGCTGGGGGTGGATTCCCGGACGGGTCTATGCGCCGGCCTGGGTCGTGTGGCGAACGGGCTTTTACGATGACTACTACGTCGGGTGGGCCCCCATGCCGCCCACCTGGTACTGGCGCCGCGGCTGGGCCTACCGTCTTGGTTTTTATCCCCCGGCTCCGTACGTGTTCTGCTCGGCGAGCTACATGTTCGCTCCGCATGTTCGCTCGCACATCGCGCCGCCCGCGCGCGTGGATCTCATCGCGCCGCGCACGCGGCCCTACGTCGCGGCGAGCCCGGGCATCGCCTCGTCGGGGCAGACGCCTTACACGATGGCCCGCGGACCGAGCCTGGTCGACGCCCATATTCCGACGGGCTCGGTGCCGGCGCAGCGCGCGGCGCCCGATCCGCGAGCGGTCTCCTTTTCGCGCACGCATCCACCGTCACGCTCGTTCGCGACGCAGCAACCCGGCGCATTCACCGGGCGCAGCGACGTGATGCCCCGGCCGCAGACGTTTCCTTCGACGCCCGGATCGAACGTGTACACGACGAGGCCGCTTCCCCCGACCGGGGCGAGCATGCCCGCGCCCCAGCTCTATTCGCCGCGGCCGATGACGCCCCCTGGTGGACCGATGCAACCTGTCATGCCGGCCATGCCGCGACCGATGCAGGTCGCTCCCGTCATGCCGCGGGCTTACAGTCCGCCCTCCGCTCCGTTCGTGCGGCCCGCCCCGCCCTCCATGATGCGTCCGTCGTCCCCCGCACCGTTCGTTCGACCGTCGGCTCCTCCTGCCGCCAATGTGCCGCGGCCGAGCATGGCGGCGCCGCGCTCGGTGGCACCAGCCGTCCGCGCGCCCGTCGCGCCGAGGATCTCGCGATGAAGACTGGGCTGCTCGTGGTCCTGGCGTGCGTTGCAGGGAGCGGCTGCGGTCACAGTGACGGCCGTTACGCTCCTCACAGTTCGACCGGGCGATCGTTCTCCTTGCCCACGTGTCCGAAGGCTTCGCCGCCGGTGCGGGTGGTCACGATCGACACCGACGCCCTGCTCACGACGGAGCCGGGCAAAGGCGCCGGCGTCCTCGTGGAGTACACGAACGGCGGGCACTGGCACGTCGCGACGGTCTGCGACACGGCGATCAGCGGCTACTACTGCGATTTCGACGTCACGGCGCAAGCCATCGGCGGCAAGGTCAGCAACCTGCTGAAGGAAGAGCTCGAAACCGCCGACATCGCAACTTCCTACTGCTCGGACACCGCTCTTTTGGGCGTCACTACCGGCAGCGATTTCGACGGCGTTTGGTTCGACACGACGCCGGGCGCCACCATTCGGGTCACGGCCGCGCTCGGACAAACGATCTACGAGAATGTCCTTTACTGGATCAGCGGAGACGTCGTGCACGACGACGCCAATGCCAACCCCATCGAGCTGACACCGACCACGCCGTAAATTTCAGTGCTGCCGTGCGTCGGCAGGGGTCACCGCTTCACGGCCGGCGTTTGGTGCTGGAATTGCGCTTCTCGGTTTGACGGCGGCGCCGCTCTTCGGGGGCGCCGCTCTTGGCAGCGGGGTGCACCTGCACGAACTGATAGCGCCCCGACGCACGAATGTGCGCTTCCCCTTCTTTGACGCGCTCGCGCGCGAGCTCGATGAAGCGCGACTGAGCGCGACGCGGCGTTTCCCCAGCGGCGGGAGTGACGCGGGTGTAGCTGCCATCGGAGCGCAGGGTCCAGCTCTTGACGTTGTCGGCGCGCGAGATGGCGAGGATCTCGTTCATGAGGCGGTTCTTGATGTCGGGGTCGACGATGGGCACCATCACCTCCACGCGACGGTGGAAGTTGCGCGGCATCCAGTCGGCGCTGGAGATGAACACTTCGTCCTGCCCGCCGTTCTTGAAGCAGGCAATGCGCGAGTGCTCGAGGAAGCGGTCGATGTGCGCGCGCACCTGGATGCGCTCGCTCACGCCGGCCACGTTGGGGCGAAGGCCACACACGCCGCGCACCAGCAGCGTGATGGGAACCCCCGATTGCGCGGCTTGGTAGAGCGCCTCGATGACGTCGGGATCGACGAGCGCGTTGAGCTTGGCGATGATCCCGGCGGGTCGTCCGGCGCGCGCGTGCTCCGCTTCGCGCCGGATGAGCCCCAGCACTGCCTCGTGCAGGCCGAGGGGAGCGACGACCAAGAGATTCCACTTGGCGGGCGCGCTGTAGCCGGTCAGCAAGTTGAAGAGCGCGGTGACGTCTTCGCCGATCTGCTCGCGCGCAGTAAAGAGGGAGAGATCGGTGTAGAGGCGCGCCGTCGCGGGGTGGTAGTTGCCCGTCGAGAGGTGGACGTAGCGGCGCAGCTTGTCCTTCTCGCGCCGCACCACGAGCGCCGCTTTGGCGTGTGTCTTCAGCCCGAGCAGTCCATAAACGACGTGAACGCCCGCTTGCTCGAGCGTGCGCGCCCACTGGATGTTGCTCTCTTCGTCGAAGCGCGCTTTGAGCTCGACGATGGCCGTCACTTGCTTGCCGTTTTCGGCGGCGCGCCCGAGCGCCTTGATGATGGGCGAGTCGCCGGTCGTGCGGTAGAGCGTCTGTTTGATGGCGAGCACGCCCGGGTCGTCGGCAGCGCGCGAGATGAACTCCATCACCGAGTCGAACGACTCGTACGGGTGATGCAGGAGGATGTCCTTTTCGCGGATGGTGGTGAAAAGGTCCTCCGACTCGCGCAGGGGTGGCACGATCTGAGGCGAGAAAGGCTCGTCGCGCAGCTCGCGCCGCTCGTCGCGGGCCACGTAGCGCGCCAGATCGGCGAAGTTGAGGGGACCGGTGACGTGGTAGACGTCTTCCTGCGGATCGAGCTTGAGCGCTTGGCAGAGGCGCGCCAGGGACCCGGGCAAGACCTCGCCGCTGATCTCGAGGCGGACGGCGTTGCCGCGGTCGCGGCGGCGCAGCTCCTGCTGGATCGTTTGCAGCAGGTCTTCTGCCTCTTCCTCGTCGATCTCGAGGTCCCAGTTGCGCGTGACGCGGAAGGCATAGGTGCCGCGCAGACGAAGCACGGGGAAGATCTGGTGGACGTGACGGGCGATGACGTCTTCGAGCAGCACGAACGCGCTGCGCGCCCCCGTGCGCTTGACCGGCATGACGCGGGAGAGCATCGACGGAACCTGCACCACGCCGAAGCCCGGCTCGAGCAGCTCGTTTTCGCGCGCGAACATGACGCCGAGGTTGAGGCTCTTGTTGCGCAGGTGCGGAAACGGATGCCCGGGGTCGATGGCGATGGGCGTCAGCACCGGGAAGATGTCGTTTTTGAACATCACGTCGAGGCTGGCGAGCTCGTCGGGGGCGAGGTCGGCCGGCTTGACCAGCATCACCCCTTCGCGCGCGAGCGCGGGGACGAGCTGGTCGGTCCAGCAGTGGTACTGCGCATCGACGAGCTTGTGTGCGCGTGCACTCAGCGCCGCGAGCTGCTCTTGCGGCATCATGCCGTCGGGGGGCGGCTCTTCCACCTCGCCCGACAGCTGCTGCTTGAGTCCCGCCACGCGGACCATGAAAAACTCGTCGAGGTTGGCGGTGACGATGGAGAGAAATTTGATCCGCTCGTAGAGAGGGACCGACGGGTCGTCCGCTTCGGCCAACACCCGCGCATTGAACTCGAGCCAAGAGAGCTCGCGGTTCACGTAGAGCGCCGGAGCGTCGAGCGCCGGCGGGGTGGGTGTTCCCGACGGCGTCGAAGCAGGCGGCGACGAGAGCGAACCCGCCACCGCGGGGGCAACGCTCGCGCTCGCGAACGACGCGCTCGGCGCCGCGCTCGTCGCGCTCGGCGAAGGCTGGGGCTGGCTCGGCGGCGCTTGCGTCATCGGCGCAGAGGCACCCGTGGCGGCGGGATTGACGAGCGCCGCCGGCTGAGGACCGAGCGCGGGCGCGGCTGGCAGCGATGCGCTCGGCGCCGCGGCAGGGGCAACCGGTGCGACAGCGACGGAGCCCGAGCTCCCGTGTCCGATCGGGGCAGCCACCAGTGCATTTCCCTGGTCAGGAGTCGACGATCGCGGCGCGTCCATTTCCGACAGCGTACTCCGCTCGATCTCCTCTGCCACGGCAGCGTCATAGCCCACCGGCCCGGCCCGACGAGGCTCCTTTTGCCGCCACGATCCCCGGATTTGCCTCAATCCAAGGGGTTAGGAGGCCAAGAAGTCACCCAAAATTCACCTTTCCGCACCCAAACCTACACAGATCCGACCATAGCTCGCGCGCTCCAAATGCCGAGGACGCCCGCTCCCGCACATCCTGCCACCATCGCGGCGACGTAGAGCACGGCACGCGCCGTCTCACCTTGTTCGAACCAGCCGAGCGTCTCGTGGTTGAACGCGGAGTACGTGGTGAAGCCACCCAAGACACCGGTCGTCAGAAGAAGCCGCGCATCGGGCGAGACGCGCGCGCCGAGCGCGGCGAGCGTATGGATGAAGCTGATGAGAAAGCAGCCGAGCAGGTTGACGATGAGCGTGCCGAACGGAAGCACGGGCGAGATGAGCCGGGCCGCTGCGAGCGCGGTGAGGTAGCGCGCCACACTCCCCGCGCCGCCACCCAAAAACACGTAAAAAATGCGGTTCAATGGACCTCGAGTCAGAGAGGCATTGCGGGCGTTATCCAACGAAACGTGTGCCTGGGGCTATAGCCGAGGGTGCGCAACCTGGTATTCTGAGGCTTAACCCGAAGGGGTCGGTTCTAGAAAGGAACAGCAGATGGCGGAAACGCAGACGACCAGCATGGTGCAGAAGATTGCCTCGCTGCAAGACTTCGCCCTGTATCGCGATCTCTCCTGGGAAGGCTCTTTCGAAGACTACCTTCAAATCGTGCGTGGGCGCCCACAGGTGACCCGTAACGCGTTTCAGCGCGTCTACGACATGATCATCAGCTACGGCACCGAGGAGTACATCGACAACAAGAAGAAACTCGTCCGTTACAACTTCTTCAAGGACGAAATCGACGGCGGTGCGGACGCGATCTTCGGTCTCGACATCCCGCTCATGCGCCTGGTGCACGTCCTCAAGGCGGCGGCGGAAGGGTACGGGCCCGAGAAGCGCGTCATCCTCCTGCACGGCCCGGTAGGGTCGTCGAAGTCGACCATCGCGCGTCTCTTGAAGAAGGGGCTCGAGCAGTACTCGCGCACCCCCGACGGCGCCCTCTACACCTTCGAGTGGCGCAATCTCAAGGAAATGGGCCTCGGGCAAACCGACCACGAGCCGTGCCCGATGCATGAGGAACCGCTTCGTCTGATTCCTCTGCAGTGGCGCGACAAGGTCGTAGGCGAGCTCGGGCTCTCCAACGATCAATGCAAAGTGAAGGTCGACGGCGATCTCGATCCCGCGTGTCGCTTCGTCTTCAAGGGGCTCATGGACTACTACAAGGGCGACTGGTCCAAGCTCATCACGCACATCCACGTGAAGCGGCTCATTCTCTCGGAGAAGGACCGCATCGGCATCGGCACGTTCCAGCCGAAGGACGAGAAGAACCAGGACTCGACGGAGCTCACCGGCGACATCAACTACCGTAAAATCGCCGAGTACGGGTCGGATTCCGATCCGCGCGCCTTCAACTTCGACGGCGAGTTCAACATCGCCAACCGCGGCATCGTGGAATTCGTCGAGGTGCTCAAGCTCGACGTGGCGTTCCTTTACGACCTTCTCGGCGCTTCCCAAGAGCACAAGATCAAACCCAAGAAGTTCGCCCAGACGGACATCGACGAGGTGATCATCGGTCACACCAACGAGGCCGAATACAAGAAGCTCTTGAACAACGAGTTCATGGAGGCTCTTCGCGATCGGACCATCAAGATCGACATCCCCTACATCACCAAGCTCAACGAGGAGATCCGCATCTACCAGAAGGACTTCAACCACCAAAAAGTGCGCGGCAAGCACATCGCGCCGCACACGCTGGAGGTGGCGGCGATGTGGGCGGTGCTGACCCGCCTCGAGGATCCCAAGAAGCACAACCTCTCCATCTTGCAGAAAATGAAGCTCTACGACGGCAAGGTGCTTCCCGGCTACACGCAGGACACCGTGAAGGAGCTGCGCAAGGAGTCCAAGCGCGAAGGGATGGAGGGGATCAGTCCGCGCTACGTGCAGGACAAGATCTCCAACGCCCTCGTCAACGACGTCGGCGAAGGAACGATCAACCCCTTCATGGTGATGAACGAGCTCGAAAAAGGGCTGCGCCACCACTCGCTCATCACCAACGACGACCAGAAGAAACGTTTCGGCGAGGTCATCGGCATCGTGAAACGCGAGTACGAGGAGATGGTGAAAAACGAAGTGCAGCGCGCCATCAGCGCCGACGAAGAAGCGATTCACAAACTGGCCGGCAATTACATCGACAACATCAAAGCCTACACCCTCAAAGAGAAGGTCAAAAACCGCTATACCGGCCAGGATGACGAGCCGGACGAGCGCTTGATGCGATCGATCGAGGAGAAGATCGAGATCCCCGACAACAGGAAAGACGACTTCCGCCGCGAGATCATGAACTACATCGGCGCGCTGGCGGTGGAGGGGAAAAAGTTCGAGTGGCACACCAATGACAGGTTGCGCCGCGCGCTCGAGCTCAAGCTCTTCGAGGACCAGAAGGATTCGATCAAGCTGAAGACGCTGGTGTCGGCCGTCGTCGACAAGGAGACGCAGGAAAAGATCGACATCATCAAGAGCCGGCTCATCAAATACTTCGGTTACAACGAGGTTTCGGCCACCGACGTTCTCAACTACGTGGCGAGCATCTTCGCGCGCGGTGACGCCAAGGATTGACCCGCCGTCGGAATCGTAGTCTGAACGCTACCCGGCGCGCGCAGCCTGCGCGCCGGGATCCCACTCAAGAGCCTGACCGAACGGGCGCGAGGACTTGTCGATGAGCCTGAAGAAATCCTTGATGGAGCAGGGCATGAAACTGCTCGCTGATCCGCGCGTGATGAAACTCATGCAAAACGAGCAGTTCGTCAAAACGATGATGGCAGCGATGAGCATGCCCGGAAAAATCGACGGCTTCACCAAGGAGCAGGCCGAGAAATTTGCCAAGCGGATGTCGCTGGCAACGGCTGACGAGGTGCGCGACTTGAAGCGCACCGTGCGCTCGCTCGAGGATCAACTGGCCGCGCTCAAGCGAAACTCGAGCTCCTAGCGTAGCGCTAGCCATCCGTCGCAGTCCCCATGCAAACGTGCGCGCGCCTTGGGGGCGCGGTTGAATCGCGCTTCCCAGGGGGTCGGCGTCGGAGTAGCCTGGCACAAATTCGAGGCCCGCACCCTGCTGGCACACGAGGCATGGCTATGAAAATATTGAATATTCTTATGGTCTGGGGAGCTGGTTCTTTGATGGCTGCGAGTGCCGCAGCCCAGGCGCCCGCGCCGGGCGGCACACCTGGCTCAACTCCACCCTCAGCGAAGGGGGAAGTGCCGAACCAGACCAAGATCGCCGACGTGGCGAGCAAGGACGTGTCCACCACCGGTTTCGACGATCCGAACTCGCCGTTCGAGAAGGCGGACACCACCTACCGCTTCATCGGCGCGCGCTTTCGTTACGTGATCGTCCCCAAATTCTACATGGGGATCTTCGGCGACGGGGGAACGACGGTGGGCGTGCCCGCCTTCGGTCCCGAGTTTACGATTCGCAAGAACGGCTTCGAATACGTGATGTCGGCGATGTACGCGAGCTACGCCATGAATCCCACGCCGTTCAAGTCGAAGACCGACAACAACGACGCCTGGGAGATCGTGGAAACGAGCGTCAAATCGCTTTACCTCATGTCGGATTTTCTGTGGTCCGCCGAGATGAGTCCCAAATTCGCGTTCACCTACGGCGGTGGGTTCGGCTTGGGCGTCGTGTTCGGCGACATCCATCGCCAGCAGGCCTATCCGACGGGCAGCGCGGGCGACCCTTCGACGTACGTCCCGTGCCAAGGTCCTATGAATCCGGTCGGTCAGTACTGCGGCCGAGACAACGATCACTACGGCGGCTACACCGAGCCGAGCTGGGCCAACGGGGGATCGAAGCCGATTCTCTTTCCCTGGGTGTCGCTCCAGACTGGATTTCGCTTCAAGCCGCACAAGCAGTTCATGGGGCGCGTCGACGTGGGCTGGAACATTCTCAACGGACCGTTCTTCGGTTTGGCCCTCAATTACGGGTTGATCTGACCCCTCATCGTGCCGGCGCCCGAGCTTCCTCCTCGGTACGAACCGGTCTCCCCGCTGGGTAAGGGAGGAGGCGGCGAAGTATGGGCCGTCCGCGATCGGCTGAGCGGGCGCACCCTCGCGTTGAAGACGCTGGGCGCTCGCGCGACCGAGCGTGAGGTGCAAGCGCTGGTGCGCGAAGCCGTTGCTCTCTCCGGCCTGGAGGGTCTCGGTGTGCCGCGCGTGCTCCGCTTCGGAAGGTTGCCGAAGAGCGGACGCCCCTTCTTGGTGCGCGAGCTGGTGGAAGGGCAAAGTCTGCTCGAGCTCATCGAGGACGGCGCGGAGCCATCGCGCTGTCTCGGGGCCATCGCCTTCGCCTCCGATCAACTGACGGCGCTCCACCGCGCGTCGCTTTTGCACGGCGACATCAAGCCGGGCAACATCATCGTCAGTGACGATGGAAAGGGAACGCTCGTCGATCTGGGGCTGGCCGCGCCTTGGAAAGAGCGCGGCACGCGGCCAGAAGGGCTGACGCCTCGCTACGCGGCACCGGAGCTGCTCGCCGGGGCCAAGCTCAACGTCCGCGCCGAGATCTTCGCGCTCGGTGCGACATTGGGCGAGATCCTGGAGCACGCCGGCCAGCGCCTGACGGCGAAGGACCGCGCTGCACTGGAGAAGGTGGTCGGCCGCGCGACCGCCCATGACCCTTCGGCCCGTTTTCCGAGCGCGGACGAGCTGGCGATGGAGCTAAGGCGCGTGATTCAGCTGGCCCCGCGCGAAGTCGGGCGCCACGCGGATGCCTCCTGGC
>Ga0193706_1001282_pt1 | contig 11508 bp, 6 predicted proteins | sample U3c1metaG_FD_160130 | JGI IMG/M metagenome (GOLD analysis project Ga0193706, IMG submission 160130) | Soil microbial communities from a riparian zone of the East river system, Colorado, United States - U3c1 | ecosystem: Environmental > Terrestrial > Soil > Riparian zone | place: USA: East River... | reverse complement strand
GACCGACTCGACCCGCGCCAGATCGTCCTGGCAGCCCTTGATCAGCTCGTAGAGCAACGGCGTGCGATAGACCCACGGCCGGGCCTCGCACGTCTCGTTCACCTCGCCGATGCCCCAGCGCGGAGGGCATTTGGGATCGTCGCAGAGGTTGCGGATCTCGACGCAGGCGATCGGTATCCCGGCCTCGGAATCGTAGAAGATTTCGCTGCAGCCGATCCGGCACAGCGATCCCGGCTCGCTGCAGGCCCATAGGAGATCGGCCGACGGCGGAAACTCTCCCTCGCGGGAGCCGTTGCGCTGGCAGACATATTCGTCGAGGCCGATGCAGCAGGCTTCGTCCGGCCGGACGCAGCCGCGGTCGGTCGCCTCGCATTCCTGGCGGAGGCTGTAGACCACGCCCTCCTCGATCCACTGCGGCTGCTCCGCGCAGGGGCCGCAGCCGGCCCCCGGAACCTCGCGCCGGGCATAGTGGATCGAGAGCGTGTATCGCCCCTTGCATTCCGGAATGGGGACCAGATTGGCATCGGTGACCGGCCCGCCCGGCCAGTGGAGAAGGCGCCCGTGGCGGTCGAGCGCCATTCCGCAGCTCACCGCCAGCGGCACCGGCCCTTTCTCGCGGGTCACGGCGAGGCCGAATATGACTCCGTTGCCGTGGAGGCCGCGCATGAGCTTCCCGGTCCGCTCATGCTCCTCTTCCATCATCGCGTTGAGTTGCTCGGCCGTCAGCACCTGGGTCGGGGAGAAGAGCGGCCGCCTTGTCCAAAGTCGCGGCGCCCTCGAGTCGGCATCGGCCATCGTCTCTCTCCTCATGCTTCGGCTCAGGCGAGGCGGCGGGCGCCGTCCGGCGCCGCCGTCCCGTCGATGGGAATGGGTGGAATGCCGGCCGGCGGCAGCTGCCAGCCTCCGGCGCGCGCAGTCCGTCCGAGCTCGGTGCCGCGCGGGTCCGCGAGCCGCCCGGCGTCGAGCGGCAGGCCGCCGTCCAGCCGCCCGGCCGGCGGAGCGCTGCCCGCCGGAACGACGACGAGCTCGACCCGGCAATGCGCGGGCACGAACATGTCTATCAGGCTCCGGACGATCGGCTCGGTCAGGGTCCGCTGCTCCGGCTCAAGCTCGATCCGGATCGAGACCAGGCCGCAATTCGCGCAGAGCAGGGCGTCGACGTCGGTGCAGCTTCGGCCGAGCGGCGCTTTGCCCAGCCGCAAATCCTTGCGCCCGAGCACGAAATCCCTGGGCAGATGCTCGACCACCCTCGTGTCGCGGCCGAGGCGGGCGGTCAGCCGGGTGCGCCGGCTCGACAGCACCCAGAAGGAAGCGGTGGCGCCGCTGTCGCTCACGCTCGCCCTTCCCGAGGTCACGATGTCGAGCATGCGCTCGAGCGCGCCCTGAGTGCCCCGCTCCTCGAGAAGCTTTCCCGCCTCCGACAGCAATTGCCGCTGGACCTTCGCGCCGAGCCCGGAGGTGGGCGGGAAGCCGAGCCATTCGAGCAGCCAGGGCAGCCATTCGTCGCTGGCCGTCGCCGGATCGATCCGGCGGGGCAGCGAATCGATCGTCTCGCCCAGATCGCCGTAGAGCGCCTCGATCGGCGCCAGGAAACGGCGGAGCTGGGCCGCCGGGCCCTGGTCCTCGCGATAGATTGCGGGGAGGTCGTCGAGCCAGGACCGGTCGGGATAGCGCACCCGAAGCGAATGCAGGGACACGGGCGAGGCGCCGGCCGGGCATTCGAACTCGAGCTTCAGCCACAAATGGGTCTCGAGGGCGCCGTCGAGCAGGAAGCGGAGCTTTTGCTCCGCGCCGGCGGGACCGGCATAGATGCGCGTATCCTTGTTCCAGACGATCTTCCCGTCGACCGCCGGAAGGCGCGTGGCGGGGCTTGCGGCGGTCGAAGCGAAGGCGCGGCCTATGTCGGCGATCCGCGCCGCCTCCGCCTGGCCGAAGCTCGCGAAGCTGATCTTGAGCCTTGCCTCCTCCGGCATCTCGACCTCGATGTCGGCGCGGTTCCAGCCGGAGGGGGTGCCGTCGGGAGAGATGAGCGCGGGCGTGACGAAGACGGACCGCGACACGCCCGCATCCGAGTCGCCCGAACCGGCGGGCTCGAGACGGTAGAGCCCGTCGGCGGCGGCGATCAGCAGCGAATCCCGCCAGAGCAGCCCGCTCACCGGCGGCGCGGAGGGCGGCAGGGGAAGCGGCTGGCGGGAGATTTGCTTTCCGTCCTTCGAAACCGCGAGCAATTGCGCCTTCGCGCTCGATCCGGTCAGATGGATTCGGCCGCGCCCGTCGATCGCCAGATGGCGCGGCGGCTCCTCCAGGTCCGACGTGAGCCTGAAGCAAAGCGGCTTGGCGGTCCGGCATCCGGCGAGATCGACGATGTGCAGCCGCCATTCGTTCGCGGTGGGCGCGCGCGCATCCTCGGGGCTGTCGAGCACCGCCAGCCAGCTTCCGTCCGGAGCGGCGGCCAAGGCGATCGGACGCACCGCGCAGAGCAGATGGAGCCGGGCCGGTGCGAGGCAGCCGCGGCCGTCCATGTGGCGGACATAGGCGCCGCGGCGGCTCCGGATGAGAAGCCAGAGGCCGTCGCAGCCATCGCTCGCGCTTGCGATCAGCCTCGGATGGGCAAAGCTTCCGAGCTCCTGGAGGGTTCGGGAATCGAAGCGGGTGACGGCGCCCGGCCCTTCGACCCACAGCCGGGTCGGGCCCATGAAGAAAGCGGCCGGCGATTGTACGTCGAGCCGCCCCTGCGCCTCGGGGATAGGCCCCTGCTCGTCGGGGCCGAAATCGTAGAGCCGGACCAGCTCCCCGCCTGGCTTGCGGAGCCATGCCGGGCGGCCGCACGGGTCGATCGCGGCGAGGCAGTGGGCCTCGCTGTCGGGGACCTTGCGGGCGACGAGCGGGGGCGCGAGGATCAGGGAGTCGCCCTCCGGATCGAAGCCGGTCATGGCCCCCGAGTCCCACTGGGCCGCCGTGGCGAAACGGTAGGAGCGGTCGGCGAAATGGGCCATTTCAGGCCTCCACCCGCGGCGTGAGGCCGATCGCGCCGGCGACGGCCACCTCGATGCGCCCGAGCGGCACCGACACCTGCCCGGGCCGATCGTCGCCCAGGCCGACGCGGAGCCAGGGCACCGCGACGACGCCCTCGACTCCGGCGGCCAGGGCCTCGAGCTCGCCGATCGTCACCGGCCGGCCGCTCGGCCACGGATCGATCGAGGGCGACTTCCTGCACGCGCTGAGCCGCGCCTGAAGCACCGTCCGGACGGCCTCCTCGATCACTGCCCAGTCGCTCCCGGCCGCGATCAGAAGCTCGGCCGAGACGGAGACCGTCACCGGCTCCGCCGCGGCGAGCGACAGCCGCTCGCCGAGCACCCGGCGCGGCGCCAGCCGCCGCTCGATCGACTCCACCCAGAAGTCGCTGCCCTCGACCCCCTCGCCTGGGTGGAGGAGCAAGGTGCGGGCGCCCGGAACCGGGCGGCGCGGAAGGACCGGAAGGAAGAGCGGAAGCGCCTCCGCGCGTTCGACTCCGAAGCCCTGAAGCTCCGTGGCGGCGTCGCGCAGCTCCGAATCCCCGAGCATCGCCGACCGTTCGCGGGACCGGAGACGAAGCGCGGTCAGAAGCGCCTCGCGGTCCCACGCGTCGGATCCGCCGGTCATCGGCTCGCGGTTCTTCCAGGCCGCGGAACCGGCGGGGAGGCCGTGGATGCTCCACGCGACTCCCGCGATCAGATTCCCCCGCGCGCCCTGGGTGACGTCGAGGGCGCCCCGATCGACCTGGCGGCGGTCGGGCGGGATTGCGGCGGGCGGCATTCGACCGTTCACCCCGTTGCCGAACCGGATCGTACCTCGCGCTTCGTCGAGGACATAATCGCTGTCCTCCGGCCCCGATTTGGCGAGATCCTCGACCCGGCGCCACTCGACCTTTCCGCGGGGCTCGAGAGTCAGGATCCTGAGCGGATTGCTGGCCCCGTCCTGCGCCGGCAGGGCAGCGCGGCCGAGCGGCGGCAAGAGATCGGGCAGGCCGAGCGGCAGCTCCAGATCGGGCAGGCCGGGCGCGTCGCCGAGCCGGGCCGAGGGCAGGGTCTCGATCTGCACCAGCGGAAGGACGTTGAGCGCGAGGCGCGTCGGCAAAGCGCGTACCGGGGAAGCGGCGAAGCCGAGCCGGATCGCCGAGACTCCTCCATCTCCGGCCGCGATCGCGAGCAGCACCGCGCCGGAGCGCCGCTCGCCGCCGTCGATCCAGCGGCTTGCGGCGCGATGCCAGATGCCGTCGCCCGTCCGGTAGTCGAAGTGGATCGAAAGCGGGACATCCGGCCCGAGGTCCGGGAGCGGAGCGGCGAACTCAAGGCCGAGGGCGAGAGTCGCTTCGGCCGTCGAATCGGCGAAGAGCGGGCGATCGAGGTCGAGTTCGAGCGAGACCGTCGCCGGATCGAGGCGAATGTCGCCGCTGCCGTCCGGCCGCACTCGGGACGACTTGCCGGCGGCCCAGGCGCTCATCGTCCCGATCGCCGCTCCGCTCAACCGGACGTCCTTCGTGGTGGTGAAGATCAGCTCCGGCTGGTGGACCGGCCAGGCGCGCGTTCCCGCGGGCAGCGCCTGCTCGCCGGCCCGGGCACCGGCGGCGGCCCAGAGCAGGCCGACCGCCGGCCGCGCCGGCTCGGGCTTGACGCCGAGCAAGGCCGCGAAGGCCCTGAGATGCGCGTCGCCGACGAAGCCGATCCGGTAGACCTGCTGGTCGATCACCCAAGCCAGGAGATCGAGCAGGGTGATGCCGGGATCGTGGAGATTGTGATCCGTCCAATCCGGCGCAAAACGCGGGATCAGCGCCCGGCCTTCCTCGACCAGAGCGTCGAAATCGATCGTGTCGAGGGGAGGGACCGGGATCATCCACCGCTCCGCGGAGGCTGGACGAGGAGGTCGATATCGTCTTCCTCGACGCAGATGAGGGCATCCGGCCCGAGCCGGTCGAGATCGGCGCCGGAATCGCGCGCGGCGATCACGGCATGGACGACCCGATCCACTCCTGCGACGGAAGCGGCGACCCGCTGCACGTCGCTCGGCCACGGCCTGCGTCCGAACGGCCACCCGAGGCCCTCCGGCCCGCCGTCCGTGGCGTGGAGGAAGGCGGCGACCGCTTCGCGGACGTCTTTCTCGACCTGGGCGACGGATTCGGCGCTGAGCGCGACCACCACGGCCTCGACCCGGACGTGGACGTAGCTGGGCGGGAGCACCCGGATGGATTCGGGCGTCAGCGCGCCCCAGCCGGCGTCCGCGATGTTGCGCGCAATGCCTTCACGCCGGGCGCGCGACGGCACCGGGCAGCGTTCCCCGGCCTGGCGGATCGCGACGACGAGGTCGAAGCCGCAGCAATTGCGGCGAAGGCAGCGCGCCCGGACGACGTCCGGCGAGGATCCGGTGGCGAGCGCCTCGACGTCGGGCGGCGCCAGAGCGCGGGTGGCGTGGCGAAGCCGTGCCGGGGCGGTCTCCGCCAGCCGCTCATCGGGGGGTGCGTCGGCGCCTCCTCCGGCCTCGACCGGATTGACTGCGAGCTCGACCGATTCGAGCGCGGTCTTCAGCTGATCGACCGCGAAGGCCGGCACGTTGCCGCGGCTGCCGCCAACGGCCTGGTAGAAGATCGCCCGGATCGAATCGCGGCCGGCCGGCGGGATCCTGCCGTCGCGGCCGTTGCCGAAGCGGATCTCGCCGCCGGACGGGTCGAGGCGGAACAGCCGGGCGGCGCCGCCCTTTTCGACGAAGCTGTCGGTCTCGCGCCAGCGGATCCATTCGCCGTCGATGTCGTCATAGGAGGCGACGGCTTCGGGATCGTCCGAAACGAGCTCCGCTTTCTCCTCGTCGCTCAGAGATTCCCTTACCCTCAGCTCCAGAGTCTCGGGAAGCACGGGCGCTTCGGCGAGGGTGTAGCTCTGGTCGGGCGCGCCGAGGCTGGAGCCCAATATCTCCTGCCGAAGCGATTTGGCCTGCTCGGCCATGACGGCATTGAGGTAGAGGCCGCGGACGACCGGCGCCCAGTCGCTCTTCGGCTCCTCGGGGCGAAGCCGAAGCCACCAGGCGGAGCAGCCGAACAAAGGCAGCTGCGCCGGCTCGGTGGAGAGGAAGAGCCGGATCAGACCCGGGCGCGCCAGCCCCGCCGTCTCATCCTTGCAGACGATCGGAGCCCAGCCTTCCGGCCGAAGCACCTCCGCCTTGAGGCGCAGGGAAGGCGCATCCATGTCGGGTGCGTCGACATAGAGGCTCAGCGCATCGACTCCCGGCGGGCGAGTCAGGCCGAGGTAGATCGACCGGCCGAGGCCCGCCGGATCGCCGGTATGCGCCGCAAGCCCTTCGAAGAGATCGAACTCCGCTCCGGCCGAGGCGGCCGCCTGGGTCTGGTCCACCGTAGCGAGATTGTTGACCGCGAGCACGATCTCCGGCGCCGCCCAGGCCCGAAGCGCGTAGCTCGCCTCGATGCTGAAGATTTCCGGGGGGTTGAGGGTCGACCGGTCGACGGTGATCGACTGCCGGTTCCCGTTCGTCTCGACGATATAGGCCGGCCGTCCGTAATCGCCGCCGACGAGCCGAGCGCGAATCCAGTAATCCTGCTTGCCGGCGACGTCCGTGGGCGACAGATCGTCCGGAACCCAGAAGCCGATCGATCCGCTGGAGGCGAGATTGGCGGTGCCGTCGCTGAAATGCCGATCGAGGCGGCGCCAGCCGCGACCGTCGAAATATTCCCAGGCGAGGTCGGGATTTTCCGTGCTCCGCGGCAGCGGGACCTGGGTCCAGGGACCGGGCGAACGCGGCTTGTCGAAGCTCGCCTCCCCGTCCTTGGGCTCGGTGGTCCAGGTCGCGACACCCACCCAGCTTTCCCCCGCCGGCTGGGATTTTGGGAAGGTGCAGGCCTGGATGGCGGGACTGGCGGGAGATTTGAACTCGAGCACCTTAACGTCTTCCGGCAGCGGCGAGCCGTCGAAGCTGAGCAGGGTCCTCTTGTCCTGGGTTCTGAACTGCCTGGAGTCTCCGGCCCGGTAGGCCGAATAAACTAGCGTGCCCTTCGGCGCCGCCGTCTTCAAAGTGGCGATCCGGCTTTCGTCGTCGGTCTCCTCGTCGGGCTCCTCGTCCGACTCGTCGCCGGACTCCTCGTCCGACTCCTCGTCGGTCTCCTCGTCGGGCTCGTCGTCGAACTCTTCGGTGGACTCGTCGTCCGACTCGTCGGTCTCGTCGGGCGTGTCGATCGACTCGATCTCGAAGAACGAGGCCCCGATCTTCAGGAAATCGCCCACGTCGGTCGAGAAGTCGGCCGGATCGAGGACGAGCTGCCACTGGTTGCCGGATACGGCCGTTGCCTTGCCGGACCCGCCGGAGACAGATGACAGCAGCCGATAATATTTATTGGTCTTGATCAGGTCCGGCGTGATCGGGAATCGCACATAATCGGTGAAAGTGACCGGATCGGCCACGAGCGCGACCGGGGCGACATCCCCCTTGACCCAATAATATTTCGGGCTGGAATCGCCGGCCCGGATCGCGTCCCTGGCGACGAACGGGAGCGAGTCCTTGCCGCTTCCAACCTCCGAGTGAAGGAGCCGCTCGTCCGGACTGCCGAGAAGGAGCCGAAGCGCGCCGGCGGAGTCGATCGGTGCCAGCAGCAGGGAGAATTTAGAGGCCTCGCCCTCGACCGGCACGGCCGCCGCCGACGCCTGCTTCTCTCCCGACCAGAGCAGGATTCCGCCGGCCCCGAGCTTGTCGGCCCCGAGCATGGCAACGAACGGGAAGCCGCTGCCTTTGGGCGCCGCGACCGACGAGAAGGAGATCGGCTGCCCGGCCTGCTCCCGCTCCCGCTCGGGCGGGTACAGCAAATCCTCGCCTTCCAAGATCATGGCGACCGGCTCGGTTTCGGACCTCGTGGCCACGACCACGTGAAGCTTGTCATCCTGGAGCACGGCCGCGGGCTGGATGTCGGCGGCGGTTAAGTCCGGCTCGAGCTGCGCCCAGGCGATGGCCTCCCCCTTGACCGTCCCCCGCCACACCGCGCCGGCCGAGTCGATCGCGACGATCAGCCCGTCTCCGCCCGCGACCGGCGCGAGGCGCAACGGCGCCTTCGGAGCGAGGGCATCGGGCGACGAGGTCAGCTTATGCCATCCCGCGGCGCCGCCGGTCGCATCGATCGTCTGGACGTGGAGACCCGCCGGCCCGGCGGCGACCATCTGCGTGAGGGGCGGCATCGGCGGGCCGGATGCGGGGACCGGCTCGGCCGGGGACGTGCCCGGCACCGGCGCGGAAACCGGCGCGCTCTGGACCGCGGTGAAGACGAGGCAGACGCTGTCCGGCGGCTCGCCGGCGGTGGGCGGCGGCACCAGGGCCCATTTCGCGACGGGCCAATCCTGCCCTTCGGCGCTCAGCGAGGCGATCCAGATCGCCTTCGACTGATCGCGCGCGACGAGAATGTCGGTGGTCGGCGATCCCGCCTGCAGCTGGTACGCGTACAGGCCCGCGGACCGGTCGAGGCGCGGCGCGGCTCCGCCGCCGGCCGTGCTTGCCGGCGGCGGCCGGTCGAGCTGGCGCCAGCGGGCCACGCCCGTCGAGTCGAAGCGAATGGCCTGGAGACGTCCGTTGCGGCCGATGCCGTAAATTCTTTCGGGCGCGAACGTCACCGCGGCCAGGGCGCCGAGGCTCGCGTCGCTCAGCGCCACCGCGAGCTCGACCTCGGCTCCCTTCTTGCTGAGCGCCTCGGGCACGGCGATCGCGAAGGTGTCGAACCGCTGCGGCTCGGGCCCGAACGGAAGGAAGGAAGTGGTCAGCGGAAGCGGCAGGCCATTGTGGAAGGCGCTGACGATCGAGCTGCTGCCTTCCGTCGTCTGGGGCACGGCGGGAGCGTTGGAATTGACCTTGAGCCCGATCGAGACGGCGCGGGTGTCGGGCCGAGCGGAGTCGGAAATCGCGGTCTGAAGGCGGAGCCGGATCCAGCGGCTCTTGCGCCCCTCCGCCTCCACCTCTTCGACGGCGCCAGGCCAGTCCTTGCTCAGAGCCAGCTCGCCCTCGCTGCTGCCGAGCAGGCGCAGAGCGTGCCAGGCGGCCGAGTCTTCGCCGGTCTTCTTGCCCCACAAATCGTAGGCGATGTCGAGCTGGGCGAGGCGGCGCGCCAGGCTCGGCGGATCGAGGCGGAGCGCGATGGTCGCTTCGCCGTCGAGCTTCAGAAGCTCCTTATGGCCGACGTAGAAGACGTGATCGCTGAGGTTGCGAAGAGCGAAGGAATCGAGGCGGGTCACCTTCTCGATCGCCGCGCCGGCGGGGACGGCGGCCTCGAGCGGGTCGAGCAATGTCACGATCTCGCCGGACCTTTTGGCGATTCGATAGACGGTGCCGGCGATCCTCAGCAGGTCGCCTTCGCCGAGGCCGACGGCCTGGGCGAGCTGGAGCATCACCCCCGCCGGCTCGGCGGCGCTGACCAGCCGATAGGTGACCGGCGGAGGAGAGAGCCGGGGCGGGGCGATCACTTCGGGCGGCGCCAGCTCGATCCGGTCGGCGCCCGGATCCGCGGCGACGAGCCTGAGCGGGCGCGCCGGCGTGATCATGATCGCTTCGCGGGTCTCGAACATGATCGGCTGATCGTCGCCCGCGGCCGCGACCTGGACCCGCTGCGGGGCGTAGACGGGCTCGGATCGCTTCTCGGCCAGCATGAACACGATCGGCACGCTCGCGGAGCTCGGCGCCGGGGCGGCGATGTCCAGCGTGTCGAGAAAGGCGAGCTCGTCGCGAAGAGCCGTCTGGTCCAGCCGGCGCGTACTGTGCTCGGCGAGCCGGGCGGCGATCTCGTACAAAGCGGCTCCGAAGTCTCCCGACTGACCGAGGCCGGCCCACTCCGGGGCGAGCCAGGGCGCCATTTGCCCCAGCGCTTCGCGAAGCGCCTTCGCCCGGCGGGGGTCGGTGACCGGGACGGTGCTCACTGGCCCTCGCGGAAATAGAAGGGGAAGACGAGGTTGCCCGCCTGGTTCGTCTGCCGCACCCGATAGTCGATCTCGATGATCAGCTGTCCGTTCAGCAGATTGCCCGCGCGCGCCACGACACCGGTCACCTCGATCCGCGCCTCCCAGGTGCGAAGCGAGTCCTCGACGTCCCGCTTCACCTGCGCGAGCGTGGCCGTGTCGATGGCCGCGAAGACCAGATTGTGGATTCCGCAGCCGAAATCGGGCCTCATCGCCCGCTCGCCCTTGGCGGTCTTGAGGATGATGAGGATCGACTGGCGGATGTCCTCCTCGTCGGCGGCCGTGGCGATTCGGCCGCTGGCCGGCTCCACCTGGAACGGAAAGGCCCAGCCGCGGCCCATGAAATCCTTGCCGAGGCGATCGAGGCCGGTCATCCGATCAGCACCGTCGCGAGGCCCATCGCGATCGCGTTGGGAGGGCCGGCTTCGACGATCTGGTCGCCCTGGCGGGCGGCCGGAAGGCCGCCGATCAGGACGGTCGCGCTGCCGACCGCCACCGTTCCGCCGACATGCGGCTTGGGCCCGTCGAAAAGCGGGCAGACGTGCATGTCCGAGCCGGCGCGCCAGGCGGGGACCCCGCCGATCAGGACCGTCGGCGCCCCGGGGCCGGGGCCGAGCGGAGTGCCGTGGCTGGTCTGATCGCCCACTCTCGCCGCCGGCATTCCCATTCCCATCCTCCCTAGTTGATCTGGACCAGAGCGCCCTTGAGCGTCAGCGTTCCGCCCGACTTGATCTCGAGCGTTCCGTCGGCCTCGATTGCGATCTGCGGCGACTTGAGCGCGAGCTTGGCCTTCGAGGTGATCGCGACCTCGCCGGACTTGCTCTTGATGATGATGGTGTTGCCCGCCGAGTCGTCGACCGCGACCCCGTCCTTGTCGAGCGTGACCCTTTTGCCGTCGGCGAGCCTGATCTCGAGGACCGACGCCCCTTCCGTGTCGTCGAACAGCAGTTTGTGACCGGCACGCGACTTGATCAGCCGAAGCGCGTTCTTGCCGTCGTCGTTGGCGGCGGGCGGCTTGGCCTTGCCGTTCCACAACATTCCGAGAACGTAGAGCAAGGCCGGGTCGCCATGCTCGGCGCCGACGAGCACCTCGTCGCCGACCTCGGGCAGGAACCAGGCGCCGTAGCCGGAGCCCGACATCGGAGCGGCGGTGCGCGCCCAGTAGGAGCTGCCCTCGTCCTGCCAGGTGAGCTTCACCCGCACCCGGCCAAGCCCGTCCGGATCCTTGTTGTCGGTGACGAGGCCACGGGCTAGCCCGAACATTCGGCCGTCGCCATCGCCCTGAAGCGAGTCGAAGCCGAGCGTGTCCAGAAAGCTCACAGCGTCGGCTCCTGGACGGCGAAGCGGGTGCGATAGCCGTTCTCGTCGAGCAGGTGCGTCGCCTGACTGACATAATAGGTCTTGCTGAAGGCCCGGCCGAGACCGGAGAAAGCGAGGTTGGTATCGGGGAGCAAGGTCGGCACTCCGATACATTCGCCCTCGCCCGTGACGAACTGCTGCGCGTGCGCGTCGAGTATCGCCGATGCACGTGCGTCCGCTT
>Ga0193706_1001281_pt1 | contig 11510 bp, 11 predicted proteins | sample U3c1metaG_FD_160130 | JGI IMG/M metagenome (GOLD analysis project Ga0193706, IMG submission 160130) | Soil microbial communities from a riparian zone of the East river system, Colorado, United States - U3c1 | ecosystem: Environmental > Terrestrial > Soil > Riparian zone | place: USA: East River... | reverse complement strand
TTTGCAGCTATGCTTTTTGCTACCGTCATTGGCATATTACTGGGTGTTACTGCCGCGGTAAAAAAAGGAACGTGGATGGATACCACAGCAGTGTTCTCAAGTATTGCCGGTATCTCGGCGCCGTCATTTTTTATGGCGATAATAATAGCTTTTTTATTTGGCGTGGTATTGCATGCTTATACCGGATTAAATTTAACCGGTAGCTGGTTCGATATTGACGAAGTGACCGGTGAAAAATATTTAAGCCTGAAAAATCTTATCCTTCCTGCTTTTACATTAGGCATCCGACCGCTGGCCATTATTACGCAATTAACCCGCAGCTCCATGCTGGATGTGTTGAGCCAGGATTATATACGTACGGCTTATGCAAAAGGTCTCAGTAAAAGAGTAGTTATCTATAAACATGCTTTGAGAAATGCCCTCAACCCGGTTATCACTGCCATCACCGGTTGGTTTGCTGAATTGCTGGCAGGCGCATTCTTTGTTGAATATATTTTTGGCTGGAACGGGGTTGGTAAAGTGACCGTTAATGCGCTGGAAAAACTGGATTACCCGGTTGTAATGGGGGCGGTACTGCTAAGTGCCTGCATTTTTATCCTCATCAACCTCCTTGCCGATGTTTTATACCGGGTTGTGGATCCACGGATAAAAATATCATGATAAAGCCGGGTATTAAAACCCGGCTCTTTATAATCCCGTCGAAATTTTCTAAAATAACAGCACTGCTGTAAATTATTTTTCTAAAAGCCCGTCATCGATCCATTTCTTGAACACGGCTATTTCCTGCTCGGTTAATTTCGGATGTTTGAATGGCATGAAACCCCTTTGCCCCGGATTAAGGTTTACCCTCACCAGTATATCCTGACCGAAATTTTTGGCAGATGCATAGGTCTCGAAATTTGCTTTGTTGCCTCCTTTTGAAGGAAGATGGCATGGGCTGCATCTTGCCTGGATCAGCGGTTGTACTTCAACAGCATAGGTAACCTTTGGCACCTCAGCAGTTTTTCCCGGAGATGTTTTTTTAGAGCATGCGATGAAACCAAGGACAAGTGATACAGTAATAGCGAAGAGTGTCTTTTTCATTTGGCAATTTTTAGTTGAGGTATAATGTTCAGCAATATAAGTACAATTGTTTATATAAATGCCCGTCACTGCTAAAAAAGCAAGCAATTACATAAGCGGAATTCTATTAACATTTTATTTGTAAACAAAGCCAATAGTGCAGGGTCTTAGTATCATTAATAACCTTTAAAATTAAAAATTATGAAAAAGATCTTTACACTATTAGTTCTTAGCTCTGTAATGCTGACCTCGGCATTTGCACAGTACGGAAAAGATGAAAGAGGTTGGAACGATGATGCCAAAAATGGCGCCAACCAAAGGTTTGACAAAGACGACAAATTCAACGGCGGTAAATATCACTTTACCCCAAGAGAAAGGGACATGGCGATCGAACAGATCAAACGTGAGTACAATTTCAAGATACAGGCCTTAAAGAATAAATACTTTATGAGCTCGTTCCAGAAAAAACGCCAGATCGAATTTTTAAAAGACCAGCGTGAAAAAGAAATAGCCAGGGTCATTTTTAAATTCAACGATCGGAAGAACCTATATGGTGACCGTGACCGTGACTATGGTAAAAGGAAAAACTGGTAATTGAATCAGCATCATAAAATGAAGCCCTGTATTACAGGGTTTCATTTTTATTTAAAATATAAACCTGATGAAGGAATATTGTATGATGCTTTTTCGGATATGTTAAACTTTCATACACCTGTATCAGCCATTCAAGTTTTTACTAATTTTATGACCAGTTAAAAAACCATTTATGAAAAAATCAACCCTTTTACGTTTTAGTGTGCTTGTAGTGCTTTCCCTCATTTTGTCTGTGAGCCTTTTTGCCCAGCATGGCAGAAGAAGTTACGGAAACAGCCGCAATCATTCCAGGAATTACAGTTATTATCCACGACCGCATGTTTCGGTAAATATTGGCCCACGCTATAATTACCGTCATTACCCAAGACCGGTTTACAGGTCAAGGCCAGTTTACAGACCAATATACCGGCCCATCTATAGAAGTCCATATGCCTATGGGCATTTTGGTCCAAGGTTTGGTGTAAGAATAAATGTATTACCCGTCGGCTATAGCCGCATTTATGTAGGTCCAAGTCCTTATTATTACAACAGCGGAGTTTATTATCGTCCATACAGCAATGGAGGTGGCTATGAAGTTATCGCTCCGCCATTGGGTGCTGTAGTTGCTCAATTGCCTTCTGATGCGAAGGTCACTGTTATTGACGGTCAGAAATATTACCAGGTTGGTGGTACTTTTTACCAGGAAGAGGTCGCAGATAATGACAGGGTAAGTTATCGTGTGGTAGGTACCGATGGTGTCATCAATACAGTTGATGGTAATGGCGATGGTGGGCAGGAAGAAATGAGCGAAGAACTGTATAATGAGCTGCCCGCAATAGGAAACAGGTATGATGCATTACCTGAAGGTTCTAAAGTGGAAATCATTAACCAGCAAAAATATTTTATTGCAGGTGGTGTGTATTACCGCGAAGTGATAGAAGGCGACAAGATAAGATATGAAGTAACGTCTGTGGAATAAGTATTCCGATAGATAAAATAACCAGCAACAGGAGGATCCGTGTCTTCCTGTTTTTTTATGCACAGGTCTGACTGATATTTCCGCTTTTGCACAAAAAGTAATAAATTAACAGCGAAACATGACCAATAAGTTCATCAAATATTACAGCATCATCTTACTATTGTTCCTGGCAATGGGCGGGGTGGTCTTTTATAAATTCTTACCTGAGCCTGTAAGATCTGTTGAAATTAAAGATGATCCTCATTACTGGGATCCGCCGGGTATCAGCTCTTTGGTAAATTCACCTGATGCCGGCCTGATACTTTATGGCAAAGAACTCATCATTGAAACATCAAAATACCTTGGGCCAAAGGGTATCATTACTGCAATGAGTAATGGAATGAATTGCGGAAGTTGTCACCTGGATGGGGGAACACGCATTTATGGAAACAGCTTTGGTGCCGTTGCGTCAAATTATCCAAAGTTCAGGAACAGGAGCGGAATGATGGAAACTATCGAATTCAGGATCAACGAATGTTTTGAAAGAAGTTTGAACGGAAAAAAACTCGACAGTGCAAGCAGGGAAATGCGGGCAATGGTTGCCTACCTTAAATGGCTGGGTAAAGATGTGCCGAAAAAAATAGTACCAAAGGGTTCCGGTGTTCCGCAGATAGATATGTTGCACAGGGCTGCCAGTGTAGAAAACGGTAGAAATATTTATACTGGTAAATGCCAGAGTTGTCATGGAGCTAATGGCCAGGGGCTATTGAATGCCGACGCAACGGGTTATACTTATCCTCCAATATGGGGGCCCGGAAGTTATAACGTAAGTGCAGGTCTTTATCGTCTTTCATCATTTGCAGGTTTTGTAAAATACAATATGCCATTTACAATTACACAGACCGATCCTCAGCTGACCGATGAAGAAGCGTGGGATGTAGCTGCTTTTGTAAATTCGCAACAGCGCCCCGTAAAATTCTTTAAACAGGATTGGCCGAAAATAGAAACAAAACCTTTCGATCATCCTTTTGGCCCTTATGCCGACAGCTTCCCGGTAACACGCCATAAATACGGCCCCTGGGATTTTGCAAAAAAGAAAAAGCAAGGCACGTAGTATTAACGCATCTTGCTTTCCTCAATTGATAACAGGTCTCTATCCTGCAAAAATATACCCGCATTTGTGTTCCTGTGCACGGCCGAGGGCCCACACACCGGATGGAACAACCTGTACATTCGGTAAGATACCGGACAACCAATCTTTCATTACATCTTCATGCTTCATGTTCATTGCCTGTGCAGCAACTGCGCTGTAAACGGTGATCGCCATATTACAAACACAGAACATGCCACCGGCGTCCTGTAGTTCGTTGATGCCAATGGGAACCGGCCCGGCACCAGGAATACTGTAGCCCGGGTTGGGTTTCCAAAACCTGTTTCGAACCGCAGGTGTTTTGGTTTGATCGTCGTCGATGTGGAACATTTCACCAAATTTGTATTTTGCCCACAGCCTGTCTTCCATTGCAAAAGGTATAGCGCTGTGCCGCCATACGGTTACCACATTGATGTCTTTTTCAGGCGTGCCTGTAGCGGCATTGGTGAGCATAAACACTTTGGCCCATGCAAAAGGCATTATCATTTCATTTCCATGCTTCGGTTGTGTTACATCATAAACGATCCTGTGTTTTCCGTTGATCTTATTGAACCAGTCATCAGCTTCCGACATATTACTAAGATCATCAGCTGATGTTACCAGTGTACCGGCTTTTGCAATTGTTGATAAACCAAGTGCGGCAGCGCCTGCTGCAATTGTTCCTAAAAATTTACGACGGGGGGAAACTCCTGAGTTATTTTTTTCCATTTTTAAAGAATTTAAAATTTAAAAAATAAGGACATGGAATTTTAATGGGACTGTTAAACTACGAACAAGAAATCTTATTTGCAAAATTTAAGAATAAAAATTCAACAGATTTTTATCAACATAAATGAACCATACCACAAAGTGGGTATATCAATCAATGTTGCCAAGGGCAAGTTTCCGCCGATCTTCAAAAATGCGAATGCCTCTTTTTTATAGCTGACCATAAGGACGTGCCAGGTGCTGATCTATTTTCAGTAAAATATTTAATGATCTTGTAGCTGCTGTCCTGGTTCACATTTGCATTGATGCGCAAACAGGTTTCATCAACGCTTTGCTTTTCTCCTGCATTTTTGTAATTGACAATGCTTTACGCCTTCCTTTTTGATCATCACCCTGGTAAACAATAAATGAAGCGGTTATTAAAAAAGCATAATATCAAATATTTCAGGGTCATGTATCTGCTTTAGATGCAGATCAAACCTACTGACCTGGTACTGGTAAAACACTACCCGCAGAACGGTATTTTAGCGGTACGGGGCAGAGGCCACTCCTAAAAAATTCTTGCCCGTAACCCTTACCTTTGCATCCTAAAATAACCTGTTGATATGAAAGAAGTATATATTATCTCCGCTGTACGTACCCCCATAGGTAGTTTTGGCGGTTCTCTTAAAAGTTTTTCTGCCACACAACTCGGGGCCGTTGCCATTAAAGGAGCATTGGAAAAAGCAGGGATAAAACCTGCCCTGGTGAATGACGTTTTGATGGGATCTGTCATCCAGGCTAACCTGGGACAGGCACCCGCAAGACAGGCAGCCAAGTTTGCCGGCTTGCCCGACGAAGTAAATTGTACAACAGTGAATAAGGTTTGCGCCAGTGGTATGAAAGCCATCAGCCAGGCGGCTCAAAGCATTATGCTGGGCGATGCGGATATCGTTGTTGCAGGTGGTATGGAAAGCATGAGCAACGTTCCTTTTTATGCCGACACATTGCGCTGGGGAAATAAATATGGTAATACCGGTTTGATCGATGGACTTGCAAAAGACGGGTTGACTGATGTGTATGATGGAAAGGCAATGGGTAATACGGCAGAATTTTGTGCAGCCATTTGTGGCATCAGCCGCGGCGAGCAGGATACATTTGCAATAGAAAGTTACAAGCGCAGCCAGGCTGCTATTGCCGCAGGTAAATTTGAAAATGAGATCGTGCCGGTGGAAATGCCACAACGCAAGGGTGACTCTGTATTGGTTACAAAGGACGAAGAACCATTTAATGTAAAGTTTGAAAAGATACCGGAACTGAAAGGCGCATTTCAAAAAGAGGGAACCGTTACTGCCGCTAATTCTTCTACTATGAATGACGGCGCCGCAGCCCTGGTTTTAATGAGTAAGGAGAAAGCTGATGAATTAGGCCTGAAACCTATCGCAAAAATAATTGGTTATGCAGATGCTGAACAGGCACCTGAATGGTTTACCACAACACCTGCTATTGCCGTACCAAAAGCAATTGCAAAGGCAGGTTTAAAAATGGAAGACATTAATTATTTTGAATTGAACGAAGCTTTTGCCGTGGTGGGCATTGAGAACAGCAGACGCATGAAGCTCGATCCTTCAAAGGTGAATGTAAATGGCGGCGCTGTTTCTTTAGGACACCCGTTGGGGTGCAGCGGTGCAAGGATAATTGTTACGCTGATAAATGTGCTGAAACAAAATAAAGCCAGATATGGTGCCGCAGGGATCTGCAACGGGGGCGGTGGTGCCAGCGCAATGGTGATAGAAAATGTTTAGAACTTCATTAAAATAATAAAGGGAAGTGATGCTAAACAGCATCACTTTTTTTATGCATACCGACCATTTACAATCCTTGGCTGCCTTTTATACCATTCACTTTCTGCGCTTCGTGATTTTTTTACAACTTGTTTTATAGCCAAAAACAAAACTAATGACATTTATCAGCCACATGCTGCCTTTGCTGCTTTTAGTAGTACCGGTCGCCTGGGGAATTTACGGATACTTTAAAAACAGGACTGTAAATAAACCCCCTTCCACCTCGCTTGCAACATTTTCACCATGGCCACTCATCATCAACTCAGCTGTGTTGTATGCTTTAGCTTTCAACCTTATTTTCTTTATCCAGGAACTTTTTCTTGCACTGGGAAAAAGATGGTTGGGATTAAAAGCGCAATTGTACCACAACAACCACAATTGGGAAGGAAGTCACCCGATGGATAGCCTTGCACAGGGTTATGGAGCCGCTGCTATCCTTATAGTTGGTATGATTTGCTTATTTATTGCAAGGCGTATGAAGAGGTCTTCTCATTGGATGCAATTATTCTTTTTGTGGATGGCATTCCAGGGCTTTGCACAATCATTGCCGCAATTCATCACGGCCAGCATTGCACCTGATACAGATACCGGGCAGGCTTTTACTTACCTCGGTATTAGTAAAGGGATGGGATTAGTGGTCTCGCTACTCGGAGTGATTATCATGCTCTGCATCTGTGTTGCTTACAGCCGCTACCTTTTGCAACTGGCGCCTAACACAGACTTCACCAATCACGCAGGAAAAAGATGGGGCTATCTTTTTAAGATCGCTGTATTAGCCGGCCTCATTGGTATTATACTGATCATACCTTTCCGCATCATGCCATGGAACAGGGCACTGGCACCCGTGTTTGTAACCCTGTTCTCCATACCGATGGTATTTGCGAGCGGATGGGCTGTAAAAAATATAAATCCCGTTAACAGTAAAATAAATAAAAAGGTCTTTATTGTACCCATCATCATGTTGGTCATCGTATTACTGGTATTCCAGTTCATCCTTGCAAAAGGAGTTGAAATGTAATGGGATTATTTTTTTAAATTGGGTCGCCCAATAAGGGTGACCTTTTTTATGACCTGCAAAATAAAAATATGCTGTATCAGTTCTGTCGAAGAGGCGAAGCTTGCCATAAGGCATGGCGCCGATGCACTGGGACTGGTAGGCAGAATGCCGAGTGGCCCGGGGCCGATCGCGGATGAACTGATCGCTTCCATTGCCAGGACAATACATCCCCCCATCGCATCATTTTTACTCACCTGTGAACAAAATGCAAAAGACATCATCGCACATGTTCAGCGGGTGCATACCAATACGGTTCAGGTAGTGGATGAATTGACCGCTGGTACCTATAATGAGATCAGGGATGCGTTGCCGCACCTGCGGATCGTGCAGGTGATCCATGTAACGGGTGAAGAAAGCATTGAACAGGCTTTATCTGTACAGGACCATGTTGATACCATCCTGCTCGATAGCGGTGATCCGAAAGCTGCTGTAAAAACACTGGGCGGTACAGGGAATACACACAATTGGGAAACAAGCCGTGAACTGGTCAGGCAGGTCAATGTTCCGGTCTTTTTAGCCGGTGGATTAAATGCTGCCAACGTAAAAGAAGCCATTGAAACAGTAAGACCATTCGGCGTGGATATTTGCAGTGGTGTACGAACGGATGGAAAACTTGATGTACAGAAGCTAAGTAAATTCATCAGAGCGGTAAAAGAAGTTTGAACCACACAGAAGTATAAGAAACATAGTGGTAACATATATCTATTGTGTCTTCTAATGTTCTCTATGTTCCTATGTGGTTCAAATCAATCCTGTTTTTTGGATTTGTTCATCTGCCCCTTATAAGATAAATTTGCAACCTCATAAACAAATAACTATAATGCGACAAATAGCCTTTAGAGAAGCCATCAGAGAAGCCATGCAGGAAGAAATGAGAAGGGATGAAAGCGTTTTTTTAATGGGGGAGGAGGTAGCAGAATACAATGGCGCCTATAAAGTGAGCCAGGGTATGCTGGATGAATTTGGTGAAAAAAGGATCATTGATACCCCCATTGCCGAGCTGGGATTTACCGCGATCGCCGTAGGTGCGGCTCAAAACGGATTGCGTCCCATAGTAGAATTCATGACCTGGAACTTTGCCGTTCTTGCCTTAGATCAAATTCTAAATACAGCTTCTAAGATGCTGGCAATGAGTGGTGGACAGGTAGGGTGCCCCATCGTTTTTCGTGGAGCAACGGGTAGTGCCGGCCAGCTTGGGGCACAGCACTCCACTTCTTTTGAAAGTATGTACGCAAATATCCCGGGCATTAAAGTTATTTCGGTTTCCAATCCATACGATGCAAAGGGTTTATTAAAATCGGCCATCAGGGATAATGACCCCGTTGTTTTTATGGAGAGTGAAGTGATGTATGGTGAAAAGGGCGATGTTCCCGAAGAAGAATACCTGCTGCCCATTGGTAAGGCCTTTGTAAAAAGGGAAGGCAAAGATGTTACGATCGTATCTTTTAATAAAATGATGAAAGTGGCTTTAGGCGCTGCAGAAGAATTGGCCAAAGAAGGAATTGAAGCCGAAGTGATAGACCTTGCCACCATCCGCCCGCTGGATTGGTTCACCATCCTGGAAAGTGTAAAAAAGACCAACCGTTTGGTGATCGTGGAAGAGCAATGGCCATTTGCCTCTGTATCTTCCGAGATCAGCTACCGCATACAAAAAGAAGGATTTGATTATTTGGATGCACCCATCCGCAGGATAACATCTGCCGATGCTCCCATGCATTATGCACCAAACCTGGTAGCAGCTTATTTGCCTGATGTACCACGTACAGTTAAGCTTGTAAAAGAAGTAATGTACCTGAAAAAATAAACGCTCATATTGAGTTGGTATGGTATTAGCAGGGTAACCGGTACAAGGTTACCCTGCGTTTTATGCATAAAGTATTCTTTTTAATTTTTTTCTTTGCTGCACTCACTGTCAAGGCACAAAACCTGCACCTGACCTTATTCGGAGGCTTTAGTAATTACCAGGGCGATCTCCAGGAAAAAGGATATACCATCGACCAGGCACACCCTGCATTCGGGGTTGGCCTTTTATATGATATAAATGGTCATTTGTCGCTGAGGGCAAATGTTAACCAGGGAACATTAAGCGGCAATGACAAATACAATCCAAGGAACTTTGAACGCAATCTAAATTTTTCATCGCCCATTACTGATATACATCTTGGCGTAGAATACAATATTTTAAACCTCAATATCCGAAGGTTCTCACCTTACCTGTTTGCCGGGATCAGCTATTTCAAATTCAATCCTTCAACGAAAGACTCTGCAGGACAAAAGATCTACCTGCAACCATTGAGTACCGAAGGGCAGGGATTTTATGAAGACAGGAGAGCATATAAGCTGGGCCGGTTTGCGATCCCTTTTGGTGCCGGTATAAAATTTTCCATAACAGCAGCCATCCGTTTGGCCTTTGAAATCGGGATGAGAAAAACAAATACCGATTACCTGGATGACATAAGCACAACTTATATCGATCAGCATATTTTATTTGCCAACCGCGGCAGCCAGGCTGTTGACCTCGCTTTCAGGGGCGATGAATTGAAAACAGGGCTGGTTTATCCAGGTGATGGAAGCCAGCGGGGAAAAGAAGCAAACAAAGACTGGTATTATTTTTCCGGCTTTAATGTTATCATAAAGCTGCATGACGCCGCCCGGGCATATGCACGCCGGTCTAAATACGGGTGCCCGGCAGCACTTTAAAGCTTTCTCTTTTTCAAACAACGATACCAATGCATAGTGTTTTACATTTGTAACGAAATACACAACAATGGCATATAGATCACTGGAAGAATGTTTACTTGACCTTGAAAAGAACGGCCAACTCATCCGTATCAAAGAGGAAGTTGATCCTTATCTTGAAATGGCGGCCATTCATTTACGTGTGCATGAGGCAGGCGGTCCTGCTTTATTATTTGAAAAAGTAAAGGGAAGTGATTTCAGGGCTGCTTCAAACATCTTCGGCACATTAGAGAGAAGTGAATTTATTTTCAGGAATAGCCTCCAGTCTGTTCAACAATTGATAGCATTAAAAAGCGATCCCGTAAAAGCATTCAAACAACCCATTAAAAATTTCAATGCAGGTATAGCTGCCTTAAAAGCATTCCCGTTAAAAGATCCGCTAAACAAACCTGTCCTGTTCAGTGAAATTAAGATATCAGATATTCCACAGGTACAACACTGGCCATTGGATGGCGGTCCCTTTATTACCATGCCCCAGGTATACACCGAAGACATGGATAAGCCGGGAATAATGAATGCCAACCTCGGTATGTACCGCATTCAATTATCGGGTAATGAATATGTATTAAATACAGAAGTTGGTTTGCATTACCAGATACACAGGGGTATTGGCGTGCATCAAAGCAAGGCAAATAAAAAAGGCTTGCCGCTGAAAGTAAGTGTGTTTATTGGCGGCCCCCCGGCGCACAGTGTAGCAGCCGTAATGCCCCTCCCCGAAGGGGTCAGCGAAATGACCTTTGCTGGTGTCCTGGGAGAAAGAAGATTCCGGTACACTTATAAAGATGGTTTTTGTATCAGTACCGATGCTGATTTTGTAATTACCGGGGAAGTTTACCCGGAAGAAAATAAACCCGAAGGTCCCTTTGGTGATCATTTGGGGTATTATAGTTTGAAGCATGACTTCCCGTTGATGCGTATCCATAAAGTTTACGCGAGAAAAAATGCAATATGGCCATTCACGGTTGTTGGCCGTCCACCACAGGAAGATACCAGCTTCGGGCAATTGATACATAAAATAACAGGAGAGGCGCTGCAACAGGAGATACCCGGGCTTAAAGAGGTACACGCCGTAGATGCAGCTGGCGTTCATCCTTTATTGCTGGCCATCGGCAGCGAAAGATATACACCTTATGCACCCACCAAACAACCGGCAGAGATACTAACCATCGCAAATCATATACTGGGAACGGGACAACTAAGCCTTGCAAAATTTTTATTCATTACGGCTGATGATCCGCAGGATTCTGTGAACAGCAATACCTTAAGCGCATCAGATATTCCCTCGTTCTTAAAATATGTTTTAGAGCGCATAGACCTGGAAAGAGATATCCATTTTTATACGAACACTACGATAGATACCTTGGATTATTCAGGAACCGGTTTGAATAGCGGCAGTAAGGTCGTGCTGGCTGCTTATGGTGAAAAGAGGAGGGAATTGAA
>Ga0193706_1001280_pt1 | contig 11512 bp, 7 predicted proteins | sample U3c1metaG_FD_160130 | JGI IMG/M metagenome (GOLD analysis project Ga0193706, IMG submission 160130) | Soil microbial communities from a riparian zone of the East river system, Colorado, United States - U3c1 | ecosystem: Environmental > Terrestrial > Soil > Riparian zone | place: USA: East River... | reverse complement strand
GGTCTGCGCACGCGCGTCGACTTCGGGCGCGGGCCCGGGCAATCGGCCCTGCGCGTGAGCCTCGAAGGCGCACAGCCATTCTCGAGCGCCTGCCTCGAGATCGGCAGCTTGCGAGACGACTCACTTTCGCCCCGCGCCCGGCAGTTGCTCGTCTGCGACGCGAATGGTTGCGCGAGTCTGCAGATGGAAGGGCCGCTGGTCTCCGGGCTGGGAGTGCGCATCCGCGCTCGCTCCGCCGCGGGCCAGGCCTCGGTGAGCGCGCCTCTGGCCTTGTCGGGTGGATCCCAGCTGCCGCTGTTCGCGCCGCAGCGCGGCGACGTCGTGATCACCGAGATCATGAAGGACCCGAGCTTCGTCGGCGACACGCACGGGGAGTGGTTCGAGATCCAGAACATCACTGGGCACATGGTCAACATCGCGGGTTGGAAGATCAGCGACCTGGGTGCCAACTCGCACACGATCCTCAACGGTGTCCAGGGGATCTGGCTCAGCCCTGGCCAGCGCTTCGTGCTCGGCATCGATGCCGATCCTTTGACCAACGGCGGCGTGCAGGTCGACTACAAGTATTCGAACTTCACGCTGGGCAATGCGGCGGACTCGATCCTGCTGACGTCGCGCAGCAACTTCCTCGTCGATCAAGTCGATTACGACGACGGGATTCTCTGGCCGGATGTCGCTGGAAAGTCGCTCACGCTGCATCCCTTCTCGGTCGCAGCGGGCTTGAACGACGATCCCGCCAACTGGTGTCCCGCGAAGACCATGATCGGCGGCGGCAACACGGACATGGGCACGCCGCGCGTCGCAAACGACACCTGCCCGTGACAGACAGGTGACCTGGAAACGCGGCGCGAGCGGCGCGTTGCACGGTTCCTGGGTGCGCTGAGGGGACTGGCCGGGAAAGGCTCGTCTCAGCGGGAATCCACGTGATAGAAAGAGGGAGCGGCTTCGCCGCCGCTCCCTCCATGTCCCACCCGATTCTCCGCGGCGTTTTCCGTTCCTGCTTCGCCCTCTCGCTGGTGTTCGCGAGCGCCGCATCGGCCGCGGCGCAGAATCTGGAAGTCCACGTGATCAACGTGGATCAGGGACTGTCCGTGTTCGTGCGCTCGCCGACGGGGCTGCGCGTCCTAATCGACGCGGGAAATCCAGGCGACGGCGTGGCCCTGGTCAGGCCCTACCTCCAGTCGATCGGCGTCACGGCGCTCGACGACTCGTTCATGACTCACTGGCACACGGACCACTTCGGGGGCATGACCGACCTGTTCAACGCCGGTTACAAGCCGCTGGTCGCTGCTTTCGACCGCGGCGACATCAACAAGCCTTCCAACTCCTTCGTGACCTCGTACTCGAACGCGGTCGCCGGCAAGCGCCAGATCGCGACGCTCGGCCAGGTCCTGGCCCTGGGCGGCGGCGCGACGCTGCAGGTGATGGCGATCAACGGGACCTGGTCCGGCGGCTCGGTGGATCCGACCCAGTCGGCCCAGGAGGAAAATTCGCGCTCGCTGGCGCTGGTGATCCGCTACGGCGATTTCGATTGCTACGTCGGCGGCGATTGCACGGCGAACGGCGACGGCTCGACCTCCAACGTGGAAGGCCCGGCCTCGGCCGTGATCGGACAGGTCGAAGTCGCGGTCGCCTCGCACCACGGATCGAGCACGGGCTCGACCGCGCAGGTGGTCGGCAACCTCCTCCCGGCGATGGTGATCGAGTCGGCCGGGCTGGACAACCCCTACGGGCACCCGACGAACACGGTGATCAACCGCTGGACCAGCCCGTCCGCGGCGCGCGTGCAGTGGTGCACGACCGACGGCGACACGACCAATGGCGCGGGCGGATTCACGAGCATCAACGGGAGCATCGTGATCACCAGCGACGGCAACACGTTCCAATCACGACGCGCCGGCGGGACCGAGACGGTCACCTACGCGACCTGGGAGCAGCCCGTTGCCGCGGCGAGCCCGACCAGCCTGGTGATCGGCGAATCCATGATCGATCCGGTGGCATCCAACGACACGTACGGCGAGTGGATCGAGATCCACAGCATCGATGCCGCGCCGGTCTCGCTCGCCGGATTGAAAGTCCTCTCCGGCGCCAGCTCGTTCACCATCGCCAGCCCGGTGGTGCTCGCGCCGGACGAGCGATTCATCCTCGGCGTCGACGGCCGGCGCTCGCGCAACGGCAATGTCTTCGTCGATCTCGGCGCGCCCTGGGGTCTGTTCAATTTGTCGAACTCGACCAGCTCGCTCACGCTGCGCACGGCTTCGAATGCGCTGATCGAGACCTTGAGCTGGGGCGGCGGCGGTGTCGCGCTCAACCCCGGAAAGTCCGTCGAGCGCATCCTTCCGACCCTGCCCGCGGTCACGACCAATTTCGCCGCGGCGCTGACGGCCTGGTCCGGCGGAGATCTCGGAACGCCGGGCGCGCTCAATGCGAACGACCCGGCTGCCTGCCCGATGCCCCTCAATTTCGGCAGCGGGAAGCTGACTTCGGTCGGCACGGTTCCGACGAGCGGCTGGACCGGCACGCCGAGCATCTTCACCAACGATTTCGCCTTGACCGTGGCGGGGGGAGTGCCGAACAAGCCCGCGCTCGGCCTCTACTCCAACGTCCAGGCTTCCCTGCCCTTCTACGGCGGCACGCTCTACCTCGGGCCTCCGATCCATCGCACGGCGGGCCAGACGATCGACGCCCTCGGCAATTCGAGCTGGGCCTTTCCGCTGCTGACCAGCGACGCGGGCAAGACCTACTACTTCCAGATCTGGTTCCGCGACACCTTCGCGCCCGACGGCACCCACGTCGGCCTCTCGAACGCGCTGCAGGTCCAGGTCTGCCCTTCGTCGGTCACGCCGCCGCCTCCGCCGCCGCTGGTCGGATCGATCATCGTCACCGAGATCATGAAGGACCCTAGCTCGGTCTCGGACTCCAACGGGGAGTGGCTCGAGATCTACAACACCACCGCCTCGCCGATCGACATCGAAGGCTGGAGCCTTCACGACGACGGCGCCGACGCGCACGTGATCAACAACGGTGGCGCCGGGGTGGTGATTCCGCCGGGGCAGTACAAGGTCCTCGGCATCAACGGAAGCACCGCCACCAACGGCGGCATCACGCTGCTCTACACCTACTCCAACTTCTTCCTCGGCAACAACGACGACGAAGTCGTCCTCGCCGACGGCACCGGCCTGGAGATCGATCGCGTCAACTACCTCGCGGGCGGCGGCTGGCCCGGCACGCCGGGGCGCTCGCTGAATCTCAAGGCCGGGGTGCTCGACGGAGCCGCGAACGACAGCCCGCTCAACTGGTGCACGGGGAGCCTGCAGATCAACGCTGGGAACACCGACAAGGGCACGCCCAACGCGGCCAACACGACCTGTCCGTGAGTCGCTGACCGGCTGTTCATGGCAGGGCCGCGCGGCGAAGGGCAAGATGTTGCCCATGCGGAACCGAACAGGCTGGCGACGAAGTCCTGGTGCTCGCTCGCTGGCCTGCGCCGTTTTCCTCACGGTGGCCCTGGGTCCAGGACTCGCGGCCCAGGACGCGCCCGATCCCGCGCGCGGCCTCAAGTCGAAGAACATTTCCGAGCGGCTCGCCGCGATCGAGGCCCTGCGCAATGCAACCGATCCGCAGCATGAGAAGCTCCTGCTCGGAGTCCTCGGCGACCGCGACTGGGAAGTGATCGAAAAAGCCGCTGCTGCCCTCGCGGATCGCGGCAGCGACCTTTCGGTGGTGCCGCTGGTCAAGCTGTGCACCGAGGGACCCATCCTGCGCATCCGCCGCGCCGCCTCGCGCTCCCTCGCGAAGGCCGCGCCGGAGAAGGGCACGGCCGAGTTGCTCAAGCACTGCTCCGGAAAGAGCTCGATCCGCGCCTTCGAAGCCCTGGCCATCGTGGCGCCCAGGAGCGGCGACGAGTCCGCCGCGGCAACGATCCAGCGCGGCATCAAGTCCAAGGACGCGCCCTTGCGCCGCGCCGCCGCGCTCGGGATCGCCTCGCTGCCCGACGCGGCCGCGGACGAGACCCTCGCGACCATCCTGCAGGGCAAGGAATCGGAGCTTGCCGCCATCGTGCTCGGCGCCGTCGAGCGCAGCGCGGAGCCGCACTTCCTCCCGGCGCTCTTCAAGGCGATCCACGAGCCCCACGTTCCCGACGTGCTGGAACGGCGGCTGATCAGCGCCGCCGCCGCCTGCATGGCGACGCTCGAGAAAAACCCGGGAGCCGTCACGAGCGAGAAGCAGCTCAAGAGTTTCGCCGAGCTCGGGCCTTTGTCCGACGCGGAAGCAGAGGCCCGCGCCGTTCGCCTCGATGCCGCGCTCTACGCCAGCTCGACGAAGGAATCCGCCTTGAACTCGGCGCTCGCGACGCTGCTCCAGGCTGGCCTCGCGAATTCGAAGCCACCGGTGCGCAAGGCCGCGCTCGCCGGCGCATTGCGGCACGGGGTGCCGACCGCGAAGGAGACGGCCCTCGCCATGGCCGCCAAGGATCCGGACGCCGGTGTGCGGCTCTTCGCGATCCGCGAATTGACGCGCGTCTTCGCAGCGACCGACAGCGCCCTCGCTCCGCTCTTGACCGAGCGCGTCACCAACGACAGCGACACCAGCGTGCGCGCCGAAGCCGCGGTTGCCCTGGGCCTTCCCGACATTCCTGGCTCGGCCACCGCGCTGGCCAGCGCCACGAAGGATCCGAACTGGATCGTCGCCACCTGCGCCGCGGTGTCGCTGGGAAAAACGCGCGATCCGGCGGGGCTGGAAGCGCTGCAGGCCATGCAGAGCCAGGGCGACTGGCGCTACCGCGCGAGCGCGGTCGTCGGTCTGTGCCGGATGTTCAACAAGGACGCGATCCCGGATGTGATCCGCGCGCTCGCGGACACCGATCCTTGCGTGAAGCGCACCGCCTACGTGTTCCTCGAGCAGCAGCTCAAGGCCCACCTGCCCGAGGAGCGTGCCGCCTGGGAAGCCTGGTGGAAGGATCACGGGCCGCGATTCCAGCTGGTCGATCCGGTCCAGGAACGCAAGCGGCGCGAGCAGTACGGCTACGCGTCGACCGAAGCCGTCTACGCGGACCTCGACGTGGTCGTGCTCGACAGCCGCGGCGATCACATCCAGCGGCTCTTGACCCAGCTGAAGATCGCCCACCGCCTGACCTCTGCCTCGAAGGTCGAGGAGGCCGCGCTGCATCCCTGGGCCGTGTACATCTCCAATTGCACCGGCGAGATCGAGACCAAGGACGTCGAGCGCCTGGCCTGGTACGTGCGCGCGGGCGGCGTGCTCTTCGGCTCCTGCTGGTCGCTCACCGAGACCATCGAGCGCGTCCATCCCGGCGTGCTGAAGCATCTGGAGACTTCCGCCGAAGTGGTCGACGACGTAGTCGCCCTGCCCGTCGATCCGAACAGCCCCTACCTCAAGAGCGTCTTCCAGCCCGACGTCGAGCCGCTGTACAACCTCGAGGGATCGCACCTGATCGAAGTGATCGAGCCCGAGCTGTGCGAGGTCCTGATCGACAGTCCCCAGTGCCTCGAGAAGTGGGGCGGCGGCAATCTCGCAGCCGCATTCCACTCGGGCCACGGCTTGATCCTCGACTCCGCGAACCACTTCGACCTGCAGGGCCTCGAGGTCGCGCCGGGGCTCAAGACCTCGGCGGATCGGATCGCCTTCGCCTTCGACCGCATGTCCCTCGACTACGACACCTGGCGGCGCACGCAGAACGAGAAATGGTGGGACAGCGCGCTCAAGGCTTCGCAGAACGTCTTCGACTGGTCGGCGCTGAACTTCGTCACCAACTTCGTGCGCGAGAAGCGCCTGGCGGACAGTTGAGCCCGCGAGCATGAGCGCTGCCTGCTGGAGCCCGAAGGCCGCGGCGAGCCTCGTCCTGTGCCTCGTCACGGCGATCTCCAGCGCAGGACAGAAGCCCGTCGAGTCGCCGACGCCGAGCGTCCGACCGCACGCCGCGCAGACGCACGGCGCCCTGCCCTGGGTCTCAATCACCTGGGAAGAGCTCCTACTCGAGTCTCGCCGCGAACAACGCCCCGTGCTCGTCTACCTCTGGGCCGACGCAAGCCGCTGGTGCCGCCGGCTCGAAGCCGAGGCCTTGAGCGATCCCAAGCTCGCCAAGGCCCTCGAAGGCGTGCTGCTCTGGAACGCCGACGCGCAAGCGGGCTCCGGTCAGCAACTCGCGGAGCGTTTCGCGACCAAGAACTACCCCGTCCTGATCCTCTTCGATGGCCAGGGCCGCGCGCTGGATCGCCTCGACGGCTACCTGACGAAAGAGGACCTGCTCGCCGAGATCGCGCGCGTGATGCGCAACCAGGAAACCGCGTTGGACCTGGCGCACAAGCTCCAGCTGCACCCCGACGACCTCGATCTGCGAACGCGCTACGCCTGCAAGCTGGAGCTGCTGGGCGACTTTCCCGGCCGCGACGCGCAGATCGAGCAGATCCGCAAGCGCGACCGCACGCGCACCAGCTTGCCGATGCGGCGCGAGGTGCTCGCGGAGCGCATGGCGCAGATCCAGGAACACTTCGACTCCACGCGCGAGATCAACCCGGGGCCGCTGGTCCGCTTCCTCGAGGAGGAGCGCCATCCAGAGCTCCTGTTCGAGGGCTACACCACCCTCGCCGCCCTGCACCGCCAGCGCGCCGAGGAGCTCGAGCAGGCTCAGCAGCTGCAGGTCGCGCGCAGCAAACGCGCCGATCTGCGCGCCACGCTGATCCTGGCCGCGGGCTACGTGCCGAAGAACGCCGCGCTGCAGCTGGAATTCGCGATCGAGACGGTTTCCACCTTCATCCGTGTTCCCAAGGAACTCACGGAGGTCGACAAGGCCTTCCTGATTCGCCTCTCCGCCGGCGCCGTCGCCCTCGCGCCCGAGGAAGCGCGCGCGCAAGTCGCCGCCGGGCTCGCCGCGTTCTATTCCGGCGACAAGCCCAACGCCGCGATCGCTCTGCGGCGAGCCGCGGAGCTCGAGCCCGACAACCAGGAATGGCCGGCGCTGATCGCTTCGCTGGGCTTGTGAAAGCCAGGGTGTACACTGCGCGCGAATGAGATCCGTCCAGCGCGAATCCCTGCTCGACTACGTCAGCTACGAGACCGAGCGCGAAGTGCTGCGCGCGGACGTGCTCAGGATCAAGGCCCTGCGCCGCGTCCACGTCGCCGGCGTGCTGACCTTCCTGTTCGAGAACACGGCGACGATCCGCTACCAGGTCCAGGAGATGATGCGCGCCGAGCGCATCGTGCGCGAGACGGACATCCGCCACGAGCTCACCACGTACAACGAATTGCTCGGCGGCCCTGGCGAGCTGGGCTGCACCCTGCTGATCGAGATCGACGACGCCGAGGAGCGCAAGAAACGCCTCGAGGAATGGATCCTGCTGCCCGCCGCCCTCTACGTCCGGCTGCCCACCGGCAAAAAGGTGCGCGCCACCTGCGACCCGCGCCAGATCGGCGAGACGCGCCTTTCCAGCGTGCATTACCTCAAATTCGACGTGCGCGGCGAGGTGCCCTGGGCCATCGGCTGCGATCACCCGGGCCTGACCGCCGAGACCGAGCTCGGCGCGGCGACCCGCACGGCCCTGGCCGAGGACCTCGCGAGCGACTTGTAGCGACAAGCGTTCGGTTCCGTGACTCGCGCCCGGCCGCGACTACAGCGGGTTGGAGAACACCAACGATGCTGATCCTTCCTGCACTCCTGAGGCGCGAGATCGAGGTGCGCACGCGGCGGGCCCTGCCCGACGAGACCTGCGGACTCCTGCTCGGTCGCCGGCGCGGGAAGGAAGTCGAGGTCGCGGCCCTGGTAGCGGCGCGCAACATCGCTCTGGAGCCGCGCACGCGCTTCGAGCTGGACCCGCTGGACCTGCTCGCCGCAGAGGACGGCGCGCGAGCGAACGGCCTCGAGGTCGTGGGAGTCTGGCACAGCCATCCGCGCGGTCCGCTCGAGGGATCGCGGCACGACCACCAGGGCTCGCCGGCCTCGTGGCTCAGCTTGATCGCGGTGCCGAAGCCGCGTCACGGCCTTGGCCTCGCCTGCTGGCGACAGGTCGCGAGCGGCTTCGAGCCGATGGACATCGCGGAACCCCTGACGGCTCACGGCTGATCCCGATCGCGGGTCGCACGGGCCAGAGCACCGGCGAAGTCGGCAGGCGTCTCGCTATCCTCTGGCGGTGACCCAGCCGCTCCTGATCCGCAACGCCGCCGCTTCCGACGCCGCGACCATCGCCGATTTCAACGCGCGCATGGCTCGCGAGACCGAGGGCCGGGCCCTGGACCCCGAGCGCCTCGCCGCCGGCACCCGGGCCGTGTTCGAGAACCGCGAACGCGGCTTCTACGTGGTCGCCGAGCGCGACGGGGCCCTGGTCGCCTGCCTGCTGGTCACGCGCGAGTGGAGCGACTGGCGCAACGGCTGGTTCTGGTGGATCCAGAGCGTCTACGTGCTGCCGGACGCGCGACGCGGCGGGGTCTACCGCGCCATGTACCGCTGGCTCGAAGCGCGGGCCCGCGATGGGCTGGCTCCTGCCGAGGACGCGCCGATCGTCGGGCTGCGCCTGTACGTCGAGCGCGAGAATTCGACCGCCATCTCGACCTATGAGGCCCTGGGCATGTCGCGCGCCCACTACCAACTCTACGAGCTCGATTTCGTTCTCGGATCCACCGCCAAGCCATGAGCACCACGACAGAGACACATCCCTTCCAGGCCGAGGTCAAGGAACTGCTTTCCTTGATGATCCACTCGCTCTACAGCCACCGCGAGATCTTCCTGCGCGAATTGATCTCCAACGCCAGCGACGCCATCGACAAGCTGCGCTTCGAGGCCTTGACGAATTCCGCGCTCGGTTCCTCGCAGGGCGAGCCGCGGATCGTGCTCGAAGCCGACGGCGTGGCCCACATCCTGCGCGTCAAGGACAACGGCATCGGCATGAGCCGCGAGGAAGTGATCGCGAACCTGGGCACGATCGCGCGCTCGGGCACGCGCAAGTTCCTCGAGGCGGCGCGCGAAAAGCAGGCCAGCGGCTTGCCGCAATTGATCGGTCAGTTCGGCGTGGGCTTCTACGCGAGCTTCATGGTCGCCGACGAGATCGTGGTGGTCACGCGCCGCGCCGGCGAGAGCGGCGGCACGCGCTGGCGCTCCAAAGGCGACGGCGAATACGCAATCGAGGACGCGCCCGACGCAGCCGTGGGCACCACCATCGAGCTGTTCCTCAAGGCGCGCGGCGCCGACGAAGACGACGAGGCCTTCCAGGACTTCGCCGACCCGCACGTGCTGCGCGAATTGGTGCGGCGCTACTCGGACTTCGTCGAGTACCCGATCGTGATGGCGGCCAGCGCTTTCGGCAAGGGCCACGGCCTGAAGGAAGACACGCTCGAGGACGGCACGAAAGTCGCGCAGCTCAACACGCGCCGTCCCTTGTGGGCGCGGCCCAAGGACGAAGTCACGAAGGAAGAGCACGCCGAGTTCTACCGCCACCTGACCCACGACTGGCACGCGCCGCTGGAGGCGATCCACTTCAAGGTCGAGGGCACCAGCGAGTACACCGCGCTGCTCTACCTGCCGAGCGAGCGCCCGCCGGGCTGGTTCGAGGGCCGCAACGACAAGCCGCAGGTCAGCCTCTACGTGCGGCGCGTGTTCATCATGGCCGAGTGCGAAGTCCTCCTGCCGCCCTGGTTGCGCTTCGTGCGCGGCGTGGTCGACAGCCAGGACCTGCCGCTGAACGTTTCGCGCGAGATCCTGCAGTCGAACCGCCAGATCGGCCAGATCAAGAAACGCCTGACGAAGAAGGTGCTCGATACGTTCGCCAATCTGCTCCAGTCGCGGCGCGAGGAGTATGAAGCCTTCTGGCGCCAGTTCGGGACCACGATCAAGGAAGGCATCGTGTTCGACGGCGACAACCGCACCGCGGTCGCGGCGATCGCCCTCTATCCGAGCTCGGCGGGCGAGAGTCTGACCACGCTCGACGAGTACATCGCTCGCATGCCCGCCGACGCGAAGGACATCTTCTACTTGAGCGCCACCGACGCCGCGGCGGCGGCGCGCTCGCCGCACCTGGAGACTTTGAAAGCGCGCGGCCTCGAAGTCCTCTTCTTCGTCGATCCCGTCGACGACTGGGTGCTCGAGCACCTGCGCGAATACGAGGGCAAGACCCTGGTCTCCGTCGGCCGCGGCGAAGCGTCCTGGGAGAGCGACACGGCTCGCAAGGAGCGCGAAGAGCGCGAGCGCGAGGCGCGCTCCTGGCTCGAGAGCCTGGAGTCCGCCCTGTCCGACGACGTGTCGCGCGTCCGCTTCTCGAGCCGCCTCACCGATTCGCCGGCGGTGCTCGTCGACGAGAAGGAAGCCCTCGGCATCCACATGCAGCGCGTGTTCCAGCAGACCCACGGATCCCTGCCGCCGCAGAAGCGCGTGCTCGAGCTCAATCCATCGCACCCCTTGATCCAGGATCTCGAGCGCGCTCACCGCGAAGCGCCCGATGCCGAGCGCATGAAAGCCGCCGCCGATCTGCTGCTCGGCCAGGCTCAGCTCGCCGAGGGCGGGAACTTGAAGGATCCGGTGCGTTTCTCGCGCCTGATCAGCGACCTGATGCTGGCGAGCTCGCGTTCCGCGCGTCCGCCAACGACTTGACGATCGGCGCGAGGCCCGCGGCGATCAAGGCGTGGCCCGCGCGCGTCGGGTGGGAGGCATCGAGGAACAGCTCCGCCCACGGACGCGGCGGCGGACCCGCAAGCGCGGCCGTGACCGCGGCGCGCGCGTCGAAGTATCCCGCGTTCAAGCGTTGCGCTGCATCCTGCACCGCCTGGTTGTACAAGGGCAGCACGGGCGCCTTGACCTCGCGATCCGCACCGCGCGGCATGGAGACGAGCACCAGCGATGCGCCGTCGGCTTTCACGCGCGCCGCGAGCTCGTCGTGGGCCACCGCGAAGCGCTCGAGCCCGACGCGGCGCTGGCCAGGCCAGTCCGGCTTGCCGACGCCCAGATTGAATGCATCGCGATTCATCCGCTCCTTCTTCAAGGCCGCGCGAATCGCCTCGCGGTCTTCTCCGCGCGCGCGGTCGACGACCCAACCGGCGAGGTGCAGGATCCGCACATTGCGTCGCAGCACCATCAAGCCGTCGCGAAAGGTAGCGGGCTGCTTGAACAGATCGATCTTCGGCCGATCGGGCATCGTGTTCGCCCAGATGTGCTCGTTGGTCGCTCCGAAAGCAGCGATCACGACCTGCGGTGAAAGACCGCGGCCGAGAGCCTCGTAGCGCTCGAGTCCCTGCTCGATCGTGAAGCCGATCACGCCGGCGTCGATGACCTCGGCCTGCACGCCTTGGGCGGCGAGCAGGCCCTCGAGTTGCGCGCACCAGGTGTCCGGGTAGGGCACGCCCATGCCGAACGTCGACGAATCTCCAAGCGCGATGATGCGCAACACGCCCGCGGCCGGCTTCGAGGCGCGCAGCGGACCGCGATATCCGGCGGAATTGATCTTCTCGCCCTGCTCGGCGCCGTAGGGGACCTCCACGCCGGCACGCGGAACCCAAAGCTGAGCCTTGTCCT
>Ga0193706_1001279_pt1 | contig 11522 bp, 8 predicted proteins | sample U3c1metaG_FD_160130 | JGI IMG/M metagenome (GOLD analysis project Ga0193706, IMG submission 160130) | Soil microbial communities from a riparian zone of the East river system, Colorado, United States - U3c1 | ecosystem: Environmental > Terrestrial > Soil > Riparian zone | place: USA: East River... | reverse complement strand
GCCCTGCCCGGCTTCCCGCTCGAGGAGGTCCGCGACCCGACCGGCGCCGGCGACAGCTTCGCCGGCGGCTTCTTCGGCTACCTCGACGGGCAGGGCGGCGACCTCGACGAGACCCAGCTGCGGCGGGCGATGGGCTACGGCACCGTGCTCGCCTCCTTCAACGTCGAGGAGTTCGGAACCGAGCGGGTTTCGCGGCTCAGCCGCGAGGAGATCGACGAGCGTTTCGAGGCGCTGCGCGGCATGACTCAGTTCGAGGCTCTCCCCGCTTCTTGACGGCCGACGACGGCGAAGTGGCAGAATGAGCCCGCGCATGAGCTCCGAGACCCTCACCGTCACCGACAACCGCACCGGCAAGAGTTACGAGCTGCCGATCGAGGACGGAACCGTGCGGGCGATGGACCTGCGCCAGATCAAAGTCGACGAGGACGAATTCGGGATGCTGGCCTACGACCCGGCCTTCACCAACACCGCCTCCTGCCGCTCCTCGATCACCTACATCGACGGCGCCGCCGGCATCCTCGAACACCGCGGCTACTCGATCGAGCAGCTCTGCGACCGCTCCAGCTTCCTCGAGGTCGCCTACCTGCTGGTCTTCGGCGAGCTGCCGACCCAGCCCCAGCTCGACCGCTGGACCTTCGACATCACCCACCACACCTTCGTCCACGAGGACCTCAAGCAGTTCTTCGAGGGCTTCCGCTACGACGCCCACCCGATGGGGATGCTGCTGGCCGGCGTCGGCGGCCTCTCCACCTTCTACCCGGACGCGAAGCAGATCAACGACCCCGAAGAGCGCTACATGGCCGCCGTCCGCCTGATCGCCAAGGTGCCAACCCTGGCCGCCTTCTCCTACCGGCACAACATGGGCCTGCCCTACGTCTACCCGGACAACGACCTCAACTTCGCCGAGAACTTCCTCTCGATGATCTTCAAGAAGACCGAGCGCCAGTACCAGCCCGACCCCCGGCTGGCGAAGGCGCTCGACGTCCTCTTCATCCTCCACGCCGATCACGAACAGAACTGCTCGACCAACGCGGTCCGCGGCGTCGGCTCCTCCGACGTCGATCCCTACTCGGCGGTCGCGGCCGGGGTGGCCGCCCTCTACGGCCCGCTGCACGGCGGTGCCAACGAGGCGGTGCTGCGGATGCTGCGGCGGATCGAGACGAAGGAGAACATCCCCGCCTTCCTCGAGAAGGTGAAGGCGCGCGAGGAGAAACTGATGGGCTTCGGCCACCGCGTCTACAAGAATTACGACCCGCGGGCGCGGATCATCCAGCAGCACATGGAGGAGGTCTTCGAGGCCACCGAGTACAACCCGGTGGTCGAGATCGCCCGCGAGCTGGAGAAGCATGCGCTCGACGACGAGTACTTCACCTCGCGCAAGCTCTACCCGAACGTCGACTTCTACTCGGGAATCATCTATGAGGCGATGGAAATCCCGACCGACATGTTCACGGTGATCTTCGCCATCCCCCGCACCGCCGGCTGGATCGCCCAGTGGATGGAGATGCAGGAAGACCCGGAGAAGAAAATCGCCCGCCCCCGCCAGATCTACACCGGCGAGCGCGAGCGCGACTACGTGCAGCTCGACGATCGCGACGGCCCGGAGAAAATCACCGGCCCCCCCGCGCGCCGCCCCAAACGCCCGCGCCGCGGCGCCTAGCGCCAGCCCCAAGCGGGTTCCATAGGCTTGGCCCGTGTCCCGTCCGAAGTGGAAGCTGACCGTGCGGCATGGGTCCGAGGTCGAGCATCTGGCCTTCGACGACCTCGGCGAGGCCGTGGCGGCGATGCGGCGGCGGGCGCTGGAGATTCGCGCCGAGGGCCCGGCCGAGGGCACCTCGATGCTGCGCGACTTCGGCCCCGAAGATCAGGTCCGGGCGCGACTGCAGCTGACGGGACGCGGCCTGTTGCGCAAACCGGTGGCCGGCGTCGACGTGCGCGGCGACGGGACGTTCATGCCCTACCGGGGCGGGGTGGGGCGCGAGGAGCTGGACCCGACCGCTCACGAGACGCCGTTCGACGCCGTGCGAGAGACTCTGGAAGCAGACGGCAGATGAGCGACTCCAGCACCGAGATCCCCAAGGGCAGCTACGCGGCGGGCGAGCGCGTCAAGCTGCCCGCCGGCGCCGAGCCGCCGTTCGCCGTTTTCATCAACGGCATCGAGCAGAGCGAGGGCGCCGACTACTCGGTCGCGAGCGGCGAGATCGTCTTCACCCGCCCGATCGTCAAGGAGAAGATCGGCACCGGTCGCTGGCTGGCGATGTACCTGGGCCTGTTCGGCACCTACCGCAAGGACGAGACGGTCGACCTGCAGTTCAGCCGCAATGGCAAGGTCCAACTGCTCTCCGACCTCCCCGTCGTCCCCTACCCCGAGGCGCCATGAACATCGGCTTCCTCCTGCTCGCCGACCACAGCGAGGCCGTCAACGGCAAGCTCTACCTCAACGGCGGCGGCTGGAACGTGCTCCTGCCGGAGCTGCCCCACGAGTGGTCCTTCCACATCGGCCTCGGCATCGACGTCGCCTGGCACGAGACCAACGACCCGCACGAGCTCGTCGTCACCATCCAGGACCCTGACGGCATCGAGCTCGGCGAGGGCCTCACCGCCAGCTTCGAGACCGGCCGCCCACCCGGCATGCCCGCCGGCCAGGAGCAGCGCCTGGTGATGTCGATCGGCGCCACCGCCAACTTCGAGACCTCCGGCCCCCACGCCGCCGTCGTCATGATCGACGGCGAGGAGCTCGGCCGCGCCCGCTTCTACCTGATGGAAGCGATGCCCGAGGAAGACCTCGTCTAGTCCCTCCTGGCCGCTAATTGAAGACGTAGAGCAGCAGGAAGGCGATGATCGCGAAGGCGGCGCCGGCGGCCTGGATGCCACGGTCGCCCGCGACGATCGCCGCCATCGAGCGATCGTCGTTGCGGTCGTAGATCAGGTACAGGTAGCGGAAGATCCCGTAGACCACGGGCGGGATCGTCAGCATCATCTGGTTGCCGATCAGCGGCGAGTTGACGGTGTAGATCGCGTAGCTGATCACCGTGCCGGTGGTGACCAGGGAGACCATCTGGTCGAGGAAGGGGAGCGAGTAGTGCTCCAGCACGGGCCGGGTCGAGGTGCCCTCGTGCAGCTCGGAGACCGCCTCCTGGCGACGCTTGGTGAAGCCGAGGAAGGCGGCCAGGAAACCGGTGCAGAGGATCAGCCACTCGGAGGCGTGGGCGTCGACGGCGCTGGCGCCGGCGGCGACGCGGAGGATGAACAGCCCCGCCAGCGTCATCACGTCGATGATCACGATCTGCTTGAGGCCGAGGCTGTAGGCCATCTGGGCGACGCCGTAGCCGATCACCATCAGCCCGACCTCCCAGTTGACCGTGGCGAAGGCGAGCGCGACCGCGATCAGCGCGAGCACCGGGGCGATCGCCTTCGCGGTCCCCTCCGCGAGCTCACCGGCGGCGAGCGGGCGGAAGCGCTTCTTCGGGTGCTTGCGATCGAGCTCGACGTCGATCAGGTCGTTGACGAAGTAGCCGGCGCTGGAGATCAGGCAGAAGGCGACGAAGGTGAGGACCGCCTCGAGCACCTCGTGCGACTGGTTGAACTTGCCGGAGAAGAGCAGCCCGGCGAACACGAAGACGTTTTTGATCCACTCCTTCGGCCGTCCCGTCTTGATCGCCGCGCGCAGCGGCGAGCGCCGTGGCGCGACCGGCTCGGCGGCGCCGGCCTGACCGGGGTCAGCCGGCACAGTCGGTTGTTCGGAAGTGACGGTTTCCATCATGGGAGGAAACTGGCGGTCTGAAACCAGCCTGACCAGGGAGATCGAGTCGCGACAGGGTAGCGCCGGGAGAAGTCATTTCCCCTCCTGGCCCTCCCCCTGGACGGCCTCCAACGCCGCGAGATCTTCGCGGTCCCTCGGTCGCTCGCTCGATCGCTTCATCTCGATCAGGTGCTCTAGGGAGCAGACTCTAACGACGACGCCGTCGAGGTCGACATCCTTGGCCTGCTCCTCGAGCGCAGCAAAGGACGGCACCTGGGGAAGGCCCTGGAGCACGTCGACCTGACCGAGCTGGGTTGCGACGAGAGTGCGATCGCCGGTTCGCAGAAAGGCGAAGATCGCGCTCCCGTCAAGCAATTTGCCGTCGACGTCCACCTTTCCCCCAAGGTCATTCAGAAGAGAGTTGAGCCGGGCGAGGTTCTCCGGGTTGGGGTCTGGCACGAAATCCACATCGCGGGTCGCGCGCAGGTACCCCCAGGCATTTACCGCGAGTCCACCGACCAGCACGAACCGCACATCGGCCTCGATCAGTCGCGCCAGCAACTCCCGCAGCCGAAGCGGATTCGGCGTCAACTCTTCCGTGCGCTTCCGGTGAAGGTGGAGAGAAATTCGCTCAGCGCCAGTCCTTCGGCCAGGTTGACGGCGAGCGGTCGACGGGCATCTTCGAGCAGCTGCCGTCGCCGCGACTGCTCATTGTCTCGCCAGGGGTCTTCCGAAGGCCGTTTTTTTGGCTCCGTGCTCACAAAAGCAGCGTAGACGCAAACGGCTGGTCGAGCAGCCTCAGGAGCCCTCTGGGTCGATCAGGACGCCGGGATTGAGGATCGCGGCCGGGTCGAGCTCGGCCTTGGCGGCGCGCAGGGCGGCGGCGAAGGGGGCGGGTCGCTGGCGGTCGTACCAGGGGCGGTGGTCGCGGCCGACCGCGTGATGATGGGTGATCGTGCCGCCGCCGTCGATCAGCGCCGCCGAGACCGCGGCCTTGATCTCGTCCCACTGCTCGACCTCCCCACCGCGCACTGCCGGCGCCAGCACCGTGAAGTAGGGAGCGACGCCGTCGGGGTAGACGTGGGTGAAGCGGCAGCTGATCCGCGGAGCGCCATGCCCCTCCGCGGCGCCGCCGCCGACCTCCACCACCGCCTTCCGCGCCGCCTCCATCACGCTGGCGTGGAACTCCTCGAAGCGGTCCCAGGTGATCGCCGTCTCGAAGGTCTCCGAGAGCACCCCACAGGCCACGAACGTGTCGCGAAGGTACGGCGCCAACAGGAACGCCCCGCGCCAGGTCCCAACAGAATCCTCCGACTGCGGGTTGACGGGCCGATTTCCCTCCATATGGGCGTGCTTTCGGCCCGTCGACGGGGAATTGGGGGCGCCGCCGTGGGATTGGGCGATCTCGAGGGCCTGGTCCATCAGGGCGTCGACCGGTTGGTGGGCCGACTCGAAGCCAAGGATCAGCAGGTTCGCCGCGCCGCTACCGGCGCCGGTCAGCTCCGCCTCGGAGGCATCGAGCAGGCGGCAGTTGGCGGGATGCAGGCCGGACTGGGCGATCTCGCGGACAGCGCGGGCTGCCGCCAGGAAGTCGCCGAACTCGACCCCGCGGGAGGCCTTGAACTCAGGGCGCGGGCGCACCCGCACCCAGGCCTCGGCGATCGCGCCGAGGATCCCCTCGGAGCCGATCAGCATCCGGTCCGGCGAGGGACCCGCACCGGAGCCCGGCAGCCGGCGGCTCTCCCAGGTGCCGCGCGGGGTTATCGCCCGCACCGACTCGACCATGTCGTCGATGTGGGTCTCCAGCGTCGCGAAGTGGCCGCCGGCCCGGGTCGCGATCCAGCCGCCGAGGGTCGCGTACTCGAAGGACTGCGGGAAGTGGCGCAGGGTGAGGCCGTGCTCGCGCAGCTGCTCTTCCAGGCGCGGCCCGGTGGCGCCGGCCTGGATCCGCGCCGCCAGCGACTGCGGATCGACCTCCAGCACCCGGTCGAGCCGGCGCAGGTCCATCGTCACCACCGGCCGATCGCCGAGCCGCGGCTCGACCCCCCCGACCACGCTGGTGCCGCCGCCGAAGGGGATCACCGCCGCGCCCTCGGCCTCGGCCCAGCTCAGCACCGTCTCGATCTCCGACTCCTCGCGCGGGAAGGCGACCAGGTCGGGCGGGTTCGGAAAGCGACCGTAAAAGCCCTGGACGACGTCGCGGTAGGACTTCCCCAGCGCCCGTGAGATCCGCTCGTAGCGCCCATCCGAAAACAGGCCACCCAGCCCCTCCGGCACCTGCAGCCGCGCCTTGCGCAGCTCGACCTCCTCCAGCGGCACCGGCTTCTCCACCTCGCCGCCGACTCCGAAGCGGGCCCGGATCCCTTCCGCCGCCTCCCGCATCTGCTGCGCGGTCGGCGTCTGGTCCTCGTACCCCCAGCCCCAGTGCTTGAGCCTGCGCTCAGCGGCCAAGCCGCACCGGGCGGGCCACTACCAATGCACGCCTTTCATCAAGTGCGCAAACGCAACCGCCTCGGTCGACGGCGCCTTGTCGCGCGCCTCGTCGCCTTTGCCCTTCGCCGCCTGCGAGTCGGGGAAGAGTTTGTAGGCCGTGTTGAGGATTTTGTCGTTGACCTTGGGCGCCACCGCGTAGAGCAGCTCGCCGAAGTTGCCGAGTCTGGTCGCCACCTTCTTCGGTCTGTTGACCATCGCTCCGGCGATCATCTCGGCGGCCTCCTCGGGGGTGATCGCCGGGAACATGTCGTACATCCGCGTCGGCGCGATCATCGGCGTCCGTACCAGCGGCATGTTGATCGTCGTGATGCTGATCTTGTCTTCGACCATCTCCGAGGCGATCACGCGGCTGAACGCGTCCAGCGCCGCCTTCGAGGCGACGTAGGCGGAGAAGCGCGGCGGGTTGGTCTGGGTCCCGATCGAGCTGATGTTGATGATGTGGCCCTGCTTGCGGGCGCGCATCGTCGGCAGCAGCGCCAGGATCAGGCGCAGGGCGCCGAGATAGTTGAGCTGGATCGTCCGCTCATAGTCGTGGAAGCGGTCGTAGGAGAGGGCCACCGAGCGGCGGATCGAGCGCCCAGCGTTGTTGACGAGGACGTCGACGTGGCCGTGGTAGGCGAGCACCTCCTCGGCCATCCGCTCGATGTCCTCGATGTCGGACATGTCGCAGCGGTGGATGTGGGCGGAGCCGCCGGCGGCGACGATCTCCTCGCGGGTCTCTTCCAGCTTCTCGGCCGAGCGGGCGACCAGCAGCACCGTCGCGCCGGCGTCGGCGACCTTGACCGCGGTCGCTTTGCCGATCCCCGAGGAAGCGCCGGTGATGAGGACGATCTTGCCCCGCACCGCGCCGGAGAGCGAGCGGTCCTTGAACAGGCCGGGGTCGAGGTTGCGCTCCCAGTAGTCCCAGATCTTCGCCGCGTAGCTCTCCAGCGGCGGCACCTCGATGCCGGACCCTTCGAGCGCTTTCTGAGTGGCGCTGGAGTCGAAGCGGGTCGGGTAGTCGACGTAGGTGAGGACGTCGGCGGGCAGGTCGAGCTCGCCCAGGGCCATCTTCACGACCCGCTTCGCCGGTGGGAAGAACTTCAGCGCCGACCGCGCCAGGCCGGTCGCCGGCTCGGTCACGTCGGTGCCGAGCCGCACCGTCATCTGCGGCGCATCGGCGGCTTTGGCGAAGAGGTTGATCAGCTCGCCCGCCGTCTTCGGGTTGGGATCGGTGAGGTGGAAGGCGCGGCGGTCGAGTTTCGGTTTGTGGGCGATGTGGTCGATCGCCGCGGCGACGTAGTCGACCGGGACGATGTTGATCTCTCCCCCCTCGATGCCCACCGTCGGCAGCCAGGAGGGCAGCACCCGCCGCGCCCGCTGCAGCGCCTTGAAGAAGTAATAGGGCCCGTCGATCTTGTCGATCTCCCCCGTGCGCGAGTCGCCGACCACGATCCCGGGCCGGTAGACGCGCCAGGGGCGCGGGCATTCCTCCCGGACCAGCCGCTCGGACTCGTGCTTGGTGCGGAAGTAGGGGTTGGTGTCGAGCCGCTGCGCCTCGTCGAACATGTCCTCGCGCCACTCGCCCTTGTAGAGGCCGGCCGCGGCGATCGAGCTGACCTGGTGGAAGCAGCCGGCCTCGATCGCCCCCGCCAGCTCGATCGCGTGCCTGGTCCCCTCGACGTTGGCGATCTCCTGGGCCTCGGCGTCGGCGGTGATGTCGTAGATCGCCGCCAGGTGGAAGAAGTGGTCTACCTCGCCGCGCATCGCGATCAGGTCCTCCTCGGAGACGCCGAGGCTGGGCTGGGAGAGATCGCCCGCGACCGGGACGATGCGCGCCCCGTCGGCTCCCCAGCCGGTCCGCAGCTCCTCCAGGCGCCCCCGCGATCCGGCTCGCACCAAGGCATAGACCGTGCCGTCGCGCTGCAACAATCGCTCGACCAGGTTGCGGCCGATGAACCCGGTTACGCCGGTGACGAAGTAGTTCATCGCCCCCAGCCTACCTCGACGGGGAAGCTCACTCGCCAGGTTTCATAGACTGAGAAGAAGAAATGGCAGAGACGGCCACCGTGCAGATCGCAATGCCTGAGATGGGCGAGTCGGTGACCGAGGGCATCGTCCTCGAGTGGCACGTGGCGGAGGGTGACCTCGTCAACGAGGGCGACACCGTCGTCGAGGTATCCACTGACAAGGTCGACGCCGAGGTTCCGGCGCCGATGGACGGCGTCATTACGAAACTTCTCGTTGCGGTGGACGATGAGGTGCCCGTGGGGACGCCGATGGCTGAGATGGAGCCCGGCGAGGGTTCCTCCGCGGGTTCGAGCGCGTCGGCGGCGGGGCCTGACCAGGGGGAGACCCCTGCGGGCGAGGACGTGGCTTCGTTCTCGGGGCCTCCCCCTGGCCACCCGCCGGCAAGCGCTGGAAACGGCGGAGGGACGGGAGCCGGTTCTGGCTCGGGCGACGGCGGGGCCGATGTGCGCGCTACGCCCGTCGCGCGCAGGGTTGCGGAAGCGAACGGCGTCGATCTTGCTTCGGTTAGCGGTAGTGGCCCCGGGTCCAAGGTCACCAAGGAGGACGTGCTGGCCGCGGAGAGCGGCAACGGGACGGTGGTTGCTGCGAGCGCCGGGACCGAGAAGCAGCTGCGGGGGCCCGCGGCGATGCTGGCCAAGGCGATGGATGAGAGTCGGGCGGTGCCGACGGCGACGTCTTTCCGGACGATCGCGGTCGACACGCTCGACGCGAAACGCAAGGCGATCAACGTCGTGCTCAAGGAGCGCGGGTTGAAGGTCTCCTTCACGCACCTCGTCGCCTGGGCGATCGTCGAGGCGACCAAAGACTTCCCGGTGATGGTGCGGACGTTTGCCGAGAAAGACGGCAAGCCGTTTGCGATCGAGAACGGGCCGGTCAACCTCGGCATCGCGGTCGACGTCGAGAAGAAGGACGGCTCCCACTCGCTGATGGTGCCGGCGATCAAGGGCGCCGACGGGCTCGACTTCGCCGGCTTCCACTCCAACTTCGAAGAGCTGATCGCGAAGACGCGCGAGAACAAGCTCACCGCCGACGACTTCCAGGGCACCAACGTCTCCCTCACCAACCCGGGCGGGGTCGGCACGATCGCCTCGGTGCCGCGGCTGCTGAGCGGCCAGAGCGCGATCATCGCCACGGGCTCGATCGCCTACCCGCCGGAGTGGCTGCACGCCTCGCCGGAAAGGCTCAAGCAACTCGGCGTCTCGAAGGTGATGACGATGACCTCGACCTACGACCACCGGGTGATCCAGGGGGCCGAGTCGGGCGCCTTCCTGAAACGGGTCGAGCAGCTCCTGCAGGGTGAGGACGAGTTCTACGAGAAGGTCGCCGGCGACCTCGGCATCGATGCCGCCGGCATCACCTCCGCCCACCCCGCCGCGGCCTCGGCGCCGCCGCTCGGGGGTCCCGTCACCGCCGCTATCGCCGCTCCCAGCGCCGAACCCAGCACCGCCCCCGGCGAAGTCGACGAAGAGCTGCTGCAGGCGGTCCAGGCGGCGACCTCGCTGCTGAAGGGCTACCGCACCCACGGCCACCTCGCCGCCCACCTCGACCCGCTCGGATCTGAGCCGAAAGGCGACCCGGCGATCCAGCCAGAGAACCTCAACCTGACCCCGGAGCTGATGGCCCGCATCCCGGCCTCGATCCTGCGCATCGGCGTCCCCGGCGAGACCCTGCTGGAGGCGCTGCCGCGGATGCGCGAGACCTACTGCGGCACGATCGCCTACCAGTTCGAGCACCTCTCCTCGCACCAACAGCGGATCTGGCTGCGCGAGATGATCGAGACCGGCGCCCACCGCCAGCCGCTCACCGACACCGAGAAACGCCGCCTGCTGGACCGTCTGATCGACGTCTTCCAATTCGAGCGCTTCCTCGAGAAGGCCTACCTCGGCCAGAAGATGTTCTCGATCGAGGGCCTCGACGTGATCGTGCCGATGCTCGACGAGGTGGTCACACTCTCCCACCGCGCCGGCGCCGAGGAGGTCGTCTTCGGGATGGCCCATCGCGGCCGCCTCAGCGTCCTCGCCCACAACCTCGGGCGGTCGGTCGAGTCGATCCTGGCCGAGTTCGAGGGCTCGAAGCGGATCGACGCGGTCAAGGCCCTGGCCGGGATCCCCCACGGCGGCACCGGCGACGTCAAGTACCACTACGGCCACCGCGGCACCTTCGAGACTGTCGAGGGCGAGAAGATCTCGGTCCGCCTCTACCCGAATCCGAGCCACCTCGAGTTCGTCGACCCGGTGGTGACCGGCGGCACCCGCTTCCTGCAGTCCGACTTCGTGGGCCCCGATCTGACCCATGACCCAAAGCGGGCGGTGCCGGTGCTGCTGCACGGCGACGCGGCCTTCCCGGCCCAGGGCGTGGTCGCCGAGACGCTCAACCTGCAGGCACTGAAGGGCTACACGACCGGCGGCACGATCCACCTGATCCAGAACAACCAGGTCGGCTTCACCACCGACCCCGAGGAGGCGCGCTCGACCCCCTACGCAGCCGACATGGCGAAGGGCTTCAACGTGCCGATCGTCCACGTCAACGCCGACGACGTCGAGGCCTGCTCGGCCGCGGTGCGACTGGCGATGGCCTACCGCGAGCGCTGGGGTCGCGACATCGTCATCGACGTGATCGGCTACCGCCGCTACGGCCACAACGAGACCGACGAGCCCGCCTACACGCAGCCGACGATGGCGGCCAAGATCAAGTCCCACCCGCCGGTCTCCGAGATCTACGCCGAGCAGCTGATCGGCGAGAAGGCCGTCTCCCCCGAGGATGTCGGCCACGCCTCCGAGCAGCGCCGCGAAGAGATGTCGACGGCGCTGAAGCAGCTGCGCGAGCGGATGGAGTCGGGCGAGTACGAGGACCCGACGATGACGACCAGCACCGGCGAACTCGACCGCACCGCGAGCCCGCCGGTCGACACCGCGGTCCCGGCCGACAAGCTGCGCGCCCTCAACGAGGAGCTGCTGAAGACGCCCGACGGCTTCAACGTCCATCGCAAGCTGCGCCGCCCGCTCTCCAAGCGGATCGAGGCAATCGAGCAGGGCGGGATCGACTTCGGCCAGGCCGAGGCGCTCGCCTTCGGCTCACTGCTGACCGAGGGCGTCCACATCCGCCTCACCGGCCAAGACAGCGAGCGCGGCACCTTCTCCCACCGTCACCTCGTCCTCCACGACGAGAACACCGGCCTCGAGTACACGCCGATGCAGAACCTCGAGGACGCCTCCGCCCCCTTCGAGCTCTACAACAGCCCGCTCTCGGAGGTCGCCTGCCTCGGCTTCGAGTACGG